>Ga0210088_1000039_pt1 | contig 30246 bp, 27 predicted proteins | sample RushMan_CattailN_6_FD_185557 | JGI IMG/M metagenome (GOLD analysis project Ga0210088, IMG submission 185557) | Wetland microbial communities from San Francisco Bay, California, USA, that impact long-term carbon sequestration -... | ecosystem: Environmental > Aquatic > Marine > Wetlands ... | reverse complement strand
CATGCGGGAACGAATGGAGCAAATCGGCGGGTCTCTGCAGATCGAGTCGACAGCGGGTGGTGGGACCATGCTGAAGCTGGATGTGCCAATCGCAAAATACCGAGAGGAAACGCGATGAAAGTACTTTTGGTTGATGATAACCGATTGATGCTGGAAGGTCTTCAGAACCTGCTGGAAGCACACAACATCGAAGTTGTCGGCATGGCTGCCGACGGGCTTGAATCTGTCGGCTTGGCGCGCGAGCTAAAGCCCGACGTGATCTTAATGGATATCCGCATGCCCCACTGCGATGGCCTGGCTGCGACCCGCCTGATCAAGGCGGAAATGCCTGACGCTGTCATTGTCATACTCACCACTTCCACCGAGGACGACGACCTGTTTGAGGCGATCAAATCCGGTGCCTGCGGTTACCTGCTCAAGAGCATGGACACGGATGAATTGGTGGCGGCACTTGATCAAGCCCGGCAAGGTGTGCCGCCCTTCTCCCCGGGATTGGCCGCCAAGCTGCTGGAGGAGTTTGCGCGTATTGGTAATCCGGAGTGTTCCACTTCCTCACCAAACTCTGCTGAAACCGGTGAGGAAGTGTCTTGGAATGTGTTGAAGCCGCGCCAAATCGAAGTGCTGAGACTGGTGTCAGAAGGCCTCTCATATAAGGAAGTCGGGGCCCGATTATTTTTGAGCCCGCGCACGATCAAATATCACATGGGGGAGATCATGAACCGGCTCCATCTGGAAAACCGCGCTAAAGTTTTGGCCTTTGCCGGGCGGATGGGCTTGACGGCCAGCAAGCCTACCAAATAGGAAAATTCAGGCAACCACTGTCCAAAAGGACAGTCTTTTTTTTCAGAGACTGTCCTTTTTTTGTCCCTTTGGACATTGTAAGCGCTTAATATTTCCAATAGCTTACCAGAAAAAACAGGGGGCCTTTGTGAAAGCGAGCCGACAAATTCTCCTTTACGGCAACTCGGTCATTCTTGGAACGGTCGGTGCCAGTCTGCGGCGCTGTTCTCAATTTGAGGTGGCTACACTGGTACCACCGCTACAAGAGGCCATGGCGCTCTATAAAGAAAAACCGGACGTGGTTTTGTTCGATTTGGAGGCACTCGGCATGGAAGCGGTTTTCTCGCTGCTCAAAGCCGATCCGGCCCTGCTGCTGATTGGCGTCAGCCCGGGCATCAACCTGGTGAACGTCTGGTCCGGCCGACAACTGGGGGGGCTTTCCATGCAGGGTCTGGTCGATCTGATAAAAAGCACGGCAGATGATTTTCCGGTCGGACCAGGGGTCGGTGAAGATGGTCCTTGTCGGAGTGTCGAAAGGGAATAAGACGAGGACCGCTATTTCATAGAGACATTATTCCGGGCCTTTTTCGATGAATTAGGAGGTAAACAGAGGCAGCAGAAAAACTATGTAAAGTACAAAAACAAAAACTGTCAGAAAGCAATTTCTTATCACCATCACCTCACCTAATGACAAGGAGGGATGTTATGAAACAAAGGCCATTCAGCATATCCCTAGGACTGGTTTTGTGTTTCATGCTTGCAGCCACGGCCAGCGCCCAAACCCCGTACGGATACACCCATACCCCGGGTATTACCGACATTGTCACTCAGGGAGGAAATCCTAAGTCGCTGGTCATTCAGATTGCCAATCTCACACCGTATACAATGGAACTGACTAACTTCTCCCCCACGCTGCACGACGAGACCGATCGGAGCCGCCACACGGCAAAGTCCTTCATGTTCGCGCCGCTGGGACTTCCGGAAAGCATCCCGCCGGTTACGGGCGACCCAGCGAATGCCAAGCCGTACACAGCGATGCTCGCCTGGGACGACGGCGGAACTGCCGATGATAAATACGCCGCAAACAACTGGTTGATTTACACCCTAGAGGGCGTCGACTGCACTGACCCTTCCTTGTGCACCGTTGACAAAGAGGACGTCGATATTGGTTTTTGGGTTACTCGCTCGAACCCTGACAAGAAGTTAAATGCGAAGTACTACTTTCAACTGGCGAGAAATATTTTGCACGAGGTGTTCGGCCTCGTCGGAGTAATTGTATTTCCTGAAATCCCACTGGCTTGGACCAATTTCATAGTTGGTGGCGCCGACCTTATCAAGACGTCTATCCAGTTCAATGCGGAACAAACGGCAGGCGACGTGGGCCACAAATGGTACGTTGCCTCTTACGCGGTGCCAAGCACGACGTCTCTCTGTTACTACAACTCTGCGATTCCGGGCTGCTATCCTTCCCAAGCAATAGCCGACGATGCAATTGAAGAAAACTGGGGGCCCGCCAACGGTGGTGCCACCCAGAGCAGGATCGTTGTCATCACCCAGGTGCGCCGGGGAAAAGAGGCGCAGCCGTCCGAGAAATATGGCTGCAACCAATATTGGACCACATGGGGAAGTTTGGGATCGGCCCCGGTGGCTATGGTGACGGTCACGACCACCGACGTGTGGGACCCTGCCGTGGTGGCGGCCATAGCTAAGTGCAGCGCAACTCCTACACCAGATTACTGCCCGACTCCACAGGCTGGTGCCAAACTTGGCGGTATTTGGGGATTGTCTCGACTTTACGACGATTGGGGACTCTTTCGGCTCCCCGTCTTCTGGGCTCTGTCCGCTCCGCTCCCGATGATCCGCTCGATTCTGGAGGAGCACGGTCGGGACGGGCTCCTCTCGCTCGCTTCCGTCGTTCGAGGGCTCCATCCCGCGCAACGGCAGTTGCTTCGTGAAATGTTCCAGACATGGCGCACAGGTAAGTCTTTAAATTTAAAACACAAAGCGCTGTTACAATTGATCGTCCTGCGCCTCCGCGAAAAGGTGAGGTGAGAAAAGGAGGAAAGCTATGTTTAGTAAGTCAAGCTGGAAAGCTATGTCGCTCCTGATTGGAATCCTCGCAGTGGCGATCACGATTTCAACGCCGGCGATGGCCAACCGGCACGGAATCTGGTGGGGCCTCCACAACGAACTATTGACTATCACCCTGATCAACCTGACCGATCAAAGGCTCATCGCGACCTCCAACGACGTAGCTGTCGGTCCCAATGCACCGAATGCTTGCTACCCGTATCCGTTTGAGCATTTCGGCGTCCACGTCGATCCCTACCACAGTGTCATTTGGAGATCCGATGTCTCCAATCCCTGGCCGGATTCTGTCCAGTACTACAGGGGCAAGATTACGTTCCAGATAGAGGGCATGGACCCGGCATGGGCCTTTGATTTGAATTTCCTTCCTGAAGACATGGCTGGCAGCTTCTCTCCCGGAAAGGGCACATGGATTTACCTGACGGCAACCGACGTCAACAACCCGGAGTGGATTCCTAGCTGGCTCTATGAGATTTACGACTGGGAAGAGCTTGGTCCGGGTTACCGCGGATATGCAACCCCATTGAACGACGCAGGGTATTTGCACAACCAAATGAATCTTGAAGGTAGCGAAATCGCAGTGACGGTGTACACGAGCGATAACATCAACATCACCCTGGTTGTTCAGCAAACGCACGAGATTGACTGTCCACCGGAATACTATCGCGCGTGGAAACTCGATTGGGTGGACAACGACAACGATGGCGTGCCGTCGGAATAACCTGTTGTAACTCAAGTCAGGAGTGCGCGCGCCCCTTCGTTGCGCCACTAACGCTCGCATTGCGGAGCAACAAACGGCGACTCGGTCGGACGGTTGCCTCACTCCACTGACAGTCTGAATGCCGCTTACAAGAAAGCCGGGAAAGCATCGGGCGGGGGACGAGTGAGCACGCACGCGATGCGCCACAATACTGCTCATGGCTTGATGCAGTGGGCACCCCGGTACAGTGCAGCAACAGCTCATGCACCATGCTGACATCGGGGCAATAATGAACGTGGGTGAGGATGTTGTGACCGATGAAATCCTTATAGCGCAAAGCAAAATACGGGAACAGCTCGCAAGCCGAGCTAACCGGTTTGAGATTGGCAGAAGCCTGTCCGAGTCGAACGCATCCGCGACACCGCAAAACCGGGGTCCCCGTCGCGCCTGCGTTTGGCACGATGGGGTGGGAAGATGGCGCGTGCCGATTTAGAAGAGCTCTCCTTAGTCTCAGCGAAAAATTCGTACTGCCGCTGTTAACTTGCGAACACGAAGGCGACGCCAGACGCGAACCTCGTATAACGATAAGAGCGTCAACGCAGTTTAGGGATGCCATCCGAGTTGAGGTCGGGGGCAGGCGGAACGCACAACCGGAAATCCTAAAAATGCAAATGCTCCAATTGCACTTACGAAGAAACGTAGAAAAAGTTGAAGGATTTCAGGGAGGACCACGAAAATGGTCCCCCAATTTTTGCTAGGTATCCTGATTTTATTACCATTTTTTAAGGTAGGGGCGGGATTCAACCCCGCCCCTTTCAACAGAATGCTTAAAAGACGGGCTCTCCGAACGAAGGAAAACTAAAAGCAGATAGACTTTGCTCCTCAATATCCCGCAAAAGTCAAGCTTGACGCCGATCTATTTCAATTTCACGTACTTGGTCACTGTTCCGTCCGAATGAACCAGCGTTAGTTCATTACCGGCGATTGAGACTTGCATACTCAGTGTGGCGAGAGTCCCGAAATAAATCTGCAGATGTTTTGGATCAGTCAATTTAAAAGTGGCCTTGATTGCAGTATTCTCATTTTTCAGAGTCATGTAGCCATCTTTGGTAAATTCAATGACTTCATTGCTTTCCACACTCTGCCATGTGCCAAAAATGGCCCAGGTCTGTTTAAAGCCGCAGGAAGCCAGCATTAGAGCAAGACAAACAAAAACCAAAAGGCGAACAGACTTCATAAAGCCCCTCCATTTCTAATGAATCGCACAATACATCACCTTAGCCATGGGATAAATAAAACATCAAGTCTACGTTGATTTGGATGCCTCTCCCTTTACTATTTTTGGTAAAAACTGTCCATCACTGAATCACGAAAGCACGAAAAGACGAAAGCCTATCAAGTTCGAGTGTCTCAGCTTCAAGGACGTCACAGCCGCACTCCATGACTATTTTCATTTCTTCGTGCTTTCTATTTTTCGTGCTTTCGTGTCGGCGAATTTCAACTTCAATTCTTCTCTAGCGCAATACAGATTGGGCACAACCATGACCGTAATCAATGCCACCAGCATGCCCCCGAAGGAAGGGATAGCCATCGGCACCATAATGTCGGATCCACGCCCCGTTGAGGTCAGAACCGGTATGAGAGCTAAAATGGTCGTCGCAGCGGTCATCAGCGCCGGGCGAATCCTGCGCAGTGCGCCCGCCACAATCGCTTCACGAACCTCTTGCACGGACTTGGTTCGACGGGCATCGAAACTCTCGTCCAAATAGGTCGCTATCAACACACCGTCATCGGTGGCAATGCCGAAAAGGGCTAGAAAACCAACCCATACGGCAACGCTCAAATTAATGGGGTGGATCTGAAATAAATTCTGCATATGCACCCCAAATACCTCGAAGTTGAGGAACCACGGCTGGGCATAGAACCAGATGAGCATAAACCCACCCGACCACGCGAACAAGATGCCGGAAAAGACCATCACCGTGGTCGAAACGGATCGAAACTGGAAGTAGAGAATCAAGAAAATGATGAAAAGAGCCAGAGGCAATACAATTGCCAGCTTCTTTGCGGCCCGCAATTGATTTTCGTAACTGCCGGCAAATGTGTAGCTGACGCCCGCGGGAAGTTCCCATTCCCCACTTTTAAGCTTCTGCTTTAGAAAGGCTTGTGCCTGCTCGACCACATCTACTTCCGCACGGCCTGGTTTCTTATCAAAAATAACGTAGCCAATCAAAAACGTATCCTCACTCTTGATCACCTGAGGACCCCGAACAAACCGGATATCCGCCAGTTGAATGAGAGGTATTTGAGCACCGCTCGGTGTCGGTACCAGGACCTCACCCAGCGATTCGATATTGTCCCTTAACTCCCTCATGTATCGCACCCGGACCGGATAGCGCTCTCGCCCTTCTACCGTCGTCGTGACTGGCTTGCCCCCGATGGCAACCTCAATAACATCCTGGACCTGCTTGATCTTGAGTCCATAACGAGCGATTGCTTGCCGGTCGATTTCGATTTCCAAATAGGGTTTCCCTACGATTCGGTCGGCTATAACGGTTGCGGGCTCAATCGATGGGACTTCCTTCAGTAATTGCTCAATTTCAAATCCGACCTTCTCGATCGTGTCAAGATTCGGCCCCTTAATCTTCACCCCCATTGGCGCGCGCATGCCACTCTGCAGCATCACGATACGAGCCGCTATGGGCTGCAGTTTGGGGGCCGAGGTGGTGCCGGGAACCTCTGCAGCAGCAATGATCTCATCCCAAATGTCATCCGGTTTTTGCACACCCGGCCAGAATTCTCGATCCGGATTAAGCTCGGGTTTCAGAGGAGGTCTCCACAAGCGAAAGGGCATTCCGTTTGAATCGGGGATCAGCCTGCCTTGTTCATTTCTCTCAAAACGTCCCCGCACATAATAAGGCCTTCCGTCGGGAGCGGGCACCGGCGCGCCCTGTTCGTTTCGATACAGATCCTTTTTGTTCGGATCGAATTTGAACCTCAACCTGCCCCCACTCTGGTCCGTCATGTACTCTGACTTGTAGTTGATGATGGTTTCAAACATCGAAATAGGAGCCGGATCGAGAGGTGAGTCGACCCGCCCAAGCTTTCCTACAACGGAATCGACTTCGGGGATGAAGTTGATGGCTTTGTCTTGGATCTGTAGAATTCTCAACGCCTCTCCGATGGAGGCATGCGGCATCGTGGTGGGCATGAACAGGTATGACCCTTCATCCAAGGGAGGCATGAATTCTTTTCCTAAACCCGGGAATTCCTGCTCCATGAAATAAACGAACTTGTTGTTCTTTGCCCAATCAGGCAACCAGCCGAAGAAAGCATCGAAGCCAAGCCACGACATCCCCCCCATCAATATAAAAACGGGGGGAATGCAAAGAAATGCAATTTTGTGACGGAGCGTCCACCATAGAATGTGAGGGTAAACCCATTGAAAAACGAGAATAGCCCCCAACAACCCACCAATCAAGCCCCCCACGAAAACGATATTCCTGATCATCCCTTTCTCGGGCCCCAACGGCAACCAATGCTCCGTCAGCAAAAATCCCACCACCAGTACAGCAACACCTATCAACGCATAGTTGACCAGTTTGGCCGCGCTTGGCGGAATCCACTTTTCAGCCAGGTGATAAACTGCCACCATTATCACCAGAAAAGCCGCCCACCATCGAACGAAGAAGAACAACGCAATTCCGAGCCCCAGCAGTGAAGCATATAACAAAATGTGGAACAGCGGCCTCTTCTCCTGTTGCGTCCTTCGACGCGTAAAAAGGATATGGGCAAGGGGTGGAATAATCGTTAAGGCAACAATAATCGATGCAATGAGCGCAAAGGTTTTGGTGAATGCCAACGGCTTGAAGAGCTTCCCCTCGGCTCCGGTCATGGCGAAAACCGGTAGAAAGCTCACCACCGTTGTTGCAACCGCCGTTAGCACGGCGCTACCGACTTCTGTGGATGCGTGCCAGATCACTTCCAGGCGATTAGCGTCGGGTTCCGCTTCATCCAGGCGTTTCAGGATATTTTCGCAGATGACTATACCCATGTCGACCATCGTCCCGATTGCGATTGCAATGCCGGACAGGGCCACAATGTTGGCATCAACGCCAAAGTATTTCATCGCTATGAAAGCCATCAGGACGGCCAGGGGAAGGAGACCGGATATGAGGATTGAACTTCGAAGGTGAGCAACCATCAGCAAAACGACAATGATGGTTACAAGGATTTCCTCGAAAAGAGCCGAATCCAGCGTGCCCAAAGTTTCATGAATCAAATCGGTGCGATCGTAAAAGGGGACCAGAGTAACCTGACTGACGGTCCCATCCGGGAGTGTCTTCTTGGGCAAACCGGCGGCTATCTCCGATATTTTTTTCTTAACGCTCTTTATTGTGGAGAGCGGATTTTCACCGTAGCGAACCACTACGACTCCGCCAACCACTTCCGCCCCCCCCTTGTCCAAAGCTCCGCGGCGAATGAGCGGTCCGAGCGACACATGGGCAATGTCTTTTATCCGAACGGGGATGTTGTCTTTGGCTTTGATGACGCTTTCTTCAATGTCCTTAATATGTTTGATGAAGCCCAGTCCCCTGATAACATATTCTACCCGATTGATTTCTATAGTCCTTGCCCCCGTATCGATATTGGACATCTTGACTGCATTGTAGACATCCTCCAGGCCTACGCCATAAGCCCGCATCGCATCAGGGTCGACATCAATCTGATATTCCTGGACAAAGCCTCCCACTGACGCCACCTCACTGACGCCTTCAGCCGAAAGCAGAGCGTATCGAACATACCAGTCCTGTATGGTTCGCAATGTGTTCAAATCCCAGCCACCCGTGGGATTTCCGTTCTTGTCCCTGCCTTCCAGTGTGTACCAGAATATTTGCCCCAGCGCTGTGGCGTCGGGTCCGAGGGTCGGCTGCACATCGGGAGGCAGGGTGCCGCTGGGGAGACTGTTGAGCTTCTCCAACACCCTGGATCTAGACCAATAGAAGTCGATATCTTCTTTAAAAATTATGTAAATCGTTGAAAATCCGAAAAAAGAATAACTTCTGACGGTCTTGACGCCCGGAATTCCCAGAAGAGACACAGTCAGGGGGTAGGTGATCTGGTCCTCAACATCCTGAGGGGAGCGGCCCATCCATTCGGTAAAGACAATTTGCTGATTTTCCCCTATGTCCGGAATGGCATCGACGGGAACGGGATCGCGAGGTATGGATTTGATGTCCCAGTCAAACGGTGCAACCATGATCCCCCAGGCGACAAACAGAATGATCATCAGGAACACAACGATCTTCATTTCCAGACAAAATCGGATGATTCGCCCTATCAAGCCGCCTCGAGGAGGATACTGTGGCGCAGAGTTGGGGGCATCACTCATGTTTTTGTCCCCCATGCCCTGCCGGAGCATCCTCGAAGTAGGTCTCGATTATTTCTCCGCAGCCAGGCATCGCTTGACCAAAATATGGATTTCGAACCTCCTTTTCTTTTTGCAGCCAATTGGCGCCACGATTCTCGAAAGCCATCGGGCAATGGATCAAGTATACAACGTGGGAAGGAAAGATGCCGAACGTCTTAACTGCCAGAGCCATTGCTTCTGAAACCACCGCGAAACACTGCCGAAAAGTCTCCAGATCCTTAGCCTGATCGGTTTCAGCAACCGCCACCTGAAAATTGGAAAAAAACTCACCCCATTTTTCCTGGACATCCGCCGGCAGAAGCTTGGTATCAATCGAATTAATAACATCCTCAAAGGATCTCATTGAGTCTTGTGCGCGATTGAACTGGTCATCCGCGAGAGCATTTTTGACTGCCAGATAAGCATCCAGCATCTCACTGATTTCAGCCCTGAAAGCTTGCGGAACATTGATTTGTTTGGCTGTTGCAACCGTTTCTCCGAGACCGAATTCAGTTTTCAAGCGATCAAAGTCTTTGGTCAACTCAGTGAATGCCCTGGTCGCTTCTTTCATGTTGGCAGCTTCCCTGCCCACAACAGCATCGTCTTCCAGGAGCATGTCCAATTCCAACCACAACATTCGCGGATGACCGGATAGCGACTCAGCATCAACTGCAGCCAACGTTTTTCTGAACTTTTCAAATTCTTTGCGTACCTCTTCAAGATCTTGCGCGCCCATGGTCTTATCGAGTTCGTCATAAGCCGCCAAAGCCGGTTTCAATTCACTCTTGAATTGGGCGGGAACCTGCATACCGGGCGCTTGAGCTTTGGAAGCAGTTGCGGCAGGGCCTCCGTGCTCGTGCATCATTCCGCCAGCTCCACCTTGCGGCGTCATCATACTGGGCTTGGCCTCGATCTGAAGCGAGCTGTCGATCATAAAATTGCCTTCCGTTACAACCTTCTCACCCTCTTTCAGACCGGACCGCACCACGTAATAATCCCCAGCCTTCGGTCCCAAAACAATCACACGCCCCACATAGGTGCCCGGCTGATCCGGCACTGCGACATAAACAACAGCCCTTTTCCCGGTTATCAGAGGGGCGCTGGCAGGAATGACCAGAGGCGGCTTTTCATTCCCGGTAGGATTGACGACGACCTTATCTCCGGCGGCAAGGGTTGACAACAACGTCGCGTGAACAAACATATCCGGCTTTAATATGTTGTTCGGATTGGCCGCATTGAGTCGCACCTGAACCGTTCGAGTTTTCTCCTTCAAAAAAGGATCGATGAATGCGACTTCCCCTTCGAAAATCCTGCCGGGGTGAGCTCCGGTTTCAAATTTCACCTTCTGCCCAAGTCTAATCCACGTCAGATCCGATTCGTAGGCATCCAGTTGAATCCAAACCCGGGAAAGATCGGCAACCGTATAGATTTTAGTCCCGGTCTGAACGTACATTCCTTCAAGCCCATTCTTGCGAATCACCACCCCGCTCATAGGGGCCATGATGGTCATATGATCGGTTGGCTTGCCCCGTTTTATGATGTCTTCTATCTGACCGGGCGTCAGTCCCCACAAGCGGAGTTTTTCTTTTGCCGCGGTCACAGTGGCTTGAGCTGTTTCTTGGATGGTCGTGACTTTGCTCTCCTTGAGCCGATGCACAGCCACCAAGGATTGCAGAAGTTCCTGCTGCGCGGAGAGCAACTGCGGACTGTAGAGGTAGACCATGGGATCGCCTTTTTTCACGACGGCCCCGGTAAAATCCACATAGAGGCGATCGATGCGCCCGGGAATCCATGCAGTTATATCCGCTACTTTTGCTTCGTCATAGGCCACAAATCCGACCATGCGAACATGGGCCTGCACAAATTTGCGCTCCACCGGAGCGGTCTGGACTTGGGCCAATTCCTGAGCATATGGCGATAGTGTGAGCTCACGCAGGCTTTCAGCTTCTCCGCCTTTTCTGCTGGTACTTTTTTTTACCGGAATGAGCTCCATTCCACAGATAGGACAGTTTCCAGGATTGGGGAGTTGGATTTGCGGGTGCATCGAGCAGGTGTAGGTTGTAGTTTCTTGCTCCGCGGATTTACTGGCAGACTGCTCGCCATGTGATTGGGAGTTTTCTTTCTGGACTGCTGCTGCCGTGGCGCATAAAACTGCGAATGCCAGAGTCAACACCAGGAACTTGAGCGACAAACGTACATAGCGCATATTGTCCGCCGTTTCGTCGAGTTATTCACTGCAGAGCGCACAGACATCGGAGAGGAATGAAAATAAAATCACAGAAGCCTTTGTTCGCCAGCTCCTCAGTGACAGATGCAAATTTCTGTGGGATCAAGGCAACATCCCATGCTTCCCTCACCGGAAATGCATTATTCAACCAAAATTTGGCGATTCTTATTCAGGCGAAGCTGCCAACGTCATTCCTGCGAAAGCAGGGATCCAGCGGCGCCACCCCCATCTATCTCTCTACTCCTTAGCCGGCGTTTTTTCCGGCGTCACCCCCTCTTCCTTAAGTTTTTTTAAATACTTATCAGGATTTTTCTCGAACTCTTTTTTGCAGCTCTCGCAGCAGAAGTAAACCCGCTTGCCCTGGTAATCCGCATACACATTCTTGTCTATCTTACCTCCCATCACCGGACAAATTGTTTGGGGGGTCCCTTTCGAATTTTGCTCCGTTGCCAAAACCGGCCCCGCTGCAGCAACCAGGGTAAACAACACCATAACGCTCAGTGCGATCCATTTTTTCATCACGATTACTCCTTTCTCTACTCTTTCACGGCGTCAGTGCCGCTTTTCTGCTTCTCTTCCACAATTGTTGTAGGAATTTCCTTACCCACCAACATTTCCATTTCAGCCAGTCGCTGAGCCTGATCCGAAAAAGCTCGCTCATAAGCCAGTTGAAATTCCAGCAGGCTCCTCACTGAGTCAATCACATCCAGAAAAGTCCCCAGACCGGTTTCATAGGTCTGTAATGATACTTCGAGGGATTGCTGGGCCTTAGGAACTAGAGTATCTCGGTAAAGGTTCATTTTTCTCTCGGCATCCTCATACTTGTAAATAGCCAACTTTAAATCCGCCTCCAATCGATTTTCCTGATCCTGACGATCCGCACGGTATGCCTGATAACGCGCAAGCGCCTCCCGCTCTCCGGCTTTATATTTCCCCCACCAAATGGGCAGGTTGATGGAAAGCGAGGCTACAATCGGGTCCTTGCCGCTGCCAGGCGTCGCCGGGTTGATCGCCGGCCCGGTATCTATGGTTTCAAAACCGATGGTCACGTCCGGGAAAAAATTCTTTCTGGCCAGATCCCTGTTTACTTTCTCTTTTTCCGCAAGAAAATCTACAGCCTTCAGGTTCGGGTTGTTTTCTTTCAACCAACTCAACAACTGCTCCTGTGTGAAAGTCGCTTTTTGTTCGTTTACTTTTCCTGGCCAGGGCAGCGGCGCAGACGGAGGCCTGTTAAGGGCCGCATTCAGCTTCGCAACAATCGGCTCATGCAAATCCTGCAATGTGCTAACTCGGTCTTCCAATTTGCCAAGTTCCACTTGTGCCCTCATCACGTTTGCATAGGGTGCAAAACCCGCCGCATATTGAGCTCTAGCAACACTTTCCAGTTGCTGCATAAGGTCCAGATTATCCTTGGTCACCGCTATGGCCTTAGCCAAGTAGTAATATTCATAATAAGCATTCTTTACCTGATAGAAGAGTGTCAGTTTAGCTGCTTCATAGCGTTCTTTTTCTGATCTGGCGGCCTCGCCGGCAGCGCTGCCCTGCAGCTGGAGCTTGCCGAACCAGGGAAAAGTCTGCAGCAGGCCAAAACGATTGTTCTGAGGACCGACCCTGGTTTCTACCGATTGAATGAAATAGCCGTAAGTGAAGCGAGGATCGGGGAGAGCGGTTACTTGCGGAATCTTTTCTAACGCTGCCTTCCAACGTAGAAATGCAGCCTTAAGGCCCGGGTTGTTCAATGCAGCATAAGCAAGATAGTGATCCAGGGTAGCCTGGTCATTGAGTTCCGGCAAGTCTTCCCGCGTTGGAGTGGTCTCTGAAACTTTATCGGTCCAAACGGTGGTATTCTGTTCTTCATCCCAGCGCAGTTTCTCAGATGGATTTGTAGCACAGCTCACAGCCGCAATATACACCATGGTCAAAGCAATCCATCTGGTCAGACCGCGCATAGAGTTTCTCCTCATTAAGTTTCAAACTCGGTTCCCTTTCAAACGTGCAGTTGGAAAGTTTACTTGAAAAATAGTTTAAAGGAAAAGCAATTGTTTTCAATCAGTTTTCCTCTGAAAAGTGCAACGATTGAGCTTGGCGAGCCGTTTTAATTTGGAGCAAGATCGATACCAAAATCTGAGTCGGCTGAAAAACTTATCCCAAACCTAGCAATCCTTATTGGCTGATCGCCGATTATCGGGACTTGGCAGTTAAGGCAGTCCCTTCGTAGGTTCGAGTCGGAGAGAACCAGCCTGACTTTACAGCAACTCAGTTGCTATAACACTCGCCAGCGGCCTATTCGCCTTTGCCGGATACGACTGTCACATTGGGGCTGTTTTAATGTCAAAAAGCCGCCTGGCGTTATTTCGTCGCTATGACGAGATGTGACCTATGAAATCGCTAGAGTTAGGTTTGTGTCATCTATCTGGTGGCAGAGGTGAAATAACAATCATTGAATACGGCCCCTCCTGGCTATTTTTTTTCGTGGCTCATGTGGGTCTGGTGCATTTCAAAAGTCTCTTTTCCTTCCAAGTCCGCCTTCTTTCTCAGCCTTTCCTTGAGTTCTTTCAGGCTTGCTTCAGCCGCTCCCACCTCAGCCATGAGATTGGCCTTGCTTTTCTCCGGCTTTTTGAACAGGGCTTGCAGTTCTTCATTGGAAGCGGCCTTAAGAAAGGCCGACCACAATTCATAATCACTTTCTTCTTCCAGAGCCTTGAAGTGAGTCTCGATACTGGCGGTGTCGCAGGTCGGGTCCGAGCCGAACAAGCAACCCATAATGATGTGCACTACACGTCCTTGCTCGTAAAACTGAGCCAACTCCAAAGCCTCACTCTGGAGCCTGATCTTTTCATTGAGCAACCGCAAGATTGCAAGTTTGTCCGAGAACTCTGCATGCGGCATCTTGCCTGAATTGTAGTCATTCATTAGCCTCTCGATCTCTTTCGTTACATCAATTGATTTCGTCCGCTCCATCACGTCAACCCTCCTAAAAAGTTCCAGATTTCTCTTCTTCGACAAGCCAATGCAATTATGCCGATTACCCCCTGTCTCCTCCTGATTTTCCTCATTCGAAAAGAGTAATAGGAGTAACATGTATCTTTACATCTTTAACCCCTCCAACTTCCCTGGCAAGACACTGAAGGTCTTCCATGACCTTTGGTTCCATGGATCCCGATACCCTTGCGTGAATAATGACGGTCTCTCCGTTGGCAGTCACTTCGGATTTTGGGTACTTCTCAACAATTTTAGCTTTGACTTTGGCAGCCAGCGCAAGATCATCCATTAACTTCCTGGATTGCTGTGTGGTCCTGAACTGCTCTAGTTGTATTGTTCTACAAATGATATCCACAGCGTTATCCAGAGTCAGCTTGCGTATGTGAAGAGTCATATCATACAGTGACGGGTCGGTGGTGTCCACGCCGTAAAGCTTGAGACTCCACTCCCTCCGTTCTTCGTCATCCCGCTTTAAGCGGTTGACTGCATCTTTTCTCGGGATGCTATCCGCCTGCATTTTTTTCCTGATACGATCCTCCATATCTGCAATGATGCGAACTTTTAATACGTGGGGGACATGCCTGACAAAGAAATGCCCTGCCAAACCATGGTACACAACGTTATCCTTCTTCAAAGTATCAAAAAAAGCCGACAGAAGGTGGGCCAGGTTCTTTGCGCGTTCAAAGGTAAAGCGATCGAACAGAGAAGGCGCATCATGAATTGCGTGAAACAACTCCCGTTCGGATGTGTGAAAATCCTTGGCAGCCTCCAGAATCACCTCCCGCGAGATGCTGGTGTATTTCAGTCTCTCGGCAACTCTTTCGGCCACCTCCCTGCCTTCGCTGTAGGACCCTCTGGAAATGGTAATGATCGACATAGGTTTTATTCACCTCTCTAGCATTGATCCTTTTGTTGCGACCCTAAAATTTTCTTACGCTTGAATAGCAATCCTGACAAAAAACCGGCCATGACCGCAATTGCGACAGCTAACAAGCCGTAAAGCACAGCGTGTGACTGGGCCAATGAACTGAGGAAGGCTGGTAATCCAACTAACGTGACGTGGAAAGAGACGCAGGATGTACTGGTCGACTGTACGCCTTTAACCGCGAAAAGACAAATTTGGTAATCGCCTGGAGTTATACGAGTCGGAACCGAAATCACGGCATGCACTAAAGATTCCGTCCCCGCGGGGGCAGAAGACAATGTTACAGCATCTGGGAAGACCCCGTAGAGTCCCTGACTTTCTTTCAGTTTAATAAATTCTTCAAATAGCGTACCTGCCTCCAGCTTCTCGTTGTCACTCCGAAAGGAGATTTCCTTTCGCAGCGCCGAATAGCCCCAAGGCAGGTTAGCATTCGCGGTGGAAATTAACTGCGGACTGCTGCTTAGAACATAATACAAACGGGGAGCCCCAAATACATCGACCTCTCCCACATTCATCCAAATATCCCAGTGCCGTCCCTTGCGCATCAGATCTTGTTCTGCAGTCCTTCCCACCACCTCGATGACCGCTTGCGCGCCTTGGGGAACTTCCCCGGTAACAGTGAGTCTCGCTCCACCGAAAAAGGCTCCAATTCCAACTCTTTCCGGTGCAACTTCCACACTTCCGGCGCAGGTGGCGGGCAGAAGAAACACGCCCAGCAACAATGCCAGAGCGGGCATGTGAAACTTTAGAAATGGTCGGTTTTTATTGCGACCCATTTCAATGCACTCCTTTCACGTCCAGCATGAATCGGGGGGGAAGGATGAGCCCCAACATGATCTTGGCCATAACCAGGAGTATGATGACGGCCAACAGCAGTCTGAGCTGATCGGCATGAAGTCTGCGGCTGGCGCGGGCACCCACTTGGGCCCCCAAACTCGATCCCACCAGCAAACTGACCGCCAGAACCAGGTCAACGGCATGATTGGCGACCGCCTGCAGAACCGTAACATTGGCACATAAAAAGGCCTCTTGAAAAAGATTGGTACCCACCACCAGGTACATGGGCATGCGGAGCAGATAATACATCAGCGGAACCATTATAAAACCGCCTCCCAACCCCATGATCGATCCAATCATGCCCACAAAAGCGCCAACCAAAAAGGGCAGCATGGGAGATATGGTTACGTCGGACTTTTCAAAATGCATCGCCCAGGGCATTGCCTGACCCCAACGGAGATAAAGAGGGGTCCCGCCGGCGGGTTCAACTTCATTTGATTGCGAGGCGCTTCTTCTGATACTCCGAAGACTCTCGACCAACATCAACGTGCCGACAATAGCAAGCAGCACAACATAAGTGCTCTTTATAAGCAAATCCGCCCCGCCCGAAGCCCTCAATATTTTAATGATTTCCACTCCCAGGGTCCCGCCTCCCCAATTGCCCAACAGGAGGATACAACCCATTTTCAGATCAACGTTTCCCATTCGATGGTGCGCATATGCACCGGAGGTAGCTGCCGCGACGATTTGATTGGAATCGGAGGCAGCTGCCACTACAGGAGGAATGCCGGCCATGATTAACATGGGAGTCATGAGGAAGCCTCCCCCCACTCCAAACATTCCGGAAATGAATCCAACAAACCCACCCATGCCTAAAAGCATGATGACATTTGCACTATGACGAGCAATCGGCAGATATAGTTCCCAAGACATTCAGATATACTCCGAGGCCACATTACAGGCTAAATGGTACTACAATGTAGATTGATACTAATAACTTATCCCCTTGAACGCAAGCCGAGCCATGCTTCGTAATAAGAATCCTTCTGTTAAAGCCTTCCTTCGTCAGTGAGTAAAAAAATAATTCGATTGAGAGGTATTCTTCCGTGCATTGTTTTAGAATACAATTGTATAAACTGACAGTTGCGGCTGGAACGCACCGGGAGGTTGCCCGACAAGAAATCCCTCAGCCGTTCGCGGTGGATGGGCGCACAGAGGGGACAAACTTGTTACAGAACGTTCAGATCGAGCTAGAGATGTTGAACCCCATTATCATACACTCACGACCAAATAAGCCCTACAGGATTGCTCGAAATAGGAGCAAGCCATGGTTGTCAAATTTTAGCAAAAGGAGGAGGCATATGCGTGCTATTTCATCTCTGGCAGTGATTGTTTTCTGTTTGTCGATTGGAGTCGCTTCTGCATCAAAAGCTGTCGAAGATCCGAGCGAGGTTGCCGGATTTGTTCTAGGGTCGGACATCGGGCAGTACAAAGACCGTATTGACGCGGGGACAGCGATCCCAGTCATTGACATGAGGTATCTTATTGAAGTCAATACAAAATACATAGCCGGTTACAAAAAAGGGACTTTAATTTACGGAACCTGCACTGAACCGGAAAAAATCCTAAGAGTCAAAATGAAATATGAAGACCCATCCAAGCAATTTTATGAAAAGCTATTAAATGTCTTTAAAAAGAAATATGGGAAGCCGGATGAGTGGAGAGGCGATGCATTTCACCATTTCATTGCCTGGAAATGGTCTTTCAGAAACAGTAATAACGACAGCATCAGCATGATACTTCAACACGCTGTAGAGGGGAACCTAGACCACCCGGATGGGAATGTGATCAAGCTGACCAATTGGACGGCTGTTGAAAGAGAACGCCAGTGCCATGAGAAGAAATCAGCAAAACCAGCGCAGAAGGTTCCAGCTGAAACAGGAGCGGTCAAAAAGCTTCCCGGCATCGAATATTTTGTTCCTAAATAGAAAAGCATAAAGTTTCCGTGACTGATCTTCAAACTTTTGAGACACGAATCTCGGGTCTGGATTGTTCCGAGTGCGCACAGCATGTTCGGCAAGCTATCGAGCGGCTTAACGGAGTGCAGTCGGCCGATGTTTTTCTCGGTTCCCAAAAAGCCATCGTTTATTACGATCCGGCGCTCGTCGACCCAAGCGCTATTCGAATGGCTGTAGAGCTGGCTGGATATTCGGCCGAGGAGCCCGGAAAAAGAGATGATGATGCGGGCCTCGGGAGTTTTTCCCGGCGAGTTTTGGGGTTGTTGGCCCTTGTTTTCGGGGCTGTCCTGTTCGTGTTAGTGCTCGGGGAATGGCTTGGACTGTTCAAACAGATCACGACAGTGATTCCCTTCTGGATTGGAGTGGCCATCGTCCTCTTGACCGGTTGGCCGGTGCTAAAAAACGTCTTTCGTGCCGCGACTAAAGGGCAAGTGACATCTCATACACTGATGACCCTTGGACTGGCAGCCGCTCTGGTGGTGGGCGAATGGGCAACTGCCGCGGTAATCGTTTTCTTTATGCGGATTGGCGATTACGCCGAGAGTTTCACCACCGAAAGTGCTCGCGGAGCCGTCAAGGACCTCATGCAAATGGCGCCCCAAACCGCCAGGGTTGAAAGAGGCGGAATGGAGCAGGAAATCTCCATCGATGCAGTGAGTTTGCAGGATGTAGTGGTTGTGCGTCCGGGAGGAAAAATACCGGTAGATGGAGAGGTAATCGACGGGCACGGCACCATCGATCAATCCGCCATCACCGGTGAATCGATGCCGGTGGAAGCAGTTGGGGGTGCACGAGTGTTTGCGGCTACCATTGTTCAATTCGGCAGTTTAAGAATCCAGCCGACCCGAATCGGGAAAGACACCACCTTCGGAAGGGTGGTGAAAATGGTGGAAGAGGCGGAAGCGAATCGAGCTGTCGTACAGCGTTTTGCAGATAAATTCAGCGGATATTTTTTGCCGATAGTTGCTGGAGTAGCTGTTCTGACCTTTATTATCAGGCGCGACCCGCTGGCAACGGCTGCAGTTTTGGTCGTGGCCTGCTCGTGCTCCATCGCACTCGCTACTCCCATTGCCATGCTGGCCTCCGTAGGCGCCAGCGCAAAACGCGGACTCCTGATCAAGGGCGGCAAGTACCTGGAGTCGCTGGCGAAAGCTGACATTTTATTGATCGATAAAACCGGGACGATCACTTTAGGTCGGCCTGAGATCAAAGACATTGTCCCCTTGGACAGCTTGGCTGCAGATGAAGTCCTAGCTTTGGCCGCTTCTGTCGAACGTTATTCCGAACACCCCTTGGCGGCGGCAGTGCGTAACGCTGCCCAAGCACGGCAGCTCAAACTGTTTGAACCCTCCGATTTCGAAGCAATTCCCGGCCTGGGAGTTCGTGCGGACATTGACGGAAAGCTGGTTTCGGTCGGCAGCCGGCAAATGATTCCGTCAGCAAGTGCTATTTCGCAAGCCTTAGATCTGGAAAAGCAAGGCAAAACGCTGCTGTTTGTCGCTCGCGACGAACATCTTTTGGGAATCCTCGCTGCTTCTGACACCTTGCGCGAGGAAGTGCCCGAGGCCCTCCAAAAGATACGCGATTTGGGTCTTCACGACATCCAACTGTTGACGGGAGACCACGAACAGGCGGCAGCAGGCCTTGCAAGCCAGCTGGGAGTGACTTATCGAGCCGATCTTCTGCCGGAAGATAAGATTGCTGTAGTAAAGGAATATCAGGCACAAGGCCGCACTGTGGTGATGGTTGGGGACGGAGTCAACGACGCGCCCGCACTGGCCCAGGCTGACGTAGGAATTGCAATGGGAGCTGCGGGGACGGATGTCGCCATTGAAGCCTCGCATATCGCTCTTATGCGCGAAGATTGGCGGCTGATTCCGGAGGTATTTCAAACTGCCCGTCGTACAATGGGCGTTGTCAAGTCAAACCTTATTTTTACGGGTATATACAACGCGGCGGGACTGACACTTGCGGCCCTTGGTTTTTTGCCGCCTATTCTTGCCGCGGCCGCTCAATCGCTGCCGGATCTGGGAATCCTGGCCAATTCCGCCCGCCTGCTGCGGCGTTCTTAGTTCTTAGTTCTTAGTTCTTAGTTTCTGGTTCCTGGTTTCTGGTTTCTGGTTCCTGGTTTCTGGTTTCTGGCTCCTGGTTTCTGGCTCCTGGCTCCTGGCTCCTGGCTCCTGGCTCCTGAATTCTGAATTCTGAATTCTGAATTCTGAATTCTGAATTCACCCTTGCTCCTCATACTTCTTCAGCTTCAACTTAAGTGTGCGGCGGGTTATGCCTAAACGTCGCGCCGCTTCGCTCTTATTGCCGTCCGTTTCCTCCAGCATCTTCGTGATCATCTGCTTTTCCATATCGGCCAGTGTCCAGTCATCCTTAAGAGAGATCGCTTCCTCCTCGACTGGCTCCTCAATGATTGATTCCGACGCAAGTTCTCGGATGGGTGCGGGCAATTCCCTTTCAGAAATGTAATCTCCCTGAACCAGAATGATTGCCCGCTCCATAGCGTTTTCCAGTTCGCGCACATTTCCGGGCCATTCGTATTTTACCAGCAGGTCCATAGCCCGCGGTGTGATTCCGCGAACCGTTTTCTGGTTTTTGTCAGCGTACTTTTTCCAAAAATGCTCGGCCAGCAGCGGGATGTCTTCTATCCTTTCGCGCAAAGGCGGCACGTTTATTCGCACCACATTGAGGCGATAATAGAGGTCTTCTCGAAAAGATCCGTCCTGAACCATTTGTTCAAGGTCTCGATTGGTGGCAGCAACCACCCTCACATTTACAGGAATAACAGCATCGCTTCCGACACGCTGGATGTCGCCCTCCTGCAGCACCCGCAGGAGCTTCACCTGCATGAGCAAAGGCAAGTCCCCGACTTCATCGAGGAAAATACTGCTGTCGTCGGCCTGTGCAAAGCGACCGGAACGCCTGCGATCGGCCCCGGTAAATGCACCTTTCTCATGGCCGAATAATTCGGACTCCATCAAGTTCTCTGGAATCGCAGCACAATTGACTTCCACCAACGGCTTATCTCGCCGGGCGCTATTGGCATGCAGCGCCCTCGCCACCAAGCCTTTGCCGGTGCCGCTGTCGCCGGTAATCAACACGGTAGCCTCTGTGGGGGCAACCAAAGCAATCATTTCCATAAGGCTCTGCATGCTCGGGCCGTTGCCGAGAATTTGAGAAACCTGCAGCCTGGCAAGCTGCTGCCGCAGACCTTCATTTTCTTCTTCAAGCCGAACGTGTTTCAGTGCCCTTTCGATCACCACCCTTGCTGCATCAAAATCGAGCGGTTTGGTGAGATAATCGAAGGCGCCCGATTTCAAAGCTTCCACGGCAGTCGGAATAGAGGAGTAGGCTGTAATGATGATGATCGGAATCGCCGGATTGTATTGCTGAATCTGCCTCGTTGCTTCGAGACCGTCCAGATCAGGCATACGCATGTCCATCAAAATCAGGTCCACGGGTCGGTCCCTGACAGAATCCACCGCTGCCCTACCATCCGTCGCTTCTTCAACGGAATAGCCCCAATCTTCCAAAAGTGTTTTCAGCATCAGCCGATGCGCCTTGTCATCATCGGCAACGAGAACAGAGGGCAAAGTTTTTTTAGCCATGCAGAAATCCTTCCCGTTCCTCGTGGTGAATTAAGCTTTGAGCACAGATCACAGCGGGAGCCGAACAACAAACGTCGCCCCTTCGCCCGGATTACTCGATACTGTAATGGTTCCACCATGAGCTTCCACGATCTTGTGAGCGTTCGCCAGACCTAGCCCTACTCCTCTTGCCTTGGTGGTGAAATACGGGTCGAAAATGTGCGGTAGATCATCCGCCTCAATCCCCACACCGGTATCCTCCACACTGAACACCACTGCGTCAGATTCGAGGTAGGCATGGACCCTGAGAGCACCGCCTTGTTCCATAGCATGCAGAGCGTTCAGGTAGAGATTCAGCAAGAGTTGTGAAAAACGGTCCAGGTCTAAAGCCGCTTCAAGGTCATCCGGAACCACCTGCCATTCAATCACTACCGACTGATGTTCGGCATCACTCTTGACCAGTTGAAGAGTGTGTTCCAAGACCTGCCTGCATGGATACAGCCGTTTTTCAATCTCAGTCGGACGGGCAAACTCCAAGAGTTCTGTGACCACGCGATTCAACCTGTCAACTTCATCCTTCATCACCCGCGTGATTTCCAGACTCCGTTCATCTTGTTGCGAGCGGCCGGCGAGAATGGTTGCAAAACCCTTAATGGAGCCAAGCGGATTGCGTATTTCATGGGCAACCCCCGCTGCCAGTCGGCCCAGAGAGGCAAGACGCTCGCTTCTGCGCAGCTGTTCTTCAAGTTCTTTGATGTTGGTCATGTCGGTGAATAGAAAAACGTAGCCGGCAACGCCCCGTTCCGCATCCCGAATCACGGATGCGTTAACCAGCAATGGAATGCAAATATCCCCCTCGAGTCCGCATTGAATCTCTTCTTCCAACACGGTTTCTTCGCTTTCCAATTCCTGCAATATAGGCGCAAGACCCGGCAAGTCCTGCAGGCTGCCCAAAGAATCTTCCTGAAATCCGAGTATGCTTTTTGCCGCACTGTTGATTTGCTGAATCCGACCGTTCTCATCGGTTGCAATCATCCCTACCGGCATTTGGTTGACGATGGTCGCGGTGAATACCTGTACATCTCTGAGTGAACGTCTTGCCTGGCGATAATGGGACGCCCATACCAGTGAAATAAACCCGCCGGCACCCACCAGAAACATGATGGAAAAAAGCAGAATCGTCTGGTGCAAATCCTGGCTCATGGCCTGTTCAAAAGGTAAGGGATCTAGTCCGACAACGACAAAAAGATCCTCTTCCGATTGCATCGCGCGATGTGATGCTCGATGGCCGGAGCGGGGCTTGAAAGATCGAATGACGTCAAAAGATGTGCGCCCGCTTTGATCCGAAAATCGATGCAGAACTTCGCCCGGCTGAGGCTCCTGAAAGGGTAGAATCCTGCCCACTCTATTCGGGTCGCTGTCTGCGATCACCTGCCCGGTTGGGGCAACCAGAGCCACATAGAGCACACCGGGCTGCTGTGCAGTCTGTTCGAGCAAAAACTGGGTTTGACGCTGCCCCCACCCGCTCATGCGACTGCTCGCTTCCAGCGAATTCATAAGAACATTCGCCTCGGAAAGAAGCGCTTGTTCCATGAATTCTCGCTCGCGATGCAGATTCTTGAATGCCAAAATAATCAGGATACCCCCGAGAATACACACCATTCCGAGGATCACCCAAGGTGACGCCCAAGACCATTTGGAAGGCTGTGATACACGAGAAACCATTCGCTTATTCATTCCGCAACCATAGTGCAAAAGACTTTAGTCAAAGTATCAAAATCAGAATCACATTTCATGCCGGCAGGCCCATAGCGTTACGCATGAGCAATATTCTCCAGGCGCGATCCGCAAGTATTAACCAAAGCTTACCTTGTCAGATAACATCCCTGATAGATAAATTTTACCCACCTGTATAAAAATTACCATAATAGGTGAGTAATTTTTAGCCAATCTGTGATACTAATGCTGAGTTTCTTGTTTTTTTGCGCGGATTATCTTTGCAAGCTATTGGTTTGATTGCAATTCACTTACCATTTTCTTCGTGCTCTTCGTGTCCTTCGTGGTTAAATCAAGTTTTGGTTGGGGCTATGCCGTGCTGTGTATTATGAATTGCTACTGCAATTTGGTCTGCGCCCGGAATGGGTTTTTAATGTAGCGCGGCGCTTTAGGGCTGCCCTATCCAGTAGGGCTAAAGCCCTGCGCTACAGGGCTTCAGGATGTGAACAATTCAGTTGAATTGGGCATACGAGGTGCACAGCAGAGTACCTTTTTGGGTTGTTTATTGCACTCGTTGAGGGTGTAGAAGTATTTTTTTGGTACTATCTATGCAAATTAGATTTATAAAGTGCGAGTTTCCGGATCGCATCTCCGCTCAGGTTGGCTGCGTTGAGCGGAGCGAAACCTATTCACAGCACATGAGGTTTTACAGTAATGCGCAAAACGTTCATTGTGATCGGATTAATGATAGCCGTAGCCGTTATCTTTGCCCTTCCGGTTTTAGCTCAGCAAGGCGGCGGACGCGGCTCGGGAGGCTGCCCTTGGATGGGGGGCGGATGGAAAGCCAGCCAGCAACCTTCGGAAAGTCAGCAAGCCCAGCCAAGAGGTCGCTGCCCGTGGATGGGAGGAGGATGGCGGGCAAGCCCACAGCAGTCGCCGGAGGTTGCAAATGGACCTGTTTCCGAAAAAGAAGCGCGGCAATTCATAGAGAGTAAAATCAGAGCCACCAACAATCCCAATCTGAAAGTTGGCAAAGTTACTGATGAGGGAGATTATTACCTTGCCGAAATCACCTCACAAAATGGGTCGCTGGTGGATAAATGGAAGGTGGGAAAGCAAACGGGAAACATAGAATCCGTATATCAAGCCAAACAATGAATTCAGCCCATGCCCTAACGTTCCACTCCGTGCGCCACTCGACTGGCGTCTATTTTTGCAGTCTTGTCGCCCGACCGCAAAGAGGACGAAGAAACACGAAGAAAAGACAATGACTTGAATAAACTTCTCTTCGTGATCTTCATCTGCTTCTTGGTTCAATTAAGATCAGCTGATTATGAGCAAAATGCAAAACCCCGGCAAAATTATATCAGGCGAAGAAGCCTACTGTGCGTAAGCGGATCGAAGCCAGCCCGTATATTCGTTAACGTCAATCTTATCCACCAGAGAGCCTTCCTTGGTGGTTATCTCTGCGACGTAATAGTCTTTACCCGGTGCCTTGGTGATTTTACCCACTTTTAGATTTGGATTGTTGGTGCCGGCAACGTAATTTTGTAAAAGAGTTTTTATCTGGGCTTCGGATAGAGGTTTGCCTCCCTGCTGACCGTAGCGCATCCCCATGCCATAGCGACCCTGCATGCCCATTCCGTAACCGTGCTGCATCATGCCGGAGCCCATACCGGAGCCCATCCCGTAGCCTCGCATCATGCTGGAACAATGGGGGCCTCCATAACTTCCACACCAGGGGCAATACCAGCCGCCCTGCTGACCCTCGTTCTGTTGCTGAGAAGCCGGAGCTGTTTTTTGTTGGCCTTGCTGTGCGTAGGCAATTCCCAAGGTAAAAAGAACTGCCAAGACTGCCACATGCACCGTAAATAGTTTCTTGTTCATCTTGGTTACTCCCTTCAGTAGAATTTTGAGGTGATCATCAGATACTTCCCGATTGTGTTGAACAACCGAGACAACAGTGTGATTCCAATATGCTTCAAACTAAGGTCGTATCGGAAAGAGTTCAACTTCTTGCTTGGATCATCTGGGAGTCAGAGGACTCTTGCGATTTGTATTGAGAGAGATTTTATTTGTTTAAGTGGACGCTTTTTTAATTTTACAGTCGCTTTCAATTCGGAAAGGAGATGCAGTGAGTGACCTAATAGTGGCAGTTTTTGACGACTTGCAAAAAGCGGAAGAGGTTCGGCTCGATCTCATGAAAATGGAAAAAGATGAACTGGCAGATCTTGAAGATGCGGTTGTACTGATCAGGAAAAAAGGAGGAGAAATCAAGCTCCATCATGCAACTCATGTAACCTTTAGCGGTGCCGTCACGGGCGGTTTTCTAGGCAGTCTGTTCGGAGTCATTTTGCTGAACCCGGTATTTGCCATCATGGGTTTGGCTGCAGGAACAGCTATCGGGGCAGTATCCGGATCTATGACTCATTTGGGCATCGATGAGGATTTCATGCAGGAATTGGCCACCCACTTGAGACCCGGTTCATCTGCATTATGCATCCTGGCTCGGGAAAATACAGATGCCGTTTTAAAGGAGCTGGAGAGCTTCACCTGTAAAGTGCTGAGGACCACTTTCAGCGAGGAGAATGAGGAAAAGGTCAAAAAGCAACTAGAGACTGTTAGAGATAAGGTGTGCAAATAGAATGGCGCGAATGAATCCTCTCGACAGACATAACGAGAGGATATCGGCCGAAGGCACAGCCGGCAAAATTATGGGATCCCACGAACACCAGAATCTACGCAAAAACATCCAGGACCAATCGCAAAAACGCTTGTGGTGGGCGCTCGTCATCAATCTTGTCTTTCTTGTCATTGAAGTCATAGGTGGGCTGATAACAAATTCACTGGCTCTCCTCGCCGATGCCGGACATATGGTCACAGATGTCGCCGCACTCGGTCTGGCACTTTTTGTAGGTTATCTGGCCGGACGTCCGGCAACCGGTCACCGAACATACGGACTGCTGCGGGCAGAGGTGCTTGGCGCATTCGTGAACGGCGCCACTTTGATCCCAATCGTGGGACTTGTTTTCTGGGAATCATGGCAGCGTTTCGGCCAACCCGAGGACATCGACGGACGTCTGATGCTCGCTATCGCCGCTGCCGGATTGCTGGCAAATATCGGCAGTTCTCTCATACTGGCAAAGCGAGCGCATGAAGATATAAACTTGGAGGGAGCGTTCCTTCATATGGTGGCCGATGCACTGGGTTCTCTCGGGGCAGTGATAGCGGGTTTGGTGATTTGGCTGACCGACTGGTATCCCATCGACCTCATTGCCAGCGTGGTGATCGGACTGCTCATTTTGTGGAGCAGTTTGGGACTGCTGAAACGGACGATCCATATCCTTCTGGAAGCCACTCCTCGAGATATCGACTTCATGGAAGTCAAAGCGGCAATGGAGCAGATGGAACACATAGCAGAGGTACACGATCTGCACATCTGGACCATTACATCCGGTATGCCCGTCCTTTCAGCACACGTCACTATAACTGGATCATGCAGTGACACCAGCCACTGGGAAGAATGTCTGCAGGAGGCCCGCCGGTTGCTCAGTGAAAAATTCGGAATCACTCACAGCACCATCCAGGTTGAGACATCCAACGGCACCTGCAAAAACAACTGTAAGATTTGAGGATATTTCGGCAGTTAAATTCACCGACTAAGAGCCTGTCTGCAAATTGCCTTTTTGGGCGGGGATACAGCCAGGCAATGAATTTTAAAACAGGCTCTCAGTGATTCCGGGGTAAAATATCTCAGTCCATTTGTAGCGCAGGGCTTTAGCCCTGCTGTTTGATGCAGGGCTAAAGCCCTGCGCTACTGTTTAAATGGAGATTTCCATAGCATTAGCATTATTGCGGTTGAAGCAAGCATAAAAAAAGCAAGAATGAGGAACACAAGAACGTCCCAGTCCTTTTGAATTTCCGGCCAACGCAACACCATCAGGCCGTCAACTCGCAACTCCTGCAGCAACGCAATAAAAAATGCTACGCCCCAAAATCTTCCAATCCTAATCAGTTCCTGTGGAGTGATGCGTCCAGCGCTGAAGCCAGAAAACAACCCCTTAAAATCCGGGAACGAATGAGAGGCAGGCAAAACCTGCGGCGTGCTATGGTCGAACGATGCATACTGTTCGCCGTGGATCGACCTCAAATGGTTCTCTTCACTTTGCATGGTTGGGCCATATGCCCAGAAAAACAAGAAAGGATAAATGAGGACCAAATAAATATTGCCGGTCATTATGCAAAAGGCGGAATCGATTATGTAATTGGCCAAATAATAGGGATGCCGAACCATGCTGTAGATGCCTTCCTTGCACACTACGCTATTTCGTATCAACACTCCTTTGACGAGAAAATGCAGCAGAGTTCCGATTGTCAGAGTTGCAAATCCCGCCAGTATTGGTATCCCACCAGGAGGGCTGAACAGAACCAATGTGAATGCGATAATGATGATGATATCCCTGAGATTGCCCCGATTGAGGCGGGCTTTCCCTGTGCTGAGCTTTTTATTCACTTTGATATCCTTTACTCCGCGTTCTTAGCAGTACGGCTTCACAGAATAAAGTGTCCACTATCCAAAGACTTCATTCCCGCATGCTTTTGGCGGGAATCCATCAGGAAAAGCTGGATGCCCGCCTTCGCGGGCATGACCGGCAGTGGTCGGACACTCTTTTGTGTGCCGCTGCACTTAATGACCTTGTTGAGCACCAAAACCTACGTTCTGGCTGTTCCCCTTTGAGGCAAAACTACGTGTACTCTTGTCCAAGCTCCCTGCTCGCTCTCCATGGTAGCCTTCCCCCCGTGCAGGACGGCAATTTGGCGCACTAAAGAAAGCCCCAATCCAGCACCACCGTGCTGCTGCGAACGGGATTTTTCGACCCGGTAAAACTGCTCAAAGACCCGATCCAGTTCATTTTTTGCAACCCCCGGACCGGTATTAAAGAAGGTAAGCGAAACTTCGTCTTGCGCCTCAACCCCCTCGACTTCGATCTCTCCCCCTTCCCAGTTGTATTTGATTGCGTTGTCTAAAAGGTTGATCAACATGCGGCGCATTTTTCCTTCATCGGCATTAAGACGCATATGTTTGGGAAGCCTGTTATGCAGGCTGATTTTCTTGGCCTCCAACAGCGGGCCAAGCTCGTTTGCTATCTCTTCCACCAGAGCGTTGAGATCGATTTCTTCAACCGTGACGGTCCGTTCCAGATCCAATGCCGAGAGATCCAACAGTGCTTTGACCAGTCGATTCATACGCAGCAGCACCCGATTCTGGCTTTCCAACATCTGTCGATGCGAATCGGAGAGATCGGCCCAATGAACCGCCTCCTCGAAAAATAGACGCAACGTCGCGATGGGGGTTTTCAACTCGTGCGACGCATTGGCGATGAACTGCTTTTGCCGGTCGAAGGAATACTGCAGCCGGTCAAACATCCGATTGAGAGCCTCACTCAGCGCGTAGAGTTCGTCTCGGCTTTTTCCCAACGGGATGCGCCTATCGAGGGACCTGTCGTTGATTTCCTTGGCTAGACTGTTTATTTCCCCAATGGGCTTTAGAATTCGGCCGGCAACGATGTAACTCACCGCCACAAGAATCAGAACAGAACCGGAAAAGCCGATGGCTAGAGCCGATATAAGTTCTGCAACCTCTTCCCCCAATCCCTCCACCGGCTTGCCCACTTCTACCAGAAATTGTCTCCCGTCAGCGCTTATCTTGAAGGGCTTCACCCGAAAGGTGATTTCTTCGTTTCGTTCTTGACCGAGGTTGATGACTTTTCTCGGCACGTTCACGCTCACATTGGAGCCCTTATTCTTCTTTCGGAAAGGCAAATTGACCAAGCCGGCCATCCTTGACTCGTAAACAAGCCGTTGGTTCTGATCGAAGATCTTGATCCAATATTGCTCCATGAAGGCCGATGCCCCTATCATGGACCTTGAGGTTGAATCCTGTGGCAACTCAACGACTAACTTTACAGCCGTGTTGGCCACGGTCGACAATTCCGAATCGATGAATTCGTATGGATATTCCGTCAATTCATAGAAGACCACCAGCGAGAAGATGAGACTCGTGATCACCCCGGCAGCGGTGACCCACAAAGTGATTTTGCCTTTGATTTTCACTGAGCTTCATCCTCGATGATATAGCCGACCCCGCGAACGGTCTGAATAGTGCGTCCGCCGGCGTCCGCCAGCTTACGGCGCAGGTTCTTCATATGTACGTCAATGAAATTTGACATGGCAAAAGGATCGAATTCATCTCCCCAAACGTGTTCCGCCAGAGTAAACCGGCTGACCACGCGGTTTTTGTTGTACAGCAGGAACTCCAGAATCGAGAACTCCTTGGGAGTAAGCTCGACGGGTTCCGCCCGAAGAGTGACCTGGCGCGATCGCGTGTCAACGGTAATTTGTTTGGCCCGCAGGATGGAATCTCGGCTGTCCCCTGCCCTCCTGAGGATCGATCGCACTCTGGCAAACAGTTCCGCCATGGAGAAAGGTTTGGCAAGGTAGTCGTCGGCCCCGTAGTCGAGGCCTGCAACCTTGTCTTCAACTGCTCCTCTGGCTGTCAGCATAAGCACCGACGTGTTGATTCCGCTTTTGCGCATTTCTTTAAGTACCGAAAGACCATCCCTTTCCGGCAGCATGATATCCAACAGGACCAGATCGTAGGTGCGGTCAAACAGTTCGTCAAGAGCCGCCTCACCATCCGCAACCGTCTTGACGTCATACTTCTGTTCAACCAACGCCCGCTCAAGCTGCCCCAATAAATCCAGATCGTCGTCCACAATCAAAATTCGCATATCCGCCCAATCCCATTCGCCCCAGGCAAATTTTTAACAAGCTGTGAAAACATCAGCGGAAACATTATATCGCTTCTTGCAATAAGTTAAGAACCCCGCGGGTTCCGGCCGCCGGATTCTACCCTTTCGAAGGCGCCACCGGCACCGCCAGTTCACAACGATTCATTAAAATTCAAGTGACTTCTCACCAGCATAAAGCGAAATGAGAAGCCGATTCATTTTCTGGATTCTGGCTCCTG
>Ga0210088_1000038_pt1 | contig 30318 bp, 25 predicted proteins | sample RushMan_CattailN_6_FD_185557 | JGI IMG/M metagenome (GOLD analysis project Ga0210088, IMG submission 185557) | Wetland microbial communities from San Francisco Bay, California, USA, that impact long-term carbon sequestration -... | ecosystem: Environmental > Aquatic > Marine > Wetlands ... | reverse complement strand
GGATTTCAAAAATCATGTGACTCCCGCCGCTAGTTTGGATCTGAGGAGGAGAAAACTTGAATGTCAAGGTTTATGGGCTGCTTTCATGCCCCCACTGCCGTCAAGCCAGGGAGTTTCTAACAGAGCAGGGCGTCGAATTCGACTATGTTTATTTGGACCTTTTGTTGGGTGAAGAGAAGGGTGATGCCATGAGGGAGTTGCGGAAGATCAATCCCGAAGTTACGTTCCCAACTCTACTCATAGGGGACAAAGTAATCATAGGTTTCAAGAAAGATAGGATTGCTGAGGCGCTGCCGAATTCCTAGCTTGCAAATCTGCTTGATCTAACAGCCTGAGCTCACCCGTAGTTTTTACTGGTTGGCCTCTCGACTCAATTTTCTATAAATGGGTGCATCATGGCTTCACGCTGAGCCAAAGAATTCATCATTAGCCAGGGAACCAAGTCCGCTGCACTAAAAGATTGGCGGCTTGTTCATCAATAATGGTAACGCGCTTGTAAAAAATCGATTCTTTCACTGCTTACGACATAGACCAAGCGGTGTTCTTGCGTGATTCGGCGCGACCATACACCTGCACCGAAAAATTTTAGAGGTTCAGGCTTGCCGACTCCCTTACAAGGATCTCGAATGACAGCTTCAATCAATTTAAGAATTCTAATTGCGGTCTTGCGGTCCGTTTCAACCCAGAATAATAAATCTTCTCTAAATTCAGATTGAAATACGGCATCCCTCTGTTCTGCTTTCGCGGGTTTTTTGGCATGACTCTTAATCAAGGCCTATCTCTTTACGAAGCTCTTCAAGTGTCTGGGTTTTTCCACTTTTATTTCGGGCTTTTTCAAGAGCAGAGAGGAGTCGGTGAGCGTTGTTCGGCGACCTGAGCAAGTGGGCCGTCTCTAGAAGACCGTTCAGTTCATCCGCAGCTATCATCGCAACGTCTTCGCTGCCACGTCGTTTTATGACTACTACCTCACGATTCTTCGAAACCTCATCTATTAGCGCAGCTAAGTGTGCGCGGGCATGAGTATAGGTTGTTTGAATTGACATATGCTCCTCCCTTGATTGTCTATGTACATACAGACTGTACATGTTCAAGATTCACATGTCAAGCATGCGCAGAAAGAATAGTATCGTCCAACTGACATCTCTGCCTTCGCGGAAAGCCAACCTACCCGTACAAAACCATAATTGATTATGTCAGGGTGCCAGGTAGCTAGAAATCAATCCCGCGTTCTCGTGGCCAAGCCGGGTCCTACACTTGGTTCAATCATAACCGCTGCGTATGCTGGCGGCGATAAGGTTCGGGGAGACAAAGGCAAAGGTGGAGTCGTGCGGACACAGGTGAGGAAGTAGAAGATATAAAAGATTCAAACCTCAACAAGAGTACTTGCTGCAGGTTGCTGGAATTGCCACCAGTTTTTCTAACTTTTCCGATAGAAGCGTGTAGTTGAGATGAAGGTTGCGCTGTGTTGTGATGAACACAGGACCGTTGGCAGCTAGTCTTCGGCGCAGTTGGTGATCATTGATGAGTTTCTCGACGGCTCGTGCCATGGCGCTCCCCCCATCCCTAGGCACGAGCAATCCGGTTTCATTGGGCAGCACCACTTGTGGGACTCCTGCAACATCGAGGGCAACTACCGGGCAGCCGCACGCCTGAGCTTCCAAAAATACCATCCCCAGGGACTCTCCGATCCCCGGAAAAACGAAAATATCAGCCGCTGAATAGTAGGCGGGCATTTCGCTCCGTGCCACGCGTCCCGCAAAAACGACCGATCCAGGCAAAAGGCTATCTGCCATTGAACGAACCTCACCTGCCATGGGTCCGTCGCCGCATAGCAGTAGCATGAATTTACCATGTTCTGGTTTGAGTAATGCCAGGGATCTCAAAAGATAGCTTATGCTTTCGAATTTAACATCCGCTCTCAGCATCGCGGCTGTCAACAACAAGGTCTCGCCTCGTGCGATGTCATATCGCTCGCGGATCGTTCGCCTTGCCTTTTCATCAGCTTGAAATTCTTCGGGGAAAATTCCAGGTGGGATGTAAGTTGTGTTTCGAGAGGGAAGAATGCGGTGGAGAGCCTCAAGATCGTCGATGTTATTGGTAAAGGCATGCCGGCAAGCCTTTAAGGCCATACGGTTGAGGTAAAAGCCGAAGCGGGTTTTCTTTTGCTTGCGTCTCCGTGTGCTGTACATGGGTTGAAACAGGACATAAGGAATATTCAGCAGGCGGCTGACCCAGGGTCCCAGTACATCGGGAGATTTGTAATAGCTGTGGTAGGTGAGCCAGATGTCGGGGCGAAACCGGGCCGCATTGCGATAGGCGGAGACAAAACTTGTGGCTGCTTGCAGCCAACCCCGGTGACTCTTCCAAAACCACCTGGAGCGGAATGCAACTATTTCTCTGCAATCGTGGCCGAGCGTCCTTAGCGCTTGCTGAATGCCGCGAGCAATGGTCAAATCTCCAGAGGGCAGTGGGTGAGAGAGCGGCTTGTTTGGACAATAAAAGGCAATTTTCACGTCTGGCCGAGAGCCTCTTTGAATAGTTCACACAGTTGAGTAACGCAGCGACGGTTGTCGAATTCCATTTCTACTTTGGCCCTCGCTTGTTCTTGTTGTTTTTCCAATTTTTCGGGGTTGAGCAGAATGCGCATGATTCCGTGTGCCAAAGAAGCTGGATTTTCGGGCTCTACCAGAGTGCCGCTGACGCCGTCTTCAACCAATTCGGAAATCGCCGACACTTTGGTGGCGATGACCGGCAGTCCAACGGCCATTGCTTCCACAAGTACATTGGGAATGCCGTCGCGGTCTCCGTTTGGGGCCACCTTGCATGCCAAGGCGAAACAATGGGCCGAACGATAGTGCTCGATGACGCCTTCGTGCGGCAGCGTTCCAAGCATTTTTACCTTGTGTTGAATACCAAGATTCCGGACGATTGCTTTTAATTCGCCTGTTATTTCACCACTTCCGATTTGCACCAATTGAAAATCCAGGCCTGCCTCGTCTAGAAGCTTGGCTGCCATAAAGAGATCATCGTAGCCCTTTTTTGCGACGTGACGTCCAATAGAGAGAATTTTATAAGGCGGTCCGGGATTCGGGTGATGATCGAAGGTAAAAAAGTCGAGATCGATGCCGTGATAAATGGTGTAAATGGTCGTCTTCGGAACTCTATCGCTTCCTTCGGAGCTCAATTGCGCTAAGTATCGAGCGTTGTGTTTTGTGCAGGTAACGACAAAACTGGCAGTATCGATTTTCCGAGCCAGTTGATCGGGGTCGGACGTGTAAATGTCCTTGGCGTGAGCAGTGAAACTGTATGGCCGTCCCGTCAGCTGCGAAGCGAAAAGAGCGACCGAAGTGGGTGTGTGACAAAAGTGGGCGTGGATATGCGTGACCGGCCGTCCTAATAAGCGGACCGAGGTGAGATGTCCCGCCTGCAAAAAATGCCGCAAGGTTGCTGTAGTTCTTCGCTCATAGGCCCTGCGTATTGCAGCGTCAAGGTTTGTCAGGTACCGGTTGCCCAGACTTCTCCATGCTGTCCAGTTGCTTTGCAGCAGGGTTTGCCAATGTGGCAGCACGTATTCCGGCATGTAGGTGACGGGGGCCTTTATCGCGTTTACTTTTTCATGTGAGAAATTTTCTCGCGGCTGTTTGAGAGAGTAAATTTCTATGGGTATTCCGAGTGATTCCAGGAGAAGGATCTCCGAGCTTATGAAAGTTTCGGATATACGCGGATAGCCCTTAAGGATCATCCCGAGTGGATGTTTATTTGCATTGTCACTGAGGGGCATAAGATGAAAGTTCTGAAGGCTTATTTTGCGTTCGCATGAAAATACTGGTCGACAAGCCCGGTGACCTTTTGCATTCTATCACTCTGTTTGTTCTCCAGGATGCGCGCGCGGATTACGTCCAAGGCCGTAAAGGGAAACGATTTCATTTTTTGCTTATAATATGTTCCGTTGTCCAGAAGATGCAGTAATTTTTGCCGCAGCGCCCGAGGATTGAGTGCACGAGGATCGATGTAATCACAAAACCCCTTGGAACACAGTACCTGAGCGCGTATCAATTGCTCCTCGCGGGGAACCGTTCGAGGCACAATCAAAAAGGGTTTTTTTTGGCTTATGATTTCGCACACAGTATTGTAGCCTCCCATGCTCACCACTGCTTGAGAAGCTCCTATAAGCCCTTCCATAAAACGGTGGAACTTTAGGCAGATGAATCCCAGCGTCTTGCATTTTTTGGCTACTTCGCGATAGTTTTTTCGTGACATAAAGGGTCCGGTTACAACCACGACCCGGATGTGCTTGGGGACCCCTCCTTCACCCGCGTCAAAAGCGGCCAGCACCGTATCTACCACAGGGTGGCCGTCGCCACCGCCACCCGTGGTTACCAATATAAGGCGTTCCTCCTCTTTAACTCCCAAGTCTTTTCTAGTTGCACGGATTTCATCCGAAGAGGGAACATGCCTGGGAATGTAGCCGGTGAAATGAACTTTGGAGGCCACATGAGCTGGAATCCGATATTCTCTTATAGCGTCATAAAACTCGCGGCAGCCGTAGACCCAAATCTCTCCGTAAAGTTGCGCCATGGCATCGTATATATCTTTGCCCGTCCAGTCCTCGATGGTGGATTCGGCGCTGTCCATGATGTCCCGTAAGCCCAGAATCGACTTGCAGTAGGGGAAATCTTCTTTCAGCCACTGCAGGGTGTCTACGACTTCTCGCTTCAACCCTAACGGCGCTTTGTCTACGATGAAAAAGTCGGGTTTGAAAGCTTTGGCTGTTGCCTGGATAAGACTTTTCCGTATTTCCAGGACTTCGGTCGCGTCCAGGCGCATGGACTGGGGAAGGTATTGCTCGTTAGTAACCTTGATCATGCCTGGTATACGCACAAAATCTACGCGCTTGGCAATGTCAAAGCGACCTACCAAATGAGAGCCGGTCAGGATCAAAATGTTGGCGGGGCTCTTCCTGAGACTGCGAGCGATTGCCAGGCTTCTTCGGATGTGCCCCAAGCCATAGGTATCATGGGAATACATCAGAATCTTATAAGGGACGATATCACTCACAGTACTTCTTCCGAATAGATGGCAATCCTGAGAGCAACGCAATTCGTTCGACCCTCAATCAAATTTATCGATCCAGGGTCATTACAAAATACGTCATCCTATTTTAAGTAAGGGTTATCTAGGTAAAACCGAAATCTAACTATCAGCGAATTGCATAATAAAATCAATAGATGTTGATGGCAATAAAGATCTGCAGACTCAAAATCAAAAAAACCAGCTATTAAAGTGTATTTTTCTCCTCGTTAGATGCCGTTTGATGGTCTAATATAATTTTCCACATAGTGACATTGGAATGATATCTAACGCTAAGCGGATTTATTTGCAACGAGTTTCTTGACCCAGTAAGCATCCCTTTATGGAGGTTCTGTAATGAGTTGTCAGGTGATTCAAACCGAACGGGCACCCGCGGCTATTGGTCCTTATTCACAGGCAATCAAAGTGGGCGACTGGCTTTTTGTAAGTGGTCAAATCGGTCTCGACCCTGAAAAGGGTGATTTGGTAAGTGATAATTTAACGGGCCAGGCCAGGCAGGCACTTGACAATCTCAGTCAAATAGTTGCAGCCGCGGGTTGCAGGTTGAGCGATGTGGTCGCCGTCGACGTCTATCTGACGGATATCGGCCAGTTTGCCGCCTTCAATGAAATCTATCAGCAGGTGTTTTCGACTCACCGGCCGGCTCGGGCCGTTGTAGAAGTAAGCGCACTGCCAAAAGGGGCGCTTGTGGAAATAAAATGCATAGCTCATCTGCACTAGTTTCGATTAGTCGCCCTGCCGTTTATGGATGATCGCAAGTTCAAACAGCTTTTAGATTGGTTTGAACTCTCCTGGAACGGCTACTACAGGGTTAGGAAAGGGGTCAAAAAACGCATTCGAAAGCACATGCGGGAATGCGCCTGCCGGAGTGTTCAGGATTACCTATCGAGACTGGCAGACGATCCAGAACTAAAAGAGCAATGCCGCGTTCTCTTGACCGTTTCGATAAGTCGTTTTTTTCGAGATCGAGAGCTTTGGCGAGTCTTGCAAGAGGAGATTCTACCTGAGCTCGTTGGCGAGCAGAGAGCTGGAATCAGAGTGTGGTCGGCGGGTTGCGCCAGGGGAGAAGAGATCTACAGCTTTAAGATACTTTGGGGTATCATTTGCGGCCGTCTTGGTTCTTTTCCGAAACTTGAAGCTTGGGCTACCGACATGAATCAGGACTATCTCGCAGCCGCCCGAGAGGGAATTTATTCTGCCAGCAGCCTAAAGGAAATCCCTGGTGAACTGAAGGGAAAATATTTCGAACGTCTCCCTAAAAAACAGCTTTTCGCCATTCGAGATTCTGTCAAACAAGGAATTTCTTGGAGGCGCCTTGATCTTTTGAAGGATGATCCGCCTGCTGAAAGTTTCCACATGATTTTTTTGCGGAATAATATTCTCACTTACTACCAGAAAACCCCACTCCATACAGCTTTGTCAAAAGTGACGAAATCTCTTGCGGCAGACGGATATCTTATCATCGGCTCCAAAGAGAAGCTTCCTGAAACAGCCGATCAATTTCGACCCTACCCCGGGCATTCCAGCATATTTGTCAAGCACTTTACCCCAGCCCGCAAAACTCCATATAAAGTGGCCTAGACATGCTACGGTGCGGCTGCGCGTCAACCAGCTAACAGACTACAACATGTCCAAAATACGGTCTTTGAAAGTGGGATTAAGCGATAGAATGGATCTTGCTTCATCCGGTGTTGCTATTTCTCGTCCAACTTCTCGTGCTATGCGGACGATCTTTTGCACCAGCAAGGGATTGCTGGCGGGGGAACCGTCCGGCATGAAGAGGTTGTCTTCCAGCCCAACACGCACGTGTCCGCCGAGAACGATGGCTGTGGTTGCCAGCGGTATCTCGCTTTTGCCGATACCCGCTACAGACCAGGTGGAACCCGGTGGGATACTTTCAGAAAGAAACAGCAGATTCTTGACGGACCCCGGCATAGCCCCCGGTGCACCGAGAACGAAATCAAAATGCAGAGGTGCTTTGATATAGCCTTTCTTTTGGAGATACAGCGCATTGTTGATCATGCCTGTTTCAAACACTTCAATCTCGGGTTTAACCCCGGTCTCCTGATAGACCTTCGCCAAATATTCTATGAATTGGGGTGAATTCTCGTAAACGATGCCCGGAAGGTTGTTGGAACCGGTGGTAAAAGAACCCATTTCCGGCAAAAGTCTTACCGGATTAACACGATTTTCCCGGTCCATCCCGGCCCGCCCGCCTGTTGAAAGCTGGATGATAACCTCGGGGGCAAGCTCCTTGATTCTCCGCACATTTTCTTTGAAAAACGCGAGATCCAGGGTAGGGTGATGCTCTTCATCCCGGGCATGGACGTGAAATAGGGCGGCTCCTTCATCAGCACAGCGCCGCACATCCGCTGCGATTTCCTGCGGAGTCGTGGGGAGATTTGGGTTGATCTGTTTTGTCGGCACATTTCCTGTTAGTGCAACGGTGATGATTAGTTTGTCCATGACGAAAAAACCTTCATTGCATTTACCAATGTCAGTAGTGATGAAAGGTCGAGTTCTTGGCGCCTGCTGCTTCACTGCCGGTTTACTGTTGATTTTCAGCTCTATGCGCCATGCCCTATGCCCTATGCGACTTCGCGGGAGTTGGACGTTTTTGCCTGTTGGAGACGACAGTAACTGGAGAATGCCTGAATAGCTTTTCAGCAATAGAACCTACCATAACGTGTTCCAGGTCGGTTCGCCCCTTGGCTCCCATGACAACCAGGTCTACCTCTTCCTGGCGGATCACCTTCATCAATTCCTCATAGGGGTGTCCGACGCGAAAAATAATTTTAACATGGTCTCTTGGAAAATGTGAATTATCCACGAGCTTTTCCAATTGTTCGATTCTTTCTTCCTCTATCGCTTCAATGTAATTCTTTGTATGCACATCGTAGCCCATGTTTTCGATGGTGCTGACAGCCTCTACATCTCTAACGTTAATTACGTTCACCAGGATCAGTTTTGCATCGAATTTACCGGCAAGCTCTGCGGCCAGATCAAAAGTCCCTTCACAGTATTGCGAAAAGCATATGGCAGCCATAATCTTTTTGATACTGTCCATATATTATCTCCGAAATTCTCGATTATTGTACAATGACCAGTTAGTGCATCGCCACGGTTTATTGTTCTTTGTCTTGCAGGGAACGGACTGGAAGAGCCCGGTAATTCCGTTTCGCCGACATCCTATCGGTGTAGTGATATCCCCGGCTGAATGTAAAGACTCTTGCAGAGATAGCTTTTTTTTCAGAACACCAAATCCATCCACAACTCAACTGGATGAGCGGTAATACTTTTACAATTTGGCCGCAATCACTTTCATAACCTTCATATTCGGGATCTTCCACGTACAGGCTTTTCAATTCGTCCAAGGTGGGCATACGCCAATTGTCATATTTGCCCAAAAGGTGAGGCGGCCCCATTTTGCAGTAGCGTTCCGCGTCCTGCCAGTCTATGTCCCCCTGATTGTCCGATTGCGCCCACATCAACCCGAGTTCATGGTCGGTCACCGTCCCGTCCCCGTTATCGGTAAAACGCTCGCTCGTGGACGCCAGGGATACTTCTATGAAGCCGGCCAGCAAGGAACAGGAAAGCAGCGCCAGGAGGACCGCAGTTGCTTTATTTGTCATCTTAACCTCCACTGTATTCCGATCCTGAGCGATTCTTTCAAGTCAGGCGATTGCGGGCGAATCACTCAGACTTGGTCTATCCATTCACTCCGTTCGCGGTGACCATGTTCTCGGCTTGCTTGGCTCTTGGTCTCTGCAGTAGATACACCAGTCCCAAGATAGACAGTCCGACAAAGCACATCCAGTAGCGCTGATCGTAAGGCAAACCAAGCAGGTTAGAGGCAAATCCGGGCCGCATCATGACCATGGTAACCGCTAGAAGAATGGGAATCTCGTAAAACCTGTTTCTAGTTATGAACCACCCTTGGGTCGCTGATGCAAAAGCAAAGTTGCCGATACAGGCCATGCCGAAAATGAGAAATCCTTGCAGCCAGCTGTTGACATTATGCAAAATGAGATCGTAGTTGAAGATGAAGAAGAACGGTAAAATAGCTGTTCGTATGTCGTACATGAACCCTTGTATGCCCGTGGATATCGGGTCCGATTTGGCGATTGCCGCTGCGGCATAGGCGGCCAGACCCACAGGGGGAGTGTCGTCTGCCAAAATACCGAAGAAAAAGCAAAAAAGGTGGGCGGCCATAAGAGGCACGATAAAATCGTAACGAGCTCCGATAATGACGATAGCCGGCGCGGTGAGAGAGGCCATAACAATATAAGTGGCTGTCGTCGGCAGCCCCATGCCAATGATCAGGCTTGCCAGGGCGGTTATGACCAGCATGATGTAGATATTTCCTCCGGAGATGACATCAATCACCTGAGTGATGAGTCCACCCAGTCCCATGGCAACGACACCAACTATAATGCCTGCGGCAGCGGTAGCCATGGCGACGCTGACCATGTTCCGGCCACCCGAAGCAAGGGATTCAACTATCTCAAACACACTCTGCTTTAAGGCAGGATAAAGCGGCTGTTTTGCGCGCCATGCTTTCACGGGATTTTGCAGAAGCATGAGAATAGCCATAATCCAAATCGCATTGAACGCTGCTGCCTCGGGAGAGTGCCGCAATACAATCAGTTGATACAGGAGAAATCCCAATGGAATAAGATAATGAAATCCACTGAAGAATGTCCTAAAAAAAGGTGGAAGTTCCGCCGGGTCCATGCCTTTAAGGCCCAGCTTGGAAGCCTCGATATGAGAAATGTATAAAAGAGCGGCATAGGAGGCAAAAGCCGGCACGGCCGCAGCCTTGACGACCTCGATGTAGGGTACGTTTACATATTCTGCAATAATGAAAGCTGCCGCCCCCATAATGGGAGGAGCCAACTGCCCGTCGGTGCTGGCGGCGACTTCTATGGCTGCGGCTTTAGTGGCCGGATAACCGACTTTTTTCATGAGGGGGATGGTGAAAGTTCCGGTTGTGACAATATTTGCAATACTCGACCCTGAAACCATACCTGTCAATCCGCTGCTGAGTATGGCAGCCTTGGCCGGACCCCCCTTGAACCTGCCCAGCAGGCTCAAGGCCAGCTGGATGAAGTAAAAGCCGGCCCCTGCTTTCTCCAACATGGCGCCGAAAAGCACAAAGAGAAAAACGATCTTGGCCGAAACATCAAGTGGAATACCATAGATGCCCTCCGTGGACATGGTCATCTGACCGATAAAACGATTCAGCGACACACCCTTGAAGGCGATGACGTCGGGCATGTAAGGGCCCAGGAAGGAATAGGCGCAAAAGGCGATTGCGATGATTGGAAGCGCCGGACCGATAACTCTTCGAGTTGCCTCAAGCAGCATCACCACCAGGGTAATCCCAATCACTATGTCACGCATGTTTGGCGACCCGTAGCGCATGGAAATACCTTCGTAATCCAATACTATATAAATGGCGGCGAAGGCTGCAATGATACCAAGTGCGTAGTCCAGCAATGGGATCCGGTCTTTTCTGGAAAGGTATTTGAGTCCGAACCGAGGCTCCTTCAGCATGGGGTAATTCAGGTAGGCTATGAGAATGGCAAATCCCAAGTGGATAGCTCGAGTGAATGAAGCATACACGATAAGCCAACTTGCGATGGACAACTGAAAGGCGCACCAAAGAACAGCGATGGTGGGTATTATATATCGACCCGGTCCTTGCGGTATTCGAGCAATCCCCTCTTCTTCCTCGGCCATTCGTTTGGCTATTTCTATTCCGTCGTCTACTCTTTGCACCTCGATGTCCGTCATGGCGATTCCTGTCTTGTTGGTTGGAAGAGATTGACTTGCTTCAAGGTATGCTAAGGTATTAAAGCTCATTGCGAATTACCGGGATGCCTGCCCCGCTAATCCGTGATGAGCCGATATTATTTCACATTTATAAATCTTCCCCCCGTTGCTGCAACGAGAATCATATCACATGGTTTATCTAAAGAGAGAGGAGTAAATTTGCCGATTTAAGAGAGCGGGGGGAGGGGCGGTGGGTCGCCCCACCGCCGAAGTACCGCGATCTAAAAAGTCCTCGTTATTGCTTCGGTTTCAAATCGTCGGGGATATACTTGTCCAGCCCCGTTTCCTTATAGTACTTGTAAGCGCCAGGATGGATAGGTGCTGAAAGTCCCTCCAGCATGCTTTCTTTGGTCAATACCGCATAGGCGGGGTGAAGGGTTTTGAAGTCCTCGAAACCGTCAAAGACCTCCTTGGTCACAGCGTAGACTACTTCATCAGGAACCTTGGCGGACGTTACAAACGTTGCCTTTACACCAAATGTTTCTACGTCGGCTTTGTTGGTTGCGCCCGGATAAAAAGCGATGGGGATTGTCGCTTTAGCATAATAGGGATCGGATTTGAGGAGCTCATCGATACCTGGTCCAGTGATGGGGACTAATGCGACTTTTCTTGCTCCAGCAGTGGCTTCCTTGATGGCGCCGCTCGGATTCCCGACGGTATAAAAGAACGCATCAATGCGGCCGTCCTGGAGGAGTGAAGGAGCCTCTGCGGCCTTAGCTTGTTTCGGTGTAATGTCTTTTTCAGGATCAATGCCGACCGCTTTGAGAGCGTCGATAGAGTTCTGCAGCTGGCCCGAGCCCGGATTCCCAATATTTACGACTTTGCCTTTCAGGTCCTTAATGCTCTTGATCCCCGCATCTTCAGCGGCAACCAGGATCACCGTTTCAGGATGAATGCTGAAGACCGCTCGAAGATCCTTCTGAGCCCCTTTGTCTTTCCATTCGGCAAGCCCGTGTACGGCTTGATATTGACGGTCGGATTGAACGATGCCGAAGTCCAAATCGCCGGCCATGACTGCATTCACATTGAACACGGATCCGCCGGTCGACTCTACGGTCGCCCGAATCCCATATTGATCGCGTTTGGCATTAACCATTTTGGCAATGGCCCCGCCAGTGGGGTAGTAAACGCCGGTAATACCGCCGGTACCGATCGTTACAAAGGTCGTTTTTGCTTGCGCCGGCGCGGGTGTAAACCCTGCTGCAAATGCAAATCCGAAGCAGATAGCCAAAGCCACGATAAAAAGTCGCCTCATAGTAAACCTCCTTTGGTAATCAGGTGAACTCAGATTTAAGGTTATAAACACTTCTTCTTCCTAAATGCCTCCTTTCCATAGGTTGCTCTTCGGCAGTCGAAGTTTCTCGAAATTTGAAAAAATCTAACAAACAAGAACACAGCTTAAAGTTTTTATTTGTTAACAGTTAACAAATTTTCAGGTCTGATGCAACCGGCATGTTTTTGGCCGAGATATTTTCTGCCGACACGTTTTAGGTGGACAGCGGCATTGCCTTGTTCATCTATTGTGATTTATCTTGATCCACTGTGCACCATCTGTTATGTCTTAATGCTCAAAATTGGTGCTGTAGATCACTAAATTTTTTCAGAATGCCGTTGTTTTTGGCTGAGCGGCCATTGGTCGCAACTTTATGTATCTTGAGGGGTTTGTTAGAAGCAAAGGAGAAGAAATGAAAAAAGGTATTTGGGTCAGCTTTCTTTTGGTTTTATCCTGTTTTTTATTGGTGAACGTCAGTTCAGGTCTTGCCGAGGAAAAGGTGATCATCAACGGAATTGACGCCAACTTTCCGCCTTTTGCCTATGTCGACAAGAATGGCAACCCTGATGGATTCGATGTCAAATCCGTCGATTGGATTGCAAAGGAAATGGGCTTTAAGGTGAAACATCAGCCGATGGATTGGGACGGTATCATACCCAGCCTGAATGCCAAAAAAATCGATATGATCGCCTCCGGCTTGAGTGTTACCGATGAGCGCAAGAAGCAAGTTGCCTACACTATCCCCTACTGGGTAATCAAGCAAGTTCTGGTCGCCAAAAACGATTCTGATGTGACTCCTGAAACAGCTCTCGGCAATGGCAACAAAGTAGGGGTCCAGCGCGGGACCTCGGAAGCCAAGTGGATGGAAGAAAACTTGATCAAGAAGGAAGGGAAGGATTTCGAACTGGTTTACTATGACTCTGCGCCTCTCGCCATAGAAGATGTCCTGAATGGCCGTATTGTTGCTGCCGCCATGGACGATGCCCCGGCTAATGATGCAGCCAGCAAAAAACCGGTAAAAATCATTGGCGGCTTCGGCATGCATGACGAAGAATTTGCCTACGCAGTGCGCAAAGACGATACCGAGCTTCTCAATACATTGAATGAAGGCCTTAAAAAGCTCATGGCTTCGCCTCAATGGGGGGAACTTCAAAAACAATACGATTTAAAGAAATAAGTAATGTCTGCTCGAATTTTCTATCCGGAAGCGTCGGCTCGAACCGATGGCTTCCGGTTTTTTTGTTCCTGAGTGTCACGGATGAAGCGAAAAAGGGTTTCTGGATGGCGACTGACGAGTTCCGGCAAGCCATTTTAAACGTAGCGCAGGGCTTTAGCCCTGCCTGGACATGACTCGAATGGCAGCCCTAAAGGGCTGCGCTACATTATAAGGCAGCTTCCGGAAGGACACTCACTAAAGGGTGTCCTAAAATGGGTTTCAGGTGTTTTTTCGTCATTCCGGCGAACGCCGGAATCCAGTAACCATGCGCATCTCTGGATTGCGACTTTCATCGGAATGAGGTTGAGGTGGCATTCTCAGACAAGCTCCTAGAGAATTGTACAGCTGTAAATCATAAAATCATGCTATGAAGTGTTTAAAATAATGCCTGAAGGCCTTGTCGCAGTTTTGAATGCATTGCCTTACGTACTCAAGGGCTCAGTGGTTACGATAGGAGTTGTGGTCGGCGCCATGGGGCTTGGCCTCAGTCTGGGTGTGCCGTTGGCGGTGGGTCTTGTCTACGGCCCGACCTGGCTGCGTAAAACCATTGCGTTCTATGTTTGGTTTTTTCGTGGCGTTCCCCTCTTGGTGCTGCTTTTCCTTTTCTATTTCGGTCTCTTTTCCCTGATGGGCATCAATTTTTCTGCTTTTTCGGCGGGAACCATCGTTTTAGGATTGATAAGTGCGGCATATCAATCACAGATTTTTCGGGGGGCTATTTTATCCTTGCCGGAAGGACAGCTCAAGGCGGCACGAGCACTTGGTATGAGCGATGCCAAGGCCATCATGTTTATTATCTTGCCTCAAGCGCTTCGGCTTTCGATTCCAGGGTGGTCCAATGAGTATTCCATAGTGTTGAAGGACTCAGCGGTTACTTATGCCCTGGGGGTTGCAGAGATCATGGCTCGCACTCATTTTGTAGCGTCCCGAACTTACCAGCATCTTCCTCTGTATATTGCAGCCGGGATAATTTATCTTTTATTGACTTACATCGGCGTCAAAGGGCTTCGGGTTTTGGAGAAACATGTAAGAATACCCGGATATTCATATTAAAGGTTCGCACAAAAATGCAGGATCCAGAATATGATAAACTCTGATACCAACTTACGCGGTTCGCTGTAAGCCCGTTACGGCGGTGTGATGGAAGCTTTTATGGCAAGATCTGAGAACGATTCTGTATTGAGAGTCGAAAACATCCGAAAGTCATTCGGAGATAAAGAAATTTTGAAGGGGCTTTCCCTTTCTGTAAAGAAGGGGGAAGTCAAGGTTATCATTGGGCCTTCCGGAGGCGGAAAAAGTACCCTGCTGCAATGCATAAATTTTCTCGTAATCCCAGATGAAGGAGAAGTATGGTTGGAGGGAGAGAAAATAAACCATGGGAAAAAACGCGAACTCTATGCGTATCGACAGCAGGTAGGGATGATTTTTCAGGACTTTAATCTATTCGATCACCTCGATGCGCTGGAAAACGTGCAGATAGCATTGGTACGCGTCAAAAAGATGGACAAGGCAAAGGCCCGTGAAAGGGCTTCTGCGGAATTGCGCAGGGTCGGCTTGGCGGAGCATGCTTCCCAATATCCCGCAGAGTTGTCGGGTGGGCAAAAGCAGAGGGTTTCCATCGCTCGAGCCCTGGCAATGGACCCCAAGGTGATGTTGCTGGATGAACCGACTTCCGCGCTTGATCCCGAATTGATCGGCGAAGTGCATGCGGTGATTAAAGATCTGGTTGCCAATGGCATGACTATGCTAATGGCCACTCACCAGATTGGCTTTGCCAGTGTATTGGCCGATGAGATCATTTTTATGGAGGATGGGACCATAGTCGAGCAGGGCCCGCCGACGAAAATCCTGTTGGATGCTGAATGCGCGCGAACCAAGGAGTTCTGTGCCAAGATAACGCATATATCGGGCGATAGCTGAGAATATAAGTCAGGATAGGCTGTCATAATAATGGAAGAATTTGTATATATTCAACATGATGTTTTGCCTAGTCTGTTTCAAGGATTGTGGATCAGCGTATTGCTGATCATCCCGTCAGCGTCGCTGGGCCTTGCCATAGGGATTGTAATGGGTGCTCTGCGGGTATTTGCCAGCCGGCCTGTGGCGATGTTGGCCAATATTTACGTGGCAATATTTCGTGGGATTCCACTCGTGGTGCAATTGTTTATCTGGTATTTCGGATTGCCTTATTTCGGTATTTACTTTTCTCCTTTTCTGTCATCGGTAGTTGCTTTCTCCCTATGCAGTGGAGCCTACCACTCGGAGTATATTCGCGGTGCTCTGCTCTCTATTAAAAAAGGCCAGATGTTGGCTGCGGAAGCCCTCGGTTTCACCAAACTGGAAATGCTGCGCTCCATAATTCTGCCGCAGGCGCTTCGGCGCGCACTGCCGGGCAGCGGGAATGAGATCATTTATCTCATAAAATACTCGTCTCTGGCGTATATGGTGACCTGCATCGAGCTCACGGGCAAGGGCAAAATCCTGGCGTCTCAATCGTTCAAATATACTGAAATCTTTCTTATCGTCGGAGTCTTCTACCTCGTGCTGGTATCTTTGGCGGGGCTGTTACTAAGGCATATGGAAAATCGTCTCAGCCTTCCCGGCTTTGAATTTCATAGGGCATGACCATTGAGTAAAGTTCAACCACCATCGTATTCGCCTCTCACCCCGGAAATCATTGCGGCTGTTCGCCAGGCAGTGGGTGAAGAGTCTGTTATCCAGGACTCGGACAAGATACAAAATTTTGCCCGAGATGCCACGGCCGGACTGGAGAGCCTTCCCGAGCTCGTTGTTGAAGCCGATAAAGCCGAGCAGGTCCAGTCCCTGCTGCGCCTGGCGAATGCGCATCATTTTCCGGTTACGCCGAGAGGGCTGGGGACTGGTTTGGCAGGGGGAGCGGTACCTGTTTTTGGAGGGGTGGTGCTGTCCTTGGCCAAGATGAACCGCATAATCAACATTGATGAGAAAAATCTTATTGCGGTGGTTGAACCCGGCGTCATCAATCTCGAACTCAAAATGGCTGCCCGCGGCAAAGGGTTGTTCTACCCACCGGACCCGGCCAGTCTGGATACTTGTTCCATTGGCGGAAATGCGGCAACTAACGCGGGGGGATCGAGCTGCGTAAAATACGGAACAACCCGTGATTATGTGCTTGGACTGGAAGCAGTTCTACCTGATGGCGAGCTCATCAGGACAGGGGTCCAAACCCGGAAAGGCGTGGTCGGCTATGATCTCACCCATCTTTTGGTCGGCTCCGAGGGGACACTGGCAATCATTACCAAACTTGTCTTGAAGCTGATCCCTCATCCACCGGCTGTAAGCACGATTGTGGCTTTATTTCCTGATCTTGCCTCTGCCATGGCAAGTGTTTCCGCGATTCTTGCCAACGGATGTGTACCATGCGCGTTGGAATTTCTTGATCGCAACTGCCTGCAACTGGTTGGCAACGCGTTGCCCTTTGAAAGCGCCCGCAATGCGGGAGCTTTTCTTCTGGTGCAGGCAGACGGAGCGGCGACGGTGGTTGATGCCGAAGTAGAGAAAATGGGTGTTTTTTGCCTGGAGAATGGTGCCATCGATGTAATTCTAGCTCCCGATTCCTACAAAAGAGCTCAAATGTGGGAAGTTCGAAAACAGGTTTCCATCAACATCGAAAACAGTTCTCCTGTTTACATTCCTGAAGATATAGTGGTGCCGATTGCGAGGATAGCGAATTTGGTGGAAAATCTGCCCGATTTTGAAGAGCGTTATCAGATAAAAATATACTCCTTCGGTCATGCGGGAGACGGCAATATCCATCTTAACATTACTGCGCAGAGCCGGGATAATATGGCGAAGGTAGAAGAAGGTATTTATGCCATATTGCAAAAGGTTGTCTCGATGGGTGGCACCATCTCTGGAGAACACGGCATTGGCCATGCCAAAAGGCGTTTTCTGCATCTTGAGTTATCTTCTGCCAATCTTAATTTGCAGCAAAGCATCAAGCGAGTGTTTGACCCTAATTTGATTCTTAATCCCGGAAAAATCTTTCAATAAATCGGAGTTTGCCTTCATGTCGGTGCGTTCTGCCCTGGTGGCTTCCGGTAAGGTCTACCAGACTCATGGCATCAGCCAGCGAGTCAAGCAAATCAGTATCTCGGCAATAAAAGAAATGCCCATCCTTGCCAATAAGGTTGGCGGCTGTGTTTCCTTGGGCCAGGGCATTCCTTCTTTTCCAACGCCGCCCCACATAGTCGAAGCTGTCTGTGGAGTTATGCGGGAAGATCTCCATTCCGGCAAATACACGCTAGGGCCCGGATTGCCGCAATTGCGCAGCGCGGTTGCCGAACAGCTGAGCGACCAGATAGGCAGAGCGGTCGACCCGGAAAGTGAAATCTGTATCACCGTTGGTGCTATGGAGGCTCTTCTGGCCAGCATCCTCACAGTGGTTGAGCGGGGAGACGAGGTGATTTTGCCGTCGCCCAATTATGCTTCCCATATCGAACAGGTCCTTCTGGCCGAGGGCGTTCCGGTATTTGTCCCGCTGCTGCCGAATGATTGGCAGTTGGATGTCGAGGCGATTCGGGCGGCGCTTACATCCAGGACGAAAGCCATTGTCCTGTGCAACCCGCACAACCCGACAGGAGCCAATTTTGTGGAACCCGCTTTGCGGGATTTAGCCCAATTAGCCCTGGAACACGAGCTTTTCATTATTTCTGACGAGACCTACGACTTTCTGGTGTACGACGATCAGCCTCACTTTAGCCTCACGACTATACCGGAGCTGAAAGATCGAATGATTGCCACCTTCAGCTTCTCCAAGAAATACGCGATGACCGGTTGGCGGGTGGGATATGTTTACGCTTCTGAACCTCTTTTGGACCACATCATGAAGATCCATGATGCTGCTGCCATTTGTGCTCCGACTCTGTCCCAGCACGCAGCACTTGCAGCGCTTCAAGGTCCTCAGGACTGCGTCGATGAAATTCGGTCGGCCTTGAGGAAACGCCGCGATCTCACTTGCAAGCGGCTCGATCAAATGAATGAATTCTTTGATTATGTCAAACCGCAGGGAGCCTACTACCTCATGGCGCGGTACAAAGTTCCGGGTGTGAATTCCATGGAGTTCTCCTTGCGCCTGTTGCGGGAAGCCCACGTTATAACCATCCCGGGAGCTGCTTTCGGGCCTGCCGGAGAAAACCACATCAGACTCTCGTTCGGGGGGACCGAATCCGAAATCAACGAAGCTTTCGACCGCATCGAGCGCTGGTTCTCCACCAATCCGTTTGCCTAGGAAATATTAAGCTTGCAGGGCCAAGCTTGGCAGGAATGACGATTGCAGCTTTACCTAAATGAGAATCGGCAAATTCAGGTAATACTGAGCGCGCAGCGTTGCGGTCTCGAACCGTTTTTTCCGTGGTATCTATTCATTCAGAATGGCAAAGCTGTTCACTTTTGCATCCCAAACGACGTAGTAACGATATACTTTCCCCGGCGCTACTGATTCTTCAACTGGAGGGACGTCATCTTTAACCATCCCAAAAGACGGTTTTAACGTCAGCTTCATGCTTCCTGCGGGGCGCTCCCAAGTCAGTTTACCGCAATTGCCCAGTTCCCCTACGGCGTTGCCACTGTCCACAAGGGTGACTTGTCTCATGCCGCCTCTACGTGAGTACTTTCTCTCGACCGTAATTACTGCTTTTTCATCGCTGGTTTTATATACACTGGCTTTAGGGACAAATTGCTGCGTGCCCGTACAGCTAGCCAAGAATAGAACCGATGCCGCCAACAAACATCCCAAGCTTTTTGCCATCGATCTGTCTCCTTTGAAGCAGTAGGTTACCGTGTAATTGAAAACTCTGACTGTTAGTGTCCCAAAACTATCACAAAATATCTTTTTGATGCCAACAAAAATGAGTTCCTTTGAAAATGTAGAATCCATAATTCAGAAGGTTGAAAAAATCGAATTGAGCGCGATCCAAAAAGATTCGATTGCTTGCTATTACGTCTGGTAATTAGTATTCACAATGTTAGCAAAAATGGTTTCCGAACATCCAGCATTAGTAACGGATCACTAACGAATGGAGTCCAAATATGAATAGGCAACCAGCTGAACCAAACATAAGAGAGGCGATTTCCCTGGCCGAGGCTTGGCAAAATCGGGCGAACGGACTGCTTACTTCCGAAGAAAAAGATATCCAGGATCAAATGCTACGTTTGCTTACCAATCCAATCGACAAAGTGATTATGGTCAGGATGATCGACCAGAGCTTTCGTTCTCACGACTCGCGCCGCGTTGCTGATCAGATCAATTATTTGCTGACAAAATATGGTGTTCCGGACTTTTTTTCATCTGGTGACAGGCTGCTCATGCGCTTGTTCCTTGGCGTGGGGAGGTATTTCCCGCATGTCTCGGTTCCTAAGGTAATCGACAAAATGCGAGAAGACAGCAGTCGGTCGGTCATTCCCGGGGAAAAGGATGTGTTGTATGCGCATTTGGGAAAGAGAAGAATCGAAGGCGTGACAATGAACATCAACAACCTGGGAGAAGCGGTTCTTGGGGAAGAAGAGTGCCGTGCTCGTTTGAATAAGTACCTGACGGATTTGCAGGATCCCGAGATCGAATATATTTCGGTTAAAATATCAACCATCTACTCTCAAATCCAGTCGCTGGCCTTCGATTCTACCGTGCGCATTCTTATAGAACGTCTGTCGCAACTGTTCAGGGCCGCCAGAGACAATCATTTTACCCGAATGGATGGAACGGTGGTTGCCAAGTTTGTTAACTTGGATATGGAAGAATATCGCGATCTGGAAATCACGGTCAGTGTTTTCAAAAAGACTTTGGAGTTGGAGGAATTCAAAGCTCATTCTGCCGGAATAGTGCTGCAGGCTTACCTGCCTGATTCTTTTGAGGTGCAGAGGGAACTCACCGAGTGGGCAAAAAAGAGAGTTGCGGACGGCGGAAACCCTATCAAAATCCGCATTGTCAAAGGTGCAAATATGGAGATGGAGCAGGTTGAAGCTGCTCTCCATAACTGGCCCCTGGCTCCTTATGACAATAAACTGGACGTGGATGCAAATTTCAAGCGTATGGTGGATTTCGGCTTGGAGGCGGAAAACATCAAAGCTGTTCACCTGGGTATAGGATCTCATAATCTGTTCGAACTGGCCTACGCTTATCAGCTTGCGAAGGAAAATCAGGTGACCGATTTCTTTTCCTTTGAAATGCTCGAGGGTATGGCCGATCACGTGCGCCGATCCATTCAGGAAACGGGCGAGCAAGTTGTCCTCTATGCGCCGGTTGCCACCAAGGACAACTTCATAAATGCTATCGGATACCTGGTTCGTCGTTTGGATGAAAATACCGCGGAAGAAAATTTCATGCGCTATTTGCCTAAATTAAGAACGGGCTCTAAGGAATGGAATTTTCTAAAGGAACAATTCATTGCGTCCTGTAAGCATAAAGACAAGGCGCGCAAGGCGCCTCACAGAGTGCAAAACAGACTGGAGGAGGGTTTTTCCGATAGAATGGGAACATGCCGCACGGGAGAATTCACGAATGAACCGGATACCGACTGGTCTCTGCCTCCCAATAGAAAATGGGCTGAAGCGGTTAGGGAAAAATGGGAAAAAAGTCCGCGGGAAAAACCGATGGAAATTCCCCTGGTAGTTGCGGGGCAAGAAGTTTATCAGGATAGACAGAGCAGAGAATGTTTTGATTCTTCCCGGATCGATGCAAAAGTCTGTGTGGCCAGGTATTCGATGGCTAACGAGGATGACGTTAATCACGCCGTAGCGACGGCAAAAGGCGACCCGGACGGCTGGAGAAAGAAAAGTCAGGCCGAACGGCACAAAGTGCTTTCCAAAGTGGCGATGGAACTGCGCTTTGCCAGAGGAGACCTCATCGGAGCCGCCGCCGCCAATACCGGCAAGGTTTTTACGGAGGCGGACGGTGAAGTGTCGGAGGCCGTGGACTTCGCCGAATACTACCCTTTTTCCGCCAAAAACTTCACCGATATGGAACATGTTCAGTGTCGGGGCAGGGGGGTGGCCTTGGTCATTTCTCCCTGGAATTTTCCCATTGCCATCCCAAGTGGAGGCATCCTTGCCTCTCTTGCCGCCGGTAATACGGTGGTCTTTAAACCCGCTTCAGCAGCGGTAGTGGTAGCCTGGCAACTGTGCCGGTGCTTTTGGAGAGCCGGAGTTTCCAAGAACGTTCTGCAGTTTTTGCCTTGTTCAGGTAGCAGTATCGGGACAAAACTCACAAATCATCCTGATGTCGATTTCATTATCCTGACCGGTGGCACTGATACGGGAATGGAGATATTAAAACAGAGGCCGAACGTTTTCCTGGCGGCTGAAACCGGCGGCAAAAACGCCACTATCGTAACCTCCATGTCTGATCGAGATCAGGCTATAAAGAATGTGATCCATTCAGCGTTTTCAAATTGCGGTCAGAAATGTTCCGCGACGTCTCTCCTGATATTGGAAAAAGAAATATATGAGGATGAGAAGTTTAAAAGGCAGTTGGTGGACGCTGTTAAAAGTTATGCTGTGGGATCGGCCTGGGAGTTCGAGAACAAAATGGGGCCTCTTATTCATCCTCCCAAGGGGGACCTGGAAAATGCTTTGACCCGTCTTGAACCCGGGGAATCATGGGCTCTTAAACCTGAGAACGTAAAGAATAACCCTTATCTCTGGACTCCGGGCATAAAATGGGGTGTACAGCCCGGATCGTATACTCATATGACCGAATTTTTCGGGCCTGTGCTGGGAGTAATGCGTGCCAAGGACCTTGATCATGCCATCGAGTTGGTCAATCAAACGGGTTTCGGTCTGACTTCGGGTTTGGAAAGCCTCGACAATCGTGAACAGAAGCACTGGAAAGCAGGCATAAGAGCTGGAAATCTCTACATTAATCGTGGCACAACTGGTGCCGTGGTGCTGCGTCAGCCTTTTGGGGGGATGGGTAAATCGGCTTTGGGTGCCGGAATTAAAGTGGGCGGCCCTAATTATGTGGCTCAATTCATGAACTTCGAGGAGACGGATTATCCCGCCATCGGAGCGATAAAAAATGACCACGCCCTGTTGCGTGTTGCGCATGAATGGCAGCAAAAACTTTATTGGGGGCAGCTTGCGGAGATTGAGGGGGATCTCCAAAAAACCATTCGCGCCATTAAAAGTTATCTTTATCAGGTAGGGCAGGAATTTTCCCAAGAAAAGGATTATTTCCATCTGCGCGGGCAGGACAACATTTTTCGCTACTTGCCCGTCGGCACCGTGGTGGTCAGGGTCCACGAGGACGACACGTTGTTCGAAGTGCTGGCAAGAATTGCCGCGGTTAAGATTTCAGGCTGCGAACTGATAATCAGCATTCCTACCGATCTGAATAACAATGTCACGGCTTTTCTGGTTGGCAAGGAGGGCCGAAAGCTGGTCGCTCATGCGCCCGTGAATCGTCAATCCGACGATGACCTTATCGAATTGATGCCTCAAATTCAGCGTATCAGATATGCAGCACCGGACCGGGTGCCTTTTGAAGTATATCAAGCCGCGGCAAAGACAGGGTTTTATATTTCCCGCACCAGTGTCATGATGGAAGGGCGGATCGAGATGCTGCAGTATTTTAAAGAACAGAGCATTTGCGATAATTATCACCGCTATGGAAACTTGGGAGAACGTGCTTTGATTTAGTGCAGCCTATGCCGGCTTCGCTGTCAGCAGGGCTTTAGCCCCGCTCTACAGGGTTTCCGGATGAGATCCGGGTAGAGTTTCTTTCAAAAATAGACAAGCGATGAAGGCTGCAAGTCCACATAAAAACAGCGCAAAGAAGGCTTGTTCATAGCCGGCGACGGTAAACGCTCCTCCAACCTTTCCATTCCGCTCCAACAGGTAGCCGAGCAGCGGTTGGAAGATTGCGCCTCCTGCGAAAGGAAACAGGTTGACCAGGCCCGTGGACGTCCCGGCGATCTGAACAGGAAACAGTTCCTTGGTGGTCGTGAAACCTACGACAACAATGGCACTGGAAAAAATTCCAAGGGCGAAACAAATTAAATAGAGAACCGGTATAGAAAGATCGCTGGTATGGAATGCCAATAGATATGTAACGCCCAGCAGGACCAAGCCGGACAACAATAGCACCGGCTTGCGTCCGCGCAGTACCCGGTTGGACAAGAAACTGACCAGTGGACTTCCTATGATCATGCCGATCGCCAACATGGATAGGATCTGCCCGGCCTCGGTTTTTGTGAGTCCATAAACATGCATGAGGTAAGGGCCTCCCCAAAGTCCACCGAAAGAGAAAAACACAGCGCAGTCAAAAAAGAACCAGATGGCAACCGGCCAAAACCAGGGATAGATGAGAACTTTTTTGACGCCTTCCATTAGCCCGATTGCCTTCACTTCGGATGTTGCTGAATCCGTCAGGGACGGCCACCCGAGATCGGCAGGCCGGTCGCGTACGAACAGCCACACCAGAATAGCCATTACCAGAGTGAAGACTCCTACAGCTGCAAATGACATGCGCCATCCAATCGAGTCGCTCAGCAGGGCGAGTGGGGTTGCCGCCGTAAGAGAACCAATTCCACCCATAACCATGAGAATGGCGGTCATGGTGGCAAATTCCCTGATGCGAAACCATTCCGCCAGTATTTTCATGGTAGGTACGAACAGCATGGAGACGCCCAATCCGACCAAGATTCGTCCGACAACCGCCCACAAAATAGAAGATGCCGAACCCAGAATTACAGAACCGACGAAAGCTAAGACGAAGAAAACGCTAATCGACCTTCGAGGGCCCCAAGAATCCGAGAGGAGGCCGGCCGGCAGCTGCATGACGGCATATGGATAAAAATAGGCTGAGCTTAACAGACCCAGCAACGCTCCTCCCGCCTTGAGATCGTGCATCATGTCGGTAGCCACGACCGCCGGGCAAAGACGATGGAAATAAACGAGCACATAACTCAGCGCCAGAATCCAAAAGATCAGCCATCGATAACGAAGAGGATTATTGAACACTTTCGGAGGCATATGCTTCTATGTTCTCGTTGAGCTTTAAACTGTCGGTACCAGGTACCGATCGACCGCGTTCTGCTTGTACCATCAAACCTCACAATTGCCTAAGCAACTTCAACAGTGTTAGGCTGTGCCATCTTTGCAGATCAATCTAAAAAGAGGAAGAGCAAATGAAACACTCGCAGGATTTAGCAAGAGCACTTGGGGTTTCGCTGCCTGAAACTTATATCAAGTTTCTGGAAAAACACGAAAACAGACTGACGGACAACCCGGTAGATGATACGAGCTCTATTAAAGGGCTGGGCACAAGTCATTTTGTTTTAGGCACTACTCTGGCCTTTCGTGCCGCCACCCCGAAATTCTTGAGGCATTGGATAGTCATCGGCTATGCAGGCAAGAAAACCATTGTGATCAACAAGGTGTATGAAGAGATTGATGACTATGTAGCTTTGGATGTTCGAGACGGCCGCGTTCTATTTGTGGATGCTCTCGGAACAGCGGTGGAAGTTGCGAACAACTTTGACCGTTGGATTTCCTCGGACCTTAAAACAACCAGGCTGAACGAACTGAAAAGGCTCCTCAGCCGCGAAACCAAGAGTAATTTGACCGTGCTGGTGTTTGAAGACGAGTTGAAGGCTGAAGAAGCGCGTTTGAAAATCTTAAAGCTGCAAAAGCAGGGGTTTATCGATGTAGAGGATGCGGTTGTCGTTAGCAAACAGATCGATGGTACTATCAAACTTCACCAAGCTCAAAAACTAAACCACAGAGGGGTTTGGGCGGGGAGTTTAACCGGGCTGATTGTGGGAGGCCTTATTGCGATGCCCGTTATGGGTGCTGTTGTTGGTGCCGTAACCGGAGCACTTGCCGGCTCGGTCAAGGCTGTCGGAATTGATGAAAGCTTCGTCAAGGAACTGGCGGAGATGTTGAGCGCGGGTTCATCCGCCATCTTCACTCTGGTGCGAAGCGCTGATCCAGACAAAGTATGCGAAGAATTTTTTGCTTTCGGCGGAACCGTATTGTTCAGTTCTGTAAATCCGGAACGTGCGCAAGAGATCCAGGACATCCTGGCTGCTTCAGCACAGGGAGCCCCGCCTGAAATTTACGATGAGAGAAAACCAAGCGAATAGAAACCTCATTTGTCGCAGGCCATGGGATGGGCAAACCATGGCTCGTCCGGCAAATTTACCTGGTCTGGTGTCCATCCGAGACCCTAATCCACCGCCCCGCGGAAATTAGTGTCGCCAATAATGAGCTGACAGCGCGCGTTTTTTTTGATAGCTTGCCAAACACCGCTAATCCAAGATTGGGCAAAATTCCTTATATCTTCATCAGCTTGCAGCCCATGCTTAGTTGACTCTTGGGAGAGAAAGGATTTTATTGTGAAGAGCTTGGCATGCCCGAAAGTGTTGCTCGCATTTATTCTTCTTGCAGGGATTGGTTGCCTTTGCGGATGTGAACAGAAAAATGAGTATGTTCCGCCGCCCCCGCCTCCGGTCACAGTAATGCAGCCCGAACAAAAGGACGTAACCGACTACGCGGATTTTACGGGTACAGCGAGAGCCACGGAATCGGTTGAACTGCGTGCGCGCGTGAAAGGTTTTCTGGAGCGTATTAATTTCCAGGAAGGTGCGCTCGTTAAACAGGGTGAGCTGCTTTTCGTCATCGATCCCAAGCCGTTTCAAGCGGCGTTGGATCAAGCCAGGGCGGACCTCCAAGCCAAACAGGCCGAGCTGGCAAGGGCGCGCATCGAATATCGACGCAATCAGAGGCTGGCTGCCCAGAACGCGGCTTCCGAACGACAGCTGGTGGAAACCAAGGCGGCGCAGGAAACGGGCGAAGCCGCCGTCGCGGCTGCTAAAGCCAAAGTCGAGGAAGCGGAGTTGAATCTTGGCTATACTCACATCACCGCTCCCATCAGCGGCATGATCACCCGGTCATTAGTCGATAAAGGAAATCTCGTTGGTGCGAGTGAAAACACTCTGCTTGCCACTATCTATAAGATTGAGCCGATCTATGCGTTCTTCAATGTAAGCGAACGCGAGATCCTAGAGTACATGGAGGCAGCGCAAAAACCTGAGAAGTCCTCTGATGAGGGCAGTCGTGTCGTCTATCTGGGTCTCTCAAACGAAACCGGCTATTCGCACAAGGGTGAGATCAACTACATCGACCCCTATGTCGATCCGGACACCGGCACCATTCAGGTTAGAAGCGTCTTCCCTAATGCCGATAGAAGGATTCTCCCGGGGATGTTCGTACGTGTGCGGATACCCATCGGAGTGAGCCGGAATGCTCTGTTGATCAGTGAGCGTGCCATTGGAGCGGATCAGAGCGGGCATTTTGTGCTGACTGTCAATAAAGAAGATGTCGTCGAGCAGCGCCAGGTGGAACTGGGAGCCTTGGTCGACGGGATGCGTGTGGTCACGAAGGGAATCGACGCTGAAGCTTGGGTAATTGTGAGCGGAATTCAGAGAGCCAGACCGGGGTCTAAGGTCAACCCTGCCAAAGAAAGCGCGAAATCGCAAACAACAGAACGAGCCCCAAGCAAAAAGTCTCAGCCCACTGAAACCGCTTCCAAACCATAAAGGTGCCAGCTAATGTTCTCTCGCTTTTTCATTCAGCGGCCCATTTTTGCCACGGTCATTGCCATCGTTACCGTAATTGCGGGCTTGGTCGCGGTGGCGGTACTGCCCATTGAGCAATACCCTCCCATCACCCCGCCAACGGTAGAGGTGTCGACCGTTTATCCCGGCGGCAACGCCGCAGTGGTTGCAGAAACCGTCGCAGCGCCCATCGAACAGGAAGTGAACGGCGTAGAAGGCATGATCTACATGTCCTCCACCTCTGCGAGCGATGGGTCCTATAAGCTCACGGTGACTTTCAATATTGGAACCAACCTGGACATGGCTCAGGTGCTGGTGCAAAACCGCGTGGCCGTGGCCGAGCCAAAACTTCCCGAAGAGGTCAAAAGGCAGGGCATAACGACCAAAAAGAAATCGACCAATATTATCCTGATGGTCACTCTAACTTCGCCGGACGGCCGCTTCGACAGCCTGTATTTGAGCAACTTCGCGACCCTTCGAATCAAAGATCAATTGAGCCGCATCTATGGAGTGGGAGATGTGATGATCTTCGGCTCCAGCAACTACAGCATGCGGATCTGGCTGGATCCGGAAAAACTGAAATCACGCAATCTGACGACCCAGGACGTGGTAAACGCCATCCGCGAACAGAACGTGCAGGTAGCGGCCGGGCAGATCGGCCAGCCGCCGGCGCCCGCTGGGCAAAACTTTCAGTACACCATAACCACGCTTGGCCGGCTGACCACGGTCCCGCAGTTCGAAGATATCATCATTAAAACGGCAAAGGGTGGTCGAATAACGCGCGTCAAAGATGTCGCCAAGGTAGAATTGGGAGGCCAGGTTTACGATCAGTATTCGCAGCTCAATGGCAAACCGGCTGCCAGCATTGCCATCTATCAACTGCCCGGTTCCAACGCCCTGCAAGTTGCGGATCAGATTCGTGCGACCGTGGCGGAATTGAGTAAGTCTTTCCCCGAGGGTCTGCAGTACGAAATCCCATTTGACACGACCAAATTCGTGAAAGCCTCCATTGACGAAGTCTATAAGACACTGTTCGAAGCGGTGCTGCTGGTTTTCCTGGTTATTTTTGTATTCCTGCAGGACTGGCGGGCTACCCTTATCCCTGCGGTGACGATTCCCGTGTCCCTCATCGGCACCTTTGCGGTCATGCTCGCCATGGGCTATTCCATAAACATGCAATCGCTTTTTGGGCTGATTCTGGCGATTGGAGTCGTAGTGGACGACGCCATCGTCGTCGTCGAAAACACCACTCGACACGTAGAAGCCGGGCTGCATCGCAAAGAAGCAGCAATCAAGGCGATGGAGGAAGTGACGGGCCCGGTCATCGCCACTACGGTCGTGCTCCTTGCTGTTTTTGTCCCCACGGCTTTTTTGCCCGGGATAACGGGGCAGCTTTATCGCCAGTTTGCTCTGACAATTTCTACGGCGACGGTATTCAGTTCGATCAATGCCCTGACCCTCAGCCCCGCCCTTTGCGGTTTGCTGCTGCGTCCCGCCCCTGAAAAAAGAAACGTCTTGTTCCGTGCTTTTAACTACGTCTTTAACCACGGGGAAAACATCTACCGAGGGATCATTGCTTTTCTGGTCCGAAGAACGGCGATCATGATGATCCTGTTTTTGGGAATCATATTCCTTACCGGCTGGGGATTCGGGTCTTTGCCGACCGGGTTCATTCCCACTGAAGATCAAGGGTACATGATTGTTGCGGTTCAACTTCCCGATGCGGCTTCACAGGAACGAACGGGAGAAGTGGTTGAGAAGATCAATCAAATTCTCAATAAAACTGAAGGGGTTGCAAATTGGGTCTCCATAGCGGGCTTCTCGATGCTCGACTCAACGGTTGCGTCCAACGCGGCAACGGTCTTTGTGATCTTTAAGGACTGGGCAGATCGCAATGACCCCAGCCTCACCCAGGAGGCTATATTGACAAGACTGCGCCGTCAGTTCTGGGGAATCGAGGAAGGACTGGTTTACGCCTTTTTGCCGCCTGCAATCAACGGGCTGGGCGTAGCCGGCGGCTTCCAGATGCAGGTTCAAGATCGTGCCGGCGCAGGTATCGCCCAGCTTCAGCCGGTGGTGCAGGAAATGCTGCAGGCCGCCGGCGGCCAGTCGGCCCTGACAGCAATCAACACGACTTTTCGGGCGGATGTGCCGCAACTCTTTTTAGATATCGACCGGGTCAAGGCAAAGACTCTCGGCATTCCCCTGGAGAATGTCTTCAATACCCTCCAAACCTATCTTGGATCTGCTTACGTCAATGATTTCAACATATTTGGACGTACCTTTCAGGTCAAAGTTCAGGCTGAAAATCGCTTTCGAGTGACACCCGCCAGCATCAAACGCCTGGATGTTCGCGACATGGACGGCAACATGGTGCCCGTCGGCACTCTGGTGAAAATTGAAGAAACACTCGGGCCACAGATCATCAGCCGCTATAATTTGTACCCTTCGGCCGCCATCAATGGTGAAGCGACGCCCGGTTACAGCTCCGGCGAGGCGCTGAATATCATGGAAGAGATGGCCGGAAGCGTTTTGCCTCCATCCATGGGATTCGAGTGGACGGGGATGTCCTATCAGGAAAGGCAAGTGGGCAATCAGGCCCTCTACATATTTGCCCTTGCGGTTCTGCTCGTTTTCCTGGTTCTTTCAGCCCAGTACGAAAGCTGGTCGAGTCCCTTGGCGGTCATCATGGTCGTGCCGCTCTCTTTGCTGGGAACCGTTGTTGCCGTGGCGGCCCGCGGTATGGAAAATAACGTCTATACGCAGTTGGGGATTGTGCTGATCATCGCCCTGGCAAGCAAGAATGCCATCCTAATCGTTGAGTTCGCTCGAGAACAGAGAGCTCAGGGCAAATCAATTTTGGATGCAGCGGTGGATGCGGCTCATCTCCGGTTTCGTGCGATCCTCATGACCGCTTTTTCTTCAATTCTCGGGTTTTTGCCGCTCGGATTTGCCATGGGCGCCGGTTCTGCAGCCCAAAGAGCGCTCGGTACGGCGGTGATCGGCGGCATGATCGCGGCTACTCTGTTTGCCGTTTTGTTCGTTCCGACCTTCTTTGTAATGTTTCAGCGCTTGAGTGAAGGCCTTGGGAAATCGGGTTCCGACGCCGGGAAGGAGGCGACGAAGTAATCACCATAAGGAATGAAAGGGCAGGAGCTTTTAAGTAGCGCAGGGCTTTAGCCCTGCCTTGTGGCCTCACTGGCAGCATGAAGGCTGCACTCCAAGCGAGATTGCAGATTTACTAAGGAGTGAGGGCTTCAGCGCGCCCCAGGACTGTTAGTTGGACACACATGACCCCGTGGGTATTGAAA
>Ga0210088_1000034_pt1 | contig 31493 bp, 32 predicted proteins | sample RushMan_CattailN_6_FD_185557 | JGI IMG/M metagenome (GOLD analysis project Ga0210088, IMG submission 185557) | Wetland microbial communities from San Francisco Bay, California, USA, that impact long-term carbon sequestration -... | ecosystem: Environmental > Aquatic > Marine > Wetlands ... | reverse complement strand
ATTTTAGGGTAAGGCGAACCACCCTGTAACGTATTGGAACAACTACAGATACAGAACGTCTTTTTCATAACTAGGAAACTCGGGCTAGAGTCTCTACCCCTTGAAGCCCAGCGCGAGGTGTTGGAGTTCATCGCTTTTTTGCGTGCGCGCTATAAACCGCATCATCCAAACGACAAGCTACAGAAAGCAAGCCTGTTGGACGAGCCATTTATAGGCATGTGGCGTGACCGTGAGGTTATGGAGGACAGCAGCAAATGGGTTCAAGACATGCGACAGAGTGAATGGACAGGATCATGAACGAGATGGTCGTGGTCGATACCGATATCCTGATTGCCGCGGGCCGCAGTATAGAGGAAGCGCTAACTTGTCTACAGAAGCTTGAACAAGAGAAGTCGCTTTCGGCCTGCGCTGTCACCCAAGTGGGACTGATAGTGGAATGCCGAACCAAAAAAGAACTTCAGAGTAGGGTTTAGCACAGGAGAAATCCGTGGCTGTACGTTTACATTCGCATGCTCGGGATCAAATCGAAGAGCGGGGAGCTACAGAGGCTGAAGTGGCGGCGACAGTGGAACTTGGCGAGCGATTCCCCCGCAAGTTCGGGAGAATGGGCTTTCGAAGGACCTTTCCTTTTCATGCGGAATGGCATGGCAGACAATAAGGCACCAAGCAGGTGGAAGCCTACGCAGTCCAAGAGGGTTCCGACTGGCTGGTCATAACAGTAGTGACTCGCTATTTCTGAATCCAATAAGGGAGGTAGACTGTTATGAGATTCAGTTACGATCCTCGGTACAACATTGCCTATATTCGCTTTCAGTCAAAATCTTCAGGAGTTGAGTCCGTCAAGGTGAGCGATGAGTTGATCGTGGATATGGCTCCCGACGGAACGATATACGGCATTGAGTTATTGAATGCTAACGAACAACTGCAGTGTGGAGATATGGGGAAGCTTCTGGTTGCGAACGAGGCAACCGGTGAGCAGGTCGAAGTGCCGTTGTTGATACAGTGAACCTGCAGATGGAAAGTAGTTGGACTGAATTTTTACAGAACCATCAATTCGAGAAAAAATGAGAATACGTGATTTTTTGAAACACCATTTCCTGCAGAGACTGGAACAGTCTTCATGCGTGGTCTTTTATGACCCCAAGGGGCGCTACCGGGAAATTGTTAAAGATCTGGCGCAAGATGACTGCCGCGTGATCGACGGAAGTACTTCCACCATTCTCGCGCGCGAGGAAGCCATGGAATGCTGGCGCGGTTTGGCTGACCAGCCCGACCCGATCCGGCCCATGCTGATCTATCTGCCGGTGCGCAAACCCAACAGCGAAGTGGAAAGGCAGAGGAATCCGTATCAAGCTTTGGAGCAGGATGAAGCCTGGCCCACGGAACTGAAACGGTTTGCCAGATCCATTCTGGGGCTCAAGCTTAAGACCAAAAGCCAGAAGTGGAAGCCGATTCAGGAAGAAGTAGCGAGGTTCGTACTCTTCAGTGAATTTACTTTGGATCTTCCAGAAGAACTGCCGGGAGATTTGAAAGATGTGCCCAAGGCGGATGAGTCTCGGCGGGATTTGATCTACAACGTGTGCGAAACTCTCAGGACATCACAAAAGCACCAGGTCGCCTAAATCGACATGGCCAGCAAAGCGGCCGCAGAGCTGAACCTTGAAAAACACTTGCAGCATGTCAAAGACTTCGACAAGCGCAAGGGGCCCGAAGTAAATCGATGAGATCGATCAGAATGGCAATAGCCTCAGTGCCGGCTATGCACCCTATCTCGCGAGAGCCCGATTTTGGAGTGACGAGTGTAAATTATAATTTGAAAGAGCTTCTGAATCGGGCGGAGAGTTCCGATGACTTTTATGCTCCCTGATTATGACTAGGGGCTTACATAAAGTCCGCTCTAGATCAAGCCAGATAATAGTTTTCTTGACATTTTTAACTTAAAGGTTAAATATGTTTTTGTTCCTGGTGTCCAAAGTTCGCTATTCGGTCTATGCTATCGGAAAAAATCCAGATGATTGCCCTCTTTTGGAATTTCTCGCTGAGCTTGAGGCCAATCTGCATAAAGACCGTGACCGAATGCTGGCTCTGTTCATAAGAGTTGCAGAACATGGGGTCCCTGAGAACATGGACATATCTCATCAGATCCAAGGAAAGATCTACGAACTCATTCAGGGACGTTTGCGGGTTCTTTGGTTCTACGGCGAAGGTCGAGCAGTCATTTGCACTGGAGGATTCATAAAAAAGAGCAGAAAAACTCCGAGGCGGGAAATCGCAAGAGCAATCGAAGTCATGGATCAGTACTTCCAGGCAAAAAGGGAAAAGCAAATCGTCATTTTGGAGGAAGAGGGTGGTTAAATGGCTAACAAATCATTTAAGAAACTCATAGAAGATGCAAAGAAAAGAGACACCTTTTGGACCGCCACCTTGATTTTGGAGTTCACCGAGGGTCTTCAGAATCTAATGGGAAAAAGTGGAATAAGCCGCATCGAGCTCGCCAAGCGTTTGGGCGTATCCCCTGCTTACGTGACCAAGGTCATGCGCGGCAACGTTAATTTTACCGTCGATTCCATGGTGAAGCTTGCAAATGCCGTTGGAGGACGCGTGCACGTTCACGTTGCCCCCGAGTCGCATCAAGTGAGATGGTTTGACGTCATCGAAAAAAATCCTCGTAGAACCCCGGTATGGGAACAAGACAAATTTGAACCTGCCTCTCGGCCTTTCAAAATGGAGGTGACTTCTGATGAATCCGCCATTGCGGCTTGAAAGGTACTTCTACACAAAGATTGTTTGCTTGGCGAACCCTGAATTCAAACCTGCCAACGAAGGTCAAACCGCCAACATAGAATTCCAGAGTCACAGCCAGGTGATGCGCCATGCTGAAGATGAAAGGCGTTGGCAGGTGGTTCTCGATCTGAAAACTCCGACTTTGGAGGAAAGTGGGAGTCCTTATGAGCTTGATTTCCAGATAGTTGGTTTTTTCCAAGTTTCTAATGACTATCCGGCCGATAATATGGAAAAGCTGGTAGGAATCAATGGCACATCCATGCTGTATTCATCAGCCAGAGATTTTGTCATGACCATCAGCTCGCGTGGACCGTGGTCCCCCATCTTTTTGCCTACAGTTTCCTATGGACCGCCTTCAACGCCGGCTGCAAAAAGGGAACCCAAAAAGCAGCAAAAAAAGGGACCGACAAAGCCCAAGTCTCGAAAAACCACATAAAATCTAAGCAAGAAACTCAGCACAAACGATGGTGTCCATCGCTCCATTAACCGAAATTACTTGTGACAATCTTCGAATGGTTCAGAAGCACAAATAGTAAGGAATCGCTATGTCCTACAAAAAGAAGCTTATCGAGGTGGCGCTGCCCCTTGATGCCATCAACAAAGAATCGGTGAGGGAAAAGTCGATTCGTCATGGCCACCCCGGCACGCTTCATCTGTGGTGGGCAAGGCGGCGCCCCGGCAGTATTCATTAGCATTCCGGTTCAGCACAAGGGATTTGATGTGCTCCATATTCCCGCCGCAGGTGCGGAACAGAATCATTGGCAGCTCTTCGGTCAATATGTCTTCGAAGAGTTTTCCGGGCAAGTCTCCCGGCAGGCTGAAAAGCTCTACAATCTGCCTGTGTGCCGCCGTTTCGCGAAAGTGAGCCAGCAGCATGACAGTATAAATATGAGCTACGTAATCCTGGTCTTCGCTGAAAGATTCAGGGTCTGCCAGGATGTCCTCAAGAGGCTTGATCAAATATGGGGTGATTTGTTCTCTGAGCTCGATAGCCTCATCCACAGCTTCATGTTCATACTCGCCCAGATTGATTTGAAGAGCTTCAAGGATTTCTTCTATTCTGTATTCAGTATCAGTCATAAATAATTGAACCCCCAATCTTCATGTCAACGGCCCTTGCGCTTGCTCGCGAGTTGAGTGTGGTTCTCATTACCCAAGTGTGCGTAAATTATCATGGAAGGGTTAATATTTTAAAGGTGTAATGATTGAGGGGAAGCGTTTACGAGGTCGCGCGGTCCAGAATGAGAATTGCTGCGCCCTGTCCGATTTGGCTTTTTTGAAGATGAGTTATGTGATACTTATTGTAAGCTTACTGGGCGCTTAGATGCTTCATCATGCAACGATAAAATCTTTGGCCAATCTATGCCGTGAATTTAGTGCAATCCTCTAAGAGAAAAAATCGATGCACTTAATCAGTGACTGGTTTCGACGCCAATTTTCTGATCCTCAAGTAGTCATCCTCGTTGTACTCCTGTTAATTGGGGTGACCACCATCCTGATGCTGGGGAATATGCTTGCCCCGGTGCTGGCCAGCGCGGTGATCGCATATCTGCTGGAAGGTTTGGTCGGCATGATGGAGAGGTGGAAAATCCCCCGTATCATTGCCGTGCTGCTCGTTTTTCTCATTTTTTTGGCTTTCTTGTTCTTTGTGCTGTTTGGACTCCTTCCGCTTCTGTGGCAGCAAATCGGGCAATTGTTTCAACAGTTGCCATCGATGATCAGCTGGACACAGCGTGAGCTCCTGCGTTTGCCCGAACGTTACCCGGCCTATATTTCAGAGCAGCAGGTTGTCGACCTCATAAACGTCATCCGGTCGGAACTCTCTTCTTTAGGACAGCGAATACTCTCTTTCTCGGTTTCTTCGGTACCCGGCATTATCTCCATCATTGTTTACATCTTTTTGATGCCGCTGCTGGTGTTCTTTTTTTTGAAAGATAAAGACCGCTTGATCAATTGGGCGATTGGTTTTCTCCCTGAAGACCGTCGACTGGCCAGTGAAGTCTGGCAGGAAGTGGATCTGCAGATCGGCAATTATGTGCGCGGCAAGGTTTGGGAAATCTTCATCGTTTGGGGGGCCAGCTATGCGACCTTTGCTATTTTGGGTCTCGATTTTTCCATTCTGATAAGTCTTTCTGTTGGATTATCGGTGCTGGTTCCTTATATCGGTGCGGCGGTTATGGGGCTGCCGGTGGTTCTAATAGGCTATTTTCAGTGGGGATGGAGTCCTCAACTCGCCTATGCGGGCATTGCTTATCTTATAATCCAGCTGTTTGACGGTAATCTGCTGGCGCCGTTGCTTCTCTCGGAAGTAGTGAATTTGCATCCCATAGCAATCATCGTAGCCATACTTGTCTTTGGAGGTATGTGGGGTTTTTGGGGCGTGTTTTTTGCCATTCCCCTTGCTACCTTGGTTCAGGCTTTGCTCAAGGCCCTCTCGCGTCAGCGCAAAAAAGATTCCCAAACGCCGGGACCTAAAAATTCCGGACAAGTAGACGCAAAACCTTCAACCCCTGGCGGCGGAGCAAAATAGAGCCCCGTCTCGAAAATGCCTTTTGATGCAGTGCGCTGCGGGGTTCTGGATGGAGTCTAAGTCGTATCCGTCCGCAAACCCTAAGTTCCTCTCCCCCTCAAGGTTGCTGAATGAAGGAGATCCGGGCAGGGGCGAATTGTTGGCAGCCGGGCTTAAGTTGATGCATGTGGGAGTATATGGTGGCTGGCATGAAAAAACAATGGGTTCGTATTGACATATCCTGTGAGGCCGAAGTGGCTGATGAGCTTGCTTTCGATGTGGCTGAAGCTTTCGGAACGGGAGTCGAAATAACAGGACAGGGCATAAGGCTGTATTGGGAAGATGAATCATTTTCTAAGAATTGGACACATATTTTGGACAGACTGTTGAGTGGATTTAGGCAGTCATCGGAATTAACATTTCCCTTAACATATAGTTATTCAACAATCGCTGAAGAAGATTGGACGGAACGTTGGAAAGACGACTTTAAGCCGCTTCGAGTAGGGAAGCGTTTTGTCGTCAGCCCTACATGGGAGACAGTTAAAAGCGATAGCGGCGATATTGTCATTCGGGTCGATCCCGGGCGTGCTTTCGGAACGGGTCATCATGAAACGACCCGCTTGTGTTTGGAGTGGCTGGAAGAGGGTGGTACAGTCGGCATGGGTGCGGCTCCCAACTCACTTCTGGATGTCGGAACGGGTTCAGGAATCCTGGCGATTGCAGCAAGTCTGTTGGGTTTTGCACGTGTTTTGGCGGTTGATACCGACCCCGAAGCCATTGAGGTTGCCGAGGAGAATATGCGGATCAATGGTCTTACGGGAAGGATAAAGCTCGGACTTGGTACGGTAACCGGCGAGAGTCGATTTGACGTGGTGCTTGCCAATATACAGGCCAATCCGCTGATAGGGATGGCAGGAACGCTGGCAAAGAGCGTAGCGGAGGCCGGGAGGCTGGTTTTGAGTGGTATTCTAGTCGAGCAGAAGGACCGGGTAAGAAAGGCTTATGAAGGTCAAGGCCTGGAGTTGATTGAAGAAAGAATAGCCGGAGAATGGTGTCTGTTGGTGTTCGGATTTATGAGCGAGGTTGCCTAAGATGAGTAATCAACCGAGTACTGGCGAATGGATAACGATAGATGAAAATCAGAACCTTCATGTTCCCTCAAAGCCGAATATCGCATTTATCGAAGGTGACGGGATTGGTCCCGACATTTGGTTCGCAACCAAAATGGTACTGGATGCTGCGGTAGAAAAGAAATACGAGGGAAGGAAGAAGATCAATTGGATAGAGCTCTACGCAGGCGACAAGGCCCATGCGCGCAAGGGCGAATGGCTGCCCGACAGGACTTTTGAAATGATCCGCAAGTGCGTGGTGGCTATTAAAGGACCCATCACTACACCCGTGGGGGAGGGAATACGAAGCCTCAACGTGACATTGCGCAAAGTGCTTGACCTCTATGCCTGCATTCGGCCTGTCAATTATATCCCCGGTGTGCCTTCACCGGTTAAGGAACCGGAAAAGGTAAAAATGGTTGTCTTTCGGGAAAATACTGAAGATGTGTACGCAGGAATTGAATGGGAAGCAGAATCCGAGGATGCGCTCAGAATAGCTGGAATTCTCAAGGAACAATTTGGGGTGAATGTTCCGGAAGGGTCCGGGATCGGTATCAAGCCCATCAGTCGAAAGGGAACCGTCCGATTGGTCCGCAGGGCCATCCGTTACGCCATTGATAAAGGGTTGACTTCCGTCACGCTGGTGCACAAAGGCAATATCATGAAGTTCACCGAAGGAGCCTTTCGCAAATGGGGTTACGAGCTGGCGGCAGAGGAATTCTCCGCACAGACCCTGAGCGAAGACGAATTGTGGGAGAAATACGACGGCAAAGCTCCGTCCGGCCGGGTGATCATAAAAGATCGCATAGCCGATGCCATGTTTCAGCAGGCACTGCTGCGGCCCGATGAATATGACGTGTTGGCGGCTCCTAATTTGAACGGCGATTATCTGTCCGATGCACTGGCGGCTCAAGTCGGCGGTTTGGGCATGGCTCCGGGAGCTAATATCGGCGATGAGTGCGCACTCTTTGAAGCCACCCACGGAACAGCACCAAAATATGCCGGTATGGACAAGGTAAATCCAAGCTCGCTGATTTTGTCCGGGGTCATGATGCTGGAGCATATCGGTTGGAATGAGGCGGCTGCGACCATACAAATCGCGCTGGGCAAGACCATTCGAAGTAAAATCGTGACTTATGATTTGGCGCGCCAGATGGATGGAGCCAAAGAGGTGAAATGTTCCGAATTTGCACAGGCAATCATCGACCACATGGGCGATTAGTTGCTTGTAAACGGGCTGGTCGCGGGATAGATAGTTGCTTCCAATAAAAGAATTTAAATGCTCATTAATTGACCAATAAATCAACAAGTTCTGAGCCATAAATCCACCCTCATTTGCGTCAAAGGTGGTCGTATGGTTATGAAGCTCGATCTAAAATCACTGGCCCGTTCTCTTCAGGATCTGTTTTTCCCCAGACGCTGCGCGGGTTGCCTCACTGCCCGGCTTTCGGCTGAAAGAGGGTTCTGGTGCGAAAACTGCCTCGGAGAGCTTCCCTGGATCAGATCTCCCCTTTGTCCCTGCTGCGGTCGGCCATTTTTGAAAAGCGACTTCGCTTCCGATCATCTGTGCGGGGAGTGCATTTTAAAAGCTCCCCCTTTCACCAGTGCTCGTTCCGCTGTGCAACACACCGGTTTAGTGAGAGACAGGATCAATCATTTAAAGTTCGGCGGCCAGCTCCACTGGGTCCCACCGCTGGCTCAGCTCCTGGAAAAGACGGTTCAACAGCGGCATATCTCATTTGATTTTATCATTGCCGTGCCTTTGCACACGAAACGCCTGCGCCAACGAGGATTTAATCAGTCGGGCCTCATTGCCAAGGCTCTCGGCAAAAGCATGCAATGCAGGGTGCGATTTGACGTTCTCATCCGCGCTCAATGGACAAAGCCCCAAACCAGACTCAGCCGTCAGGAACGATTGCAGAATGTAAAAAATGCTTTTTCCGTTGCAGCCCCATCAGAGGTGGCTGATCGAAGAATTCTATTGATCGATGATGTTTTCACCACTGGTACGACTCTGGCTGAATGCAGTAAGACACTGAAGAAAGCGGGGGTTTCGGAAGTGCATGCCGTTACAATTACTCGATCTTTGCCGGAGATGCGGATAGATTTGGAAGAAGCTGGAAAAGCACTTGAAGTCTGATGTTTGGTGTTGCATAATGCCTTCGCCTAGAAATTTATTATCCATACCAATATAACTATACGTATTTTCGCGATTATTACGGATTCGTCAGTGGCGATCCCAGGAGGCTGGCCGAAAATGCCCTCTCTGTCATTTCGAATCACGCCTTGGCGTGATGAGAAATCTGTTAAAGCAACTACTTGTGGTATTAAGATTTCTCGCCTTCGACTCGAAATGACAATTTTCGGACAGGCTCCTGGAAAGGCTTTTTGATCTATGGGAAGCAAATGATCACATCTAAGCCGGTAAGTTTGGTTTGATAGTATTGAAAGGCTTCAGGGGGACTCCCCGGCCTCCGTCATGCTATAGCTACTGCTCAAGTTGAGTTGGGGGAAGACCATGAACGGACCCACAAAGACGCTGAAGGGTTTTACCGTAAGCAAAAGGTGTGACTCTTGCGGAACGAAATGCACCATTGCGGTGGATGATGGTGAAAGATGTATCCTGAAATGTCTCCAATGCGGCAAGGAATACAACTTTCACTCCAAGCCTGCTTGAGTCTGCCGACTCAGTGAAGTTCCAAAACCGCAGTTTTTGCAAGAATCCCTTTTTGCTTCAGCCAATCGAGATCGGAGCTAACTAAGAACGGTCCATTAATGAGACTGGATTTGTTATAGGTCAGAGGCAAACCGTCAAAATCGACCACCACCCCGCCCGCTGCCGCAACTATTGCCTGCCCCGCCGCCGTATCCCACTCCCAGGTCGGACCGAAACGCGGGTAGAAATCGGCCTCTCCGGCAGCCACCGCACAAAATTTCAACGCACTTCCTCTGGTAATCACTTCGTGTTTCGGTAGAAGTTGAAGCACTTCCTCCAGTTGGGGTGAAGGATGGGATCGACTTTTGACTACCCGAATGCTTTCATTCCGAGGTGCCTTAACTGATAAGGTGCTATGCTTTCCGTTGTCAAGGCGCCAGGCACCTTTATTGACATCGGCAACGTAACAGGCATCGGTCACCGGAATATAAATTACACCCCAAACGGGCCTGTCTTTTTCCACAAGTGCGATGTTAACCGTGAACTCTCCATTACGTTTGACGAATTCTTTAGTGCCGTCCAGTGGATCGACAAGCCAGAACCGCGACCATGCGCTGCGTATCGAATACTCTATCTCCCCGCCTTCTTCGGATAGAACCGGAATCTGCGGGTACCGCTCCTCTAAGGCACGGGTGATAATTTGATGGGAGCGGGTGTCGGCTTCCGTAAGCGGTGATCGATCCTCTTTCCTCTCCACATTAAACTCGGTACCATACACTTCCAAAATCGCTTTTCCAGCTTCTTTAGCCAGTTCAGCCAGGAATTTGAGATCCTTCACTACCCCTCCTCTATTATCTTTGAGCGTTTGCAAAACCAAATTGTCTATAAGTCGTCTTCATCCACATTAGTCATTATACCCAGCGGTTCGATCAGATCCGAAAGAATTTTCGATCTGGCCCAATCGGTGCTTTTTCTTTGGCCTTCAAGGTGCAGTTCAATCAGCTCCAAGGCGTTGCTCTGTGCTTTTTGATAAGCTCGATTGCGGGCCGTATCGATGATCCCCCAGTCACCGCTCAATTGAAACTGTTTGAATGCTTCTGGTGCGTCCGGGAACATCAGTTTGGTGAAGGGGCGCATGAAAGAGATATAAAATCCCAATGAAGATTTTTTACGGCTTCGGATGATATGGCCGAGTAGTCCTTCGTTATGGGTGTCGGCCAACAAGTCTTTTATGACTCTGGCAAAAAGCTCGATGGGGCTGTCGGCGTATGTTGACACAATCTCATGCCACAAGAAACCATCGAAAACATCCTCCCGAGCTTCTCCGATTTCGTGGTAAATCCAGGTCTCCAATTCGAACTCGGCCACTCGATGCAGTTCCGGACCCAGTTCCTTTGGACGTGAGCGAATTTTTCGAGCATCCAGATTGTGCTGCAGTAGAGCGAAAACTATGGCGTCTCTAATCGATGGACGCATTTCCATGATGAGATCCCAGAGCGAAAACAACATGGCCGTGCGTCTGGCAAATATTTGGTCTCCCTGGCGCATGGCCGGGGCAACAAAGAGATCCCTGGCCAGTTCACGATCTACCATGTCAATCTGAAGTCCGCCCGCTTTTCGTGAATCAATCAGTTCGGCTAGAAAAAACGAGGGCTTCATTGCTGCAGCATAGCCGGCTCCGTAAATCAGCCCAATGGGACGCAGTATCGAATTAATGGCTTCAGAGTCGAAGGGATCATAAACTTTTTCGCCGATCCTTAGGGGTTGAAATTCGTTTTGGGAGATTCTTTCCCAGTGTCTTTCCCTCTCGTCGACCCATTCAAGCAAATCGGTCGGCTCAGGTTCCTGCCAAGGTTGAAGGCCGGATTCCCATTTGTACAGATCCCTCAAACGGAGCAGCAGGCCACACAGAGAATAGGTGCCGCCGAAGTGTGCATCCGATATATCACAATTATTTTGCACCTGTTTTTGAAAGTCCTTGATGGCGATATTGTTCACGCTGGAATTCTCCTTATGCAGCAATCTAATATGGATATTTAATATTTTACCCCTATTGGGTTGGGTAGTCATGCAAGATGGTCAAAAAAAGATCCCCCCGGCGTTGCTTGGAATTGTTCGTCGGTTTGTCGGTTTCTGCCGAAATCTGATTGAAAAGGACGCCGCTGCAACCAATAGAAAATTTTTCTCTTACACCATTCTGCCGCTTTTGCGCTATTCTCCTATAGTGTTTAAAAAGAGATTTTGGAACCTACTTCTGCCGTCAAGCTTAATTCAACGGCATTGTCCCTGGAGGAAGAGGGTCGGGGTGAGGGTGAAAGTCCGCGAATTCGAACCACCTTCCCGGATGGGAACGAACTAATGGAGCACAAAAGCTGCTCTTGGATAGTAGAGGGGAAGAGAAGATGAGCTCTGTGCAAAACAGAACAAAATTTGGAGCCGTTCATCTGCCGGCGGATGGACTTCGCTGCTGTCAAATGGTTTTGTTGCTGTTGGCTTTAGTTTTTGTTGAGCTTCCCATTCGTTCTATTACGGCAGCGGATTCGGAGGTCGAGATCAAATTATTGCTGAATCAGATGGAATCACGGTATGCAAGCATACAGGACTATGTGGCAATTTTCCACAAGCAGGAACGCGTTAACGGGAAATTATTGCCGGAAGAAACGATTCTTTTCAAGTTTCAAAAACCTCTTAAGATCTATATGAAATGGATTGAAGAGCCGCACAAGGGAAGGGAAGCCCTATATGTCGGAGGAAAATATGAGAACAAGGTCATCGCGCACAAGGGAGGTTTTTTCGGGTTTTTGACCGTGTCTTTAGATCCAAAAGGCGGACTCGCCATGAAAGGGAATAGACATCCCATTACCGATGCCGGCTTGGGGCATCTCATCAAAGGATTACAAAAAAATATTCTTGCAGCTATGGAGCGCAATGAGTTCGATGTTATCCGCATGGACCGGGAGCATTTCCTGGGGAGATCGACGCTGGTCATCGAAGCCGGATCGGAATCACGAGGAGCGCGTAAATATTATGCATCTCGCATGATCCTTCATATTGATAAAGAGCTCATGATTCCCATCGGCGTTGCCTTTTACGACGAGGAGGGACAGCTATTTGAGCGCTATGCTTACACAAATCTGAAAATCAACGTTGGATTAATCGGTGCGGATTTTTCAAGGGACAACAAGGCGTATGGATTCTAATGCATGAAAGTTAAGTCCGGAGTCTTGTCGTAACACCGTTGACAATTCATCAAAAATATCGTTTAAATGACATCTTGTTTTTTTGGGCAAGAAGAGGTCTTGGGTAAACCGCTCGATGTATGGGAATCGAGTTTCAATAATTTATCTGGATTGGATCTGGTTGTTTGTTCGGTTCAATACGATATTTCAGGGAGGAATAAATGGATTTGATGAGTGTAGCGTATGCCATGGGGACGATGGGGCAGGGAGGCAGTGGAACGTCCGGAGGCGGCTTTGCCGCCTTTGTACCCCTGCTTTTAATGGTAGTCATTTTTTATTTTCTTCTTATTCGGCCTCAACAAAAGAAGCAAAAAGAGCATCGATCGATGTTGGCAGGCTTGCAGAAGGGCGATGTAATCGTAACCCAGGGCGGACTGCAGGGTAAGGTCGTAGGCCTCACTGATACAGTCGCAACTATCGAAATTGCTGAGAGAGTAAGAGTGAAAATTCAGCGAGGCTATATTGCTGCGCTTGTGTCCAGGGGCGAAGTCAGCGAATAGTTCTTCTTGAATATTTTAGGTGTTCGATAGGATAGGGGGCACAACAGGGTTATCGCTGGTGTGCCTTTGCTTTGTTGAAGGGCGTGGCTCAACGATATACGGTCGGGAGGAGTCAGTTTGAAGAACTTGAAATGGCGAGCAGTTTTGGTTGGTGCGGTTGTAGTGGCCGCGCTTATCTATCTTGTTCCAACTCTGAGTTCCAGTCTTCCTCAGGGGTTGAGCAAATTTTTTCCCAAAAAGAAAATAAACCTGGGTTTGGACCTTCAAGGTGGAATGCACCTCATACTTGAAGTGCAGGCGAACAAGGCGGTTGAGGGGACGGCCGAACGAATGGTCGAAGATCTCAAAGAAACCTTGCGCAAGGAACGCGTTCCATTCGGTTCGATTACGAAGGTAAAATCTTGGGACATACAAATCCAGTTGCCTTCCGGGAACCAGCAAGAAGAGCTGAGAAAGGTACTTGATAAGAGCTTTCCCGGCCTGGAGTGGAAAAGTGCAGAAACCAGCGGGCAGGGAAGCACTGTTCTACTCACCTTAAAAAAGAGCGAAGTCCAAAATATCCGCAAGCTGGCCATCGATCAGGCGCTTGAAACCATTCGCAATCGTATTGATCAGTTTGGCGTATCGGAGCCGGACATTCGTCCGGAAGGCGAAGATCGTATATTGGTACAGTTGCCCGGAATCAAAGATCCGCAAAGGGCGGTAAGCGTGATCGGTAAAACTGCCTTGCTGGAATTTAAGCTGGTGGCTGAAGATGTAACCTCCGAGCAGACTAAAGAGGGAAAACTGCCGCCCGGGGTGAAGGTTTACCCCATGAAAAGCTTTGACGCAAATACCGGAAGAACCGTCGAGAGCAAGATTGCTTTAAAGGATCGGACGCTGATGACCGGCGAATACATAACCAATGCTCAAGTCCGAATCGATCCTCAGTACAACACGCCCTATGTAGCTCTGGAGTTCGATCCTCAGGGAGCTCGGCTATTTGAGCGTATCACCGAGGCTAATGTTAAAAAAAGATTGGCGATTGTGTTAGATGGGGTCGTCTATTCCGCGCCTGTGATTCAGGAGAAAATCAGCGGTGGCAGGGCCAGCATCACTGGATCATTCAGTATGGATGAAGCGCGCGATCTGGCGATCGTTTTAAGAGCCGGCGCGCTGCCCGCACCGGTAGTTGTGCTCGAGGAACGAACGGTCGGCCCCTCCCTCGGTCAGGACTCGATTCGCAAGGGTTTTATGGCATCTCTGATCGGGGGCGTCGGTGTAATCATATTCATGATCATTTATTACAGTCTATCCGGGGTGATTGCCGATATTGCTCTGGTATTGAACGTCCTCTTGATTATGGCAGGTTTGGCAGCTTTCGGGGCTACTCTGACTTTGCCGGGTATCGCGGGTATTGCACTTACAATCGGTATGGCGGTGGACGCCAATGTGTTGATCTACGAACGTATTCGGGAGGAGCTGCGCTTGGGTAAAACACCACGAGCCGCGCTGGAAACGGGATATGACAGGGCAACACTGACCATTTTGGATGCGAATGTGACGACCCTGATTGCGGCTGTAGTTCTCTTCCAATTTGGCACGGGGCCGATTCGAGGCTTTGCCGTAACTTTAACCATCGGCCTTATAGCTAACCTTTTCACCGCCATAATCGTGACGCGTGTCATCTTTGACTACTTGCTACTGCAAAGACGTATGCGAACGATCAGTATTTGATGACTATTGCAAAACCCTCGCAACGCACGGCAGCGCTGAAATGCAGGGCCGCAAGAGGCAGTTTTAAGATAGATTCTTAGTGGGTGACAAGACAGGGGAACCGAATCATGGAACTGATCAAACCTGGGATCAATATAGATTTTGTGGGGATGCGTTTCAAAGCCTTCCTCTTTTCCAGCATCCTTATTTTGCTTGGCATGGCTGTTTTGGTTTGGCGCGGGGGCTTAAATCTCGGCGTGGATTTTGCCGGTGGAACCCTTATACAGGTGCAGTTCAAGCAGAGCACCAATCCGGACGACATTAGAAAAGCCCTGAAGGACTTGATTGCGCGCAGCACAATTCAGGAAATCGGCAGCGGGGAAAATGAGTTCTTGATTCGCACTGAGGCGATTACATCCGGGCTGCAGAGTTTTGCGCAAGAGATCCAACAAAACCTGACCAATGTTTATGGCAAAGATAATGTCACGGTCCGAAGAGTTGAAATGGTCGGCCCCAAGGTAGGGCACGACCTGCGCCAAAAAGCATTGTTTGCGATTTATTATGCGCTGCTTTTTATTGCCATCTATATTTCCGGCCGCTTTGAATTCAAGTGGGCCAGCAGCGCAATCATGGCAGCTTTGCTGATAGCTGGTATCTATCTGCTTCAGGCAGCCGGGATTAGTGTCACATATCTAATTGTGGTAGCTCTGATTATTACCCTTGGGCTTTGCTGGAAACTTAAGCTGCCTTATGCGCTTGGCGCGGTATTGGCACTTATCCACGATGTGCTTATCACTGTGGGCGTTTTTGCCCTGGCGGACAAGGAATTCACCCTCGAAATCCTTGCAGCCCTGCTGACTTTGGTTGGTTTCTCTTTAAATGATACCATTATTGTGTTTGACCGAATTCGCGAGAACTTGAAGAAAAGCAGGCGGCAGGATTTGGCGGTAGTGATTAATAACAGCATCAATCAGACCCTGAGCCGCACAATCCTTACCTCGGGCACGGTTCTTTTTGTGGTGCTTTGTCTATTCCTATGGGGTGGAAGCGTCATTCATGATTTTGCTTTCGCTCTGTTGGTCGGTATTATCACAGGAACGTACTCCTCCATTTATGTTGCGAGCCCGATTTTGCTCCTCTACGAAGACTGGACTAAAGGTAAAGGTCGAGCCACAAAGCCTGTCCCCAAGAGCGCTTGATCGAATCCAAACCAAACAGGGTTTTGCGGCGCTGGGATTTTTCCGGAATCAGTGGAGTATTATACTTTTTTCCCGACCGCCCATTTTACCGGCAGCGCAGGGCTTTAGCCCTGCGGGCACATGCCCCTGGCAGAGCTAAAGCCCTGCGCTATGAATCACAGTGGGATTTTCTACTGGTTCACCCACACCGACATGTTCTCGAATTCCCCGACGATTTTCTTGGTGACAGAAGTCTTCAAAAAACTCCAAACACCTTCCGGATTCGAGTGTCCCAAAACCACTATGCCGATAGAGTGTTCTTTCGCGTAGGAGAGGATCTCAGTGGCTACTTTGCTGCCCTTTTGCTTTCCGGGAAGAACCGTGACCAGGCATTTTGAATCGTCAATTTCTGCATTTTTCAAAATTTGGCATGCTTCCGTAATAAACGGTTCTATTTGTCTGCCCGCCTCTGTTTTAAACCATTGCCGCAAATCTGCCGAGGGTTCAGTTCCGGGACTGGTCAGGGTATGCGGAACAGATTGAGCGACGTGCACGAGGTCTATGGAAGTTTGTGTGTCTGCCAGCATGAAGGCCGCATGGTCAACAGCCCTCAAGGATGGCTCCTCATTCTGGATACATATTAGAGCCCTTGAAGGGTCGACTTCTCCCTCCACAAACCACACCGGACTTACGATGCAGTAGTGCAAAAGTGCGTTGCTCGGGTCGTCTTTGAGAAGCCCTTCCAGGGGGCTGCTGATGCGTTTTTGTACCAGCACGGCGTCAACTTTTTTAATGTCGGCCAGTTGGCAAGCGTGGTGAGCTACGCTCATCGCCTTTTCCTGCGTGTGTTCTTGGATCCTTTCCTCGGAGAAGCCATTCAAAAGCAGGACCCTTTTCGCCTGATCCATGGCAGCCCGCGCATTCTGTTCACGTTCGCCAATCAATTTTTTCTTTTTTTCGAGCATCTGCGCGGAAGTTGGCCGTTGTTCGTAGACAGGCGGGAGTGCTGGAACAAAATAACAAAGAATTAGATCGATTTGATCCAATCGTGGAAAAAGTCGGGCGACAAAGTAGATTGGCAGCAGTGCCTCTTCTGTGCCATCGATGGGGAGCAGCAGACATTTCGGTATCGATTCCATCGGTGTCTCCTCTGATTTGTTGTCAAGCCAGCTCAACCGCCGGAGCTGCTTTGTTCTGGCTGCCGATTTCAAATCGAAGGCTGTGCCATTCCGAGACTCGGCATAGCTGTTGAAAACCCTCGGAAACCAAATTGGGATGATTGTTCACCTCGCTCAGGTGAGCGAACACTACTACCTGCAGAGCTTCATGGTAGACTGATTTGAGAAGTTCGCAGGTGTCCTCATTGGAAAGATGTCCATGCCTGCTGCGAATTCTCTGTTTCAAATGCAGCGGATAGGGACCCTTGAGCAGCATATCCATATCGTGGTTGGCCTCCAGGATAAGTCCATCACACTCTTGAAGCCTGGTTTTAACCAGGTGGGTGGCAACCCCCAGATCGGTGCAAATGCCGAGTCGAGTGGTCTCGTTCTGGATGATAAAACCGCAAGGTTCGCCCGCATCGTGCGAGATGGCAAAGGGTCGAAATTGCAGGTCGCCGATGGTAAAAGCAGTACCGGGGCGGAAAATTTGCAGGTCGGCGAGTTGTCCGATCTGAGGCGGAATTTTGTCCAGGGTGCCTTGGCTCAAATAGACCGGAAGGTCAAAACGCCGGCTCATGACCCCCATGCCTCTTACATGGTCCTGGTGCTCATGACTAACGACGATCGCGTCCAAGTTGCGTGCCTCTACGTCACCCATATCCATGCGCCTTACCAGCTCTTTTCCACTGAGGCCCGCGTCGAGAAGAACTCGCGTTCCGGCACTGCAAACCAGGATGGAATTACCTTTAGAACCGCTGGCAAGAACCTGAAAATAGAGGGACATAAGCTGCTAAGCCGCAATCTTGGTCAAGGGGCTCTGCGAGCCACGCATTCGTGTAAGCTTTCTGGAAAAAACGTCGGGCGTCGGTATCAATCAGTGCTTTTAGAATTTGACAGAGAGACTTTCGGACTCAATCGGGCCGAGTAACACCAGAGCCAGTTGATCGGGTTTAAAAACTTGTTGGAACCAATTTTGGATTTCCTCGGCAGTTACCTGGTTGATTTTTTCTTCAACTTCTTCGTAAGCTACATAACGACCAAATAAAAACTCGTTTTTGGCCAGCCGATTCATCCTGGAATCGCTGATTTCAGCATTGAGATACATGCTGCCCTTCATGTACTCCTTGGCGGCATTGAGTTCGGTCTCCGATATGGGCTGGTCTATCAAAGTGGTCAACTGATCCTTGATAACCTGAAGAGTTTCGTTAACGTTCTCAGATGCTATCCCGGAATAGACTCCGAGCAGACCGGTATCCTCATGGCTGTTCATGAACGAATAGACAGAGTAGGCCAGTCCCCGTTTCTCTCTGATTTCCTGGAATAACCGACTGCTCATGCTACTTCCAAGAATCACGTTGAGCAGATGGCAAGCAAAACGACTTTCATCCAAATGAGATGTGCCTTTCATGCCAAGGCACAAATGAACCTGTTCCAAATCTTTTGGAATCACTTCATAGATGTGCTGGCTTTCAGGCGTCTGGCGGCTATTGAAATCCTCTCTTGTACTTAGCGTCTCCATCGAAGGAGCTACAAGCTCAACAAATCTTTCGTGATTCAGGTCGCCTGCTGCTGCAACGACTATTCGAGCGGGATTGAAGGTTCTGGAAAGGTAGCGGAGAATGCATTCCCGATCAATTTTCTCAACAGCTTCCGCAGTCCCATAAATTGGCCGACCGAGAGGATTATGATTCCAAAACAGATCCTGGAAGATGATGTGAACGTAGTCATCAGGAGTGTCCTCAATCATCCGGATTTCTTGAAGGACAACCTGTTGTTCACGTAAAATTTCCTCGGGTGCAAATGTCGAGTGCAGGAAAATATCTGTGAGTACGTCAACTACCATGGGTAGATGGGTGCCCAGCACTTTGGCGTGAAAACAGACATGTTCCTTGGATGTAAATGCATTAGCGAAGCCGCCGACAGCGTCCAGTTCTTTGGCGATGTCCAATGCACTCCGACGCTGAGTTCCTTTGAATAGCATATGTTCGATGAAGTGAGTGACGCCTCGCTCTTCTTCACGTTCATCGCGAGACCCCACACTCACCCAAATACCTGTGGACACGGACCTGACGGCGGGAATTTTTTCGGTTACAACTCGAACGCCATTGCTCAAGACAGTCTTATGATACAATATTCCCCCTCTCTTCATTAACCACGGACGACAGGCGATACAGACTCAGCTGGTTTATTCTTTATCCGATTGCGGTTTTTCAAGCACAGCCTTGCGGCTGAGTCTAACACGCCCGTCTTTATCGATCTCGATCACCTTGACGAGGACCTCATCGCCTTCATTGACAACATCGGTGACTTTGCGAACCCTGTGATGCTCGAGTTGCGAGATGTGGATCAAACCGTCTACGCCGGGCAGAATTTCAGCGAAGGCGCCAAAATCTGTAATTCGGACGATACGTCCCATATAGACCTGACCGACTTCCGCTTCTTCAGTCAGCTTTTTGATCTTGTTTATCGCTTGATCGCAGGCTTCTCCGTCAGGACTCATGACGACTACCCTACCGCTGTCGTCGATGTCGATCTTGCAGCCTGTTTCTGCAACAATGGAGCGGATAACTTTGCCGCCGGGCCCGATAACGTCTCTAATCTTCTCAGGATTGATCTGGATGGTTACCACCCGTGGAGCGTAAGGAGAAAGTTGCTCCCTTGAGACGGGCATGGCTTCTTTCATTTTCCCGAGGATAAACAGACGTCCCTGTCGTGCTTGCTCCAATGCGCGCTGCAGGATTTCGCGGTCAATCCCGGCAATTTTCACATCCATCTGTATGGCGGTGATCCCATTCTCGGTGCCCGTAACTTTGAAGTCCATGTCCCCAAGATGATCTTCATCTCCGAGAATGTCAGACAGCACAACGATGTTGTCGCCTTCTTTAACGAGCCCCATGGCAATGCCGGCAACCGCATCTTTCATGGGAACGCCGGCGTCCATGAGGGAAAGGGAAGCGCCACAGACGGTCGCCATAGAACTGGAACCATTGGACTCAAGAATTTCGGAAACCACCCTCAGTGTATATGGAAATTCACCGTCTTTCGGCAGCAGAGGCTTCACGGCCCGCTCTGCCAGTGCCCCATGGCCGATCTCGCGCCGCCCGGGCCCACGTAAAGGCCGCACTTCGCCAACACAGTAGGGAGGAAAATTGTAATGCAGCATGAAGGATTTAAAAGTCTCGCCTGCAAGGGCTTCAATCTTCTGTTCATCAGACGACGAGCCGAGTGTCGTTACAACCAGTGCTTGGGTTTCTCCACGCTGGAAAATGGCCGACCCGTGTGTTCTTGGAAGCAATCCGACTTCGATCCTGATGGGGCGGACTTCATCGAATCGCCTGCCATCGATTCTCCGCTCGGTTTCGATCATCATCTGGCGGACCACGTGTTTTTCAAGGTCGCCAAACGCGCCTTCAATTTCCTTCTCGCGGTCTGCAAAATCGCCTGCCGTAAGCTCCTCTATAACACGCAGCTTGAATGCCTTTTTGCGTTCTTTGCGCAGCATTTTTTCTGGAGTCGTCATGACCTGGTGCATTTCCTCGGCCGCGATTCTTTCTACTGCCTCGGTTAGAGCGACATCTTTGCTGGGGGGTGAGGCCGCATCCTTGGTCATTCCATGCTCCATGGCAAGAGCCTGCAGCTTATCTTGGGCCTGCAGGATGGGAATGATGGCTTTATGAGCGATTTCAATGGCTTCCAGCAGATCTTCTTCACTCACCAGGTTGGCGCCGCCTTCGACCATAACCACTGCGTCGTGACTACCTGCCACCACCAGATTCATATCGCTTTCGCCCAATTGTGCAGGGCTGGGGTTTATCAGAAACTCTCCATTCACCCTGCCAACGCGCACAGCTGCAACAGGCCCCTGGAAGGGGATACGCGAAATGTGCAGTGCTGCCGACGCACCGGTCAATGCCACCATGTCCGGTTCGTTTTCCTGGTCGACTGAAAGGACGGTTGCAATAACTTGAGTTTCGAATGCGTATTTTTTAGGAAAGAGGGGGCGGATTGGGCGGTCGATAAGCCTCGATGTCAGAGTCTCCTTTTCGCTGGGTCTGCCGATCTCGCGGCGGAAAAAACCACCGGGAATTCGACCGGCAGCGTAGCTCATTTCCTGATACTCTACACTCAAAGGAAGAAAATCGATCCCTTCACGAATGCGGTCTTCTTTTGTTGCTGCCACGAGCACCATCGTGTCTCCGTAGCGCATCATAACAGAACCGCTGGCTTGTCGAGCGACCTGTCCGCACTCAATGATGAGCGGCCTCCCGCCGACTTCCACTTCTACCGAATACTTCATATAATATTTCCTTTTCTTCTAAATATTCTAATTATGGTTCGCCGCTGATAGAACAATCAGGGGCAAATAAGGAGGATCTAGCGGCGTAATCCAAGCCGTTCAATCACGGTATTGTATCGGTCTACGTTCTTTCGTTTGAGGTAGTTGAGTAATTGCCTGCGCTGCCCTACCAGCTTCAACAGACCCCGGCGGGAGTGATGGTCCTTTTTGTGGACCTTGAAGTGTTCGGTCAAATAGGTGATCCTTTCACTCAGCAGCGCGATTTGCACCTCTGGAGAACCGGTATCAGAGGGATGCGTTTTGAAATCGTCAATGATAGTGTTCTTTTTTTCTGGGGTCATTACCACGGTTATTCCTCCTTCTCATAAAACATATTGCTGCTAGTTGCATTGAGCGCCAATTTAGCACAAAAAGTAAAATCCGCTAGAAACATTACATTATTCCTTTTCATTTAAACACTCGCAGACATCTTCGCTTTTCATTATCATCCCGCCACTCGGGCCACCACAAGGCGGTCAGCTGCCGGTCGGCAGCGGCCAGCAGGCGGACAGGACCCTCTTTCTGAGAGAGCCGTTCACGCTTTTCCTTAGCCCATGCGGGATCCAGATATCCATTACTTAAGCCTTGCAAAATTTGCCCGTCTTCAATGACGATTACGGGCAAATGGTCAAGCGCTTCATTCATTGGGATAAGTCTTTCCCTCCAGCAATTGTCCTCTGGAGTCAGTCTAAATTGTTCGAAAGAAATTGCCCGGGAGATATCGAATGGACCGCTGGCCAGTCTTCTCAATTCGCTTACATACGCACCGCAGTTCAACTCCCGGCCGATATCCGCCGCCAATTGTCGGATGTAGGTCCCTTTCGAGCAGCACACCTCCATGACAGCTTCAGGCCAAACATAGCTGATCAATTTGAGGTGGTGGATGGTGATATCCCTTGAGGGCAGCTCAACTTCAACTCCTTTACGGGCCAATTCATACAGTCGCTTGCCTTGCACTTTCACTGCGGCATAACGTGGTACCCGTTGCCGATAGATTCCAACGAAGCCGCTCGCTGCGCTCAAGAAATTGCTTTCGCAAATGGCCGGTCCATCATAAGTTCGAACAAGCTGACCGGTTCGATCCAACGTATCCGTCTCCACCCCAAGACGCATAGAGAACCGATAGTGCTTGTCTTGCAGAGAAAGTTGGTCGGCGATGCGGGTAGCTTGATTAACGCAGATTAACAATACACCTGTAGCGAAAGGGTCTAGAGTTCCACAATGGCCGGCCTTTTTCAGGTCCAAGGATTTTTTTACTTTCGCCACCACAGCGAAGGAGGTGAGTCCCTCGGGTTTGTCCACAATCAGGATTCCGCTGTCGGTCGCCGGCGAACAGTGCATGCTCGAATGAATGCAATGAGATGGTCCGGCCCCTGAATTCATCTTTGTCCAAACACCTGTGTTCGTCATCATGCACCAAGCAAATAATTGAGCGCTTGCTGAGTGAATTCAGTACGCGTCTTCCGCAGATCGCCCGCAACGCGAAAAGCGGCGGCACGACGATGCCCGCCTCCATCATATCTTTGCGCGAATGTCGCAACGTCGACATCGCCTTTCGAGCGCAGGCTTACATGGACTTTGCCGTTATCGTCTTCGCGGAACAGCATGGCCAGTTCAACCGATTTTACCGAGCGTAAATGGTTGATGAAACCATCGCTGTTTACCGGAGAGGTGGCTGTTTCTTTGAACATCTTTTGGGTCAGTTCGGCCGTCGCCAGTCGGTTATCGGCAGCAAAAGCTATGGTTGCAAGCATTCTTGCCAGCAACTGTACGCCTTCGGGCGATGCCGATTCGTAAATCTGCTCGGCGATGTAGGCAGGCTGAGCTCCCGCTGCTACCAGCTCAGCTGCAATTTGTAAAACGCTTCGGCTGGTATTGGAAAATCGAAACGACCCGGTGTCAGTCAGCAGTCCCGTGTAGAGCTGGGCTGCAATGTCGGCATCCAGCGGCAACTGCAAGTATGCACATAAATGGTAAAGCATTTCACAAGCGCTACTGGCCGAAGTGGTGACCCAAAATGGGTTGCCGAATGGAGCATCGTTCACATGGTGGTCGATGTTAACCAAAGTTGAAATACTGCGAATGGAGTCCGCTAGACTATTTCCGACGCGAAGGTAACTGCCGCAGTCAACCAAGATGGCAGCATCATACCGGTGCGGCTTTGCAAGATGCGGCATAATTTGGTCACTCCCCGGCAAGAACTCATAGGCCGGCGGCACCGGATCCTGACAGTAAGGATCGGCTTCCTTCCCCAATTTGCGAAGAATGAAAGCCATTCCCAAAAGGGAGCCCATGGCATCACCATCCGGGCGGACGTGCGTTGCCACCAAAAATCGATCGTGCCGTTTAATTACTTCCGCGATATTCCGTATAGGGAGATCTTGCCCGTCATTCATCCTGTTGCAACTCTTTCAACAATCGGTCCATTTTGTCGCCGTAATCAAGAGAAGAATCGTAGTGAAATTCGATCTGAGGTAAATACCTCATGCGCAGCCGCTTGCCCAATTGCTGGCGAATAAACCCGCGTGCTTTATTCAGGCCTTCCGCGGCGCTTTGTTTTTCATCGTCGTTTGGCGAGCCCATGACGCAGTAATGGATTTTAGCCAGATGCAAATCTGCCGTTACGTCAACCCCGGTGATCGTTACGCCGGCAACTCTCGGATCCTTCACTTTGCGAAAAATCAGATCGGCGACTTCTCTCTGGAGCTGATCCGCTACTCGATCAGATCTTTTGTATTCCATGATAGAGTCATCCTCCCAGAGGAATCAATTCCACTTCTCGTTGAATCAGATCGGCCAGGTTCATGGAATCCATATAGTCAATGATACGGTCCAGAATTGAGTTCAGTACTCGACCGTCACTTCCGATAACTGCCACACCTATGGTGGCGCGTTGGTGCAAATTCTGGTCTGCTACTTCAGCTACCGAGACGTTAAAACGGTGGCGGCTTTTTTCCACCAGACTTTTAACGACTTTTCGCTTTTCCTTGAGGGACTGATTTCCGTGCAGTCTGAAAGTTATTCTGGCAATTCCCACTGTCATGGCTCAAAATTCTTTAAAATTTCCATAATGGTCGCCTAATCTTAGGCGACTCGAGAAGGATTATTACGATTTACTCCCCGTTTGAGGTTCCCCTCCGATTTCCAATACGGGTTGGACCTCTTGGAGTTCGTAAACTTCCAAAATGTCGTTCACTTTGATGTCATTGTAGTTTTCTATACCAATGCCGCACTCGAATCCCGCTTTGACTTCTTTGGCGTCTTCTTTAAAACGTTTCAGGGAGTTCATCTTGCCGTCATAGATCACGACCTGATCGCGCAAAACACGAACTTTGGCATTCCGTTCAACTCGGCCATCCAGCACATAAGATCCGGCGATGGTGCCAATTTTAGGTACGTGGAAGGTTTGCCGCACTTCTGCCCGCCCGATGACATGTTCCTGGTAGACGGGCTCGAGCATTCCCACCATCGCGTCTTTGATGTCGTTAAGAATCTGATAGATGACATCATAATAGCGCAGGTCGACCTGTTCCTGTTCGGCCACCTCATGAACTTTTGCGTCGGCGCGAACATTGAACCCGATTACGATAGCGTTGGAAGCAGAGGCCAACATGACGTCCGTCTCAGATATTGCCCCAGTCGCCGAGTGAATAAGGTTTACCTTAACCTCTGGTGTGGACAATTTTGTCAACGAGTCGCTGATGGCTTCCAGCGAACCGTGCACATCGGTCTTTAAGACGACGTTCAGCTCCTTGACTTCGCCGATTTTGATTTGATCGTACAAACTCTCAAGAGTAACCTTGGTCGAGCGGGTGAGTTCTTTTTCGCGCAGTTTAAGGGTACGGTTCTCCGCAACCATTTTGGCCTGCTTCTCATCTTCCAGTACAATGAAGTCATCCCCCGCACTGGGAACTCCAGAGAGCCCAATAACTTCGACCGGCATCGACGGGCCCGCCTCCTCCAGCCGTTGGCCCCTATCGTTGAACATGTTCCGGACTCTGCCCGAGTTAACCCCACACACATATACATCTCCGGCGCGGAGTGTGCCTTCCTGTATCAGAATGGTTGCGACGGGGCCTCGTCCTTTATCCAGCTTTGCTTCAATTACCCAGCCGCGGGCGGGTTTGTTCGGATTGGCTTTGAGCTCCATGATCTCAGCTTGGAGCAGCACCATCTCGAGCAGGTCTTCGATGCCGATATGTTTTTTGGCGGAAATTTCAACCATAGTTACATCACCGCCCCATTCTTCGGGGATGAGCCCATGTTCAGCCAGTTCTCGTTTAACCCGTTCAAGGTTCGCGTTGGCTTTATCAATCTTGTTGACTGCCACGATAATCGGAACGTTTGCGGCTTTAGCATGGTTAATGGCTTCTATGGTTTGCTGCATCACGCCGTCGTCCGCAGCCACCACTAAAATGACCAAGTCGGTCACCTTTGCCCCACGGGCACGCATTGATGTAAACGCTTCGTGGCCGGGAGTGTCCAGAAAGACCACTTCACCGTTTTCCAGTTTGACATAATAGGCGCCGATGTGCTGGGTGATCCCCCCGGCTTCTCCGCCGATGACGTCAGTGTTGCGAATGGCGTCCAGCAGCGATGTCTTGCCGTGATCCACATGGCCCATAACCGTAATGACCGGCGGTCGTAGGGTGAGATCTTGGGGTTGGTCCTCTCTTACCTGCAGAATGTCTTCTTCTTCGAACGATGTACTCTCCACCTCGAAATCAAACTCCGTAGCAAGCAGTGCTGCCGTATCAAAATCGACTGCCTGGTTTATGTTTGCCGGCAAGCCCAAATACAATAATTTTTTAATCAGTTCGCCGGCCTTGATTCCCATCTGCCTGGCCAAATTGGCCACCGTAATCGCCTCGTCAACCTTAATACGCCGTTTGCCCGGTTTGGGGACAGTCGGCTCGGGCTTGGACACTTCCTTCAGGGATGGTTTCCCTCTATCCTTGCCCCTTTCTCGGCCGGCTTGAGCTGCCAGTTCTTTTTTCGAGTAAAGGTTTTCCCGCTCAATTACTTCTTTGCGACGAGGGCCTCGGTGGCGTCGATCACCCGCCTCTTTTTCAAATTCTGCCGGTTTCGGGCGTTTCTTTCTTGGGAGTTCTTTAACCTCCTCTTCTTTTACCGCAATGCGAGCGGCCACCGGCGGCAGTTCCTCTTCTTCCTCCGGTTCCTCCGGGATGATATCGGGAAGCTTGATGATGCGTGCCGGCTCGTCCTTCGGAGACTTCTTTCGCCGCCTCTTCTTGGTTTTCTTGGGCTTGGCTTTGCCGTCTTCGCCCTCTTCCTCTGCCTCCTCGGCTGCTTCGCGCTGTTGCTCTTCGCGTTCTTTTAATTCAGGTTCCACAAATTCAGGGCTGGCGACTGTTTGAGCGGCTTGTTCAATTGGCATCTCGGTTTCCGTCGGTTTTTCTTTAACAGGTTCCAATCGTGCGGCTTCTTGCGGAGCCTCCTTGGCTTCCACACCGTCTGGTTCCTCGCGCGAGCCTGGTTCGATGATTTCTTCTTTTGCAACCGGGGGAGGCTGCGGGACTGGCGCTGAAGGGGGTTCCGGCTGAAGTTCTTCATGCGGGGGTGTGACGTCGGGCTGAGCTTCCTCTGGTTCCTTCTCCGTTGGGACTTGCGGAGCGACCATGGGAGTCACTTCTTCAGGTGCCTCAACTGCTTCGGGTTGAATCTCCACGGGTGCAGGAGTTACCTCCTCTTCGGAAACCTCAACAGGCGGGACTTCTTCTTCCGCCACCTTCTTGCGTCTCCTGATTACCGCTCTTCCGATCCGTTTTTCCTCGACTTTTTGTGTTGTGCCACCTGAATATTGATCGCGAACCTTCTGAACTGCCGCTTCATTGAGCGTGCTCATGTGGTTCTTGACCTGGATGCCCAACTTAAGGATCTTTTCTATCAGTTCCTTATTTGTCGTATCTAGTTCTTTTGCAAGTTCATGCACCCTCATTCGCGCCATTAAAACTTCCCCCTTGTTGTACTATTAAATGTCTCTCACATCTCGGCCTCCGCTCCTCGGAATCCTCTCCAGTCCCATTGTTCGGGAGGATTGAGGGCTGTGGGAGGATGTTTTTGGCTAATCCTCTAGCCTGATTGCGAAAAGCCTTTCGAACCCGGTTGGTGAAACGCAGCCGGGGCAGGCAATCGGGGCATACATAAGCTCCCCGTCCCCCTATACCGCGATTATAATCGATTACCACCAATCTTTCAGGATTGATTGCTAACCGCAAGAGAGTAGATTTGCGTTTTCTGGTATTGCAGACCACGCAGGTTCTAACGGGTATGTGTCCAATCTTGACCAAAACTATTCCCCTGATCTTGAACTTTCTTCCAGTTCGATGTTGTTTTCATTGGTCAAGGTGGTTTCTTCTTTTTCGGCTTCCTCTTCACTTTCTTCGTCTATAGTCGGTGCGTCGGTCGAACTGATTTCTTCCTGGAGTTCTTCATCCAAACCAGGAGCGTCGGTCGAGCTGGGTGGTTCTTCCGTTGGTTGTGTCTGAGCTAGCCGAGTTGCTTCTTCTTGCATCATGGCAAGTGTTGACGGCGATATATGAGTCAATTCTTCAAGCTCGTCCAGTTCGGCTTCTACAAACACTTGCAGAGAAGTAATCCCGGCTTCGTAAAGCTTGTCCGCCAACTCTTCCGTCAAGCCGTCGATGAGCAAAAGCGATTGGTAACCCGCTTGCTTTTGTCGCTCATAGCGACTTTCACTCTGAACGTTAATGTGCCAATTGGTCAATTTGGAAGCCATCCGAACGTTTTGCCCCCGTTTGCCGATTGCTAGCGAAAGCTGGTCATCCGGTACGATAACGTCCATGGTTCGATTGGCCTGATCTATGATCACTTTCGAAATGATAGCCGGTGCAAGCGCGTTGACCACGAATTTTGCCGGGTCCATGTTCCAAGGTACGATGTCGATCTTTTCACCGTGCAGTTCCTGAACTACATTTTGCACGCGCGATCCCTTCATGCCGACGCAAGCTCCCACCGGGTCGACATCGGGACTCTTTGATACCACGGCGATTTTGGCACGCGACCCCGGTTCCCGGGCGGCGCTGATGACGCTGACGATGCCTTCGACGATTTCAGGTACTTCGGCATGAAAGAGTTGAATGAGGAAATGTGGATGAGTCCGGCTCAAGACGATCTGAGGCCCCTTGCTGATCTTTCTGACATCCAGTATGTAAGCGCGAATTCGGTCGCCCTGGCGATAGACCTCCCGCGGAATCTGCTCCTTTGCCGGCAAAATGGCTTCCGCATGCCCAAGGTTTACAATAATGCCATTTTTATCGACCCGTTGAACAATCCCTTGAATGATTTCGGATTTCCGGCTGATGAACTCTTCATAGACGACTTCCCGTTCAGCATCCTTCATCTTCTGAATGATGACCTGCTTGGCGGATTGGGCGGCAATACGGCCGAGTGTATCCGTGTCCATACGAATACCGAGCTCGTCGCCGATCTCGCTCTCCGGGTCCAGATCGTGAGCCTCTTCCAAAGAGATTTCTTTATCCGGATCTATGACTCTTTCAACGACTTCTTTGAACAAAAAGGCTTCGAGTTCGCCATATTCTTCACTGAAGGTCACATCAAGATCGAGTTTGCTGCCAAATTTCTTCTTGATTGCGGATTTGATGGCCTCTTCCAGAGTATGAATCAATGTTTGGCGATCGATGCCCTTTTCCCGGCTGACTTGATCGATCAACCGCTTGAGTTCACTGGCCATGGTGCTCTATCTCCTCACAAAGTCTATGTATAGCAGCTCGTCATGTGCTGACAATTTCTCTATTTTTCAAATGAATCAAAATAACACAATCGGGCGCGCTCCAAGAGCGCCAAAGGAATATCGAAAACTTCCCCCTGGCAATCGACTGAGATCGTCTCGGGTTGAACAGCCATCAGAGTGCCTTTGAATTTTCGCCGATTCTGCGAAGGGTCCAAAGGGGTCGAGGTCCTTACTTCTACGATATTTCCAAGATACATTTTGAAGTGTTCCGGCTTGCGCAACGGGCGATTCAATCCAGGCGACGAAACCTCCAGATGATATGGATTTTGAATCACATCAGCCACATCCAACAGGTCGCCCGCGACCTGGCTTATTCGAGCGCAGTCATTTACAGTTATTCCATCCGGCTGATCGATAAAAATGCGCAAAACCCACCCCTGAGACTCTCGACGATATTCGAGTTCAACCAGTTCCATGCCTTCAGCTTGGATAACCGGCTCGATCATTTCCCAAAGCTGATCCGTTAATTCTGTTATTCTTTCTTCCATTCCCCACAAAGCCCGACTGTTGAACAAAAAAAAAGTGGGTGAATTACCCACTTCTCTTAGCAGACCAACAATAAACTACTAGAAGTTAGAAAAGGCTTCTTTACTGAACATCTAGGAGTCGGTCATCCACTAATCGAAGTAAGCTCGCTGCCCGAAAGCGGGAACTTGCTGCCACCTCAAAAAGGGAAGCCTTCTCACCGAGAAGGAGCACCTTCTGTTCTGGAGCGGGCGACGGGATTCGAACCCGCGACCCCAAGCTTGGGAAGCTTGTGCTCTACCAACTGAGCTACACCCGCAGGTAGCCCATAACAGCTTGAATACTAATTGGTTATATGAGTCAAAGTCAAGGTGAATTTCGTGTGTTGAGGGTCTTTTTCTTGGGCGATGATTATCTGATTGAATGGCATTTCCCTGAAGCAAAAGGCTCTAGTACGGCCGGGCGGAAGACTTCAACCAGTCATGGAGCAATTCAAAGTCCCCCCTTTCTTTCAGCTGTTAGTTGGACACACATGACCCCGTGGGTATTGAAAGTCCCCCTTTCGCAAAGGGGGATTTAGGGGGATTTTAGCGCCAAGCGGACTTTTCAAATCCCCCCTACCCCCCTTAGGAATTAAGGGGGGTACTCAAACCGGATGATCACTTCCACAGAGCAGTTCCAACCGGTGCGGGCCTGCAGTAACAACGCTCATCATATCTGAATCGATAAAATGCGGTAAATCCTGACACCCGCGGGAGTATAGACGGTTACTTCGTCCCCTTCACTCCTTCCCATCAGACATCTACCCACGGGGGATTCCACGGATAGTCTGCCGCTGTTGACATCCGACTCATATGGACCGACCAGCTGATATCTATGGGTTTGCCCCGTATCGAGGTTGAGTACGGCAATTACAGTCCCAAAACCCGCCTGCCTAAAATAAAACTTGCGGCCGACTACGACTTCGCTCCGGGCCAGCTTTTCCTCCAAGTCCTGAATTTTTTTCTGCAGCACTACATGACGCTCGCGGGCATGCAGATACTGCTGATTATCCAGTTTTACTCCGTACGTGCGCGCCTCTTGCAGTTCTTCCAAAACCTCCGGTCGAACTACTCGGCGCAAGTAAACGAGCTCTTTCAGGAGCCGGTAATAGCCATATCGAGTTATGGGAACCTTCATCATAACGGTTACCTGAAAAAATCGGTCGGGATTTCTCCCCGCTCCTTTCTGGCCTGAAATAGAGAAATTCCAATCACCGTCTTGCCATCTTGGATAATTCCCTGGCTAATAAGATCGTGCACTCGATCCAGTTCAATGATTTCAACCCGCGAGATCTCATCCTCATCAAGTTCCTCTGAACCTTTCTCAAGGCTCGAAGCCGCAAAGATCTCGATCACTTCGTTAGAATATCCTATGGCAGGAAAATAGCGAAACAGGCTGACGATCTGCGCCGCGTTAAAGCCCGTTTCTTCCTGCAGTTCGCGCCTCGCACAATCCTCCAACCCTTCCCCGGGATCGGCTTTGCCTGCAGGTATCTCCAGAGTCTCTCGGCCGATTGCATAACGCCATTGCCGTACCATGAGGATATGCTTGGCATCTGGGAAGGCTACAACTGCGGCAGCTTCAGGATGATCCACTCTTATGCGCTCGGTTGTTCTTCCTGTTCGCAGTCGAACGGTATCCAGGCTGGCGCTAAAATGGTTCGCGTATAAAGTGCTGAGCGTTTTGATTTTCTCTTCCATGAAATTAATCCACATTACCTCTGCTAAGCTTCAAAAATCAGCCTGTACTGTCTCCTAATAAGACAAATAAAGCATTTTTCTATTTTGGGATCAATAGGTGATGTGGTGCTTATCAGATCCAGCGCGGCAGCGCCGGAAGAACTTACTTCGGCTTGTCCATGACGCCACAACAGAACATTCTAGTGCAGCTCGGCGGAAATAATCATCTGGTTTGAGTTCCCCACAATAGGAAAAGGGGGGTTAGGGGGGATTTGAAAAGTGCGCTTGGCAATGAAATCCCCCTAAATCCCCCTTTGAAAAGGGGGACTTTGAATTGCTCCATAAC
>Ga0210088_1000033_pt1 | contig 31632 bp, 25 predicted proteins | sample RushMan_CattailN_6_FD_185557 | JGI IMG/M metagenome (GOLD analysis project Ga0210088, IMG submission 185557) | Wetland microbial communities from San Francisco Bay, California, USA, that impact long-term carbon sequestration -... | ecosystem: Environmental > Aquatic > Marine > Wetlands ... | reverse complement strand
TAAAACATGGGTTGGTCTTCCTGTTCCTGGCGCAATTGTTGAACTTGTTCTTCCCGTTGGATTTGGATATGAAACAGCAAACGGACGGTTTCTTCTTTTACCCGGTCGATCATCTCCTGGAACATCTCGTGTCCTTCACGCTTATACGCAACCAGCGGATCTTGCTGGCCGTAACCGCGCAGTCCGATCCCTTCCTTCAGGTGATCCATATTGAGCAGATGATCTTTCCATAAACTGTCCACCGTTTGCAGCAGAACATAATTTTCCAGATCCCGCAGGATGGGCTCTCCAAACTCCTGCTCGCGGGCTTCGTAGCGTTCTTTCACACGCTCGAGCAACTCTTCCTGCAGTTCCTCCTGGGTATGCTCGGCTAAAGAGTCGGCGGACAAATTCAGTTGAAATCCAAACACTCGGTAAATCTCGTTGTTGAGAGTCTCCAGATCCCAGTCTTCGGCAAATGTCTTCTCGTCCGTCGTTTCAGCCAACATCCCTTTAACCAAATCCTCTATCATATCCATTATTTCCGGCTTCAGATTGCCGCCGTGAAGGGCTTCACGCCTTTGCTGATAGATGATTTCACGCTGCTGATTCATGACGTCATCGTACTCGATCAGTTGCTTGCGAACACTGAAGTTTTGAGCTTCCACACGGCTCTGGGCGTTCTCGATGGCGCGGCTGATCATGCGATGTTCGATGGGTTCATCTTCTTCCATGCCAATACGCTGCATCAGACCGGAAATACGGTCCGCGGCAAAGATCCGCATAAGATCATCTTCCAGCGAAAGGTAGAATCTGGAAGAACCGAGATCTCCCTGACGACCGGAGCGGCCTCGCAGCTGATTGTCGATGCGCCGCGCCTCATGCCGTTCCGTACCCAATATATGCAAACCACCTAATTCCGCAACTCCCGCACCCAACACGATATCGGTACCGCGGCCCGCCATGTTGGTGGATATGGTAACCGCCCCATGTTGGCCGGCGTTGGCCACGATTTCGGCCTCCTTCTCGTGATGTTTCGCATTCAAGACCTCATGCGGCACCCCATGTCTCTTAAGCATACCGCTGAGCTTTTCGGATTTGTCTATGCTCACTGTTCCGACCAGCACCGGCCGCCCGATCTCATGAAGCTCTTTAATTTCTCGCACCGCCGCGTTGAATTTTTCTTTTTCGGTGCGGTAAATGACATCGGGGTGATCTTCTCGAATCATTTTCATGTGGGTCGGAATGACTACAACGTCCAAATTATAAATCTTGGCGAATTCAGCCGCTTCTGTATCTGCGGTACCGGTCATGCCGGCAAGTTTGTCGTACATCCGGAAGTAATTCTGAAAGGTAACGGTCGCCAAGGTCTGATTTTCATTTTCTATTTTGACATTTTCCTTGGCTTCCAAGGCCTGGTGCAAACCTTCGCTGTAGCGGCGGCCAGGCATCAAACGTCCGGTGAATTCATCGACGATAATGACTTTCCCGCCTTTGACAATGTAATCAACATCCTTCTTGAACAGCGTATGGGCTTTTAACGCCTGTTGCACGTGATGTAAGATATCGATATTGCGTGGATCGTACAGGTTTTCCACCCCGAGAAGGCCTTCCGCTCTTGCCACCCCATCTTCCGTGAGCGCGACGGTTCGGCTTTTCTCCTCCTTGGTATAGTGGTTTTCCTCCCTTAACTGGGGAATGATGCGATTGATGCGATAATAGAGCTCGGTGGATTTCTCAGCGGGTCCGGAAATGATCAATGGAGTACGAGCCTCATCGATGAGGATGCTGTCGACCTCGTCTACGATGGCAAAATGCAGTTCCCGCTGCACCACGTCGTCGAGGCGAAATTTCATATTGTCCCGCAAATAATCAAAGCCGAATTCGTTATTGGTACCGTAAGTTACATCCGCACCGTACGCCTGCTTTCGCTGCGAATCGTCCAATCCATGAACGATGCAGTCCACGTCCAGACCGAGGAATCTGTAGACCTTTCCCATCCATTCGCTGTCGCGTAAGGCCAGATAATCGTTGACCGTTACCACATGAACGCCTTTTCCGGTCAACGCATTGAGATAAACCGGCATTGTGGCCACGAGAGTCTTACCTTCACCGGTTTTCATTTCTGCGATTCTGCCCTGATGAAGGACAATCCCTCCGATGATTTGCACATCAAAAGGGCGCATGCCAAGTGTCCGAACGGAGGCCTCTCTTGCAACCGCGAAGGCTTCGGGCAAAAGATCATCGAGCGGCTCTCCATTTGCCAAGCGCTGCTTAAAATCGCCGGTTTTGGCCTGCAGCTGGGCATCGCTCAGCTTGCGAATCCGCGGTTCCTGTTGAATTACTTCGTCGACCAGAGGAGTGATGCGCTTGAGATTGCGCTCATTTTGACTGCCGAAGATTTTCTTGAGTAAAACACCTATCATTGAGTAAAAGAAAGCCTCCCTGAAAGAGTTCTTTTTATTTACGAGAGAAAACTAAGGGCACGTTGACCGTGCCCATATATTTCTAACTTGTCTTTATAACTCACCACTATAAAGATGGCAATCCGGAGCGGCTCACCCAGTATGAAGGGGGATTGTCCAAAACTCCTTGCCGGCCCATTTATTTTGCCCGGGCTATTGCATTATATCCCGGTGGGAAACTTAGGAAGTTGAGCCAGAGCCTCCCGAATCTTCTCGTCGGGATATTCGTAATCTTCAAGTTTTCCTTCCAAGTAGGCGTCATAGGCATTCAGATCGAAATGGCCGTGCCCGCTGAAATTAAATACGATACATTTTTCTTCACCGGTTTCCTTGCACTTGAGGGCTTCATCTATGGCCGCCCTGATGGCATGACTGGTTTCCGGCGCAGGGACGGTTCCCTCGGTATTGGCGAAAAGGACCGCTGCCTCGAAACATGGATTCTGCGGATATGCAATGGCATTGATGACTTTTTTGTCGACCAGAAGACTGACCAGAGGTGAATCCCCGTGATAGCGGAGTCCGCCGGCATGAATTCCCGGAGGCTCAAATGTATGCCCAAGGGTATGCATCAGCAGAAGAGGAGTGAGACCTACGGTGTCGCCGTAATCGTATCGATAAAGACCCTTTGTAAGGGTCGGGCAGGAAGAAGGTTCTACACCGATAATTTCGCAATTCAATTTGCCGCTCAGCTTGTCGTGAACAAACGGAAAACAGAATCCTCCAAAGTTGCTGCCTCCTCCTACGCAACCTATGAGCACGTCGGGCTTTTCGCCGGCCAATTCGAGTTGTTTCTTAGTCTCCAATCCAACTACCGTCTGGTGAAGCAAAACATGGTTCAGAACACTTCCCAGAGAGTAATTGGTATCTTCATGCGTTGCAGCATCCTCCACCGCTTCTGAAATTGCCATTCCCAAGCTGCCGTTTGTATCGGGGTTTTTTGCCAGTATGCTGCGACCCGATTCGGTCCGCTCGCTTGGAGAAGGATACACTTCTCCGCCCCAAATATGCATCAAGGACTTTCTGAAAGGCTTTTGATAATAGCTTACTTTTACCATATAAACTGTACACTTAAGGCCAAGAAGCTTACAGGCAAACGAGAGAGCGCTGCCCCATTGGCCTGCCCCGGTTTCAGTTGCGATTCTTTTGATTCCCGCTTCTTTGTTGTAGTACGCTTGCGCGACCGCCGTGTTGGGTTTGTGACTTCCAGGAGGACTGACGCTTTCGTCTTTAAAATATATCCGTGCCGGAGTTCCCAGCGCCATCTCGAGATTCCTGGCCCGCCTGAGAGGAGTGGGCCGCCACAAGCGGTAAACGTCTTTAATTGCGTCTGGTATTTCGATCCAGCGTTCCTGACTGACCTCCTGCTTGATCAATTCCATCGGGAAAATAGGCGCCAATTCCTCGGGTTTGATAGGTTCGCCGGTCTTTGGGTTGAGCGGTGGTGCGAGCGGTTCAGGCAGATCCGGTTGAATGTTGTACCATCTCTCCGGCATCTCGCTTGGGCTCAAATTGATGTGAAACTTGTCCGACATGTTTGCCTCCTGTTGTTTAAATTCATTATCAAAGCATCCATCGTTTCTGGAAATCAAACATCCAACACCATGGCAATTTCGTCACAATCCGGAAACTTTGGGCAGTGCAAACAATCCGCCCAGATCTTTTGGGGAAATATGTTCTTATCAACTACTTGAAAACCCATGTGACTAAAAAAATCCGTTTCGTAGGTCAAAACAAATATACGCCCAATTCCTAATTGTTTGCCTTCTTCGATGCACGCAGTCACCAACTGGCGTCCTATACCTCTCCCCTGATAGGATGTCGGTACCGCCAGAGACCTTATTTCCGACAGGTTCTCCCAGACAATGTGAAGACTGCAGCAGCCCATCAACTCTCCCGTGTCTTCATCCACCGCGACCACCGTATCTCTCAAATTCGTGTACAACTCACTGAGAGAGCGGGCAAGAAGTTTGCCGTCCTTAGCAAATTGGGCAAGCATCTTTTGTATGAGGGGGATATCAGTTATCTTTGCTTTGCGGATCATCAAGCTATCCTTTGAAATCAGAGTCGCCTGGAAACCAAAGTCTCTATAGCGTGCAGAAATTGATCTATTTCTTCCAGCGTCGTAAAAACACCGGGTGAAACCCGAACCGTGCCTTCCGGAAAAGTACCAAGGGTGCGATGGGCGAGAGGGGCACAGTGAAGTCCGGTCCGAACTGCTATATCAAATCCTTGATCTAAAAGATAGCCCAGATCGGCCGGGTTGAGTCCTTCGCTGGTAAAAGAAACGGTGCTCGTGCCACGAACTCCGGGCTGATAGACTTTGATTCCGGGTAGTACCATTAATCCTCTTTCCAGGCGGGATGCCAGCGACAGTTCGTGCTGCAGCATGGACGTCATCCCTTTTTCATCAATGAAGTCAATTCCGGCAGCCAATCCGGCTATGCCGAGAAGATTCGGCGTACCGCTCTCATAACAGTCGGGACAGAAGTCGGGTTGGAAATCCTCCTCGGAACGGCTGCCGGTTCCACCTTCAATCAACGGCTTAACGCTCAAATCCTCCCGAACGTATAATATTCCCACACCCGACGGCCCAAGAAGACTTTTGTGTCCTGAACAGGCCAACATTCCCAGATTCCATTGGTCAGCCATGATCGTCTGAATGCCGCCGGTTTGGGCAGCATCTAGAAGAAGCGGAATATCACGGTCGCTGCAGATTCGGGCAACCTCGGCTATGGGCTGAAGCGCCCCGTTGACATTTGAAGCATGGGTCAAGACCGCCAGCCGACAAGGCTTATCGAGACTTTTTTCGAACGTCTCCAACTCCAACTGCCCATCCGTGCCACAGGGGACTATTTCTACTTGGACACCATCCCCACTCAACCTCCTGAGCGGCCGGATTACAGCGTTGTGCTCGATCCCTGAGACAACCACCCGATCCCCTGGCTCAAGCCAGCCCTTGAGCACTAAATTGATGCTTTCCGTGGCATTCTTGGTGAACGACACCCGTTCGGCGTTACCAATCCCAAACAACAGGGCCACCTTTTTGCGCGCGGCCTCCACTATCGCAGAAGCTTCCCGTGCCTGCCGATGCGAGGCTCTTCCAGGGCTGCCCCCTACCTCTTTCAAAACATGTTCTACCGCTTGATATACGGACAGGGGTTTCGGATAGCTCGTAGCAGCGTTGTCAAGGTAGATAGACATGCAGTTGACCTTTGAATCTAACCAACAATTCTTTCTGCGCCGCTGTATACCGTAAATTTTCCTGCCCGGGCAAAGCCAATCAGGGTGATGTTGAGCGAATTTGCCAGCTCAACTGCCAGGCTGGTCGCGGTGTTGCGGCTTATCAGAACAGGGATGCCGACTTTTGCAGCTTTTATGAGAATTTCTGAAGTCAGCCGCCCGGTAGTTATCAGTAGCTTATCCTCGAGGGAAATGCCGTGCAAAAATGAGTAGCCGACAATCATATCCACAGCGTTGTGCCGGCCTATATCGTCTCGAAACAGCATGATATCTTCCGGCGTCGCCAGTGCGGTATTATGCACACCATGAGTCTGACGGTAAGTCTCACTCATACGGTTCAAGTCTTCCAAACGTTCCCTCAGCTGTTGTGAAGAAAGAGTCACGGAGCTTTCGACGGGTCTGCTCAGCAGAGAATCAATTGCGTAATAAAAAAGGGATCCTTTTCCACAACCTGACGTTATCGTCCGTTTCTGCCACAAATTCTCCGCCAGGGATGAAGAGCCGCGAGCGGTGACCTCTACCTTCCCCGCAGAAGCATCTACAAGCACCTCTTCCAGGTCGGCAAGATTCTGCAAAAAGCCTTCCCCATGGAGGAACCCAACCGCAAGCTCATCCAAATGGTTGCCGGCGCAAAGTAAGGTGACCATTTCCCGCTGGTTAAGGTAAAGCGTCACGGGTTGCTCATTCACCACCAGTTGGCTGCGTTCAAGACAACCTTCTCTTTCATAGACTCGAACTGGAACTGAGACAGCCTTTTGTGTGGCCGGCCTGTCAGGACTCTGATCCACCGATACCCTTCCTACTCCGTTGCGCCCATTTATCTTCTGACGATGCGAAATAATCGGCAAGGATTTGTTCATGATCAAATGCAAGCTCGGCGGGAAGCCGATCGACCGGGAATACTGCCAAGTGCTTTGCATCATCCAAAGCCACCGGTCTGCCTCGTCCATACGCCGAGAAAACCACGGTCACCGTATGTTGGCGTGGATCGCGAGAGGGATCGGAATAGGCTCTAAACTGTTCCACCTCATCGAGTTCCACACCCGTTTCTTCTTTCGCCTCTCTGTGTGCGGCCGTCTCCAGACTTTCACCATAATCCACGAATCCTCCCGGCAGAGCCCACCCATATGGGGGATTCTTCCGCTCGATTAACACAATGCCATCCTCCAAATGAATAATGATATCAACAGTGAGTGCAGGATTACGGTAAATTTCGACGGGTTCTCCACATTTCGGACAGTTTATTGTTTTCGCCATGAGCGTTGCTCCTCCACTGTCAGGGCTATTTCTAATTCTCCTTCTGCGCGTCCCTGCTGCGCAACAAGACGTGTTCAAGCAGAAGTACCAGAAATATGCCTACGATCAAACCATTTCCCAAAAAGACTCGGAACGCGCCGGGCATGGAAGTCATGAATGAATCAGGCAGAAACCCGACCAAAGTACCCAGGAGTACGGGCAATCCGACCACAAAATAATCGCGGCTGGTTATGCCCCCTGAAGAGATGATCGACAGCGCGGCTCCGATTTGTGCTCCCATGGCTACACACAGGGCGGCTCCCACCACTGGCGCTGGAACAATCGCCAGCAACGCCGCCAGCTTAGGAATGAAAGCCGCCAAAATCAGAACGACTCCACAGTAGGTGATCGTAAAACGGCTTGCAACGCGATTCGCCAACACCACACCGGGACTGAAACTATAACTCACAGTTCCCACAATTCCTAGCAGACCGGAGATAATGCCGCCCAAACCATTCAAGAAGATTCCTCGCGAAATCGAGTTTGGCAGCCTTTGAGTGTCAGTGATGTTGGCGATTCCATGCAAGCTTCCCAGACTGTTCACGAGAAGGGCCAGGTAGGCTGATGCAAAGGCGATTAATCCAGGCCAATAGAAGCTTGGCAATGTAGACGACCATTGTTTCGGCACCGATATCCAAGAAGCCGTCCTGAGGTGCTGCCAGTCCAGGAAACCCAGGAGTGAGAAAGCAATAGTGCCCACAAGCATTCCCAACAACAGCGCAAGCGTTTTCCAGAACCCGGACAGCCAGTGGGATAAGGTTGCCATTATGAGTACCAGTACTATGCTGATCAGAAACACTGAAAGATTTCCCGCAGAGTGATCCATGCCGCTTCCCATCATCGTGCGCGCCAGGTAGGGGAGCAAAGTGAAAGCAATCAGCATCAGAATCACCCCGACCACGTTTGGTGTGGCGTAGGACACAGCTCTTTTGAGTTGCCCGGACAGAACCAAAACAATCAACAAGATCCCCCCAAAGATTGTGCCGCCTTGAATCGTTTCAATGCCGTAAGGTGCCAGGATAATGAAAGTCAATAAGAGTGCAGTGGATGGACCGTCCAGGAGCGGATAACGATGCCCCCATAAAGTCTGGACGGCAGAAAAGAAACCGCTGGTAAGAAGGATGAGCTGTAAGAAGCGCACTTCCTGCTCCAGACTCATGTTCAAAGCCTGGCTAGTCAGAGTCGCCATGATGATAAAAGAGGGGAACGTGATGATGGCCCACTGAAGACCATATAGTGCAGCAAACTTAATGGGAGGATGGTCGTCTATATCATAAATATAATTGGGTTCAGCCATTTTGCTGTTAATAGCTCAGTTGTCCGGGGGAAGGGCGAAAGCAAGTCTTCCTAATCATTGCAACGACAAGCACAGAAGGCAAAGCATTTTCGGCCGGATGGGCATACAGCTGGGGCAGTCTTGCAAAAGACATGGTCAAATAATCAGTGCTGTATTTCAAACAGGCTGCTGATGGAATCTTCATTATGTATGTTTTTGATCGCTTCCGCGAACAGCCTGGAAGAAGGAACAACCTTGATTTTCTGGCAATGGGCGGCCTGGGCTCCAAGGGGCAATGAATCAGTCACTACCAGACTGGCCAGCGAACTATTTTCGATTCTGTCAACAGCCGGGCCGGATAAAACAGCATGCGTCACACAAGCATGTACTTCCTTTGCACCTTTTTCAAGCAATGTCTTAGTCGCTTCCAGCAGTGTCCCTGCAGTATCTACCATATCGTCCAAAACGATGGCTGTTTTACTGCTCACCTCACCGATGATGTTCAAGGCTTCGGCTTCATTGACATTGACTCTCCGCTTATCTATCAAAGCCAATCCAGCTTTTAGGCGCCTCGCGTAAGCGCGGGCTCGGGGCACACCTCCCGCGTCCGGAGATACTATTACTAATTCATTGTCAAAATGTTCGCGAATATAGGGAAGCAAAATGGGCGAGGCGTAAAGGTTATCCACTGGTATATCGAAAAAACCCTGGATCTGTCCCGCATGGAGGTCCATGGTAAGAATGCGTTGAGCCCCCACTCTGGTGATCAAGTCGGCGACAAGGCGCGCCGTAATCGGAACCCGTGGCTTGTTTTTGCGATCCTGTCGCGCATAACTATAGTATGGGATGACTGCGGTGATCCTTCTGGCCGAAGCTCGCTTGAATGCGTCTATCATTACCAGAAGCTCCATCAGATGGTCGTTAACGGGTTGCGCTCCCGACTGCACGACAAATATGTCGGCTCCTCGAACGTTTTCACCGATCTCTATGCGGATCTCCCCATCGCTGAAAGTGCTTACCAATGCACGCCCTAAAGGAATTTCCAACAAATCGCAAATTCTTTGCGCTAACTCGGGATTGCTGTTGCCAGCAAAAATCTTCAATCCATACGTAGCCATAAAACCTTGTCCTCTTAAAAAAAGAAATACTTACAGTCTGTTAATGCAATCGCAGGGGAGACATTTTCATATTACAGGACACCTCAAATGGCAACCCTTTTCCTCACTAATTTTCACGATAAGACGGGAAGCGGCTTTGGTAGTCGGAGAATTGTCAGGACTCCCCAAAACAAATGCCTCACGCTCCCGTTGATGCAGGATTTCATGTTACGCAAGCACCTGTGCTCCAAGTAGCCTTGCGAAGTCCCGCAGGCTCTAGGCATTGGCCAGGAATACGGCCGGTGGCTTCTCTGTCTTCCGAGTCTCTTATTTATTGAAACTGAGTCTATGCGGCAGCTAATTATTTCGCGGCTTGAGACGTTCGGCTGGGAGCCGATACAAGGCTCTGTATAAAAAAGGTCAAGTCATTAGGCCGAGCAGGGCGCCTAGCAGGGTCATAGGGAGACTTCAATCGATCTTCGAGCATCTTCCCGGTTCCGGTATCAGCCGGATTCATCCAGCACACATTGGCGTTCCATGAGAGTCTAGGTCCAAAGGCCACATTAATAAGGTCCAGCGATCTAACAGAAGCCCTTTAAGTAACCTTCGAAAGCGGATCACTGCTTTGTTTCAGAAACTGGCTAGCCTGCCGGATATATCTTTCGAAACTGACTATACCTCTTCCAGTTCCTCATCGAATATCAAATAAGTCTCGTGTCCCGGCCAGTAGATAAATCTATGACAATGCGGGCAGTTGAAAATACTCTCGTCGCGCTGCAGTTCAATAAATTTCTGTGGAGGAATGTTCAAGTGACAAACCTGACATACCCCTGCCTCCACGGCAGCAACGGCAATCCCACCGGGACGTTGCAGTAAAGAATCGCACCGCCTGAGGATTCCCGTTTCCAGTTTCCTCCTGACTTTTTCCTGCAGAGCTTCGATGTGCGCCAGTTGCTCAATCACTTGTGCGCTCTGTTCGGTCAACTCCTCTTTATCGGCTTCAACTTTATTTTTGCACGATTCCAGTTCATTTTCCTGGCGCTTCATTTCCACAGAAAAAGACTCAATCTTTTCCATGAGTTCCAACATCTGATCTTCTTTGCGGCTGATTTCCTTTTTCAATTCCTCAATTTCTTTCAGCATTGCCTGGTATTCTTTGTTGGTCTTCACCTCACTCATGCGTTGCTTGCTGCGATTTATTTTTAATTCCAAATCTCCAACTTCTTGCTCCAGGTTGCGGTGCATCTTGCGCGCATGATCCAGTTCCGCCTTCTTCACCAGGTATTCCGCCTCGACTTGCTGATATTCTTTTTCAATTTCGGCGATTTTCTTCGGGGTTTCGTCACGACTGCGGAGTAAGAGAGCCTTTCTGTTCTGCAAATTCTGAAGCTGAACCAGGTATCTAAGTTGTTCAAGCAATTTAAACCTCCTATAAAGTTGTGTTTCCGATTCTATTTCTAAATTCTACCGTGATCTAAGAAGGGGTCCCGCTCACATTTGGCCGCTAAAACTTCCAAGGGCATACGGGTGTTGTGCGCCTGCTCTTGTAGGTAGTTCATCAGGGGCTCAACAATCAGCCTCTCGGAAGCAAAGTGCCCCACGTCAACTAGAGCCAGACCGGCTTCCAAAGCACGTTGTGCTTCATGGTATTTAATATCTCCCGTTATGAACGCGTCCACTCCCGAACCGATCACCTGTTGCAACATACTGCCACCACTGCCTGTACAAAGGGCTACTCTGAGAACCAGCCGATCCGGACTGCCGACTAGTCTGACACCTTTGGCAGCAAGCACCTTTTCACACAGCAAAAGTAAATCTCCAAGACTCATTGATTTTGGCAGCATACCTGTTCGCCCCATACCCCCGTAGCGTTCCTGCTGCCGCCAGGCATCCTCGGATTCGAGCGGTTCTACGCTTTGAAGGGCAAGCAACTCACTCAGCCGATCATTAGTGCCTTGTTTGGCCGCGTCGAGATTCGTATGCGCTACGATCACGTGAATCCCTGAGTTTAGCGCTCTGGCAATGAGCTTTCCGGGAAAATCATCCAGGCGCACCGCTTTCAAAGGTTGAAAGATCAGCGGGTGATGGGTCACCAAACATTGACAGTTTCGTTTTTCGGCTTCAGCGAGGACCTTAGAACTCGGATCGAGAGCCACCAAGAGACGTTCCACAGGAGCTTCCGGATCGCCCACCTGGAGACCGCATTGGTCCCAGGATTGGGCATAGCGAAATGGAGCGAAGCCATCCAGCCAGTTATATATGTCTTTTATCTTCAGCATCGGCATCATCACAAAAAAATGGGGGGTGTTCCTCGGAACACCCCCCATCCTCTCATTTCTCACAACCTCTGGGAGCCTTTTCCCACTCTTGATGGACCGTCTTGATATCCGACGATATCCATTGTTTGCTGGGCAAGACCGGTTTATAGGGCTGTATGATCATCTTATTCTCAAAGTGGTGGGCCCACCTGGCCTCGAACCAGGGACCTACCGGTTATGAGCCGGTGGCTCTTCCAGCTGAGCTATGGGCCCTCTCATCCTTATGGGAGAAGTACTGCTTATATAAAGAACCGCTTTTAGATATGTCAAGCTAATAATACTCTCGGGCTATATCTCAATAAAGCTCTTAAGCTCTTTGCGCCTGCTGGGATGTCGAAGTTTGCGCAACGCCTTGGCTTCAATCTGGCGAATGCGCTCTCTGGTAACGGCAAAATCCTGGCCCACTTCTTCCAAGGTGTGGTCTGCTTTTTCTCCGATGCCGAAGCGCATGCGAAGCACCTTTTCTTCTCTCGGGGTAAGCGTCGACAAAGCCTTTCGAGTTTGCTCGCTCAGGTTCAGGTTGATGACCGAATCGACCGGCGAAGAGACCCGCTTGTCTTCTATGAAATCACCCAGATGACTATCTTCCTCTTCACCTATTGGGGTTTCGAGGCTGATCGGTTCCTTGGCGATTTTCAAAACCTTGCGCACTTTGTCGACCGGAAATTCCATTTTTTCCGCTATCTCTTCGGGAGTCGGTTCGCGGCCTAATTCCTGCACCAAATAGCGTGATGTGCGGATCAATTTGTTGATAGTCTCAATCATGTGCACCGGTATTCTGATCGTTCGGGCCTGATCGGCAATGGCCCTGGTGATGGCCTGCCGAATCCACCAGGTAGCGTAAGTACTAAACTTGTACCCGCGCTGGTACTCAAACTTATCAACGGCCTTCATGAGGCCGATATTCCCTTCCTGAATAAGATCCAGGAACTGCAAACCTCTGTTCGTATATTTCTTGGCGATACTTACCACCAGTCGTAAATTAGCCTCTATCAGTTCGCTCTTGGCCAGTTTTGCACGCAACACCCCATCCTCAACCCGTCTGAGAATCTGCCGCAATGATTTGGCATCCATTTTGGCTTGCATTTCCAGTTGGGTGATGCGCTCTCGAGCATCGATGGCTTTACCGGCAATCCCCACAAAAGAGTCGGCAGTAAATCCCAGGTTACTTGCCACCGCTTCCAACTGTTCAGGACTGCCTTGAGTCTCATCGTAAAGCGGCTTCAATTCCTGAAGAGGTTTCCCACATGCCAAGAGGCAATCCTCCAAATCTTTTTCAGCACTTTCTATGCTTACCAGGAACTGACGCAATTTATCGATGACTTGTTCAATGTGATGTTTTCCCAGTTGGAGCCCTTTGAGCAAACTAACGATTCGCTCTTTGTTTTGCTGAATTTGGTTCTTGAGGACGGTCTCTTCCGCCGGTGTGATATTCTGAGCGAAAAGCGAAGCTTGCATCTTTTTATTCTCTTCATCAAGCTTCCGGACTTTTTCCAGGATTCCTATCATTCTCACTTTTTGTGCTTCTTCCTCATCACTACTGATTTCTTCCTCCGACTCGCGAAGGATGTCATTCAGGCGCACATCACCCGATTCAAACTTTTCTTTGAGATTCATCATCTCTCTGACACCGATGGAGGATTCCATCAGAGCATTGAAAACCTCTCGTTCTCCGGCCTCAATCCGTTTAGCGATTTCGACTTCCCCTTCACGGGTAAGCAAAGAAACCGACCCCATTTCCCGCAGATACATTTTCACCGGATCGGTAACACGACTGGCCGCATCGGCTTCCACATGCAGATCTTCTTCCTCCTCAAGAAGTGAGTCAGAGTCTGCCCCCATTCCTTCCCGCACTACCTGGACTTGCTGCTCGGAATCGACGATTTCGATATCCATCTCATCGAAAATCATCATCATGTCATCGAGTTTTTCAGGCGATACCAGGTCATCAGGCAAGGCCTCGTTCACTTCATCGTAGGTAAGGTAGCCTTTTTCCTTACCTACTGAAATGAGACGTTTGATGTCGTCCAATTCGGGTTTAGAAAGAGCAGGATCGCGTCTTTGCTTCACTTCCTTGTCATTCATCGATTTCTTTCTCCCTAAACGTTGTCTGTTGAATCCTTGGCTGTTTTCTTTGTCGAACAAAGGTCTTGCATCCGAGTTAAAAGCTGCCTTACCTGGACGGTATTGCCCTGTAATTCAGCCTGCTCGAGAGCCTCTCGCAATTCGGTTCGCTCTTTCCTGGCCGTTCTCTCACACAAAGCCTGCAGCCAGTCCTTCATTTGCACTTGTGCTTCGATCAAGTCCTTTGATTCCATGAGGAAATGAGTGAAAAGCTCCTTCAGTTCATCTTCCTGCAAAACATCATAGACTTTGGATACGTTAAAGCTGTCGTAAGGCGGTTGCGCCGTTTCGAGCAATGTTTCGGTAACCGCTCTAAGCTGCGGACTCTGAAAATTGTCTAATGCTCCGGAACCTTTCACCTCTTCAATCAGCGACGGATATTTTATCATTGCTCGCAAAATACTTTCTTCCAGTGACTGTGTCTGAGGCAAACAAGATGGGAGTTTGATTCTTGATGAGGAACTTTTGCCTACCCGGTTTGTGGCAGAGAGGAACTGTTTGGTAATCGCGCTCTGTGGCAGTGACAGCCTGTCGGAAATCAAACGCAGATATTCAGCCCTCAAAACCGCTTGATTAACACCGTCCAGGATCGGCTTCAGTTCGGTCAGCACTCTGGTTTTTCCGCCAATGCTCCCATCCCACACCGCCAGCTTCTTTCTGATGGCATAGACTCCAAGATCCTCTCTTTCGCGGAGCAAAACCTCCAATGCACCAAGTTCCTCATTTTTCAAAAAATCATCCGGATCCATTCCTTCCGGAAAGCGCAAGCAGCTAACTGCCAGTTGTTCCTGCAGGAACAGGGGCAAAGCTCTGAGCATGGCTCTTTCACCTGCCTCATCAGCGTCATATGCCAACACCACTTCATCGCACATACGACGCAGCAGACGCACTTGTTGCAAAGTTAGGGCCGTGCCCAAGGTGGCCACTACACGATAGAAACCTTTGGCGTGAAATGCCAACAGGTCCATGTAGCCTTCCACCATGATCACCTGACGGACCTGGCGACACTCTTCTCGTGCCCTCGCATGCTGATAGAGCATGCGTCCCTTGTGGTAGACCGGGGTTTCCGGGCTGTTGAGGTACTTGGGTTCGTTCAATGCCGGCAGCGCCGAACCTCCGCCGGTTCCGCCGATCTCTTCCGAGAGACTTCGGCCGCCAAAGGCAACTAACCGCCCTCGATCATCCACAATGGGGAAAATCAAACGATTTCTAAATCGATCATAGTACCGGCCTTTAGTGCTTTTCGCCAACAAGCCGGCTTTAAGACCCACCTCGGTTGAAATCCCGGATCGCTCTAAGTGCTGCGCCATACCGTCCCATTGATTTAGAGCATAACCGAGCCGTTCCGTCTCAACAAGAGGTGGCGGCAGACCACGTTTTTGTAGATAGTCGCGGGCAATTTTCCCCGCTTCACTGTGGTGGAGTTGTCTGTAGAAAAAATCGCCGGCGATTTGCAAAGCTTCGTAGAGTTGTTGCCGTTCTTTGTTGGCACTCTCCAGTGTTCCGGTAGGCATTGATGAAGCATAGTCAGTTTGGGGCAAGACAATATGGTATCTGTCGGCCAAATTTTTAATGGCCTCAATGAAAGAGAGGTTTTGTTGCTTCATCACAAAGGTCAATACGTCCCCACCCGTCCCGCATCCGAAGCAATGGTAAAATTGGTTTTCCGAATCCACATGAAAAGAAGGTGTTTTCTCCTGGTGAAAGGGACACAATCCTACATAGCGGTTGCCAGATCTCCGCAAAGGCACAACTTGTCCGATGACTTCAGTTATATCAATAGCTTGCTTGACCAGAGCGGCCAAATCCGAATTGCTCACGATGTGATAATCGCCCCTATACTGGAAAGCCAAAAAACGCCTATCAGGATCAAATGCTAAACTTTTAACTTTTATCCAGTTGCGAAGATCAAATCAAGGGGTTGTTCAAAAAAACTCTGGTGACTTGGCACCGGGCGCAATAAAAAGGTACTCAGCTTAGCTTGGTCGTATAGGAATTTGCATTTTCGCCGGCCACACAGCCTGCACTCCCCAACAGATGGAATACGAGTTTAAGCCGTCTAGTGTCAGCTTTGTAACTTTTCCTTAACAATCTCGTTCACTTGCTTGCCTTCGGCCCGTCCGGCAATTTTAGGCATCAAGACTTTCATAACCTTTCCCATGTCTTTAGGCGAGTGAGCTTCAACTTCTTTGATAACTTCATCAATCAATTGATCAAGTTGTTCGGGTGTGAGTGCTTCAGGTAGGAATGATTGCAGAACGTTGATTTCATTTTTTTCGCTGCCGGCCAGATCCTGTCTGCCCGCTTGGCTGTAATGTTCCAGAGATTCTCGTCTCTGCTTTATCTGAGTTGCGATCAGCTGCTGGATCTCTGCTTCCGTCGGTGAGCGTTTGAGTTCTTTTTCCTTAATCTTAATGGCGGTAAGGACCGATCGAATTGCATTGCGCTTATCCTCATCTTTTTCGCGCATCGCATCTTTCAACGCCAGTTCGATCTGCTGCTGCAAGTTCATCTCTGCCCCTCCCATCGAGCCCTTTAAGACTAGTCCAGGTAGGCTTGCACTTTCGCCAGGGCATCCGCCAGCTTTAGTGTGCCCGAGTAGATAGCCTTTCCTGTAATGACCCCCATTAAACCCAGTGGTATCAACGGCAACAAAGAGTCTATGTCTGCAAGAGTAGCCACTCCGCCGGAGGCAACCACAGGGATATCGGTGGCTTCGAGCAATCTCCTGGTAGATTCTATATTCACTCCGGTTTGCATGCCGTCACGACCAATGTCGGTGTAGATAATCGCCCCAAGCCGAATCCCTGCAAACTGCCGAACCAAAACGATAGCTTCGGTGCTGCTGGTTTCCTTCCAGCCTTCGATAGCCACCTTCCCTTCTCGAGCATCGATTCCCAGAGCTACACGATTTGGATACGATTCACATGCAATTTTCAGCAACTCGGGTTGGCGCAAAGCCGCCGTACCAATAATTACGCGCTCAACACCCAGCCCAATATAATCTTCGATGGTCCGGAGGTCTCTGATACCTCCACCAACCTGCACAGGGATAGAAACGGCTTGGACAATGCCTTCAATGGCCTGTTTGTTGCGCGGAGCCTTGCTGAAAGCCCCGTCCAGATCTACTACGTGCAGCCATTGAGCTCCCTCCTGTTCCCATCTTTGGGCCATTGCGGCAGGATCCTTACCATAGACGGTCATTCGATCGAGATCGCCCTGCATAAGGCGCACGCACTGACCGTCTTTTAAATCAATGGCGGGAAATATGATCATTGTTAAACCACTTTCTAAAATCTTATCATTTTTCTGTTCGACCATCAGGTCACGGGCGTCCACACAGTTCTTTCGTTGGTTCAAGTCGGAGACTTGAGCCAGGATGCATCCCGCTTAGCCGCAATGAGCCACAAAATCAAATGGCCGATTCAGTGCCCGACAGCAAAATTCTCACAGCTTTGCGGCTTGCGATTCTAATAAAGATTTCAACTTGTCAGGTGGTTTAAGCACCTTGCGATCGCTGTTCACACAAACATGAACGGTGAATCCATCTGCCAGCAGTTCATCGCTTCGCTTGATCTGATAATCGAATCTGAGCCTGGCCGGCCCGGTGAAGTGAAACCGCGTCAGGATGGAGAGCACCTCGTCGTAGAAAGCGGGCTTTTTATAGCAACAGTGCGCCTCAATGACTGGCAGATAAATGCCCGCTTCCTCGAGTTCGCGATAACTCATACCACACCGACGAAACCATTCGGCACGGCCCACTTCAAACCATTTCAGATAGTTGCCGTAATAAGCCTGCCCCATGGCATCGGTATCAGCGTACAGGACCCTGAATCGATCTTCGGCAACTATTTTCTCATCTGTTTTCATTTACATCCGCGAATAAAATAGTCAAAAAGTTCTACTCCGCTTTGTAAATGCCAACCCGACTCGTGTGCGAGTTTCTCACAAAATGTATATGAGGTATGGCTTTTGCCGGAGGAAGCGTTGAGATCTTCGACCAGCAGAAAAGGCACCGGGTCTGAGACGTGAGTTCGCTTGTGGATGGGAGTGGGGTGATCGGTTTCGATCAAAAGTCGAACATCAGCAAGGCGAGCACTTCCTGACACGATCGGTCCGACTACCTGCTTATCGAAGGCTTCAATAGCTTCGATCTTTTTCGCCAGGCTTCCTTCATGACCGGCTTCATCCGGAGCTTCGATGTGCACATAGACAAAATCGCCCGTCTGCAAAGCGTTCAAGGCAGCAGTTACTTTGCCCTTATAATTGGTATCGAGATAGCCGGTTGCCCCCGGAACAAAAATCGGGTCCAAACCTGCATAGACCCCAAGTCCCTTGAGCAAATCCACTGCAGAAACCATGGCACCGGTGAGTCCGTATTTTTCTTTCAGGCTGGGCATGGAGGGTGCCCTTCCCTGCCCCCACAACCATACGGCATTTGCGGGACGCTTTCCGGAAGCAAGGCGGTTCCGATTGATCGGATGATCCTTCAGGATAATAGAAGCTTTTTCAACAAATGATAGAAGGAGCTTTTCTTCCTCATAGATTCGCTGATGTGGTCGTGCCGGTTGACCGGAAATATCGTGTGGAGGAGTCGTCTGCAAATCTTCACGCCCATCGGTCCATACCAAAAGATGCCTGTAACTTACCCCGGGATAAAGGCTCAACGGGGTGCCACTCACAATCTCTTGCAATGCGCCAATCAGTTCATGGGCCTCCGCGGTGGTGATGTGTCCCGCAGAATAATCCAACATTCTGATCACGCCTTGCTCATCTTCTTCCAACGTAACCAGATTGCAACGAAAAGCGATTTCCTCAGAACGAAGATGAATTCCCATGCTGGCCGCCTCAAGAGGCGCTCTGCCGGTGTGGTATTCAACAGGATCGTATCCCAGCAGGCTCATATTGGCTATATCGCTGCCCGGCTCCATTCCTTGCGGAATGGTTCGGACCATACCCAAGCGGCCTTTGGGCAGCAATCGATCTATATGAGGGGTCGCGGCTACCTCCAGAGGCGTTTTCCCATTGAGTTCCTCCAAAGCATCATCAGCCATCCCATCGCCCACAAGAATGATGTATTTGCAGTTCATGATTTCAGGTGCCCGGTCTCTAGTAAGATGTTTGCTTTGCTTTGGTTTGCCCGCCGTCAAACCTCCAGGTGCGCCAGCTTATCAAAGCTCCGAGTGGGTTCTTCTGTTTGCTTCCTGCCACATTTCTCCAGGCAGCCACCGTAGAATGCCTCTACTGATCTTCTATTCGGATCAACTGAGTTGGAGCCAGCACAACATCCAGTTTTTTCATCTCATCGAGAGCCCGAATGACATTTTTCTCGATCGCTTCATGCGTGAGCATAACGATCGGTACCCCGCCTTCCACTTCGCGCCCTTTTTGAATCACTGCAGCGATGCTGATGTCATTTTTCCCCAGTATCCCAGCAATCTTAGACAGAACACCAGGACGGTCCACGGCGGCAAACCGGAAATAATAGCAGGTGCTGATATCGCTCATCGGCTTGACGCTAACCGGTCGCAAGCGCTCGGGAAGAAACGAAAGCGGTGCTACCCTTTCAGGAACGTCACTCATGATGTCTCTTGCCAGATCAATCAGATCGGCCGCCACGGCACTGCCTGTCGGCATCATACCGGCACCGAGGCCGTACAGCATAATATTACCCACGGCGTTGCCATGAATATGCACCGCGTTATAGGCTCCCTTCACGCTGGCAAGTACATGATTGGCCGGAATAAGCGTCGGATGCACCCGCATTTCCAGCCCAGTCTCGTTATTTCGGGCAATGGCCAGCAGTTTCAACTCATAACCGAATTCTTTCCCGAAGCCGATATCTAAGGGATCGATATTGGAAATTCCCTCGGTATAGACCTGATCGAACTTGATCTCACTGCCAAAAGCAATGGCACTGGAGATGGCAAGTTTGTGGGCCGCATCAATCCCTTCAACATCCAAAGTAGGGTCCGCCTCGGCATAGCCTTCCTGCTGTGCTTCTTGGAGTGCTCTATCGAACGAGAGGCCGTCATCCGTCATGCGAGTCAGTATGTAGTTTGCAGTGCCGTTAAGGATACCGTATAGAGTCTCAATCCGGTTGGCGGCAAGGCCTTCTCGCAACGATTTGATAAAAGGGATTCCACCGGCCACGGACGCTTCAAATCCTATGGTGCGGCCGTTCTTACGAGCCACTTCAAAAAGTTCGTTGCCGGCATGGGCCAATAGTGCCTTATTGGCTGTCACCACGTACTTCTTGTTTTCAAGAGCCTTACAGATTATTGTTTTAGCGGCGCCCAGACCGCCAATCAACTCCACAACGATTTGTATTTCGGGATCTTCCAGAACATCCTCCGCCCGTCTGGTAAGCATTTCTGAGGGAACAGAAACGGGTCTTTGGCGTTCCAAGTCCATATCCGCAACCCGCCGCAGCACCAAAGGAATACCCAAGCGAGCTTCAATCTCTCGCGCATTCTCCTGCAGCACTCGAATCACTCCACATCCAACCGTACCCCAACCGATCAAACCGATCCCAATCGCACGCATCTCATCCTCAAATCTATCCGAATACTCTTTGCTTCAGCCAGTTTCCCTTGTAATGGAAAAGATCATCAAAATTCACTTGCAGGTCCAAAGCGGTCCCAAGACTATAGTGGCCAAAGACCGCCAAAGCCCACCCTACAGCTGCTCAAAATAGCCTCGCGCGCCAATCGCAAACCGCTCCACTCCTCACAAAACGTGAGGGCGATGGGAACCGTGCCAAAGAGTTGAGGTCAGCAAAACGGGTTAAATTCCGCACCTCAGAAGATGAGGAAGTAGAAGCTTTAGGCTGTCAACTTGAAGAATTAGTGCCGGTTTTGGCCAGCTGTGCATTATCTTTCTGCAGAGCGCGGCGTAGTCCGCGAATGGCCTGTTTGGTGCGCATCTCATTTTCAACCAGGGCAAATCGAACGTATTCATCGCCGTACTCGCCAAAACCCAGCCCCGGAGAGACGGCGACTTTTGCTTCCTCAATGAGGAATTTGGAGAATTCCACTGAACCCATAGCGCGGAAAGGCTCTGGAATTCTTGACCATACAAACATGGTGGCTTTCGGTTTTTCGGTTGTCCAGCCTATGCGGTTCAATCCATCAACCAAGGCATCACGGCGAGACTTGTAGATGGAAACGATGTCCTGCACGCAGGACTGGTCTTCGTTGAGAGCTATGATTGCCGCAATCTGGATGGGCTGGAAAACGCCGTAGTCGAGATAGCTTTTGATGCGGGTAAGAGCTGCAATCATTTCCGGATTTCCCACACAAAAACCGACGCGCCAGCCTGGCATACTGTAGCTCTTGGAAAGCGAAAAGAATTCCACTCCGATCTCTTTGGCTCCAGGAACCTGTAAGAAACTTGGAGCTTCATAGCCGTCAAATGTCAAATCCGCGTAGGCCAGATCATGGATTACCATCATTTGGTTTTCTTTAGCAAAATCCACTACTTTTCTAAAAAAATCGAGATCGACAACCGCTGTCGTCGGGTTGTGCGGAAAGGATATGATAAGAGCTTTGGGCCTGGGCCAAGTCTGCTTGGTCGCTTGCTTCAGGTCTTCCAGAAAATTGCTGTTGGCGCTGATGGGAATCGATCTCACGTCACCACCGGCGATAATGGCAGAATATGGATGGATGGGATAGGTCGGGTTCGGCGCGAACACCACGTCGCCCGGGCTTATGAGAACCAGGACGAGATGAGACAAACCCTCCTTTGCGCCAATCGTTACCACCGCTTCGCTCTCCGGATCGATGTCGACATCGTAGCGGCGTTTGTACCAATCCGAGATAGCCACCCGCAGTCGGGTTATACCGCGAGAAGCAGAATAGCGATGGTTGTGGCCTTTTTGGACGGCCTCCACTAGCTTATCTACGATGTGTTTTGGGGTCGGGATATCCGGATTCCCCATTCCAAGGTCAATAATATCTTCTCCTGCCCGTCGACGCTCCATTTTAAGAGCATTAACCTGAGCAAAGACGTAGGGTGGCAATCTGTGCATTCGGCTGCGCTGCGCAATGTTGAAACTCATAATTTTCTCCCCTTGGTTTAAACTTAGATTAAATATCTTAGGGAACCGGTGATGTCAAAGTATTTTATGGCAACCCAGCCTCTCGGTAATCTGAAAAATCTGCTTGTTCCGCCTAACCGCTAAATGGCCTTTGATGTTTACCTGTGAACCTTTAACTTTATAGACCTTTCAGCCGTTTGTGCAATTGTCCTCCCCTACCCGAGGTGGAAGTGCCGGGAGGGGGGTTACAAACCTTCGTGATAGTGTTAGAGTCCCCAAAAAAGTATACCCTGCAAATGGGCGATTCCCGTTCTGAAGCTTTTTGCGAGGTATCGGAATCGCAGCTTTTGCCGCAATATGATTATCGCAAATGATATGGAGTGGATGCCATGCGTAAGCTGAGTCATTTGGAGATCTATAAATTGCTGGAAAAATCGAACTGCCGGCAATGTCGTCTGCCGACCTGTCTCGCCTTTGCTGCCGCAGTTTTGAGAGGTGATAAAAGGTTGGATGACTGCCCCTATCTTGATGATAATGTCATCGAGGAGCTCAAGGGAAGAGTTGGCGCAAAACAATCTAACGAGGATGACTGGGAGCAAGCACTGGAAGAGTTGCAGAACCAAATCAGAGGGGCTGACTTTTCTTCGCTGGCTGACCGGCTTGGTGCCGAATATTCCCGAGGCAGGCTTGTCATCAAATGCCTGGGCAAAGACTTTTACATTGACAAAACTGGCAGCATCGCATCGGACTGTCACAAAAACCGCTGGTTAGCCATTCCCCTGCTGAATTACGTCATTAACAGTTCCGGGCTTGATCCTGCCCAAGACTGGGTTCCTCTCAGGGAATTGGAGCATGGCGCAACCTGGAGCCGCCTTTTCGCACAACGATGCGAGAAACCATTGAAGCAACTCGTCGACAACCACACGGATCTATTTGAGCTCATCGTCGATATTTTCGATGGAAAAACGACCGAAGATAATTTTTCCTCCGACATTTCAGTTGTCATCCATCCATTACCAAAGCTCCCAATCCTCATCTGCTACTGGAAAAAGGAAGCCGCGTTCGATTCAACCCTTAGCCTGTTTTTCGATTCCACTGCAAACGAGAACCTCAATATCGAGTCCATATATACCTTGGGTGTTGGTCTGATCACCATGTTCGAAAAGATCGTCTTAACTCACGATAAATTGAGATAAGTGCCGCGGACATAGGCTGGTGGGCAAACAGACTAAATTTGGAGGCTATAGTGGGTAATATTTTTTCTGATCGCATTTCCGATGTTCCGAGATCATTTATCAGGGAAATCCTGAAGGTCGCCATCGACCCTTCAGTAATTTCGTTTGCCGGAGGACTCCCGAATCGAGAACTCTTCCCGGTGAATGAACTGCGGGCAGCCACCAACAAAGTGTTCGAATCGGCTGGGAGGGAGGCTCTTCAGTATGCAAATTCGGAAGGGTATGCAGAACTGAGAGAATACATTTCGGCAAGGTATCTGGAAAAAAGAAGCCTCGAGGTCCCCGTACAGAACATACTCATTACCAGCGGCTCGCAGCAGGGATTGGATTTGCTCGGCAAGGTGTTCCTCAACGAGGGCGATGACTTGATCATAGAAGAACCCGGATATCTTGGAGCCATCCAAGCGTTCTCGGTCTATCGGGCAGCTTTTAATCCGGTACCGTTGAGTGAAGATGGCATCGACCTAGAGCGTCTCAGCAATGTAATGGTGAGAAAATCCCCCAAGATGTTCTATACAGTGCCCAATTTTCAAAACCCTTCAGGAGTCACTTGGCCTGAAGAAAACAGGAGAGCCACTGCCGCTATCATAAAAGACACCGCTACATTGCTCATTGAGGACGATCCGTATGGCGAGCTGCGATTCGAAGGCTCTCACAAAGAATCGTTCAAGAAATTACTGCCGCAAAACACTATTCAGCTTGGCTCGTTTTCAAAAATCATAGCTCCCGGTTTGCGGCTGGGCTGGATAACCGCCCCGGATCCCATCATGGATAAATTGATCGTGGCCAAGCAGGCTTCCGATCTACACAGCAACCACCTGACGCAGAGAATCATTTATCAATATTTAACAGACAATAACCTGGATAAGCACATAGAAAACATCGTGCGCGTTTATGATCGACAGCGTCACGCTATGGTCAGATGCATTCAGGAATATCTGCCGGCGGAGGTGGCTCACACCAATCCCGAGGGAGGAATGTTTTTGTGGCTCATGCTGCCCAGGGGAATCTCCTCCATGCAGCTATTTGATCTAGCGATTCAGGAAAAAGTCGCTTTCGTGCCGGGCAATCCCTTTTATGTGGATGGGCGGGAGACGGAAACGCTTCGCCTCAATTTCTCCTGCATGGACGAGGAGACCATAGAACAGGGTATCATACGGTTGGGAAAATCCTTGAAAAAGCTAATTGGTTAATCCCTCCTATATCCACCTTTTAGATGGATCGACTTCGATCCAAAAAGGATTAACAACTTGCGCACCCCGCTTGGTCGCAAAACTTTTTTCTTGCCGACTTTTATGATTGCTCTGACCTGCTCGATTGCAGCAGCACAAGTGCGGCCTCCAAGTGGGCCTGCTCTAACCCGTCTCTCGCACTCTGCCGACACCAACGTGCGCGAATCCAATGCCTTGATATTATCTGCTGACGAAACACCGGAGGAGCACTTCGGAACATTCTGGGAAACCGGAACTACGGTCATGGCTGAGGCCATCATTTATCTACGCGATCTGGCCGTAGAAAACGCCAAGCCTATGCCGGCAAAAATCAAACGGAAACTAACCCCCTATTTCGATCCACTTATTTTAGAAAAAGTGAGATACACCGCAGAGTGGAGCCCGACGGTTGAAGCCGCCCTGCGTCGATTGATCGATACCGACAAGTACGCTCTAGCTGTGACCCTGGATAACGTTATTGTATTTTCAGACGAAGAGAGTCTGAATAATATGTGGCTATGGGTTCATGAATTGAAACATGTCGAACAATACGACCGTTGGGGCATCAAGGGTTTTGCTTACAATTACCTGCTGGACTACAGATCAGTCGAGCAAGCAGCCAACGACTACGCCAGACAGGTTATTCGGCAAATGCTGACTTTGACCAAGAAATAGTTTTATCTCTTAGAGCGCGCCTCAAAATTTGATTTTTCACTTCTTATAGTCGTGCCAATGACTGCTTAATTTCTGCAAACCTCCTTGGCTTTTTTGTCCCTTTTATGCTATTCGAGGCATGCAGCAAGTCGTGTTGTCATATCATGTGTCTTGCTCTTTGTAATGTTGATAAGACGGAGGATACTCGATGAGTGAAGATATTCGCTGGGTCAAGACTCACTGTGCACGGATGGATCATGGTGGCTGTTCCCTGTTGGTTGGAGTCAAGGACAATGAAATCGTTCAGGTCAAAGGAAATCCGGAAGGATATCTGAATAAAGGATATACTTGTCACAAAGGCAGAATGTCGCCCGACCGGCTCACCCATCCGGACCGTCTGAAACATCCTCTAAAGCGTGCAGGCAAGCGCGGCGAAGGAAAATGGCAGCGCATTTCCTGGAATCAGGCCCTCGATGAAACAGCCGAAAATCTCCTCAAGATTAAAGAAAAATACGGAGCGCGGGCGGTAGGGTTTGGAGTCGGAATGCCCAAAGGACTGGAACATTTCGTGCAGATCCGGCTGGCCAATATCTTCGGCTCCCCCAATGTCATCGCCTCCCAGGATGTGTGCCACGCTCCGCGGGAAATTACCGGCGTGCACACCTGCGGGTTTTATCCCGTGGCTGATCTCCACAATGCGACCAACCTGGTCGTCATGTGGGCCAGCAACGTCACATCCACCAATGAGGAAGGGCAAATCAACAGCCTGACCTTGCAGCAGCTCAAGAACGGGGCCAAGTTGCTGGTTGTCGATCCGCGCAGAACTTACCTGGCCGAAAGAGCCGACTTGTGGCTGCAACTCCGACCGGGAACGTCGCATGCTCTGGCACTGGGGCTTTTAAACGTCATTATCGAAGAATCGCTTTATGATAAAGAATTCGTCGAACAATATACCTACGGCTTCGAGGATCTCGTCCGACATGCAAAAAGCTACAGTCCGGAGGTGGTTTCGAACATCACCTGGGTGCCGCCCGATCTCATTCGCAGGGCGGCCCGAATGTATGCTCAAGCAAAGCCGGCTGCCCTCCTATGGGGTAACGCCATAGAACGCGATATCAATACCTTTGATGTGAGTCGCAGCCTGATCTGCCTGATGGCGGTAAGCGGAAACCTGGAAGTACCGGGCGGCAATATCAATGCTCACGACCCCAAAATCATGGGGTTGGGAGAATTCGTTCGAGCGGACCTCATTCCCGACAAACGCAAGGAAATGATCAGCGCATATCATAAAGTTATCCCGAGGTTGATGACCATTGCTCCCGCCTACTTCAGGAAGGCAGTCCTGGAGGACGTCCCGTATCCCGTTCGCGGCTATTACGGCGTGTGCAGCAACCCTCTGGTAACATGGGCGGACAGCGCACTTACATACAAAGCATTGACGAACCTTGATTTTATCGCCGTTGCGGAAATCTTCATGACACCTACAGCCTCCATCGCGGACGTCGTCTTTCCCGTTGCCCACCAGTACGAAATGAACGACATAGGCCACTACGGAATAGGCCACGGCATGATCCTGGCGCGGCCCAAAATTGTCGACCCGCCGGCAGAATGCTGGCCCGATATCAAGATCATGAATGAACTTGGCAAGCGAATTTCTCCTGCCGAATACTGGCACAATGATCATGAAGACTTTCTCGATGATGTGCTGAGACCGTCCAGTCTCAGTTATGGCGAATTCGTCGAAAAAGGTTACCTGAAGGGACCCGATCGCTTCAAGTTCTATGAGCAGAAAGGGTTCCGCACACCCACGGGGAAAGTGGAACTGAAGTTGAGCACCGCCGAAAAGTTCAACCTGAAACCACTTCCTGAGTTCAGCGGTCTGCCGGAAGAGGAAGATCCCGATTATCCCCTGATCTTGATCAGCGCCAAGAGCAAGTATTATCTGCACTCATCCTACCGATGGCTCAAGAGTCTGCGTGAAAAGGCGCCCCAACCATTTGTTGAAATTCACCCCGACACGGCAGCAGCTCACGATATCAGAAGCGGCGACGAGGTTATCATCGAAACCAAGTACGGAAAAATAATGCAACTGGCGAAGGTGACCGACATCGTCCATCCGCGCGTGATAAGTGCTGCCATCGGCTGGTGGTTTCCGGAAGGAGATCCGCAAACCCAGTACGATTGGCGTAAATCCAACTTCAACATGCTCACCTCCATCGCAAAGCTGGGCAAAGAATTCGGAACGCCGAACCTCAAGAACCTCCCCTGCAGGGTACGCAGAAAGTAAGGTCCGGCTTGAGTCGCGCCTGCTGGCATCGGGCAGCAACGCACAGATTTATAGCGCGGCTGAACGCTGCAACAAAACAACTTTCACCACGAAGGACGCGAAGAGTCTTCACGAATGACGCTTTGCCCCTTCGTGACGTCGTGGTCGTGGGGGTTAGATCACGGAAGGAGGATTTGCAAATGAGTGAGCAAAGGCTGGTCGGGATCAAGGCCTGTGTGTTCGACGCATACGGCACACTGTTCGACTTTAATACTGCTGCCATGAGCTGCCGGGATGAACTGGGCGAGCAGGCGGATGACCTGTCACGGATCTGGCGGGAGAAACAGCTGCAGTACACCTGGCTGCGTTCTCTGATGGGAAAGCATACCGACTTTTGGCAGGTCACCGGAGATGCTCTCGATTTTGCCATGAAGACCCTGGGAATTCGCAACAGCGCCCTGCGCGGCAAATTGATGGAGCTCTATAAGACTCTGGGCGTTTTTCCAGAAGTGCCGGACACCCTAAAGCATCTTAAGTCCGGGGGACTCCAAACGGCCATCCTTTCCAACGGTTCACCCGAAATGCTCTCTGCGGCTGTCGAGGGAACAGGAATCTCGAATCTTTTGGATTGGGTTTTATCCATTGAGGAAGCAGGCATCTACAAGCCGCATCCGTCGGTTTATAGAATCGCTGTGGACACATTGGATTTGAGTGCCGGGTCGATTTGCTTTCTTTCCTCTAACTCCTGGGACGCCCATGGGGCTTCAGCATTTGGACTGAAGGTCATCTGGTGCAACCGCTATGGACAGCAGTCGGAAATACTTCCGGGAAACCCCGATGTCGAGGTCAAAACATTGGCCGAAGTGCCCGCGGTTCTGGGCTGTAGAACTTAAATCAAGCAGCTTTCTCGGTTACTTCTTCGCTTTTTCTTTTATAGAAGATTTATAGGGCAGCGTCTTGAGCTTCACCATCGATTTCACTTGTTCAAATTCGGGGTCTTTATGAACGAGAACAGCATCTGTATAAATAGCTCTAGCAACAATCCAACTATCACAGACAGATACACTGTTCGTGGCTTTTATCTCTATCGAATTTTCGAAGATCGAATCAGTGATGTTTATTCTTTTTAGCGGAAGAAGATCAAGATAAGTTGAGAAAGGGCCAGCAACGCAGAGATATCAAAGACGTAAGAATCAGCTTTCTTTGTCCTGTTCTTTAAACCCGCCCGTTGTTGATCAAGCTCTCAACGCATGACCAGCCGCATTTTCTTAATTTTCGATTCGTCGAACTATCCAAACTCGCATGACTAAATGATACCATCCCAACTGCCTTATCCAAGGATATACTATTGATAAATTAGATTTCGTCTAGAGTGTCATCTATTCTCGGACAGCCTCTTAGTGAACTGTCAATGTCCGCAAATCTAATCAATATATTTTTCTGAACGAGGTTCAGATCGCCATCAATAAAGCCATCTCAAAAACAAACTATTGACCAGATGGACCCTTTCAGTACCTCATGAACGGCCGAGTGGAAACCAGAGAGAATCCCCGTGGCTTAGCGACGAGACCGAGAAGTCAGTGTTTAACGTACAGATGAAAGCGAAAGATCCTCGGATTCCAATCCACTCCAGCAAACGAATATCTGTCTCCAGGCTGAGAAGCGGCAGAGTGCTGCACGATAGTGGCACATTCTTGGAACATCTGTTCAATTTCTTCTGGTGTCTTGACCTCAAACACCCACAGACGGTGATCCGCTCTGGTCTGCAAGAGCTTTTGGAAGTCTCCATCACATGCACCCTCGGGAGACCATTCAATCTCAGCAACAAGGGGCAGCTCGGTTAAGCATACTTCATCTTCGACGCACCAACATAGGTCGTACAGCCACTCCCCATAATCACTCCCAGGACAGCCCCACTGGCACACACGCGAAACGATTTGTTTTGCGCCTTGGCAAGCCTGCAAAGTCTGGACTTCACCTCTTGCGTCCAGTTGTTTCGTTCCCATAACCAACTACCCGCGCGCGCATCGTCGGGGATTCCTTTAAGACATTCGCAGACTGCTTTCTCTATAGGATCAAACGTCATGCAACCCTCCTTTTCTCTCAACATGCCAACTTTTTGAATCTAACGACCATAGTTGATGTGGTATGACAATCCGAAAGAACATTAAAATTGGTTTGTACCTGAAACGTTCTTTGTTGTTGGCCAGCCAATCGATGAATACTCCAAGCATCCAATCCCCTGGTTAATTGGTTAACAGTGAGACAGCACCTTTATATTGGATAACTGTCACTCTCCCCTGAAACAGCTGTCTCTCAAGGGCCGATCGCTCAAATACGAAAATACGGCCATTGTGGGTAACTATGACAGATCGCTTCTCTTGCGCAAAAAAGCTGCATCTTGAAGTAAAGGTCGGGCTGAAATACGTTGAGCTCATGGTTATCATGTATGATCACATCGGCGTCTTCATCGAGCAGTCTTACCACCGCGCCTGTTCTCTCTTCAAATCCTTCCATGTGTTCCGTGAACACAGTGCATACAAGCTTCGAGCCGCTTATGATGTTGGCTTCATTTTGGTCCAGGAACTTAGCAAAAGCTTCAGCATCATTTCGGATCGTTGCTTCATAGGTAAGTGGTGTGATCACAGTGCCGGACAGCAAATACACATAGTCGACAAAGTCGACACAGATATAGCCGGCACTCGTCAAGGAAGAATGAAAAAGCAGAATAAGCAGGGCTAATTTTTGTATCTCGACTGGCCTCTGGAGCAAAATACACCCTTCATTTTCAAAAGGACGTAAAACCGTTTTATCCGAGTCCGAAACTGCTAACGTAATAAGCAGTCCGGGGTTATTACTTGAAATCAGTTCCCTTGCCAGCCAGAATGCCCGATCATCAAGTGATCCGGCGAGAAAGACTAGATGCCGACCTACCAGGTACTTGCCAATTTCCGCGAAGTCCTTCTCAAAAAGGCAAACCTGCAACTGCCCGCCGGTAGGGAATCCTAACGGTGCTGTGTTGGCTGGCGCCGCATACAGGCGAGCCGCCAGACGAGAGCCAATTTCGCCGGTTCCCAGGTAGCAAGCCCTCAATTGCGGCTCGGTGTGAACTTGCTTGACCTTATCAAAGTCCGCTTCAGGGGCTCGTTTGTACAGATGAGGATAGACGAACAAACGGCGACCAATCCCGGCCATTATATAAAGATAACTGAGCCTCCCGATGTCGCGACTGAAACGCCTTTTTTCCTCTAGAATCTGCATAAACCTCTTCCTCCTTCTATACACCCATGCGCCCTGCGGGGCCTGATGCGACGAGGCTCACTTTGAACCGAGAATTTGGGCAACGACCTCTTATCACGAGGCAGAACATGTCATAACCAGAGCGTTGGCAGGTATAATTGTCAGCCAAGCTTGTCATACTGAGCAAAGACCCCAAATCGTTCTTTTCTTTCGCGACCTTTCAAAGCTTTTTGTTTTGCCGACGCCGTTCACCGGTCACTGTTCTTTTATTTGAGCATGAAAGGTCGGATATTACATCATTCAAAGTTGCAGCTTCTCGCGTGGCCGCAAGCCTGACACCATTCATCCTCAAAGGCATTGACGTGTCCACAGGCAAGACACTTCCAGTGATCATCTATTTTTCGGATGAGGAGCCATCTGCGTTCCGCTTAATTCATGATGGCACGCAGTTGGACTTCAAAATATGGATTTTTCTGAATCTCAAAGATCATTCTGACCGAGGCCAGCTCTTCGATCAATTCGAAATCGGACTTTCCAATCGCCTCGAAATCCTGCAAATCCATGTCTTCGATTTCCGCTTGTGAATAGAATTCCAATCGTCCATCACTCACTCTCCTCGTTTTGATCATCGATGACCTTATGCTTTCTTCGACCACAAGAACATCCAAGTTACGGCTTCGGGGCTTCACCCGCAAGTTTGGGAACTGTCAGCCTGGTACAACGATTTTAATCGTGGTGGCGAGTTTAGCTCATAGGTATGACATTTTGCGTCACACGTGAGAAAAGGAAACCGAAAAGCCGTGACGCAGGTTTAGCTAGTGCCCATCTGGAAAGGCACAGTTCCTCTCCCCCTTGAGGGGGAGTTTCCGGCCAGTATTTATACTCAGTAAAGGTGAAAAGTTGTAATTTGGATCACTCCGATAAATGCTTTCCCATCATTCCCGTATGCTTCTGGCGGGAATCCATAATGGGGTGCAGGGCTGGATTCCCGCCAAAAACGCGCGGGAATGACCAAGGGGGGTGAAGCTGGAATCAAAGAACCTGAAATAAAGTTTCTTGTCCCCAATGAGTATAGATGGCCCTGGTACATCCGCACTAGGCATTATGCGACAATCTTCACTGAGCTGACCTCACACATAATGCTTGTAATGAATGGCGTGGAAGAGGAGTTGCGACTCCTCTTCTTATCTCGA
>Ga0210088_1000032_pt1 | contig 32773 bp, 29 predicted proteins | sample RushMan_CattailN_6_FD_185557 | JGI IMG/M metagenome (GOLD analysis project Ga0210088, IMG submission 185557) | Wetland microbial communities from San Francisco Bay, California, USA, that impact long-term carbon sequestration -... | ecosystem: Environmental > Aquatic > Marine > Wetlands ... | reverse complement strand
CTTCCGCCGCGCCGCCGCTTCCAGGATGGTTGTTTCGAATTCGCTCCACTGGTCGGGTTCTGTCAAAAGCACAAACACATCGGCACGATCGAAAATCTGCGTCGTCTTCCTTATCCGTACTTCGGAAAGATCGGAAATATCGTCCACCCCGCCGGTATCGAGAAAAACCACGGGGCCGATGGGCAGCAGTTCCATGGATTTCTCCACCACATCGGTAGTTGTCCCCGGAACAGCCGAAGTAATAGCCACATCCTGGCCCGCCACCAAATTGAGAAAGCTGGATTTACCAACATTAGTGCGACCGAAAAGACCGATTTGAAGTCGCAAAGATTTTGGAGTAGTCAGCACTATAGAACTCCCCGCACCATCAACTCTGATTGTCCCCAAGTTTTGTGCGGTACCCGAGAGACATTAAGTTGGCTGGTGACAAAACCCGATCAACAAGGTCTTTGCCGAGCTGTTCTTCAAGAAACTGGCGAAAATCGCTTCCTTCAATGGTTTCCATTGTATATTGCTTCACCAGTCGTTCTGCCTGTTCGTAACCAATATGAGGCAGGAAAGCTGTAATGAGAGTCGGATTGTTATTCACATGCAGAGAACATGTTTCGTTGTGTGCAACTATTTGTTGAACATGTTTGGACATCACGGCGTTGGTCGCGGTAAGTAAATCGAGCGTTGCGAGCAGGCTGAACGCCAGGAGCGGCATAAATTCATTAATCTGGAAAGAGCCGCAGGATGCGGTTTCAGTCACGATCAGCATTTCGGCCTTCGTTTTGATGGCAGCACCGATGGCTGCTTCTAAAATGACAGGATTCACCTTGCCGGGCATAATCGACGAACCAGCCTGAACTGCAGGTAGGGAAATCTCCTTGAGAAAGTGCAGCAGACGCAGGTCTGTGCAGATTTTTTGCAGGTTGGCTGCATGAGCATTCACGCAACCCGCCACCTCGACAAAGACATCGGCATTGGCGGTCTGGTCGAGCAAATTTTCGCCGCGGCTTAAACCTAAACCGGTCAACTCGCGCAGTCTCTCTATTACCAGAAAAATGTAGCTGCGTGGTGCGGTCAGACCTGTCCCAACAGCAGTTCCACCGATGTTAACAATTCGCAGCCGCTCTTCGCACTTAAAAGTACGCCATCGATCCCTGGCTATTGCCTCCGCGAACGAAGAAAACTGTCCCCCCAGTGTCATGGGCACGGCATTCTGCAGTTCGGTGCGGCCGATGGTAACGATTCCGGCAAACTCTTTTTCTTTTTGCTGGAAAACCTCTTGAAGATTGGTGATGGCCTCGCTCAGGCGGCGAAGTTCGGATATGGCTGCAATCTTGACCGCCGTCGGATAAATATCGTTGGTGGACTGGTGCAGATTCACATGGTCCAAAGGATGAATCGTATCGTAATCGCCTTTGGTTTTGCCGACATACTCCAGCGCGCGATTGGCGATCACTTCGTTGACATTCATGTTGGTCGAAGTGCCTGCTCCGCCCTGAATGGCATCCAAAGGAAACTGGTCATCAAGTTTGCCAAGATAAACGTCGTCGCAAGCGGCTATAATCGCATCTGCCATCCATTCGTCCAAAAAGCTCAGATCACGATTGGCGATACAACAGGCTTTCTTCACGAGAGCCACAGCCCTGATGAGCTGCGGGGGTGTTTTGCATTGACTCAAGGCAAAGTTTTCCCGGGCGCGTAAGGTATGGATTCCCCAATATGCATCCCGGGGAACATGCCGCGGACCCAAGAGGTCGTGTTCAATGCGAAAGGCTTCCTTTTCCATCCTGGCTGTCTCGATAATAGCTTCGAACTCCTGAGGAGACTTTTCATTTCGATGCAATCTCCCATTAATCCGCGATGAACCAAGGGCAATTACAGTGCCAGTTGGGAGCTGCAAACATATCGGGAGAGATATCAGGGGATTCGGTGACTCAACAAGCTTCGCCGCACACGCACCGAATTCGAGTAACTGTCAAGTTTCTTTGCACGTTGTAAATCATCCTCAGAAACAGAATAATCCGCTTGCGTTTGACCTTTCATTTCTCATATTCAAGAGAATAAGTAAAGTGGACTGATCGAGATCAGTTTACCCGATCGAGTTGAGGAAAGCCTGAAATAATATGCATTCAAAAAAAAACGAAACAGGCAGCGACAGACATGGTTCAGCAAAAACGGGACAACCGCGCAATGCTCCCACCTCTTACAATCGTTGGGTGGCCCTGATAGGCGTAGGATTGGGAGTGTTGATGTCAACCATCGATTTCAGCATCGTGAATATCTCACTGCCAACACTGGTAAAGGAGCTGAACACAGATCTTGCCACGGTGCAGTGGGTAATTCTCAGCTACGCCCTGGTGGTCACCTCACTCATGATGGGCGTAGCCCGTTTGGGGGATCTGTTCGGGAGAAAAAAGATTTACGTTGCAGGACTTTTGATATTTTCACTGGGCTCTCTTATGTGCGGGATCTCTCCCCATATCGGTTGGTTGATTGGGTTTAGAACATTTCAAGGATTAGGGGCTGTGATGATGCAAGCCATGGGAGCAGCGATCGTTACCGAAATTTTCCCATCCTCAGAACGGGGCAAAGCTCTTGGAATTATCGGCGGTATCGTTTCTTTCGGATTGGCTGTTGGTCCCGCTCTAGGCGGTATACTCATCGGCTACGCCGGCTGGGAATCTATCTTTCTGATCAATGTTCCTCTTGGAGTAATTGCGGGCATAGTCGTTGCCCTCTCGGTCCCTCCCTCAGAACATTTGCAGCGCGGCGAGCGCTTCGATCTCGCTGGCGCTTTAATTCTTCTGGTCACTCTTCTCTGCTATTCTTTGGGCATGACCATGGGACAACGCACCGGCTTCGACGATCCATTGGTTTTATCACTCTTGAGTTCAGCGATAGCGGGCCTGCTGGTTTTCGTAGCCGTGGAATGGAAACTCGGACAGCCGATGGTCGATCCGCGCATGTTTGGCAACGTCTTGCTAAGCCTCAATGTTTTGATGGGATTGCTGGTCTTCATCACTCTGGCAGGCATGGTGGTTCTGCCCTTTTATTTGGAAAATGTTAAAGGCTACTCAACTCAGGTTACAGGCTTTCTCATGATGACCATTCCGCTGAGCATGGGTCTGGTGGCGCCATGGGCGGGAGCCTTGTCGGATCAATACGGTCCGCGCGGGATTAGTCTGATCGGCCTTTGCATAATGCTGGTAGGGTGTTTTTTGGTAAGCACTCTGCATGAAAATACGACGGTAATGGGGTATATTATTCGCATTGCGCCCTTCGGCATCGGCTTGGGCTTTTTTCAGTCACCCAATAACAGCGCCGTCATGGGAGCCGTTCCCGGTGAACGGCTGGGAGTCGCTTCCGGCCTTCTGTCTTTGTCCAGAAATCTGGGGATGGCATCTGGAGTGCCGCTTTTGAGTACATTATTCACAACACAATTGATAGCCGCTTCTAAGCTCCCTAAAGCACAAGTCGACGTGTCCAATGCTTCCCCTGCCGCTTTAGTAGACGGGATCGAACTGACTTATCGAGTTGCTGCATGTATTATTCTGCTGGCCGCTATGGTGGCCGCAGTTGCCTATTGTGTGGGCAGGTCCAAGGCCAAACAACCCACAAGAACATCGTTTTGATCTCGTATTGTATGTTGCAATAAACATTGTCAGTCGGCCTGGAATCATTATCTTTTTGCATGAGGTAGTGCTTTGGCACAGCAACGCAGCAGAAAAGGGGCATCATGATCATCGGAATTCTTAAAGAAATTCACCCGCGCGAGAGTCGGGTTGCGCTCATACCCGACCAGGTTGCCAAACTTGTCAAAGCCGGAGCCGAAATCCAGGTCGAATCCGGCATAGGTCACTCTGTCAATATGCCCGACGAGGCTTACTCTGTGGTAGGGGCAAAAGTCGCTGCAGACCGACAGAGTCTGTTATCGGATGCCGACCTTGTACTCAGTATTCGCGGCCCGTCCCGAGAAGATGTTGACAGGTTGAAGCGAGACGCCATCAGCGTCAGTCTGTTGGATCCGTTTAACGAGAAAGCGCTGATTGAGGCGTTGCGCGATCAGAACGTTTCCGCCATCAGCCTTGAGATGATCCCGCGCACCACCCGAGCCCAGAAAATGGACGTGCTGAGTTCGCAGGCCAACCTGGCCGGATACGTGGCTGTGATTTTGGCTGCCGAACGGCTCAACAAAATCTTCCCGATGATGATGACTCCGGCCGGCACCATTTCGCCGGCCCGGGTCTTTATTATCGGAGCCGGTGTGGCCGGCCTGCAAGCCATTGCTACGGCAAAACGCCTGGGAGCACGCGTGGAGGCGTTCGACACCCGGCCGGTGGTAGAGGAACAGGTCAAATCCCTGGGTGCGCGATTTGTGAAGATTGACTTGGGAGAAACCGGACAAACTCAAGAAGGTTACGCGAAGGCTTTGACCGAGGAGCAGTTGGCCAGACAACGGGAGGGCATGACCAGGGTCTGTGCTGCCTCGGACGTGGTGATCACAACAGCTCAGGTTTTCGGCCGCAAGGCTCCGCTCATCGTCACTGAAGAGATGGTCCGGGGTATGTCCAAAGGATCGGTCATCGTAGACCTGGCGGTCGAAAGCGGCGGCAACGTGGCCGGCTCGCGACTGGACGAGGAAGTGGATGCGGCAGGAGTGCGCATCATCGGGCTGACCAACTTGCCCGGGCGTGTGGCCCTGCACGCGAGCCAGATGTTTTCCGCCAACATGTTCAATCTGATCAGCGACTTTTGGGACCCTGAGAGAAGTCGGTTTCAGCTCAATTTCGACGACGAAATCATTGCCGGATGCGTGATCACTCACCAGGGGAAAATCGTTAATGAGACAATCTCGAAGCATTACTCAGGTTGATTGATTCACCGGATGCGCCGAACGGCTGGTTCGAATATATGAATCCGCTGGAACCGATGAGGGCGCCTGGCATCTTGGTCCGAGATGAGTAATCACAACCAGATAGTGGGGCAAAGGAGCACAAAGTCATGTTAATCGGCCTGTTGCTGTTCGTATTTGTTTTGGCCATTTTTCTGGGCGTCGAGCTGATTTCCAAAGTTCCGTCTCAACTGCACACGCCTTTGATGTCCGGCACCAATGCAATCTCCGGCATCACTATCGTCGGAGCGTTGACGGCGGCCGGCTCAGGAGCCGATCTCATGGCATCCATATTAGGAACGCTGGCCTTGATCTTTGCTACAATCAATGTAGTCAGCGGATATCTCGTCACCGATCGTATGCTTGCCATGTTCAAGCGCAAGGACAAGGAAGAACGCAAATGACGGCTAATATCGGTCTTCCCATCGAGTTCGCCTACATTGTCGCATCCGTTCTGTTTATTCTCGGCATCAAGATGCTGGCAAGGCCCGAGCGGGCACGTCGAGGGAATTTGCTCTCGGCCCTGGGCATGCTGGTCGCCCTGGTCGCCTCGATGTTCGAGTGTTGCATCAGCTTTACCTGGATCATCCCCGGGCTGATCATCGGCACGGCTATCGGCGTTGTGGCTGCGCGAGCGGTTCGGATGACGGCCATGCCCCAGATGGTGGCCGTATTGAACGGCTTCGGTGGAATTGCAAGTCTTCTGGTGGGCTGGGAAAACTATCACAACGATCCCATGAGCACGACTTTTGTAACCGTAGCGCTTTTTCTCGCGGTGTTTATCGGCGGAGTTACCTTCTCCGGCAGTATGGTCGCCTATGCTAAGTTGAGCGAGCGGATCCCCGGCAAGCCGATCCGATTCGCCAGACAGAAAGTTGTGAATTTAGCGATCATCGCCTCGATCCTGATCTTCGGGACTCTCTTCTCGACTAATCCGGGCGCTTTTTACGCTTACCCCCTGTTCATTTTGATCGTCCTGCTATCTCTGGCTTTGGGGGTTTGCGGAGTCATCCCCATCGGGGGGGCCGACATGCCCGTGGTTATTGCCCTTCTCAACAGCTACTCGGGGCTTGCCGGGTGCGCCGTCGGTTTCGTCATCTTGAACAACGTGCTCATCGTCGCCGGTGCATTGGTCGGCGCGAGCGGGATCATTCTTACCGGTATTATGTGCAAAGCGATGAATAGGTCTCTGCCCAACGTGCTCTTTGGCGGCCTGCAGCTTGGCGGCACAAGCTCGGGGGAGACAGAAGTTACGGGCTCGGTCAAACCTATCAGCCCGGAAGACGCCTATTTTGTTCTGGAGGCCGCGCGCTCAGTGGTCATTGTCCCCGGTTATGGTATGGCAGTGGCCCAGGCTCAACATGCAGTTCGAGAATTGGGTGAGATTTTGGAAAACAACGGCGCCGAGGTGCGCTATGCTATCCACCCGGTGGCCGGCCGCATGCCCGGTCACATGAATGTGCTGCTGGCGGAAGCCGATGTGATGTATGAGCAGCTTGCGGAAATGGACGACGTCAATCCGAGCATGGAGACTGTAGACGTATGCCTGGTGATCGGGGCGAATGACGTCGTAAACCCGGCGGCGAGGGAAAATCCGTCAAGCTCGATTTACGGCATGCCTATCATTAACGCAGACAAGGCCGCGACGGTCATCGTGCTGAAGCGTTCCATGGCCCCCGGTTTCGCCGGCATCGAAAACTCTCTGTTTACCAAGGAAAACGCCCGCATGCTCTTCGGGGACGCCAAAGCAACAGTCCAGCAGCTGATCTCCGAATTCAAGGCGGCAACGCAATAGCCAACCAGGTCGCCATCGGAAAACTATCTTTCCCTTGAGGACTGGCAGTTGAGCACACTCAACCCTGTGGGTGCGATACGGAGAGGGGAAGACACGGAAATACGAAGACGGGCAGATGATGGATGGATCGAACAACAAAGAATTCTTGAAAGCGTTTAGTCGTGAAAATCATTTGCCCTCTGTCCGACGTTTATGAAGTGACTCCGCTGATTGCAGCGGGAGCAGATGAATTCTACTGCGGTGTCTTGCCATCTTACTGGCGCGATCATTACGGTGAATTTGGCCTCTTAAACCGGCGAGAAGGACTCAATTCTCAGTTTACCTCGGTGGAATCGCTCAAAGAAACTGTGCGCCAGGCCCACAATAGTCGGACACCGGTTTATATAGCCCTGAACGGTTTGTATTTCCTGAACCACCAGTATGAACTGCTCGAAAGGTTGCTGAAAGATATCACGGGCGCCAATGCAGACGGAGTGATCGTGACGGAAATCGGTTTGCTTGGTTTGCTGCAAGATCTGGGATATGAGGGCGATATTCATATCAGCTGCGGCTGTAATGTATTCAATGGGGAATCCATTGAATTTTTCAAAAACTTTGGAGCCAACCGCATCATTCTTCCACGAGATTTCACCAAAAGAGAACTCGCTGCACTCTCCGGGCATGACTCCGGGGTGGAGTTGGAGGCGTTTGTACTCAACACAAAATGCCGTCAGGTAGACGGCTTGTGCAACTGGTATCACGGTTTTTTGAAAGAGGCACGGGTGCTGGAGGAACCAGATAGACACATCGTTATGACCACCTATGACGCCAACTGTCGTCCTCATATGTGCGGCCGAAACTTTGAATTTACCGCTTTTTCAGGATCATCCAAACCGCAGGGTACGAAAGGTTCGCACATCATCAAATCTTTTGATAAGCCTTGCGGTGCCTGTGATATTTACGATTTTGCAGCGCTTGGAATCAAGCATTTAAAAATCGTGGAGAGAAGCGCTCCACTGATGTACAAAGAAAAGGACGTGAAATTCATAAAAGCGTGTATTCAACTCGTGCCAAAATTGAGCAAGGCAGAATATGTCGCTGAGGCAAAGAAACTCTACGCAAAGTACTATGAAAAACAGTGCTCGAAGATAAATTGTTACTATCCGAGCTGAGCTGGCCAAAGACCCATGGAATACGCTTTACACATATTTGAGCCTGACCATTTGGCAAACAGAGGACCGCACCATAGCCGGATATATTTCGGAGCTGAATTCTGCCAATATAGAATCCCCGGGGTGGAAACTCTGGCGGAAGTCATCAATCATGCCGGGTCGCGCGGTCTGGACTTCACCTATGTAACCCCATGGGTAACCGACTCATACCTTGCAAAACTGAAAGAGCACTTTGAGCTGCTCAAAGGACATAATAATGTAGAAGTCGTATTCAACGACTGGGGTGTCTTCAACCTGTTGAGGAGAGAATATTCCTCCTTCAGCTTAATCCTCGGAAGACTTCTGGCGAAACAGAAAAAAGATCCGAGACTTATCCCGTTAATTGAAAGAGACAAAAACGTGACAATCACTTCAGAGGGAGCAGAGACTCGTGTTGTGACCAACATCCTCAATCTTCCACCGAAAGTTATCGAATATTACAAAAGTTCAAACATTAATACGGAACGGTTCTCTGGCTATCTGCTCAAAAACGCCATCCACCGTGCAGAAATAGACAATCTTCTGCATGGCATAAACATCGGCAAGAACACCGACTTGAAGGTCTCTCTGTGCATGCCATACGGATATATAACCGTGGGCCGCATCTGCACGACCAAAATGATATTGGAAGATGATTATCGTATACAAACATGTCACGATGAATCCTGCAGAGTAAAAGCATTTTCATTAAAATACGAAGGCTGCAACTTCACAGTATTCTTGCAGGGCAATGCCCAGTATTTCTTCAATGATCAGTTGCCTCAAAACATTGCCGAAACAGCTGTCGACAGGATCGTCGACAACTCCCTTTTATTCCGACTCTAGCTGAAACGATTCTTGGCGGGAATGGCGGTTATGCATGGATTTCATGTTGATGCAGCGTTGGTTTGACAGGGCTGAACGCCTGCGCTGCGAGGTTTTTCGAATTGCCGCATAGCGCTGAAGCAGAGCAAATTTCAGGTATGCCCGAGCTATTTTGAATTCCCGATCGGGCGCGGGAGCTTTACTATGATATGGGTTCCTTCGGCTTCGGAAGTGGTGAAACTTATATCGCCGTTATGGCTGCAGGCTACCAATCGAGCGCTGTGGGTCCCAAGCCCTGTCCCACTTATTTTGCCGCATGTCACATAGGGCTCAAAAAATCTGCCTCGGATTTCACTTGGAATCACCCCGTAGTTGTGAATGTCGATAATATGGAAATCACCATCAGATTCGAGGCTAATTCTAACTTCAGCATGCTCGGGTGAAGCTTCGATGGCATTTTTAGTGAGGTTTTCAAAGGCGATTTCAAGCAATGACTCATCGCCCAAAACGATGTATTCCGTTTCCGGCATTTGGTTTAGGTCCAGGGGCTGGTCGAATTGAAAAACGGAGAGGCTGATCGATTTCTTTCGGGCATACGTTTCAAACAATTGCCACAGCCTGCCAAAGACCTTAAGAAGGTTTACGGGACCAGACTTGAGCTCATAAGTACCCTGCTCCATCTTGAACAAATCCATCGACCGGTTTATGGAGCAATACATGCGTTCGCTTAACTCGCGGATTGTCTCAAGCAACTTTACCTGTCTTTTATCCAAGTTCTCGGACTTCAAAAGCAAGCCGGCAAACCCCGCTATGCCGACCAGCGGGGACTTGAGATCGTGCCGCAAGATGTGTTGTACATCCTCTCGAAGACGTTCGATCCTTTTGCGCTCAGTGATGTCTCGGATAATTGCTCCAAAGCACCTGCCACGATATGTCACCCAGGTTGACAGAGAAAGCTCAATGGGAAAGATATCACCATTCTTGTTAAGGCCATCGAGCTCAACCCTGCTGCCGATTATCCGTCTTTCGTCGGTTTCAAGAAATCGGGCGAACCCAGCATTGTGAGTAGCCCTCAACGACTCAGGGATAATTGCGGTTATTGGTTCTCCGATGATTTCCGGACCGTGGCCGAATATTTGGGTCGCTCCCTTGTTCCAGGTGACTATCCTACCCGAATCATCGGCTGTTATCACAGCGTCAATGGACGTCTCGGTCACCGACCGGTATTGCTCCTCACTCTCCTCAAGCCTTCGCTCGATGAGAAGTGCAGCCTTCGTCAAAACTTCGAACTCCACCTTAGTTTGGCGAAGCTCGGCCAGTTCCCTTTCCATTTCCTCCGTAGGATCTCGGACCCGTCCCGCCACGGTTAATCCCCTTGTTTTTTTCAGAGATTATCTCAAAAGCTTTATTCTCAGCGCCGGGCCATCGAAGTTGCCCTAAAAGTCCGTTTCTGTCATTGCGAATCACGCCTTGGCATGATGAGAAATCTTTGGAACCGGCTATTTGGTGCGTACAGGACTTCTCGCCTTCGGCTCGAAATGAGAATTTCCAGACAGGCTCTAAGATCTTTCAAGCAGGCTGCAGGGTCAACTCGATTGCCTCGGAGATCAACTGTATCTCGCGAAAGGTTACATTTTCCCGCAAATGCGGCGCTATGTCTATAAGATCTTTGGCGTTGTGCTGAGGAATCAGCACTTCCCGAATTCCGGCACGGCGGGCCGCCAATACTTTTTCCTTAATACCGCCCACCGGCAATATGTCGCCACGCAACGTTATTTCGCCAGTCATGGCCACATCGCGTCTAATTTCACGGTTGCTCATGAGCGATACCAGCGCTACCACCAAAGCTACGCCGGCAGAAGGACCATCCTTGGGAATCCCTCCGGCAGGTACATGAACGTGAATGTCGCTCTGGTCAAAACTTTCCTCGGCTATGCCCAAATCTCCCGCATGCGCTCTGATGTAGGTCAGTGCAGCTGTTGCAGACTCCTTCATCACGTCACCAAGGTGGCCGGTAAGAATCAGTTTGCCGCTGCCGTGGGTACGCAGCGCCTCTATAAAGATGAGATCGCCGCCACTTGGCGTCCATGCCAAACCCGTGGCTATTCCGGGACCCCATGAGCGAGTCGACAATTCGGGAAGGAACTTGGGTGGGCCAAGAATTGTCGAAACATCTTGTGGCCGAATGACAACCTGCTCGGTCTTGCCTTCCGCAACTTCTCTGGCTATTGCACGACAGATGCTGGCAAGGTTGCGCTCGAGATTGCGAACACCTGCTTCGCGGGTATGCGAACGAATGACTTCCAGAATCGCTTCATCAGTTATGGTGACTTGGTCGGTGGTCAAACCGTGATTCTCAATTTGCGGCACAAGCAAATGATCGCGCGCGATCTCCAGTTTTTCTTCTTCCGTATAGCCTGGAATTTCGATCACTTCCATACGGTCTTTCAGCGCCGGCGGAATCGGGTCCAAGACGTTGGCGGTAGCTATGAAGATCACTGATGAGAGATCAAAAGGAACCCCCAGATAGTGATCGGAGAAAGCGAAGTTCTGCTCGGGGTCCAGCACTTCGAGGAGAGCCGATGACGGATCGCCGCGGAAATCCATCCCCAGCTTGTCGATCTCATCCAGCATAAAGACCGGGTTCTTCACAGCGACGCGTCGCAGACCTTGTATGACGCGTCCGGGAAGAGCCCCAACGTACGTACGGCGGTGTCCGCGGATTTCCGCCTCATCCCTTAAACCGCCCAACGAAACTCGCAAGAACTTGCGACCAAGGCTGCGAGCGATTGACTGACCCAAAGAAGTCTTGCCGACCCCGGGAGGACCCACAAAGCAGAGAATCGGACCCTTTATGTCTTTTTTCAATTGCAGTACGGCGAGATATTCGAGGATGCGCCGTTTGACCTTTTCCAAATCAAAGTGGTCCTTATCGAGTATTTCTGAGGCCATGCGCACATCCAAACTGTCCTCGGTGTGATTGCTCCAGGGCATTTCCAACAGCCAATCCAAGTAATTGCGCGATACATTGTACTCCGCGGACGCCGGCGACATGCGAGCCAGTCGTTCGACCTCTTTTTCGGCCGCCTGCCGAGCCTCCTGCGGCATCTCCAAATCATCCAGCTTCATTGACAACTCAACGATTTCCGGATTTCTCTCCTCGCCTTCCCCGAGTTCTCGCTGGATGGCACGCATTTGTTCGCGCAGAAAATATTCACGCTGCCGTTTATCCATCCCCGCTTTGATTTTGTCCTGAATTTGCTGGCCGAGTTCCAGTCTTTCCAGTTGCCTTGTCAAGTAAAATATTATCCTCTCAAGAACAGTGTGGTTATCCGGAATTTCAAGCAGCGTCTGCCGCTCTCCCACGCTTAATGTCAGATTAGAGGCGACTACATAGACCAGCTGCCGTGGGTGATCCACATTTAACACCAACGTGGACAACTCGTTGGGTAGGCTCGCCAATTCAACCAACTTCTGAAATTGGCCCCGAAGGTTCATAACCATGGCTTCAATTTCAGGACTAGTTTCGTCGTCCTCGGACAATATTTCAACGGCAGCAGTCCAGTAATCCCCGGTTTTCTGAAAATCGCGCAACCGTCCCTTGTGAGCAGCACGAACCAGAATTTGATAGGAACCATCGGGTTGTTTATTCACCCTCATGATGCTGCCTATCGTACCGACATCATACAAATCCTGCGGTTGCGGCTTCTCGACTTTTTTATCTCTTTGGGCCACCACCACCATCAACTGTTTGGCCGCCTGTATATCGTCCACAAGCTTTCTAGTACTTTCCCTCTCCACATTGAGTGGTACGGTAAGCTCCGGATACAGCACCATGTTCCGTAAAGGCATAATGGGAAGCCGTTCAGGTATTTCTTCCGGCAGCTTGACCGCTTGTGCGATCGCATTTGTCATAAGTCGTGTCTCCTTAACTATCCAATCTGGATCGGCTTAGGCCGCTAATTTCAAAGCTTAGTTCAACTGCAAACCAGCGATTCATTGTTCTATTATCGCTAAATTCGATCGGTCAGGCCCTTGTTACGTTTTTAGCATAATTACCTGTCTTGGCGTTGTCTAGGAGCCTGTCCGAGAATGCGGCTTTTGTTATTTCGAGTCACGCCCGGATGTGATGAAAAAAATGTAAAATCCACTTGTTATGTCAACAAGTTTTCTCCGACAAGCTCCTGGTCATCTATAAACAAGACGGCATAAAGGGCTGCTGGATTCATCAATACAACAAAACGAAGCGCTTTTGTTACGATCGAATTATGTTATTGTCAAAAAAAGCACCAGCACCACGTGATGCGAGTGTCGCTTTAAACCTGGTGAACGGAAGATGACTCTTAACCAAGGATTTGAATACAGAGAAAGGGTTGACTCACGGTCGGCCGGTTTGGCCGTAGTAGCTTACTTGAGTCGACACTACCGCCACTCCTCTGAAGATGAATGGCGCCAGAGGCTGGATAGTGGTTTGGTTCTGCTGGATGGAGCACCAACCTCTGCTAACTCTTTACTGCAGGCGGGCCAGTTGTTGGTGTGGCGCAGACCTCCTTGGGATGAACCGGATGTCCCACTCTCCTATGCCGTTCTGCACCTTGATCCAACGCTTCTGGCCGTGGCCAAACCGAACGGGCTTCCCACTCTTCCCGCAGGCGGCTTTTTGATGCACACGCTGCTGACTCTGGTGCAATCAAGTTACCCCGAAGCTACTCCTGTGCATCGCCTGGGGAGGGGGACTTCTGGGATAGTGCTGTTTGCCCGCACCACCGAGGCACGCAAAAAACTCCACCGAGCGTTTCGAGAAAACGAAGTCGTAAAGATCTATCGGGCTCTGGCCAGCGGTCATCCGAAACACGACACTTTAACAATCGATGTACCTATCGGCCCGGTCCCGCATGCTCGATTGGGGATGGTCCATGCTGCTTGTGCAACCGGCCGGCAGTCCGTCAGCCATGCGAAAGTTTTACAGAGACGGGATAGCTCTTCCCTGTGGGAGGTCAGGATCGCAACCGGCAGGCCGCATCAAATCCGAATTCATTTGGCGGCAGCTGGATATCCTCTGGTTGGCGACCCCCTTTATACCTTGGAGGGGGTTTTCCAACAGGATGAACCGGCACTTCCAGGCAACATCGGCTACTTTCTTCACGCTCATAAACTTTGCCTGAAGCACCCCGCCAACGGAAAACCATTGGAAATAACTTGCTGTCCCCCACCTGAGCTGCGGAGAAGGTAGCGGTTAGGCAAATGTTTGTTGCAACCCACCATCTTGGCAAATATTATCAAGGGTGTTATTTGGACGGGAACAAGCTGCGACCTTTGGTGATACACTTGTAAAGTTTTATGAGAACTACACTAAGGATAAGTTGTCAATTGTCGGGATGCTCATTCAGCATCCCTGCGATCAATCGGGTGGTGCGGACGTATTTTTGGATTCCGGACGTATGGAAGTGGAACCTTGAGAGATCACCAGGAATGAGGCATCCGAATATAAATGTCCATGTATAATGATTATTTTGGTCTCACTGAGAATCCCTTTTCGATCGCTCCCGATCCCCGCTACATGTATTTGAGCGACCAGCATCGCGAGGCGCTCGCCCATCTGCTCTACGGAATAGAAAGCGAAGGCGGCTTTGTGATGCTCACGGGAGAAGTGGGTACCGGTAAAACGACAATCTGCCGCTGCTTGCTGGAACAAATCCCGGAAAATTGTAACGTGGCATTCATCTTCAATCCGAAACTCACCGTCGAAGAGCTGCTTTCAACAATTTGTGATGAATTCCGTATAGAATATCCTGCCGGAACCAGCAGCATCAAGGTTTTTGTGGATCTCCTCAACACCTATTTGTTGGATTCTTATGCCAACAACCACAAGGCCGTGCTCATCATCGACGAGGCGCAAAATCTTAGCAGCGATGTGCTGGAACAAATACGGCTGCTCACCAACCTTGAAACCAACCAGCGCAAGCTCCTGCAAATCATATTGCTCGGTCAGCCGGAACTGCGGGACAAATTGACTCGCCCCGAACTACGGCAACTCTCTCAGCGTATCATCGCCCGCCACCATTTGGGACCCTTGGACAGCCATGAGGTGACAGCCTACGTAAACCATCGACTCACGGTTGCAGGATCACGTCGCCCGATCTTTCCAACCGCAACTCTCAGTCAGCTCTATCGCCTCAGCGGTGGAATCCCACGACTGATCAACGTGTTGTGCGATCGCGCCCTGCTCGGGTGCTATGTGGAAGGAAAAGAAAAAGTTGACAAATCCACCCTGAAAAAAGCGGCACGGGAAGTTTTTGGTGATGCCAAAGAAAAGAAAGGAGCTTCTAGACAAGTGGCTCTTTGGTCGCTGTTCGCGGTCTTGAGTGTGGCCGGTGCGGCGTTGTTCGGGGCTGCATACTACCAATCTGGACCACAAACGGCCAAGACCGGCAAGGTCGCCGCTGATGGAACCAACACAAACCCCGCTGCTCCTTCCAGTTCTGCTGTGGAAAAGAAAATCCCGGTCGAGGAGCCCCTCAAACCTGTACTCTCGGAAAGTCAAAGCGCTGTCGGACAAGGTGCAAAACCATCGCAGATCGCCAGGAGTGATATTTCCGCCAAACAGAACGCGCCCAAGACAAGCAATGAGTCAGATCCTCCCGAACGCATGCTGAAGAGCCCTCCACCCGGTAGTGACAATGCAATTCAGGCTCACGGGGAAACTCCGGCAACGGAGCAGAAAGGAAAGGCTGTCAAGCAGTCCAAATCGCCCTCTCCAACGGCTAAGTTAATATGGCCTGCCGACAAACCCAACCTGGAAAGCGAGTCTTTCGCTTATAAAGATCTGTTCGACAAATGGGGTGCAAGCTATGCAGCAGGGCCAAGTACCCCGCCATGCAGCCAGGCTGAAGCGCAAGGTCTGCAGTGCCTTTCAGGCAAAGGCGGCCTCGACGACCTGCGCAAATTCAACCGGCCGGCAATTTTGAAGTTATACGATGGACAAGGACGAGAATTTTACGCTACGCTGACAGCGCTCCATGAAAAACAGGCTGAATTCTTAGTCGCTTCCAAACAGCTTGTCGTTTCGGTCGACGAAGTCGCCCTTCACTGGATGGGAGACTATACCCTGTTATGGCAGGTGCCGCCCGGTTACCAGGGCCTCATTAAGATCGGGGACCAAGGACCTGCCGTTCAATGGCTGCAACAACAGCTTTCCAAACTCCAGGGCAAGAATAAATGGAACAAAAAAGATGCCATATTTGACCAAACGATGGAAAACGAGGTGAAAAAGTTCCAGCTGAGCAGTGGTCTACAACCGGATGGAATGGTTGGTCCGCAGACATTAATCCTTTTAAACACGGCGGTGAATTCCCCTTCACCACTACTGTATCGTGACCAAAAGGATGATTAGCCATGTCCTACATTCTGGAAGCACTTAAAAAGTCGGATCGAGAACGCAACCGCGGCACGACTCCCGGTTTGCAGACCATTCAGGCAATGCCGGCGCCGGCGCCGAGGAAACGCCATTGGTGGATTTATCTGCTGGTATTTGCACTACTTTTGAATGCCGGCCTGATTCTTTACTGGCTGCAGCCATGGACCGCGACAAAATCTGACCTCCGTGCCGCTCCCAAACAAACGGCACCTGATAGTCGGAAGCTAGTGATTGCCGAAAACAATGCGTCAGATAAGCACGACGCGCCCGTTACCCGGTCAGCAAAATCTGAATCGCTCCCGCAAGGTGCCAAAGAAACAGCGGGAAGTGTGCATCCGCCCAAAGCAGACCTAAGCCGGAAAGACCTCTCCCCGTCGGCTAAAAAGGTAGTCGCCAAATCTACGCAAAATCAACCTGTGAAGAAGGCAACGGCTTCCGCCGCAGCGGCAAAGCCAGCCATGGAAAAGCAACAGATCCCAGCGGGAGACTTTGAAAAAACGTCCAACACTCCCGCCTCGGTCCCCGAACCTGCTCCCAACCCCGCCGCTGCCAAAAAAGTCGAACATCCCGGTGAGGCTCAAAAAGCAAAACCGCCACCGCGACCCAAACCGAATAACGACAAAGGTTCGGAGGAACTCAAGGCAGTCGATTCACTTTCGGTTGAAAAACTGGCCGAACTTAACTCCAAAGTGCTCGACAGAGCTTTAATAACCAGGCAGGCGCCGGCTGAACGTGAGAGTCCCACCCCTAAGCCAGTCCCAGCAGAACCCAAAGTGCCGGGTTTGAGGAGCCTGCCAATTGAAATTCAGAAAGAAATACCGGACTTGAAACTCTCTTTTCTAGTCTTTTCCGACAAACCCCAGGATAGAATGGTCAGTATAAACGGCCAAATGACACGCGAAGGGCAAGAAGTGGCTCCCGGTTTAAAGCTTGAGGAGATCACCCCGGAAGGGGCCGTTTTTAGCTACAAAAGTCGCCTTTTTCAAAAAGGGATTTTCTAGTTAGCTACTTGAAATATATTGTCATTCATCCGTCAAAGCCCTCCACCGAACTTGCTCGACACCCGCTTGCTGATTACAATTTTTGTGTCTTATGTTGAACTACTTTTACACCTGTCCAAGGGGTTGTCCGAGACTGCCCTTTTTTTGGTCATTTCGATTCACGCCTTAACGTGATGGGAAATTTGTCAAGCCAACCAATTGTGAGGCTAAGACTTCTCGTCTCCAGCTTGAAATGACAACTCTCGGCAGCTTCCAAGGCAACGCTTTCGGAAACCGACCTGATGGTTATCCAGAGGAGTTAACCATGGCAAAGAAGGCTTTGTTGGTCATTGATATGCTCAATGATTTTATGCACCCTAAAGGGGCTCTATACTGCGGAGATGAGGCAAGAAGGATCATTCCGGTTATAAGGTCGATGGTGGATAGATTTGCTGCTGAACATCAGCAGATTATCTACTTGAGAGATGCTCATGCACCCAATGATAAAGAATTCGAACTGTTTGACCCGCATGCAGTCAAGGGCACCTGGGGATCCGAGATCATCCCTGAGCTTAGCCCGCCGGAAGGTGCAATGGTCGTTGACAAAACCCGCTTCAGTGCGTTTTTCGGCAACAACCTGGCGGAGATCCTGGAGGTTTTAAACCCTGACGAGGTTTGGGTATCGGGAGTATGTACTTCGATATGCGTAATGGACACCACCGGCGACCTGCGCAATCGCGACTACAACGCTGTGATTCCAGTTGACGCCGTCGCCGACTTCGATCAGGAATTTCATGACTTTTCGCTGAAAAGAATGGAAAGGGTTTATGGAGCAAAGCTGGTCACGGCGCTTCCAACCTATTGAAACGCCAAGCATATCCGGTTATGGTCGTGGAGGTTCAAGTTGGGAGAGAAAGGGTTAGAAGTCGACTGGGTTAGAACGGAAAACCGAAGTTGATACGAAAAGCGTTTAGCTCTCCATCAGAATCAAAAATGTAGCTGGCGCCTATGCGTGGATCTTCCAGAAACCAGATTTTTGAAGGTTTGGCAAATCCTAGAGTAAAGCCGAATTCGTATTGATTTTCGATCTCCAGCGGTTGCTGTAAAAAGCGGGAAAATGTAACCGGCGAAAGAAAATGGTAATAGATAAAGAAAAGGTCCGCATCAGGCACATAACTCCCAATATTGAACCCAAGAGGATGACGCACATTGATACCTGTCTCAAAAGCCGCATACGTTTCATTTCCGGAACCGTCGAAAGCAGCATTGGCCGCGTACACCAAAGCATTGCCGAAACCAAACGTGAAATCTTGCCACTTGTATTCAAACAGACTCTTCAGGCCGGTCGTATAATAGTAGCTGAATGGAAAGCTTACGTGTAACCGTTCAGACGACACGTCGCTGAATATTTCCTTTATGATTCCAAAAGTTCCAAACGGTTTTAATGACCAGTGGTGAGTGATTGGAATTCTTAATTCTAGGCCGGCTCCCAAACTGAAGACATCCAGATCAGCAGAAAGCTTGGTTCCATCAGCAGCCCCGCCTTCGAAGTTAAAATGCCCATAACCCAGGGGCAACTTCACTCTTAGTTCCCATGGCTGATCGGTTACGCAAACGGGAAATGTCCAGCCAAATGGCAGATTATAGACATTGACAGTAAGCCCGCCAACGTCATAGCCCCCAAATCCCAATTGCGCTGCATACGCATAGTTGACCGTAACTTCAGAGTTCGGAGCGTTTTCTTGTGCAAAACCGCTATTCGCCGCTGCCAGTACCAGCCAGAACGCGCATTGATAGAATAGAAAATGTTTGAGGACAGCACAGTCGCATGCTCGAAATGAATTATTGCACGTAGTATGCTGCGTCAGGCTCATAATTATAAGCGTACCCTGTATTTTTGCTCAAACTGAAGGATGTCGCATCTGTACGGCGGGACAAATATTCTACGGCTCCCGATGCTCGCAGACGGCGGGCTGTCTGTCAACAAATAAAGCACCTTGTAAGCTATCCTCGCGCCATAACCTGCTGGAAATTGCAGTCGCTTTGTTTTATTTAATAAATACGAAACATCTAACAGCAGGCACTAATACAAGGGAGGACTTATGCAAAAGGAAATCACCCTGGAAATATTTTCCGATTATATCTGACCCTGGTGCTATTTCATTACCGGGCGTATTGAAAGACTTGTTCAAGAGCACCCCGTGAAGGTGAGATGGATCGCATTTCCCCTTCATCCGGAAATCCCGGAAGACGGAATGTCTTTGCAGGATTTGTTTGCAGGCCGCAGCGTCAATATTCCAGAGGTCATGCAGCGCTTAAAGAAGGCTGCTGCAGATTGCGGGCTGCCATTCGGAGAACGCACCATGACTTATAACAGCCGTCGGGCTCAGGAACTTGGCAAATGGGCCGAGTCTTTGGGGGTGGGAGAGGATTTTCATCAAGCAGTTTTTCGTGCTTATTTTGTCGATGGATCAAACATTGCAAAGCTTCCCGTGCTCGTGGAATTGTGTCAATCATTGGGGCTCGACGGCAGGGAAGCGGAGAAAGTGCTGTTAAATGCTTCTTTCGCCGCTGAGGTGAAGCGCGATTGGGCTTATTCTCGCTCCTGCGGCATAACGGCTGTACCGACCTTCCTGGCAGGGTCTCAAAGGGTAGTCGGCGCGCAGCCTTACGAAGTATTAGAGAAGTTGGCAACGAATACCGCAGGAGCAGAATTGAAGGTCTTCGAATAAAGGCATTCTCGGGCAACCTCCCATCAGCTCGGAAGTTTTTTGATAGATGCCTCAACTATTGAGGTCTGCCAGGCTAGCTTCCAGCGATTTGCGGCAGAATTTTTTGTTGTAATAAAATTAAAACCGATTTAATCATTCGAATTGTGGATTGATCGGCTTAATCTTCTAGGAGGCTGCCCGAGAATTGCCATTTCGAGCCGAAGGCGAGAAATCTTACTTCCGCAAGTACTTGATTCGACAGATTTCTCATCACGTCAAGGCGTGATCACAAAGGACATAAAAGGCATTCTCGGACAGCCTCCTAGGTTTTTTGGTTCGCCGGATCGAAAATTAGATTAGTTTGCGGATGGAAACTGGACACGAAGTGAACGGATCAATTGAGAGGGGGGTACAGTCATGAGCGAACTGGTTGTGGTTGCATTTGGCGATCAGTACAGAGCGGAAGAGATCCGACTCGAATTGTTGAAAATGGACCGCAAGCATCTTGTGGATATCGAAGATGCGGTGGTAGTCGTCCGGAACAAGAAAGGCAAGGTGAAGCTCCACCATGCTACACATCTGACTCTCAGCGGCGCAGTGGGTGGCGGTTTTATCGGATCGATATTGGGCGTAATCCTATTGAATCCGGTTTTCCTGGCGTTGGGCCTGATCGCTGGTACGGCAATAGGGGCAGTCTCGGGATCGCTGGAGCATCTCGGTCTCGATGAAGATTTTATAAATGATCTGGCAAATCACTTGCAACCCGGCACATCTGCTCTGTGCATTTTGGTGAGAGAGCAGGTCGAAAAGGTCTTGGAAGACGTTCAGAAATACGAGGGAAAAATATTCAGGACAACCCTTGCGCCCGAAGATGAAGAAAAGCTGGAAAAGGCCATCGAAGAAGTGAAGGCCAAGGCAAAGAGCTGAACACTTACGAGTACTCCTCGGCGGAAGTAACTACCCGGTTTGAGAAGATACCAGATGCCGGATAAAGAATCCGCTTTTCTGAACTGTGGCGGCAGTATCGTTATCCGGCATCCGGTATCTAGTATCCGGGATCGTTTACAAGCAGGCAGGAACTTTCGCCGCTATCTACTAGGCTTCCCTCCCCTGCAATCTTCTATATCTGCGAATTAAAGCATTAGTGGAGCTGTCGTGTTTCAGTTGCGGGGCTTGCTCGGCATCGAGTTCCGGCACGATCCGTTTGGCCAGCACCTTCCCCAATTCAACCCCCCACTGATCGAAAGAGTTGATATTCCAAATGGCACCTTGGGTAAAAACTTTATGCTCGTAGAGCGCTATGAGCTGTCCGAGAACCTTCGGGGTGAGTTTCCGCGCCAAGATGGAGTTGGTGGGATGGTTGCCTTGCATAACGCGATGCGGCACCTGAAATTCCGGCCCGCCTTCAGCTTCCACCTCTTGGCGGGTTTTACCGAAGGCGAGCGCCTCGGTTTGGGCGAAATAGTTGGACATCAATAAGTTGTGGTGATTTCCCAACGGGTTGTTGGGCTCCACGAAGCCTATGAAATCACAAGGAATGAGTTTCGTTCCCTGATGAATAAGCTGATAAAAAGCGTGTTGACCGTTCGTTCCGGGTTCCCCCCAGATGACAGGACCTGTTTGATAGTCGTCTATACGATTAGCGTTTCGATCCACGGACTTGCCGTTGCTTTCCATATCCAGCTGCTGCAGATAGGCCGGAAGACGCGATAGATATTCATTGTAAGGCAGCACCGCATGCGTCTGTGCACCATAGAAGTTATTGTACCAGATTCCTATCAGACCCAACAGGACAGGAACATTCCGCTCGAACGGCGCCGTCAGGAAGTGTTCATCCATCGATCGAAAACCTGCCAGCATCTCGTCAAAACGGTCAGCACCGATGGCAATCATCAACGCCAATCCAATGGCGGCATCATAAGAATATCGGCCGCCTACCCAATCCCAGAATTCGAACATGTTGTCTTTATCGATGCCGAATTTTTCAACTTCCGATTCGTTCGTGGACACAGCAACAAAGTGCCTGGATACCGCCGCCTCATCGCCCAACGCATCCACCAGCCAACTGCGGGCGGAGCGTGCATTGGTCAGAGTCTCCAGGGTAGTAAAAGTTTTCGAACATATGATGAACAATGTTTCCTCGGGATTACAGTTCCTTACAGCCTCTACAAGAGCAGTGGCATCGATGTTTGAAACAAACCGGCACTCTATTTCTTTGTGACTGAAGGACCTCAGGGCCTGATAAGCCATGGCCGGCCCCAAATCAGAGCCGCCAATGCCAACATTGATCACATTTCGTATTCTTTTGCCGGTGAAGCCTTTCCATTCGCCCGATCGAACCCGCGTCGAAAAGCTGCGCATCTTTTCAAGTACATGCTGGACCTCAGGCACCACGTTCTTCCCATCGACTTCGATTCTAGCATTCTTCGGCGCGCGCAAGGCTATGTGCAAAACAGCACGGTTCTCTGTGATATTGATTTTCTTACCGGCAAACATATCCTCAATCTGCTTTCGCAGCTTTACCGCGTTGCCGAGCTTTACCAGTAATTTCACCGTCTCGTCGTTGATCCTGTTTTTAGAATAGTCCACGCAGAGATCACACGCTTCCAAAGACATTTTTTCTCCACGCTGCCGATCTCCCGCAAAATAATCTCTAAGGTGAATGCTCCTCGTCTCCTCATAATGCTGCTGCAGTGCTTTCCATTCTGCCCTTTCGGTAAGAGGAATCTGTTCAGTCATGCTTCGGCTCCTTTGCAAATGACAAAGTTGTTAGCAATTGATGAAACCGGCACCAGCTCAAGACTGCAGCCTGGCTCCGCAACCAAAATCGATCGCTGGATCGACTGGCCCACCAGTCTCCTCAAAACTTAAGATGCGGGATCCTCAAGGGCAAAGATCCATCACAAAATATATGTGGATTTCATCCGAGAAGTGTCTCATGATTATGTTTACTCCACCAGTCGTTTATCTCGTATTGATTCCTGTATATTCTGTATTAGATTGATTTTGACAAGATTATATGTTGAGGCACACATTTTGTCTTTATCTGAAATTGAACCGGGGTAATCAAAGAACAATAAACTAGATTAAGGAGTAAAGGCGATGGCAAAACCGGAGGATATCTATCAGTGTCAAACAACAAATTGCGGATGCTTGTATGATCCCGAACGGGGTGACCGGAGAGGCAAGGTACCCAAGGGAACAGATTTCGACGAATTACCCGACGGATGGAAGTGCCCCGTGTGTGGAGCGGGCAAAAAGATGTTTCGACCGGTCCGTGGGCCAGGATCAACGGCACAAGATTAGATGCTCGAATTAACGACGGATGAACGCAAGAGGAAATAGTTATGGCAAAAGAGCATATTGCGGCCGGAACCGAGGTCAAGGCGGGTACATATCGGTGTAACGCTTGCGCCAACAAACATGAGTGTAAGGAAGAGAGGGAGCAACTGCCCCGCTGCGAGGTTTGCGACAGCATCTCCTGGAGGACTTACCGGCTTTCGGGAGGGGCCGAGAAGAAAACAACGGATACATGAGTGGGGGTATCAAATCGTTCCTCGAAACCCCTGGTGCATCAAAATTTACAACATTTACTATTTGTGCTTGACCTGTAGCTCTCAATGACGGCATAGATTAAGAGTGGTTTACAGGCCCGTTCCCGATCCATCGGATTCGGTTGTACCTGTGTTGCGGCTTGCTGGTATCGGACACGCTCTAGGAGGGAGAGACAGTGAAGGCGAAAAAACAACATGCATCCAAAACATTTCTTATTCTCATCGTTTCCTTATTTATCTCGATCGGCACACTCACGAGTGCAACAGCAATTGCAGATGACGCCATGGAAGCGGCTCAGCTGGTTCAAAAAGCGCGCCTGACTTTCCAGAACTTTATGTCATCTCCCGACATGGAAGCCTTTCGGAACCTAATGAAGAGTGCCAGGGGGGTGTTTATTTCGCCTCAGGTCATCAAAGGAGCCTTCCTGGTGGGGGCGTCCGGCGGCAGCGGTGTATTCCTGGCCTTCGATTCAAAAACCGGCCAATGGAGCGATCCTGCTTTTTACACTATGGGCGAAGTAAGCTTTGGCCTCCAGGCCGGTGGGAAGGCGTCGGAAGTTGTCCTTTTGGCAATGACCGATAGGGGCGTCAAAGCCTTCCTGGCAAACAGTTTCAAGCTCGGTGTAAATGCCGGTATTGCTGCAGGTCCCGTGGGTATAGGAGCTGAAGCTGCGACGGCCAATTTAAGCGCCGATATCGTCAGCTACGCTAGTTCCAAAGGTTTGTTTGCGGGCATTTCCCTGGAGGGAGCTGTAATTGCGACCCGCAACGGATGGAACCAGGCATACTATGGAAAGCCTACTACACCTACCGATATCCTTATCATACATAACGTTTCAAATCCGACGTCCGCCGACCTCATCAATGCAGTCCGTGAAGCATCCCTGGGGAAGCCAGCTACAAAATGAAAATAATCTCTCACCTCGGAGAAAATCTATACATACACCCTCACCCAGACCCTCTCCCTCGAGGGCAATGCTGCTGAATTAGCGGGTCAGTTCCCCCCCACTCGGCACCGTGTAAGCGACAGGGAGAGGGAGTTTGCGGATGAGAACTAAGATAGAGCTTCACCATTCCTTCTTACCATATTCACGATCTCTTGATGCAATTGAGATTTTTTATCCGATAGATGATCGAGCATTGTGAAATGATTGGCTCCATCAACAACCAACATTTTGACTGGAACCTCTTTGTTTAACCAGTCTTCCTCAAGACTTTCACTCTGCGCATGGAACTCGTCGGATTCCATTGCGCCCACGCTGACAATAAAAGGATTCTTGCATCCCGGCGTCAGATGCAAGGGACTGCTGCGGCGCGCCATTGCCTCGTCCATACCGAGCGTTTTGTTCAAATACGATAGTCGAATGGGTTCCAGGTCGAACAGACCGCTCAACGCACACCCTCCCTTGATGAGGTCCGGCGGCAAATCAGCGGCAATCCGGGTCCACTCGGTCGCAAGCAGCATGGCAGCAATATGACCGCCGGCAGAATGCCCACACACAAAAATTCGACTTTGACTACAATTGCAATCGACAGCATGGCGATAAAGGTAAACGAGCGACTCTCGGCAAGATGCAACAATTTCATCCATGGCCGCCGCAGGCGCCAACGGGTAATTCACCAGCGCCATCGCAATACCCTGTTCGACAAAACTTTCCGCAACGAAATGAAATATCTCCTTGCCCAGGCCCTGCCAATAGCCGCCATGGAAGAACACCAGCAACGGAGAACCGGAGTCGGCAGCAGGTATGACGTCGATTGACCGGCGCTCGCCGGAACCGTAACAAAGGTCTTGTTCCATACGAGCTTGCTGTCTGAATGTTTCACTCCGTTGCTGCCAGGATTTTAAAATTTTAGAAAAATCCGGCACCGTCGCGCGAGCATCGTATTGTTTGTCGAGGCTCTCTTGATCGTAATGTTTGTAGACTGTCATCATCCTGAAACCGCTCCTTCGTGGGTGTGGGTTTATATTAGTCCCTCTCCGTATCGCTGTGTCTCGCTTTCTCGGTGTCAGGCCGCGGGACCAAGTATATCCAATTATCATGCACTAACCGGACTTCGATAAATCGTCACACTCCCAGAAATCTGCGGCGCACCTCGGGAGCGGCGTTAAGCTCCTGAGAGCTCCCGCTCCACACCACCCTGCCCTTCTCGATGATATAATGTCGGTCCGCAATCCGCATCAACACCTCCACACTCTTATCGATGACCAATATGGACAGCCCCGCATCCTTCAAGTTTTTCAGACAGCGCCATATTTCGGCTCGAACCAGAGGCGCCAGGCCCTCCGTTGCCTCATCCAGGATCAGCAGGCCCGGGTTGGTCATCAAGGCCCGGCCGATGGCAACCATCTGTTGTTCGCCGCCCGACAGTTGACAACCGAGATGATGCCTGCGCTCAGCAAGAATGGGAAACAGCCCGAAGACTTTATCGGCGGTCCATGGATCGGTCCTGCCGCACCGATTGGCAGCTGTGGCAAGAAGATTTTCATGCACCGTCAGAGTGGGAAAAACCTGGCGATCCTCTGGAACCAATCCGAGACCCAATTGTGCAATGCGGTAAGCCGGAAAATCTCTGACTTCCAAGTCATTGTATTTTACCGATCCGGACCGAGGCGGCGTCAGTCCCGTGATGGAACGAACGGTGGTGGTCTTTCCCATACCGTTGCGCCCAAGTAGAGCGACCATCTCTCCCTTCCCGACGGCAAGGCTCATGCCGAAGAGTATCTGGCTTCTGCCGTAGAAAGTTTCAATTTCAGCTATTTTCAACATCAGGTTAGTATTGCCCCTTCATCGCCCAGATAAGCTCTGCGAACCTCCGGATCGAAACGAATTTCAGCAACGCTCCCAGTGGCGATGACTCGACCGTAAACCAAGACCGTGACCCTGTCGGCGAGGGCAAAAACCGCGTCCATATCGTGCTCCACCAAAAGCAAACTGTGTTGACCTTTCAGAGCGCGCAGGGTTGCTACCATCCGCTCCGACTCTTCCGCCCCCATCCCGGCCATGGGTTCATCCAGCAGTAGAAGCTTGGGCCGGGTCCCAAGGGCCATTGCAATCTCCAACTGCCGCTGTTCGCCATGGGAAAGATTCCCGGCTATACTGCCGGCACGGTTTTCAAGGCCTACCCGCTCCAGAATATGCAGAGCCGATTGGCGAATGGTTGGATACATCGCAGCATTTCGCCAAAAACGGAAATTGTGCCCGTTATTGGCTTGCAGGGCCAGCGCCACATTGTCCAAGGCGGAGAATCCCTGAAAAATACTGGTGATCTGAAAAGACCTTGCGATGCCCATTTTTGACCGTTTGTGAATCGGCAGGTGCGTGATGTCTCTGCCCTGGTAGGTTATCGATCCGGAGTCGGGCATCAAATCGCCTGCCAATTGGGAGATCAACGTGGTTTTGCCGGCGCCGTTCGGACCTATGAGAGCGTGGATTTCCCCCGGCATGATGGAAAGATCGATTTGCGCACTGATCATCATCGCTCCATAGGACTTCACCAGTTGTCGGGCTTCCAGGATCGGCTCAGCCACCGTTCTTCGCCCCCGTAAGCAGACCGTATATGCCGCGCCGGGCAAACAGCACCACCAGAATCAGCAGCGGTCCCAATAAAATCATCCAGTGCTCGGTGTAGGTTGAGAGGACCTCTTCGGCCAGCAACAATGAGAGAGCACCCAGCACCGGTCCAAACAAGCTTCCCATGCCTCCCAGGATGACCATGACCAGAATATCGCCGGAACGCGTCCAATGCATGAAAGAAGGACTGATATAGAGCGTCTGGTTGGCAATAAGAGCGCCGGCCAGCCCGGCGATTGCAGCAGAAATGATAAAGCAGACCAGCTTGTAGCGAAATGTGGCAAACCCCAGCGAACGCATGCGACGCTCGTTCTCTCGAACCCCCTGGATCACCATACCGAAACGCGACTGCACCAGCCGCAAACTAACAAACAGGACGAGCAGCAGAATGGCAAGCACCAGATAGTAGAAAGTCGTGTGCTGGTTGATATCCATCAGCCCCGCAAAAGTATTGCGGGAGATCATGGGCATACCGTCGCTGCCTCCATAATCTTCGAGGCTGAAGAAAAAGTAATAAAGCATCTGCGCGAAGGCGAGGGTGATCATTATGAAATAGACACCGCTGGTTCGGAGGCTGATGGCGCCGATAACAGTCGCCAGCAGCATACTCACGAGTATAGCCGCCGGCCATGCCAGGAAGGCGCTTTCCACGCCATGCTGCGCGAGGATTCCCACCGTATATGCACCGAGTCCGAAAAAGGCGGCATGACCGAAGCTGACCATTCCTCCATAGCCGAGAATAATATCGAGGCTCAGTGCTACAATACCGTAAATCATGATGCGGGTGAAAAGGCGCGTATAGAACAAGTCGCTGAAAAGAGGAACAAGGATCAGGGATGCGAGGACGATGAGCAGAATAACTTGCCGCAAGCGGGGCAATCTAAGTTTAACCATGGGCCGGAAACAAACCTTGAGGACGCCAGTAGAGCACCGTCGCCATAAGAATATAAATGACCATTGACGCCAGAGCCGGAGGGAGCAGCACACGGCCGAACGTGTCGGCGACTCCGACCAGCATCGAAGCAATCAGGGCTCCGCGGATCGAACCGATACCTCCGATTACTATCACCACAAATGTCAGGATGATGATGGATTCACCCATCCCGACTTCCACTGAAAGGATCGGCCCGGCCATCATTCCGGCAAGCCCTGCCAAAGCAGCCCCCAATCCGAAGACGATCGTGTAAAGCAGTTTAATATTGACGCCCAGGGCGCCAACCATCTCCCGGTTGGTCGCCCCGGCCCGGATCAGCATGCCCAGCCGAGTCCGGGCGATTATGAAGTAGAGCAACAGGGCCACGGCCAGACCGACTCCGATAATAACGAGTCTGAAGACCGGATAAGTGACGCCGGGCAGGATGGTGATATATCCCGAAAGCAGCCCGGGGACCGCCATAAAATAGGCTTGCGGTCCCCAGATGATGCGCACCAGTTCATTGAAAAACAAAATGAGCGCAAAGGTGGCGAGCACTTGATCCAAGTGATCCCGTCTGTAGAGTTTGCGCAACGCCACGACTTCTACCAGCATGCCTAGCATCGTGGTCAAAGGGATGGCGAGCAGCACCGCCAGCAGAAACGAACCGGTGTGCTGTTGGATGGTCGCAGCCAGGTAAGCACCCATCATATACAGCGACCCGTGTGCGAGATTGATCAGATTCATCACCCCGAACACCAGAGTCAGCCCGGCGGCCATCAAGAAGAGCATAACACCCAACTGCAGCCCATTCAGGCTCTGGATGAAAATTAACAGGGGATCCACCCGAACTCCGCTACTTCATTTCGCATTGCGTGGCATATGCATCCGCGTGGTCTTTAAACGCGATCCCAAGCAGCTTGTTGGTCAGGACGCCATCTTCATTTTTGACCACTTGGCGAATGTAGAAGTCCTGAATGGGAAAGTGGTTGTTGTTGAATTTAAAATCGCCGCGCACCGATTTGAAGTCTGCTTTCTTGAACGCTTCGCGCAGCTTGTCCTGGTCGCTCAGGTCACCATTCACGGCGCGAACAGCGCTGTCAATGAGCAGGGCAGCGTCGTATCCCTGTGCCGCGAACAAAGACGGAATGCGATTGTAGGTTGCCTTGAAATCTGCAACAAATTTTTCGTTAGCCGGATTCTTTAGATCCGGACTCCAGAAACTCGAATTCTTGAGGCCCAATGCGGCATCGCCCATTGCCTGCAAAACCGACTGGTCCAGAGTGAAAGCCGTGGTGTACAGAGGGATTTCCTCTTTCAGTCCCGATTGGGCATACTGCTTGACAAAATTGATGCCCATACCGCCCGGATAGAACACAAAAACGGCTTCCGGCTTGGCTGCGCGCAATTGTGCCAGTTCGGCGGCATAATCCGGCTGGTTGATTTTGGTATACACCTCGCCCACAATTTCGCCCTTGAAATAACGCTTCACCCCGGCCAAACCATCCTTGCCGGCCTGATAGTTGGGCGCCATCAGGTACAGAGTTTTCACTCCCTGGTCCTGAAGGTATTTACCCATGGCTTCATGGGTCTGATCGTTCTGCCAGGATACCGCGAAAAAGTTGGGGAGACATCCTTTACCGGCCAGAGGAGACGGGCCGGCATTGCCGCTGACGAGGAAAATACCCGCATCGGTGATGGGTTTAGCCACTGCCATCATAACGTTGGAGAAGACGATTCCGGTGACAATATCGACTTTGTCTTTTTCGATCATTCGGCTGGCTACCTGGACGCCCACATCGGGCTTGAGCTGATCGTCTCCCACCACCAGCTCGACCGGCATATCGCCCAACTTGTCACCGCAGTGTTTGATGCCCAGCTTGAACCCGTCGAGAATGTCCGTACCAAGACTCGCAGCGGGTCCCGACATGGTGGCGATATACCCGACTTTGAGTTGTTCGGCAGCGTAAGCGGAACTCCCCCATACCAAAAACAAACCAGCGACCAACATAATTAACCGTTTGCTCATGCCTCAGCCCTCCAGAAGTTAAATTTTAGTTGACTCAATAAACCGCCCGATCCGTACTCGACCAAAGCTTTATATCTTTCCTGTGCTCAGAGGATAGCCTTAAGCAGGCACAGGACTAAATTCTGTGCTCTGCCCTCTGCCCTCCGCTACCTCAACCCCCTGATAAAATTCCCGACCGCTCCGACCCCCTCCTGTTCCATCACTCGAATGGTCTGTGTGCCGATCACGGCAATGTCCGCTTCTCCTCGCAGAAAATCGATATCGGCCTTTTCTTTGACTCCGAAACCGAGCGCCAGCGGCAGATCGGTGGCTTGCCGGCAGCGGACCATGTAGCCTTGCAATTGATCGGAAAAACTTGTATCGGCGCCCGTCACTCCTTTCCTGGCCACACAATAGACGAAGCCTTTGGCAAAGGTTGCCAGATAGTTCATACGCTCATCCGGGGTAGTAGGAGAAAAAATGAAAATGGGTGCAAGACCTTGACCCTCCATGGAGTGAAGATACTCCTCTCCTTCTTCCGGCGGAAGATCGGGCACGATCGCGCCTCGCAATCCCCTCTCAGCCATATCCGAAGCAAATCGGTTTACTCCATACTTATAGAGAATGTTGTAGTAGGTCATGAAGAGGAACGGGATATTGAAGTCACGGGCCACTTTTTCGCCGAAATTAAAACACTTTTGCACCGTTGCTCCAGCCGCCAGAGCCTTCTGGTTGGCGTGCAGGATCACCGGTCCGTCGGCGATGGGTTCGGAGAAGGGGATCTGCAGCTCCATGAGATCTACGCCCGCCCCCACCATCGCTTCGACCATTCTGTAAGAATCCTCAAATGAAGGGTACCCCAACACAATGTGGGTCATGAGGAGAATCTTTTGTTCCTTCAGTCGGTTGCGCAAGTATGACTCAAGCACGGTATTTCTCCGCTTTCTGTTTGATAAATTCTTGCCACTTGGGATCTCCGAACGCGTCGGCAACGGTAAATATGTCCTTGTCCCCTCTTCCGGATTGATTGATGATGAGGACGTCGTCCTTGGACAGTTGCGGCGCTTCCTTAAATGCCTGGACAAAGGCATGAGCGGACTCCAGCGCCGGTATCAACCCTTCCTTGCGAATGGTGAGTGCAAGTGCATCGACGACTTCCCGGTCCGTTGCCGCTTCAAACCGCACGCGACCATTTTCCTTGAGGTGCGACAGGATGGGGGAAACGCCGACATAATCCAAGCCTGCGGCGACGCTGTGGGTCTCGCGCATCTGTCCGTCGGCATCCTGCAGGAAATAGGTTTTATACCCTTGGGCCACTCCCACACTTGCGTCTTGGGAACATAGCCTGGACGCGTGGTGACCGGAATTAAGGCCTTTGCCCCCGGCTTCAACGCCGACCAGTTCCACCGGATCGTCCATAAATCCGCTGAAAATACCCATGGCATTCGATCCGCCTCCCACGCATGCGTAGATGCGGGTAGGAAGCTTCCCTTCGCGTTCCAGTATCTGGCCGCGGGCCTCTTTGCCGATGATGGACTGAAAGTATGAAACCATTTCCGGAAAAGGATGCGGTCCGCAGGCGGTGCCCAACACGTAGTGAGTGGTATCCATGTTGGAAACCCAATCGCGGAAGGCCTCGTTGATGGCATCCTTCAGTATTCTGGTTCCCTCCCGCACGGGGACCACCTCCGCCCCCAGCCGTTCCATCCAGAAAACGTTGGGGCGCTGCCGCTCAACATCCACCTCACCCATGTAGATGGTGCAGTCGAATCCAAACTTGGCGGCCATGGTGGCAGTGGCTACGCCATGCTGGCCGGCGCCGGTTTCCGCAATAACGCGCGTCTTCCCCATGCGTTTGACCAAAAGCCCCTGCCCCATCACATTGTTGGCTTTGTGCGCCCCGGTATGGTTCAGGTCCTCTCGCTTGATGTAGATGCGCGCCCCGCCAAAGTATTCGGTGAGGTTTTCCGTAAAAGTGAGCGGAGTCGGCCTGCAGGAATAGGTCGACATCACTTCAGCATACTGCTGCCAGAAAGCGGGGTCGCTTTTGGCCTCGTTGAAGGTTTCGACCAGTTCGTCAAAAGTGGCTACCAGGATCTCGGGAAGGTAAGCCCCTCCGAACCCGGCGTAATAGCCTCGATCAATCATCTGCAATTCCTCTGATGGTTTGAGAGAAAACAAATTGGTCCGTTCGACAGTACAGCTCTGAAAAAACAGCGTTTTCCGCTTGAGTAAAGTGGAGAAAACGCTTCACCAGCAAAATGGGGGTGGTGGATGTAACGGCAAGGTGCTTCACCTTTTCCCCATTCAGATAGCCAATCCTGAAGTTCTGCTTGCCGCCCGTCGGCCGCATGTAATAGCTTTCGTCAACCACCCGGGAAAGAGACTGACCGGAAAGATCCACCGCATCGATTCCGGAAAAGATTTCCGGGTGCAGGTAGATGTCTTCCAACAAAACCGGGGTTTCACCGACACAACTGAGTCGTGAAAGGAAATAGGCTTTGCCGCCGGAAAAAGGGTTTTCCGGATCGTGGCTGACTTTTTTCATTTCTGTTTTCAGAAGAATATGGGTATCCACGGATATTCCCCGTTTATGAAACGAGGAAATGGTGCCGGCCAGAGAAAAAAGATCCACCTCATCCTCATCGACTCGGACGAAAGTCCCCGCCCCTCTTTTTCTTATCAAAACGCGCTTTCGAACCAGAAGATCAGTCGCCTGCCTTACGGTCGGCCGGCCTATTCCGTAGGTTTGGGCAAGATTGTGTTCGGAGGGAATTTTGCAGCCGAGCGGGTATTCTCCCGAGCGAATTTTGCCGAGCAGCACATCGGCCAACTGGTGATAGAGGGGAACCGGCGAATTGGGGTTGAGCATGTTTATTATTTCTCCACTGGAAGTTCGTGGAGCTTACCATGCATCGACATTGGTAAAGTTGTCAAGACAAAT
>Ga0210088_1000031_pt1 | contig 32830 bp, 31 predicted proteins | sample RushMan_CattailN_6_FD_185557 | JGI IMG/M metagenome (GOLD analysis project Ga0210088, IMG submission 185557) | Wetland microbial communities from San Francisco Bay, California, USA, that impact long-term carbon sequestration -... | ecosystem: Environmental > Aquatic > Marine > Wetlands ... | reverse complement strand
GCCGTGCACCAAGCTGCCGATAAGATACATGGCCTTGACAAAAGGAGCTTCCCTGAAGCGCTCTATCAATTGCGGGATATTTTCAAAAGCTTTGCGGCTCAGTTTCTTTTCTCTAATCATGATTCACCCAAAAAGGCTCATATACATCGGCGCCCATTCTCAAATTGGAGTCTGCGTATTCGGAGTGGTGTCAGTAATCTTACGCGATCTTTACCAACCATTCAAGCCGACAACGGTGCACGCGCCCAGGCTGGGTGGAACATCGTCGGGAACAAGGGACATCACCGGATGATATCCGTTCCGTTTAATGAGGAAATTGGAATCCGCGTGTTACAGAGCTGGAGCGCACAGAGTCAGATGAGATGAACGATGTCCACGCCGCCCCAATTGTCTAACAGGTATTGCGCCACCAGGCTGCGATGGCAGTGGGCGGGGGTCTCTTCGCTGCAGAGCAGGCAGCCGCGGTGGACGAACTCTCTCGAAAGATGCTGTTCGATCTGCCGTTGGGCGATCAGTTGCACGAAGTCCCTGCGGTAGTCTTCCCAAGAACCTCCACTCTTTTTGAAACTGTCCAGAATTTCCTTGGTCGGCGCGAGTTTGGGCATGTGGATATAATCGATATCGCAGATGGTCCTGAGGAAAAAGCGCAGGTCGTCTCTTTTGGCAAATCCGGCAAGCTGGGAGACGTTGTTCAGGCGGATGTCGATGACCCGCCGCACATCGGCTTTGGCAAGCAGCGTGAAGAACTGTTCCGCCGATTTTCTGGTAAACCCGATGGTGAAAAGTTTTATCCTCTCCATTCCTGACTACTACTCCGATTCGTCGTGTTCATCGCCAATGTCGACTTTTTCATCCCGGATATAAGCGATCTTCGTGCTCTGCGCGTCATAAGCCCGTTCGATCAGGTTTTCCAGGCTGTCAAAGAGGCTCAGTTGGCGCATCTTCAGCTTTAGCAGCAGACGTCTCTCGGATTCTGCCAGGGTCTCGGTCGATCCATCTTCCAGGATGTGCCTGATTTGCAAGGGAGCCGTGCGCAGGACACGGCAGATTAAAATCATCCGGTGGCAGGTGATGGGGTCTTTCTCGGCGCACATTAAAGCAATGCGGTGGGTCTTCATTCCACTGACCAGTCTGTCAACCCCTTGTCGGAACAGTTCAGTTTCGGCCAGCCGGGCATACTGTACTTGCCCGTCGAGATAGCAGGCCGGATCTTCGCTGCGCGGTCCCAATTCCCTGCCTAGAAAAACATAGGCAATGTGATTTCCTTTCAAATTTTTTTGCAGGCTCTCGCGGTTGTACTGGGGGTTGAACCGGCTGTAAGGGCTGGAGCGCACGTCCCCAATCGCCGTGATGGAGTGCTGTAGAAGCAGATCCATGAAGCGCTCGATGGAATGAGTCGAATGTCCTATGGTGTAAAGTTCATCCATGCCAGGTTCATCACAATGGAGGTTGTCCAGCGATCAACTTATGGTGAGCACTGCCGCAACCAGCTTGTAGCAAAAGCCTTCGAAGGGTTCACTGATACTCACCGTCAAATAAGTTTGAGAGCACTCCACGGGATACTCACCGTTTTCCCGTTCGATGTACTCGCCTTCTATAACAGGATCGGTCACGGTCAGCCAATATCTTTCATCCTTGTAGGTGAATTTAGCGCGCACTTTTTTCAACCCTTTTGGACCCGCTCCGACTGTCATGCAAAGATCGTCCGGCCGGATGAACAAAAGTGATGATGAAAGGGTGTCGCTGGTGAGCTTTTCCGGCATCCGATCGTTTAAGCCGCTGTGACTGTGATAGCCGTTGATCCACAAGCATTCTTCATCATCGCAGAGCAGCGGTGCCTGAGAAAAGGGAAAAACCCCATCCGATCGCCACCGACCGGCGCCTGTAAAATGGTTTTCCGACTGGTAGGTGTACGGGCAGCTCTGCTGCACGGGTATCACCAGGATATCCAGCAGTTTCGGAAAAGTGCCTTGCTGAAGCGTGATTTCGTCAAGGCTGAGTTCTCCTGTCGGCTGCCGGCTGACCGGCCTGACCCATTTACCGATTTGCTTTTCCAGCAATTCTTTACCGGCAATGCATCGCCCGGAGTATTTACGCGAATTGGCCAGACAGACAATTCTTATGCTGGTCTGCAGCAAGGCTTGGGGTACTCTATCAGACTCAGATGCAGGCCCGGAACAGCTCAGGTGGTATAACCGAATGGCTTTCAGATCTTCATAGCCGAGTTCTTCCTGCAAGGTCTCAAAGACCGGCCGCAGGTGCTGCCAACCGAGTTGTTTGAAAGCATCCAGAGCGGCTGTCAGCTGCCGGTCGGATATGTTCAGGTGCGGCAGCAGGCCGTCGGGCCTAAGCGAAAAACCTGCCTGGTAGAATTTATAAAGATGGTCCAGGACCGTGTTTTGCTTGATGCTGAATTGTTGAGCCAGACTTTGTATGGAATGACCGTCGTTGTAGGCCTGGCCGACAGTGAGGTGGCGCTTTGCAGTAATGGCTTGGCGCTCAGGTGACAATGATCCGACAGGCTCCGGCGGCTTTCTTGCCGAGGGTTGGTTGCGGTAGTGTTCCGTTATGATATTTATGAATACCGATCCGTATTTTTCCAGCTTCGCCTGCCCGACTCCGTGGATGGCCAGCATCTGCTCAAGCGTTTGGGGAAAACAGGCGGCCATGTGCGTTAGAGTCTTGTCGGAAAACACGACATAAGGCGGTACATTGGCGGCATCGGCCAGTTGCTTGCGCTTGCGGCGGAGGACTTCAAACAGCTCCCGGTCGTACGTAAAATCACTGCCCGAAGCGGCTTCGGTCTTCACCGGCTGTGCTTCCGCCTGATCGTCCAGCCTGGCAAAAACGCTTGCCTTGCCGCGCAGGACATCCCATGCCTTGGCAGTGAGCTTCAAGCTGCCGAATTCCGCGTCCTGAACCAACAGCCCTTTATGAACAAACTGCCGCGCCAGTTGCTGCCACTGCTTGTGGGAGTACTCTTTGCCGATGCCGTAGGTGGACAGCCGGTCGTGGCGGTGTCGCAGAACTTTTTGGGCTTTTGAGCCGAGCAGCACATGAATGATATGCAGGGCGCCGAACAATTCATCAGTGCGCTTGACGCAGGACAAAAATTTCTGAGCGGGTACAGTGACGTCGGTCAGCTCCCGGTCACCTGCCAGGCAATTATCACACATACCGCACTGTGAGTGCGGGTATTTCTCGCCGAAATATTCGAGCAGCGGTATGCGCCGGCATACTTCAGCTTCGGCCAACTGCAGCATGGCGTTCAATTGCAGGCCGGCGGCCCGCCTGTCGCGTCCTTGCTTCTTGTCTATGAAAGCCTTGATCTTGAATATATCTCCGTAGGAGAGCAGCAGCAGACAGTCGGCCCGCATTCCGTCACGGCCGGCGCGGCCAATTTCCTGGTAATAACTTTCGATGCTTTTGGGCAGATCATAATGGAGCACAAAGCGGACATTGGACTTGTCGATTCCCATGCCGAAGGCAATGGTGGCAACAATGATCGGCACTTCGTCCCGCACGAAGCTTTCCTGGTTGCGATGCCGTTCGGTTTCGGTCAAACCGGCGTGGTAAGGCGCAGCGGCAAAACCCTGCAGGCGCAGAGCTGCGCACAGGTCATCCACCTGTTTTCGGGTGAGGCAGTAAATGATCCCCGATTCATTGGGAAACCGGTTGAGGAAATTTATGGTTTGGTGGAACGGGTCGTCTTTCGGAATCACCCGAATGAAGAGATTCTCCCGATTGAAGCCGGCGACGAATTCACTTGAATCATCGAACCCGAGACAGGCCTTGATATCTGCGCGCACCCTTGGGGTGGCTGTCGCCGTCAGCGCCATGCAGACGGCGTCGGGAAAGAACGCCCGCACTTCCGCCAGGCGGCGGTATTCAGGGCGGAAATCGGGCCCCCACTCAGAGATGCAATGGGCTTCATCGATGGCCAGACAAGCCACTTTAACCGTTTTAAGCAGAGTCAGAAGATTCGATTTCAGGAGGGTTTCAGGGGCCGCATAGAGCAGTTTCGCCCGGCCTTCCTGAATGAGCTCCACATTGCGCCGGTAGGCCTGCGGGGCAAGGGAGCTGTTTAGCAGCGCCACTGGGACCCCCAGTTCAATGAGTTGTTCCACCTGATCCTTCATCAGCGAAATTAAGGGCGACACAACAATGGTCAGCCCGTCAAACGTCAGCGCAGGCACTTGATAACAGATAGATTTTCCGCCCCCAGTGGGCATCACCACCAGGCAGTCTTTTCGCAGCAGAACATTTTCAATGACTTCCTGCTGCAAAAAAATGAACTGCTCGAAGCCGAAAACTGATTTCAGGATGCTTTTGGCGCTCTCGATCATGGTCAACCGCAAAGTAAGTCTAATTTGGTTCTAGGCGACAGCCGGTGGCAAGATAAATCGAGAAAATTTACTTTGTGGGTTTTGGGTAGCATTTGTCAAGATCGTCGTCAAGCACCTTTCTGTACTATGAATTTCTCGGCCATGATTTTTTCGAATATCGAGGTGCTTTGATGTTTCGTTATACTTGTTAAGGATAAAGAAGCAATATAGAGTTTCCTGCGGCAGTGTTCCCGTGTTCCAGCTGAAGAGGAAATAGTAGTGGATAACACACAGGTGCGTTCGGTTCGTTTTGAGAGATTTTCTTCATTTATCCTGGCGAGGCAGGATATGTTGGCGGTGGCTGCCATCCTCGCCGCGGTGTTCCTCTGGGGCGGTTCGTTTTCCGCCATGCGGGTGGCCGTTCAGGCTCTGAGTCCCTGGTCGGTGATGTGGCTGCGCATGATCACCGCCACGGCGCTTTTGATCCCGCTGGCAGGTAAGCTGATCCCTACCGACTACCGCAAGGGGGATTGGAAGCTTCTGATTCCCATGGTGTTTTTTCAACCGTGCCTCTATTTCTTGCTGGAATCCTACGCTCTACGATTCACCACATCCTCCCAGGCCGGGATAATTTCAGGAGCGCTTCCTCTCATGGTGGCCTTCGGTGCCAGTCTGGTTCTGTCCGAAACCATTCCTCGGCCGGCCTATATTGGCTTGCTGGTTTCTTTGATCGGAGTGGCCTGTTTGACTCTACTCCAGGGTTCGGCGGGCGCGGCCGCGAATCCTCTTTTGGGAAATGCCCTGGAACTGTGCGCTATGGCCAGTGCGGCCGCGAACATGATAGTGCTTAAGCGACTGTGTCAAAGATACAATCCGTGGACCCTCACCGCCATGCAAGTTTTTGCCGGAGCGATCTTCTTCCTGCCCGGTCTGTTCTTGATGGTGCGAGCGGAAGAGAGCCAGTGGACGCCGCAATTGGTGTTGATTCTCCTGTTTCTGGGGAGCTTTGTCACACTCGGGGCCTTTGGACTCTACAACTGGGGAATGAGTCACATCCCCGCTTCCAGGGCTTCGGCTTTTATCAACCTGGTTCCCGTCAATGCGGTTTTCTTCGGCTGGGTTCTGCTGGGCGAAACGTTGACCCTGCCGCAGTGTGCAGCTGCATTTGCCGTTATCGGCGGAGTATGGCTGAGTCAGAAGTCTCGAACTCGTTTGGGGGTGAGGTCCGATGTTAGGGTTGTGGACTGAATCCTCCCGAATAACGCCAGGAAGGCCGGTGGTTTGAGTTTTAGGCTGATCACTGATCATACGCCGTTGGATACATATGCCCTTTGTATAAGTCGCACTTTCAGAAATTCAAGCCTTCTTCCAGCGATGAGATCAGCTGTTCTCTTTCCGTGAAAAATGTGCATTTGCCCGATACCTCATTGATAAGAGATGATCTCAAAAGCCCTCCGGTAGGAATCAATAAACCGACAAGGCTTTCTCCACAGGAGATATCGGAAAATCGCTCGGTGATAAAGCCAAGAACGCTGCGATCAAATCTGGAAGATGCAATCTCCTGGGTCTCAGCTGATTTTTTTTGAATTCGTTTTATGATAGTCTTATGACAGTTGTGGACACGGACTTAGTCGATCTTCTAAAGCAGAGGTGTTCAATGTTGGTCAAAACCTATCGCAAAGAACTGGTTCGGCATGACTGCCGACCGGAAGCCCAGTCAGTCGGATGTATTGCACACTTGGATCAGGACATTGGGGAGGTACTCCCTTACTTGAATGCGGTTCTTGGAGGGTTTCAATATACCAACGATCCTCCGTGTGTCTCGTTTAAAATCCACGGCAAGCTCATCGCGGTTCACCCCAGAAAAATTGCCGTCAATATGATAAGAGACGAGGTGGAGGGAGATAAGATCCTGGAATGGCTTAAGCAGGAAATCAACGATGCATGGCAGAAAAGGGAAGAAATCAAGCCGAGTTATGAAGGGATGCCCAAGCCTAAGGTGATGGAGATTCTGAAACTGCTGCCCAAAACTAATTGCAGGGAATGCGGGCAGGCCACTTGCATGGTTTTCGCCACTCAAGCGGCAGAGGGGGGCAGAGGCGCTGAGGATTGTCCGCCACTCGACCCGGAACAGAGAGCAAAACTTAGTGCCTATCTTGCTCGGTTTCAATTCGAATAGATTGGATAAGGAATACTCCTCTTCGCGATTTTGTTGTTGAATTTTGATCTTTAGGGAATTCTATTTTGTTGCCGGTTCGATATCCGTGTCGGTGAACTACTGGTAGATGCTAAAGCAGCGGATGACGAATAGGGACCCGAACCCGTGAAATTCAATGGTTTTAGTCAGAGCCCATCGATTGATTTGCGTTGTGATGAAGGGCTTAGCAAACCACCGGATTCAGGAGCGTGAATATGGCCAAGAAAACGAGTTGGGAAAGAAGGAAGGTGAGCTGCCCCGAGGAAAAGAGAATGGCTCGTCTTTTTCTCGAATGGCATGAAGATGAAGGAAAGATAGTTCTGAATAGCATCGTTTGCGACAATCCCAAGCTGCGCGATCTTGATAACTCGGAATGCCAATGGTCATGCTGGGAGAAAATCAGCGGCGAATGATTTGCCGCACCTCTGCCGATTTTCAAAGGAAGATTTTGGCAAATGCATTTTCTGAGCCCTCTTAGCTGGTGCTCGTCCTGAAACCCCGAGTTCATCTCCCCTCGAGGCGGAGTTTCCGGACAAAAAGTATAGTGTTTAAGCAAAAGATTTCGGGTTCCTCCGAACCTCGGCCCTGCAATGGCTTTGCATCCTGAAGTGTGAAATTCAATTTCTGAAAAACTATAGCCGGGCAAGTGCTCACTCGATAATCTGCCCCGTCAGCTCTGAAAGCTCATTGCATAGAGCTTTTATTCTCTCGCATATCTGCCTTCTGGTTTCGGCAGTGCTCATCAGCGGCCCGGCTTTGCCCGAAGATCGCGAATCGACCGCGGCTGCATCCTCTGGAAATTTTTGTGCAAGATACCCCGCTTCGAGCAAACTGATGAAGTGGTCGGCGACCTGATCTGGGCTGTAGGCTGCCCTGTCTGGCCTGTACCATTTGTAGACCCAGTTGCACATGCCCAATATGGCGTTTGATTGGAGCCTCGGGTCTGCCGGTCTAAAAATACCCTTATCGATGCCGTCCTTGATGATGTCTTCGATGATTTTCGAGTATTTTCTTTTTTCATCCCTGATCTTCTGAAAGTCCTTTTTGGGAAGCTGGTTTTCTTCGGCAAAAAACACTGAAAAAAGAGCGGCGTTCTCTATGGTGATGTTCTTTATGTGATCCCGGAGAATAAGGCTCAACTTCTCATCCGGAGGGACTTCCATGGCCGAGATCTCGTGGATCCTTTCAAAAATCTTCTCGAAAGCCTGGCCATAGACCATGGAGAGCAGGTGTTCCTTGCTCGATACATAATGGTACAGAGCAGTTTTGCTAAGTCCCAGTTCATTGGCCAAAGCGTTCAGAGTGGCGGATTTGAATCCTTTCTTGTGGAACAATTCGGCCGCCGAAGCGATGATTTTTTGAAGCCGCACACTTCGATCCAGCCCTTTGAAATCGATTTGATCTTTCATTGGATTCTCTCCAGTTTCAACAAGAAGTGTCCCCTTTTTCACTCGAATCGCTTGACAAGAAAAGCGGGATTTCATTATATGTTACTGTCCAGACGGTAAACTATACCGTCTAATAGGTAGCATAGTTGACGAAACACTTCAACGACGCATCGAAAAGAAGGCAGGCCCATACCGATATATGGTTGCGGCGCGGTGGCCCGGGCATCCAGCTTGAGCTCCAAAATGCCCAGGAAACATGGCTGCTCCGCTCCTTTAATCCCAAATCTCCGGCCTGTTAATGACAAGGCGGCATCGTCTTTCAGGCGAGAATGAAAGTCTTGCTCCCAAACGGTGGGCGAAACGGAGGATGAACATGTCCGAGAATAAATCAGATGACGGAACACATTCCAATAAGGCAAGTTGGATCAAAAAATGCTACCCATTTCAAATGGAGAGGAAAAGTCAGTTCAGTACTTTGTCCGGCATTCCCCTTCAGCCGATCTACACGGCCGAAGACCTTGATGAGTTCGATCATGAAAGAGACCTGGGCTATCCCGGCGAACCTCCTTTTACCCGAGGCATCCATCCGACCATGTATCGGGGACGTCTATGGACCATGCGCCAACTCGCCGGCTTCGGTCCGCCGGAGGAAACCAACAAACGCTATAAACTGCTGCTTTCGCAAGGAGCTACCGGTATCAACGGTGTTTTCGATTACCCCACCTTGCGGGGGTTCAATTCCGACCATCCTGAGGCGGAAGCCGACGCCGGACGGGGCGGAGTCGCAATCGACAGCCTCGAAGATATGATGATACTTTTTGACGGCATTCCCATTGACGAGGTGAGTGTCTCGCTGGTGACGTGTCAGCCAATCGGTACGGTGCCCGTCCTGGCCATGTATCTCGCACAGGCCGAAAAGCGCAATATACCTTTCAAGAACCTGGCGGGTACGACCCAGAACGATTTTCTTTTGGAGACGGCCGTAACCATCGGATGGAACATCCTCCCTCCTCGATATTCTTTCAAGTTAAGCTGCGACGTCATTGAATATTGTGTCAAGCATGTTCCACGCTGGAATCCCATAAGCATTGCCGGCTACAACTACCGGGAGGCGGGGACCAACGCCGTCCAGGAATTAGGGCTTTGTTTGGCTCATGGCATTGCATGCGTTGAAGAGCTGCTTTCGCGAGGCATGGCCGTAGATGACTTTGCGCCTCGCATTTCCTTCTTTTTCAACTCCCATAACGATTTTTTCGAAGAGATCGCCAAGTTCAGGGCCGCGCGGAGACTTTGGTGCAGGATCATGACCGAGCGCTTCAGTGCCACTGATCCGCGCTCGAAGAAGCTTCGTTTCCATGTTCAGACGGCCGGGTCGGCTTTGACTGCTCAGCAGCCGCTCAACAACATCACTCGCGCAGCGTACCATGCCTTGGCGGCGGTCTTGGGGGGTGCTCAGTCGGTGCATATCGACGGATATGACGAGGCACTGTGCACTCCCACCGAGACCTCGGCACTCATTGCCCTAAGGACCCAACAGATCCTTCAGCATGAGACCAACGTAACCAGCGTGGTAGATCCGCTGGGCGGATCATACTTCATGGAAAATCTGACGCACGAAATGGAGCGCAGAGTAACCGACTACATCTCTACAATTGAAAATCTGGGCGGTCTTGTGGAAGCAGTCAACAAAGGCTGGGTTCACGACGAGATCGCCGATTCCGCCATCCAATATCAGAAAGCGATTGAAAGTGGGGAATTGCCGGTAGTGGGCGTCAATTGCCACACCATGGAAGATCAACCGGTAGAAATCTTTGTTCAACCGGAAACGCTCGAACGGCAGAAGGTCAAGCTTGCCGAACTGCGAAAACGGCGGGACGAAACGGGAGTCCAGGCGGCACTGGAAAGCATCCGTGAGAAGTGCGGGAGTATGGAAAACGTCATGCCTTCCGTTATCGAAGCCGCCAGAGCTTGGGTTACCGTAGGGGAAATCGCTGAAGTCTTCAGACAGGAATGGGGTTGCTGGGACCCCCCATTGCGTCTGTGAAAAGACTATGTGTGCGGGTTGCGACGCTCAGTGTCTCAGCCGAGCCCGGAAACGCAAGTTGCCGCACTATCAATCTGAAGGAGGTCTACGTGGGAGCGAGTCACAAGCGCATATTGATCACAAAAGTCGGCATGGATGCTCACTGGCGCGGGGCCATCGTCATCGCAAGGGCTTTGCGCGATGCGGGTTTTGAGGTCGTATTTGGAGGGAACCTGTCGCCCGAGGGCGTTGTGGCCACCGCCATCCAGGAAGCTGTGGATTATATTGGAATCAGCAGTCTCTCGGGAAATCATCTCAAAACCGTGCCCCCGATTCTCGCTTCGCTTCGCAGCAAAGACGCCGACGATATAAAAGTAGTTGTGGGAGGCATCGTACCGCCGGATGACGCGAAGGAATTGAAGCGTCAAGGGGTTCTCGAAGTATTCGGGCCGGGCCGAAGCACACAGGCTATCGTTGATTTTTTAGGAGGCTGTCGAACAATAAGAGATACCTCTCCCCCTTGAGGGGGCGAGATTCCAAGCACTTTTAGCATCGATTTTGCACCAGCAAATAGGCCCAAAAAATCACCTTTAATGCTTTTAGCCAAGGTCGGAGGACGCGTCGAAAGATGACTGCAAATGCTGGATTGATCAGTCTCGGCGGATACCTGCCGGCTAAAAGGATTCCAGAATCTCAAACAAAACGGCTGGTTGATTTCCTGAAATCAGAAACCTTACTGCCAGTCGAATATATTGATCGAATTAGCCTTACAGACCGTTTACCCGGCAGTATAGAGACGAATGATGATGGTTGGACAAACCAACCCTGGTTTGAGGCTTGGCTGGAGAATCTACCCAAAAGCAAACGGCGGGAACCGTTTCAGGGCACCAAAGAACGGCGGCGAGTACCGCTCGACCCGAGGTCACTTAGAGAGTCCCTGATACCTCATCCCATGCTGCCATCCGATGCCGAAACGCTAGCTGGCGCTTTGGCTATAATCCACTCCGGTGTTCCAAAAGACGATATCGAACTGCTATTGGTGCATTCTCAAATACCGGATCTTCCATTGCCGTCGAATGCATCTCTGGTCGAGCATAAATTGAAACTCAAAAATGTCGGAGCATACTCTGTCGATTCTTGTTGTTCCTCCTTTGTTACCATGCTGGAAATTGCCAGTGGGTTGATCAAATCAGGCATGCGCAACACGATTCTGATCGTCTGCAGTTATATCGATTCGCATGTGATCGATCGATCGACATATTACAGCGTCAATACCGGCGACGCTGCTGCTGCAGCCATCGTCTCGAAAGTTCCGAGCGAATTCGGCTATATTTCTTCAGCCTCCACAAGCCACGGCAACCGCCATGAGGGAATCATTTTTCAAAGAAGGTCACCCAAGCTGCTGCGAAAAACCGGTCTCGGTGCCGATCATATGCAAGAATTCACCACTTTTTATGACTTCAGCGCCTGTAAAGAAATATCAGCGAACGCTGAGCGGGATATGGTTGAAGTGGTTCAAAAAGCACTCGCCAAAACTGACTTGACAATCGGCGATGTTGACTTCTTCGTTACTCACCAGCCGGTTGCTTGGGCAGCAAAGGCATGGCGGGAGGCTTTGGGCATCGATAAAAACAAATCGTACGAGTCCTTTGAGAGATACGGAAATATAGCGACATGCAGCGTTCCTATTAACCTCCTGGAAGCAACCGAGAAAAATCTTATTGCCGCGGGAGACCGCCTGCTGCTGGCTTCCTCCGGGGCCGGCGAGAATCACATCGCGGTTTTGGAAACGGTGTCGCCACAACTCATGAAAAGTGTTCGGGCGCTCCAAGGGTAAAAGGGGGGCCGAGTATTTTCGGGCTATTTGAGAGGAGTCAAACCTCCAAAGGTACCCAAAGGGGCTGGCCCTGGATTGGCCATCGCCAGAGAAATTGCGGAACGACATCCGGGGAAGGTTTGGGTCGCCTCCGGAGCCAACCACGGAACGACTTTTTACATCTCCTTTGCGAAAGACGTTGAGGCAACACATAAATAGTTTGCATGAACAATCGTGTTTTGAAATTATTTCATTAAGCTGAGGCATCGTCCGAAATCCAGTTCAAGCTGACATTATTCCCCGTATAAAAGCCGCTTTCACTTGAAAGTATTGCCTTATAGAGGTAAAAGCGAAACACTATCTTCTCGTATAGGGTGATTTTCCATGGGCATTGCGTGAAGGAGGCACAATTCACACATGTTGACAAAAGCAATAAAAATATCATTGGCATTACTGATACTTACCTTACTTGCCGGTTTTTGGGCAGAACAATCTTTGGTGGCCGCCGAGAAGCAGTCAACTGAGGGCTGGGAAAAGAGTTCCGCATACCAAAAACTCTATAAGCCCAAAAAATATGAGTCCTTCAAGGGGACCGTGGCAAAGATTATTGATGTGCACCCGATGGCGGGAATGGCACCCGGTACCGGGATTTTGGTTCACACCAAAAAAGGTAAAGAGATCCCGGTGCACCTTGGGCCCAAGTCGTTTGTAGATGTCAGCGTTATTGGATTGAAAGCAGGAGACAAGGTCAAAGTTATGGGCGTTTTTGCCAGCCTGGATAATAGTAAATTCTTCATTGCTTCCAAGGTCAAGAAGGGGGAATTTGTTCAGGTTAAGTTGCGCAGAACAAGCGATGGTGTGCCTTTTTGGGCCATGAGTTTAAACGAATTAGCGGAATTTACCGCCGAATTCGGTCCTCCCTCGGCTGCCGAGCAGACCAGAAGCGGGCCGAGATTTTTCACAACTGAACCTGTAAAAAGGATGCCGCAGACACCGAGAAAAGAATTTCTTGATGACAAAGTGCGATGAGTTTCTCGCGGTCCTCGGCGGGAGAAATTGTCTAAGATTTATCCGTAAAACCTGCCAAGAGATTTATAATTATACAAATATACAGAAGCGTTGGTAGAGATTAGACTGATCGTGCTGAAGGGGGCACACCAAAGCGCTTGCGGCTGCGGTTCAACGGAAACGGCTGGTTTTGCACTTAGTCGCCAGCGACCGATTGTAGCAGGGAGATGGCCCTCTCGACCGGCGATACCCTATCACCCTTCATTTTGACCTTTCGAGCAGCGACACCATCATATCAGGCATGTCTCCTTGATGTTTCGGTCATTTCCAGTTAACATTCTGTCGTTGAGTCAATGGCAGACTCCGCAATATTGCCCCCCTGATATTAAAGTCTTACCGACTACTTTCGCTGCCCTCGGTAACTTGATCAACTATCCAAAGCGTTCGGGATTATAGAAAACACAACGACACTTCATTAATAAGAAAGGAGTCACACCTCATGCAGGGAACAGAACTCAAGTTATCTAAAGGCGATTGGGTGTTCCACCCGCGGATGCCCGATTGGGGCTATGGCAAGATTTTGGAGTTGATAGGCAGCAATAAAGGGCGCGTGTTCTTTCTGTTCGCAGGTGAGAAGAAGATGTCTTGGGAACACGCAGGCTTGGGCCTCGTCGAAGGTGACGAAGTATCTCAGGCTGCACTGAACGAGCAACTCGCAGAGTTCAAGCTAAAGCTCGCAAGGGACCTCCTTACATCCGAAGGGCTTAGCCAGGGAGTGACATGCACTCCATGCGATTCGCTCAGTTCGGGTTGTGAATTGTGCAAAAGCAAGTCAGAAAGTCTACGGATCTACAGCCTCACAGAAAAGGGCAAGATGTGTCTCTGTGACGCGTGCAGAGACAAGATAATGCTGGAAACCCAGGATAGAGCAGAAATCAAACAAAGCATTACGGAAATGGAGAAGAGGAGCAAGAAGCAGGCTGCTGATAGAGAGAAGAAGAAAAAGAAGCTGAAGATAGTGAAAAAGGGAAATTAAATTGCATCAAGGTGGAATGTGCCGTCATTTCGAGTGAAGCGAAAAATCTGGAGCCACTGCATGAAAGAACAAAGATTTCTCGCCTTTGGCTCGAAATCACAATTCTAGTGTATCCCTCCTATAGCTTCCAAGATAATGTTTTGGGTGTAGGTTGGGTTGAGTAGCGCGAAACCCAACGCCTATTTTGCTGGGTTTCGTACCTCAACCCAGCCTACTTTAGAAACCAAAATCATTTTCTTAAACACTACAGCACAGTTTCAGCATTAAGAACAATCGCTGCGGTTATAGATTTCAGTTCTTTATTATTTGGTGATAGGCGGTTTCGAGGTTTGTTATGTCGGAAATGGGATTGGTCAGGCTAAGTCTCAAGATTTTCACAATAATCGTGGCAAAATATCACCCGATTTTCCAAGAATGCTCACATCGTACAATTCAGAGTATGAGGTAGCCTCAAGATTGATTTCAACTACGAAAGCTCCTGCTCTTTTGGCATGTACTCCCATTGAAGCTGCAGGCTGCACTAACGCTGAAGTACCCACGATCAGCATGAGCTCGCAGTTCTGAATAGCCTCGAAGGCCATCTCGAGAATTGCGGCATCCAGGGCTTCGCCAAACCATACCACATCGGGTCTGAGCATAGCCCCGCATAGAGAGCAACGAGGTGCGTCAGGCAAAGGAACTGTATGATTTTCAAACTTGCTTTTGCACCTTGTGCATCGGACCCACCAGATGTTGCCGTGCAATTCGAGGATGTTGCTGCTCCCGGCAGCCCTATGCAGCCCGTCTATGTTCTGCGTGATTAAACGAAAATCGGGTATGCGCTTTTCAAGCTGAGCAAGAGCCGAATGACCTGGATTAGGTTTTAAAGGAGCAAGCAACTCTCGCCGCCAGTTGTAAAATTCCCAAACTATACCCGGATCTCTCATGAACGCTTCCGGGGTCGCCAGGTCGGTAGCACGGTATTGACGCCACAATCCGTCCTTTCCCCTGAAAGTGGGAACTCCTGATTCAGCAGAAATCCCTGCTCCCGTCATTACAACCGCTCGCCTGCATATAGTCAGTTTTTCCCTGACCATTCGCACTTTTTGTTCCTGAATCTTGTCTGTCAATTCGCGTTCCTCGGAATTTATGACTTATGATTGCCCAATAGGCCTCGATCTACTACTGGATACAATATCCTAATTGCGTCGCTTTTTGCTTGAGGCAGCCAAGGTATTGTAAATCGGCGTGGGAAGCTTTATTGCCTTTGATTTCTATATGGTTTATCAAATCTAGAATTTTTGATAATCTGTTTTGGGTCGCCGTCACTCCGCCCTTACGACTAGTATGATACTTGCTCTGATAGCTGTAGTGTCCGCGACGGTACGATAGAAATTCTGCTCCTGACTGAAATATCTTACCACCCCAAAAATCTCTGTAAACTCTTGCACGTCCTTCATCGATGTCACGAGCTATAGCCAAATCGTCGAGCCACTTTTGTTCTTCCACACTGCGAAACAAAAATCCGCTAAGCTCTTTATCACCCAAAAAACCAACCGGTTTGAGCAATTCATTGTCAAAACAATAAACCCTCTTGCTGCCCCACCGAAATATGGGAGAACCGGTTCGTGGTATTCCGTCCATGCCCAGTTGAACAACCAGCTCGGGCATGACCTCCCAGTACTCCCATTCTCTGTAAGTGTCCTTGATCGCTCGATCCACGGATTGTTGAACATCTTGCACCATCGCATTGCTGATGGCAAGCTGCAAAAGGTGGACAGTTTTTTTTCTGCCGTCCGGCTGCAATAATAAGATAGCTTTCTTTTTAAGCGTATAAAGGTCAAGGCCCATGATTCACCTCCCCTAGAAAAACTTTATCCAAAAATCTTAAACCAACGAATAGGTGAATATTAGGTGAAAGTTTTTTGGCAGTCAAGATTTTTCTCTCAAGATGAAAAAATTAGAGCCAATGGGATAAGCGGTGAAACAACAGGCGCGGAGGCTTACCACGGCCCGTTGCCTTGCTGCACAATGAATGGCAAAATTTTTTAGGAATCTAATACGGGTAGGTTGAATTTCGAGGTATTATTTCTCTAATACCTTCTCCAGAGCATCGTAATCGATTGCATCGGCATACGCGGACAAGTCGTCCGTGTTGTCAATTCCCTGCCCTTTAATCGAGACCATTTTCCCCCCCAAGCTGAGTAAAATACTAAGCAACTTATAATTCGGTCTCACAAAATATTCTCGAACAGGCCCACAGCGAACCTTTTGCAGGAACGTCGGGGTCCCTGCAAGCCGTAAAACCCCATTCATTAAGTGTTGCATCGAAACTCAAATTAGCGTTTCGATCCTTGCTTGTTCCTGGCCATGAACTCTCCGGAAACCAGTTGTGCGATTTGCGGGGCGTTGCCGCCTACTCGATTGTTAATAATGACATTTACTTCAACATTCCCCTCTAATCCGTTTAGCATCAAGTCTGCCGTGTCAGCTATCGTGCCCGGTTGCAACATGCCCTCTATCAACTTGTCGAATGGATGAGCTCTTGCATACGCTTCTTCATAGCGCATTCCGATGGGTGTCATCAATCGAATGACCACCTGATTCCCGGCATTAAAAAATCGCCGACTTGCCTTTGCGAACTGTTTCTTGAGGGGAGGCAACCACGTCCAGTGGGAAAGCACCTGCCCAATACCATGCTTTATCAAGACTTCAAAAATGGGATCAGTCAAATATTTTTCTGTTCGCAACTCTACATGGTAGCGATCATCCTCGGGAAGGGAATCGAAAAACCCATCAAGCAATCCGGCAAGATCTTGAACAGAACTTCGTTCCTCTCGACGCTGGTATTCCTGCTCAAAGATAAAACCTTTCAGGTTCCCCCCAAGGAGTTCTTCGGCAGGCTGGTAGAACTGCTCTATAAAAGCCCGAACATCGAGGAATTGATGATTTTCCACATAACTGTTCCCGCGTCTTAGTTTTTGGGCAAAAATAATCTGGGGGACTTTAAGGAAAAGGTAATCGTTGCCTTTCAAGTGATCTCGATAGGCCCTGAGCACATGGTAGCTCTGGGTCGCCTCGCCCTTTTCGTTAAGCAAAGGTTTGTAAAAAGTATAATCAATTTCCAGGATTCTAAAATGTTGAAAGTATTCCTCGACACTTGAGACCGGCAAAACCCGTTCTTGAAAGGATTTCCCACCAACCTTTTTGGTTCTCTTGATTATTTGGCCCACATACCGGTCTTCCGAATAGATCTGCCCGATCCAGCCTGCATATCGATCGCTAGCTGTTCCCAGATATAAGGAAGGATGCAAACCTCGAAAAAAGTAACGGTCGGGATCAAAATCATTAACTACGGTCATCTTGCACTCCTGCACCGAACCCCTTCTATTTCAGGCGGCGGCCCAAATGCACATGCCGTTGAGTGGTTGGTTTTAGAAGTTATTTCAGGTTGGCCGATTGCAAGACCAGGAAGGGAAACAAGGTGGAATCTCCAGGCAGCAGGTGCCAAAACGGATCTTTATAATTTCCTAATCAAGCACGAATGAAGTAATCCCCCCCGACGGATCGGGGGAGGTTACCTCATTCAGCCTGTAAAAGGGAGTTGCCCGAGCAAGGTCCTTCATACCAATTTCTATTTTGTTGCCTCATAGATGCGCATGGGTGGCACGTTCATCAACTCGAATTTGCACGCCACCGAGGGGAACAGGCGGTCAAGGTGCACCTTGAGATGCTGATCGGTCTGGAAGCAGGTTTGATAAACTAAGAATTTACCTCCAATTTTTAGGGCATTATAGGTGTTGCACAGAATTTTGTCACGCAACCCGTTGCGCAGCCAGAAAAAAGGAATGCCCGAAAGAATGTAATCGGCTTGCGATTCCTGACACTTGCGCAGCGCTTCAAGGACATTTTCCGCACTGTCATTAACGATAACCACCCTGGGATCACGGATTGTTTTTTTGAGTATGGAGCTGAAGTTCTTATTGAGTTCGATGAGTATCAGTTTCGAATCCGGTTTCATGTTTTCCAGAAGGTAGTTGGTGAAGACTCCAGTAGCGGGTCCGTATTCGATGATCAAGTTGCTGCTATCAAAATTGATTTTGCGGCATACTCTTTTCACACCTACAGCGGAGGTAGGAGTAATGGAAGCCACATTCCTGTCTTTTAGGAACGTTTTCAGATAAGTAATTGTGTCAATCATAACATATAGCTCCTGTTAATGAAGTCCCTTCCTTAGATCGACTAAATCTTTGCTGGAAAGAAACAAATCGAGGCCAAAGATTCGTATCGATCTTTTTCTGACTTGATCAATAATAATGTCAGCTTGCAACTCAAACCATCAATCCCTATATGCAATATTCTTTTGCGAGGATTTTGTTTGCTTAGGTATCAATGTAAAGTCCCGCAATCGATTACTTCAATAGTCAAATCCGGCACCTGGAACAATTCCTATGGTACATTTTTTCTTATTAATACATTTCACTTCGGTTTGCATCTTATAATTTGCACCTTTCCCGGCAATTACGGGATGGACCAAAATAGCCATTCTCGGACAGTCAAAAAAAGAGCCATAACGCCGCATCTTATAGCAAACTTTTGGAAATTAGAAAACTGCCTCGAAACTCTCTTATTTTAGGCAAACGCGATTTGCTTCAAAACTCTTTTTCGAGTAGGAACAAGCTGTATTGAACATTGAACTGTTTATTAAAGGGTAGGCAATCAAATGATTCGACCACAATGGCACATTGTTGATAAGCAGCGACCCGAATCTGTGGACGAGGTCCTGCAAATTCTACTTGATAACCGACAAGCAGGCGCAGATTTTATCACCGGTTCCTTGAAGGACTTGGAGATACATCTGTCGATGCAAGGAATCAGCGAAGGCGCAGATCTCATGTCGTGGCACCTTGCCAGGGGTCACAAATTGATTCTGGTCGGAGACTATGATTGCGACGGCATCACTTCAACGGCACAATTAGCTCTCTTTCTAAAAGAAATTGGCTACCGCAACTACGCCGTGGTGATACCTCATCGTGCCGAAGGCTATGGAGTTCCGCAGCGGGCCATTACAGAACATTCGAATGCAAGCTTGCTGATAGCTCTGGACTGCGGGACTCAGGACGTGAACGCAATCGGTCTGGCTCGCTCAGCCGGAATGGACTGCATTGTAATCGATCACCATGAAGTGCCCGAGATGGGCCTGGCCCCGGCCAACATCCTCATCAACCCAAAACAGCATTCCTGCCCGTCATCATTTAAAGAATTCTCATCAGCGGGACTAACTCTTCTTTTTCTGGCAGCACTTCGGCGCACCGTTCGCGACCAATTTCCTCAACTTCGTTTAGGTTCAAAGTATCTCGCACTGGCTGCTATAGGTACGGTGGCGGATATTGTCCCTCTAGTCAATGCAAACCGAATTCTTACCAAGGCCGGCCTTTGCCATTTAGGCCAAGATGGTTTTCTTCCTCTGACTGAAATAATCAATGCTGCGGGCCTCTCCGGAAAGAGGCTGACCGCGGGGCATATCGGGTACTATATCGGACCTCGCCTTAACGCAGCCGGGCGGATGTCCAGTGCGCAAATTGCCTTCGATCTCTTAATGGAGGATGATCCGGGAAAGGTTACCGAGCTGGCGAGAGAACTGAATCGGCTGAATTCTAAAAGACAAAAGGAAGAACAGATAATTCTCGCTGAAGTCAGGCGCAGATATTCAGGTGCATTAACATCCAGAAGAAGCTTGGTGATGGGTAATCCCAACTGGCCGACTGGTATCATGGGAATAATTGCATCACGAATTCAGCAGGAACTTCATTACGGTCCAACCATTGTTTTTTCTATCGATGAAGACCGGGGCATAGCCAGAGGTTCGGCAAGGAGTATTCCGGGGGTTGACATCCACGCGGCCTTGAAGTGCTGCGATAAGCAATTGATCCGTTGGGGAGGCCATAAAATGGCGGCCGGTTTGACATGCAAACTAAACCAATTGGAAAAGTTCGCGGATCTTTTTGAAGAAGTGACATGTCAATATGCACAAGATATCTTCATCCCAAGAGGAAAAGTGGATATGGAACTTGACCTCAGCCTTGTTTCGGTACCGCTTTTGGATACGCTCAAAAAATTAGAGCCCCACGGCCATGGAAACCCTACCCCAACCTTTGCTGCAAAGGGTGTGAGGACCAAAGTACAGAAAGCATTCGGAACAGACCAGAACCACCTGCGACTTCTTCTGGAAGGCAGCGTTCGGGGAGTCTTCTGGAGGGGAAGCAATCGCTATGATTCGAACGACGGCGATTGCGTCGATGTCGTCTTCCAGGTGGAATGGGATAATTTCGTCAAAACACCATCTCTAAACATAAAAGACATCGGACACTTTTTCAAAAGTGAATAATCCCTCAGGAAAGAAGATATTGCGGAGCCGTTCTTATACTTCTTTCTTGCTCGGCATCAAAGTCGAAAGTACATCCTCTTTCCCCACAACGCCTACAAGTTTCCCTCCCTCCAAAACGGGGAGCGTGTGCAAATTCTTTTCCACCATTAAGGTCGCAATGTCTTCCACGGTATTTTCCGAATTGATCACTATGGGATTAGTCGTCATGGCCTGAGCCACCTTCGTCGCGGTTATTTTTTCCAGTTCTTTATCAATGCTCTTTTGGGATCTGACGGGTATGAACGTGTCCAACAATGTAAACACCGAGGGAAGACGGACTCTTTTCTGAAGGGCAATTAAGTCGCTTTGACAGATGATGCCTACCAGTTCGCCTGTTTCATCGACCACCGGTAGACCATTAATATGTTTATCGAGCAGTATTTTCGCCGCTTCGGTTATGTCCGTTTCAGGAGACACAGTAATCAAGTCCCTTGTCATGATGTCTTTGGCTTTGGCCATTCGTTAAGCTCCTTCGCTATTTGCTGATTTTCGCAACAAAAGACGGTGATGATCGGCGAACCGGTCCCGCCCCGCGCAGGACCGCACTCCAATTTTTGGCAGCATCGGTTGGCTCTAAAAATTGGAATTCACCCAGCATCAAATTCGTTTCGATAGTTCAAAAGTGATTCACGAAAGAATAGTATAGGCTAAATGTTAAAGCTACAAAAGCACTGATTATAAAAACAGAATGGTCGGCGGTTTGCTGTTTGCTTTGTATGTAGATGGGTTAGCGGTTGCGGCAGACATCTTGTTCACGAATGGTTCAAAAGAGGATAAAATAGAAGCATTGCGGATACTTTTATGCAAAGGGGAAACAATTGAAATGAAGCGGTTTCGAGTCATTCAAGGAGGCAAACAAGACAAAAGAACCGATGCGGGCTTGCCGAGACTTTTTAAAGTGTGCTCCATCGGCAATCTCACCAAAACCGGTAAAGTCTACTACGATGTGAAGTTCAATTGGTATTGTCTGGAGAGGATTGTTCCACTTACGCCATACGAGCAACTAATTTTGGACTACGACAGGTTAGACGAAAAACAGGTGAGCGCTCTAATAAAGGAAATCGATCGTTATTTCACGGAAGATGAGACCAAAAGTCTGGAAGCCTATATGCTGGAACGTTATGGGCTGCAGTTAAAGATAGAAGAGGTGGCACTTCCAATCAAAGAAAAAGGCGGTTTTTTTGAGGAAGGCAACAAAGTCGTATACGACTTTATTGAGCTATCCGAGAAACCAAATTATCCCTTGTCCTTTAAGGTCTGGGGTTATTATACGATATCTGGCTGCCTCTCCACCCCGGAGCTTGATAATGCCGTTTTGTTCTTACGCAGATCTCTAGAATTACTTGGTTTATCGTTGAACATGGGCAGTAAGGACCTTGAAAGAGTGGCGAAAGCAGTCTATGAAAAGGAAGGGCTTCTGGTCAAGAATCAAACGGAAACTGCATAGGGTAGAAATCTCTTCGAAGTCTTTTAAGAGATAACCCGCCAAACGAGGCCCCTGGGAAAAGGCATTATCCATTCCCATTCCGGAAAAATCCCGAAATGAGTTGCCTCACCTGCACAAGGGGGCCGTTCTTGGCACGAAATCGGTGCACTTGTAAAATAGTTTGAGTGAGGCTATATAGTAGCTTTGAAAAATCAGTTGCGCAAAGTGCTCTGCTTATTCCAGCATTGAAATCAAAGGACTAGACATCACTGGCTGCGTACGGTCGGCCTCCTTGCTATTCCTTTTGTTACAAAAGAATTTATAAGAGGGTTCTTATGCAGAAGAAACTTATTACGCTGTTTGCAATGGCTTTTGTTATCAACTGCCAACCCTGGCTTTCTAAAAGCGGACTGGCTCAGCAAGCACCTCCATTGGAGATGAATGTCGAATCCGCCGTTCTCCTGGAAGTTTCGACCGGAACCACTCTTTATGAACATAACGCCGATAAGCTAATCGAACCTGCATCTTTTACCAAAGTCCTAACGCTCTATTTGGTTTTTGAAAGTCTGCAAAAGGGCCTTATTCATCTAAACGATGAGGTCTACATCAGCGAGAAGGCATGGCGCACCGGTGGATCGAAAATGTTTGTGGAGGTGGGGTCAAAGGTGCCCCTCGAAGAACTCATTAAAGGCATTGCGGTAGTCTCAGGAAACGATGCCTGCGTGGCGGTGGCCGAACAGCTCTATGGCAGTGTGGATGCCTTTGTAAATGCAATGAATCGGAAGGCTCAGGAATTAGGAATGACCCAAAGCCATTTTGAGAATCCTCACGGTTTGCCGGCGGAAGGTCAGGTGACAACGGCGCGAGACATGGCAACCCTCGATGCAGCCTACCTAAAACGCTTTCCCAATTCTCTAAAGTATCATTCAATGCGCGAATTTACGTACAACAACATCACTCAGCACAATCGCAACCGGTTGCTGTTTAAGGACCCCAGCGTCGATGGGCTAAAGACCGGGTACGTTGCAGCAGCCGGCTACCATCTTTCTGCTACCGGTGAGCGCGACGGCATGCGTCTTTTGGCTGTGGTTATGGGAGCCAAGACTCCTGCGGTGCGGGAACGCGAAGCGTTGAAGCTGCTCAATTATGGCTTCAGGAATTTTGCTCTCATCCAGCCATTTCCCAAAGACCAGCCGGTAACTACGGTAAAGGTGTGGAAGGGACTTCAAGACAGCCTCAGTCTCTTTCCCGCAGAAGAAGCGACTTTGCTTGTCACCCAGAAAGAAAAGGGTGCCATCCGGTGGCAGATCGAAGCACCTCAAGAGGTTACAGCACCCGTCACCAATCAGCAGGTGCTGGGGAAAATGGTATTCTATATAGCCGACCAGCCGAAGAAGACAGTGGCCCTATTGAGCCATGAGGAGATTGCCCGTGCCGGGTGGTTCAAGAGTTTATGGCAATCCATCGTCCAGATTCGCCTACCCAGCATCAACTGGCAGTGGCTCACCGGAATATCCGCCGGCGTCTTCCTGTTGGCGGTGCTTCTCATGTTTGTCCTGAGCCGCCGCTCGTCGCGGAGATCCAGAACTTTCAGGAAATAATCAATTACTTTTATCCGGCAGGTTTTGGGGCTTGCTTGCCTTTTTCTTTTTGGCGGGATCACCGATCTCGCAACTGCCCGACATTCAAGTGTTAATACCTAATTTAGGCAGGACCCAGCGGTTTAGGGCTATCCATCCAACCAGCATGCCTACAAGAATTAAAGAATCCGTGGGCACTTGCTTGCTCCTTCCTGTGACTTATCAGTCACATTGATTGAAAATGTTTGATGGCAATCGTAGTCTCCAGTGCTCACTTGCATAAGTCACCGAAAGATCTTGCATCGTCATCGCGGCGAATGCCGGAATGACGATTATTTATTGGCGCCAGCAAGATTCGCCAAAATTAGATGATAATGCAAGGACTTATCCAAATCTATAATAGCGACGATAAATCCGGCAACCTGCCGGAAATAACTAAGCTCAGCTAAACTTGCTGGAAGAGGGTCCACAATTTGAACTGGATGAACCCAAGCCGCCGGTGCCGGACGACGTGGAAAAAGGCGATAAGATTCGCCCCAAATCTTTGCCCTGGCACTTGGGGCAGCAAATGGCGTGTTCATCTCGCTGCGACCAGACTAAGGCTTCGAAATCTTTTCGACATTGTTTACAGTGGTACTCATAAATCGGCATCTTTCACACCTCCAACACGTGAACAATAACGTATAAAAGGAAATCAATCATTCAAAATTCAGTTAATACTATTAACCATATTGCACATGATATGCAAGACATAAAATAATGAAAGTTATTTTTCTCCCTATTCCTTTGTTTCGGTGCCTGGTTTTTCGATAGGCCACTCGCCACGACTGACAAGGACCTCCTTCAAAGCCTCGAGGCCCGCATTTACAGCTGGGAAACCGGCATAGACACCCACTTGAAAGATCGCTTCAGACAGCTTCTCTGCAGGCACACCCACATTCAATGCTCCATGCGCATGAATTTTCAACTCATCGATCTTCTGCAGAGCGGCCAAAGATGCCACGGCGATCGTCTGCCTTTCCGGCAGAGATAAAACCTTGCGCGAATACAGGTTGCCAGTAATAAATAGAGAGAGCTGCCTGGCTAAATCAGGATCAAACTCCTTCCAGAGCTGGTATGGGACTTCAACCGGCACGGGTCCTGAAAAAAGCAGGTTTGCAGTCTCTTTGGTGCGTTCCACAAGCTTATCAGCCATATTTAACTCCTTAATTTTTCTAAACATTCAACTGGAAATCGCGCGGGACCTTGGTGATTTGCCAGTAGCGGGCTTCCCCTGACCAGCAACGACCGACTCAAATTCTGAGTGGTCACTACTCGCGGTAAGTTCGGTGCTTTGCAAGCGAAATCTCACCAGAAGCGCGTCCAAAAATCCTGCAGCACAGCGCTTTAGTCCCGGTGAGGCAAAAAGGGCAGCCCAGGACCACTCTACGCCAAAAAGAGTCCATACAGTCATTTCTAACACGGTCGTTACCATGGAAAAAATCAAGATGGCGAATTTTGTCTAAGTTGACAAGAGAGAAGATTGCTTTTAAGTTAGCTCGATTTAATTTCAGGCTTTCGGTGGAAACCTGACGCGCTTAACAATGCATTGAAAGCTGCAGGGCCCGTTCTCAGGTGCAGCAGACAAGGGCTTAGTGAGAATAAGTCACTGAATTTTTATGCAACCTTCAGTGATTTTGTGACTACGCCGCCGGCATGCTTGGGCGGTTATTGTCATGCGGCACCCAATAAGTTGGCTGATTCCTTGGATTTCAGTTTATGCTGGCTTCTTCCCATAACGGCGAACGAAATTTTCAAGCACGTAGTAAACTTAAAGGAACCATTGAGTCAGATCCTATACTGGGTGAGGGTTAGGTCTTTAGTATGGTCTTGGCTCGGCTGATAAAATTCTTACGGATAGAGTCCAGAGTTGAATTGTGGAATATAATTGCAAATAGATTAGCTGGAGTTTAAGCGTAAGCTTTGGATTGGTTAATGAAACGCAGGACTTAATCCGAGAAAGTTTAAGTCTAATTAGATAAGGAGCATAGGAAATATGAAAACGTGTGATCCCACATCATGTGACACTTGCCCGAGCAAAGGAAAGGGCACCAAGGAAGAGATCATTCGCTGCAAGCTAGCGCGGATCAGGCATAAGGTTCTTGTCATGAGCGGCAAGGGAGGCGTCGGAAAGAGCAGCGTCGCCACATACCTTTCCCTGGCACTGGCCCAGAAAGGGCATAGAGTTGGTCTCATGGATATCGATCTGCATGGTCCGAGCATTCCGAAAATGTTTGGCCTGCACGGAGTTTTGAACATCACTCAAGAGCAAGAGATTATTCCCCATCAGTACTCACCGAATTTGAAGATTGTCTCCATAGAATCGATGATGGAGGATACAGATTCGGCAATCATCTGGCGGGGTCCCTTGAAGCATGGCGTTATCCAACAATTTATTGCCGACTGTAAATGGGACGATCTTGATTTTCTGGTCATCGACTGCCCTCCTGGAACCGGTGACGAACCTTTAAGTATCGCTCGAATTATCCCGGAAATAAAAGCGGTCATCGTCACTACTCCTCAGGAGGTGGCTCTGGCCGATGTAAGAAAATCAATCAATTTTTGTCGCAAGATGAACGTGGAAATGCTCGGTCTGGTTGAAAACATGTCCGGTCTCTACTGCCCGCACTGCGACGGGTTCATTCCAATCTTCGGCACCGGTGGCGGAGAAAAAACCTCGGAAAAAATGAAGATCGCATATTTAGGCCCCCTTCCTTTTGACCCGGCAGTGGTGGTTGGAGGAGACAAAGGTCGGCCGGTGCTGGAAGAGGAAACGGAATCGCCTTTCAAGACCGCAGTTCATGACTTTGCCGCTAAAGTTTTGGAGCGCTTGGGAGAGTCAGAGGTTAGAGAGGAAGAGGCAAAAGATCAAACCATACATTGACAGCGAGGATAAGGAAGGGAGGTCAGTCCGGACCATGTTCACCATTTCGTTTGACCAGACGTCTTTGACGGAAGAACAACTCAAAAAACTTCAAGAAATGTGGCTGCACTGTATGCGCCGCATTATCGTGAGTACAACCCTGGCAGGGAGTGGGCATCCGGGCGGCTCCATGTCTTCCCTACATTTGCTGTTGCTGCTCTACAGCACACTCCGGCACCGCCCGGATGATCCATGCTGGTCGGAGAGGGACCGACTGCTGGTCAGTATGGGGCATATCAGTCCGGGCGTTTACAGTGTGTTGTGTGAATTCGGCTACATCAAAGAAGAGAACATGCTGCTTGAGTTCAGACATGCCGGTTCGTCTTTTGCGGGGCATGTGGAGTGCTGCGTCCCCGGTGTGGAATGGAACACGGGCAACCTCGGGCAGGGGTTGTCTGTCGGCACGGGCATGGCTCTGGCGCTCAAACTCAAGCGCAACCCCGGTCGGGTAGCGGTTTTGATGGGAGACGGAGAACAGCAAAAAGGCCAGATCAGCGAAGCACGACGCTTTGCAGTGAAATACGAACTGAACAATATGTTTGGCATCGTTGATCGCAACCATTTGCAGATTGGCGGAAACACCAATCAGGTTATGCCGCAGACCATTCGAGCTGAGTATGTAGGATCTCAGTGGAACGTACTCTATTTGGAGGACGGTCACGATTTTGAAGAAATATTTCAGGCTTTAAAGCGAATCCATAGCGGAGAAGTCGACGATCCGAGATACCCTTCCGTCCTCGTGGCACGAACCACTATGGGCAAAGGGGTGTCCTTTATGGAAAACAAAGCCAAATATCACGGCAGCACACTCACCGAGGAAGAAGCCGGCAAAGCCCTGGAGGAATTGGGGCTGGAAAATCCTGTACCGGAATATCGCAAGAAACGATCCGGACTGGTTACATTTACTCAAGAATTTTGCGCACCTACACTCTATCCCTTGATAGAAGTGGGGGATCCGAGGACTTACAGCCCCGAAACATTGACCGATAACCGCTCTGCTTATGGGGCAGTATTGGAAGATCTTGCCCGTCTAAACAATACCGAATCCGTGCCCAAAGTCCTTGGTTTCAGCTGCGATCTGGAGGGCTCGGTAAAAATGGGAGGATTTCGCAGGATCAGCGAATCGGCCTTTTTTGAAGCCGGCATCCAAGAGCATCACACGGCAACCATGGCAGGTGCCGTCAGCAAAGAAGATTTTGTCGCTTTCTTCAGCACATTCGGAATCTTCGGCGTCGACGAAGTGTATAATCAACAGCGCTTGAACGACATCAACCAAACCCAACTCAAAGTGGTCTGTACTCATCTCGGGCTGGATGTAGGCGAAGATGGGCAAACCCATCAGTGCATAGACTATATTGGCTTGCTGCAGAACTTGTTCGGCTTCTCCGTGTTCATTTCGGCAGATCCAAACCAAACGGACAGGATTGTCCGCTACATCGCAAATCGTCCGGGCAATTTCTTTCTGGGCATGGGACGCTCCAAAATACCCGTCATTACTGACGAGGCCGGCAATCCATTTTATGCGGGAGCTTATCGGTTTGAACCAGGCAAAGCGGATTGGATAAGGCAAGGAGATCAAGGAGCCATTTTGAGCTACGGAGCTACTCTTCAATTTGCTCTGCAGGCCGGAAAAGAGCTGGCTGAAAAGCACGGCTTGCAGCTGGCTGTGTTGAACTTTGCATCGATAAAGCCGCTGGATACCGATGCTATCCTCAAGGCAGCCGATTCAGGATTCTTACTGACCGTTGAAGACCATCATGTGGATACAGGTTTGGGAGCCAGAGTTGCCAACGTAATCTCCTCGCGGGGAATTCCTTGCAGGCTGACCAGATTGGGAGTGAAGCACTACGGACTTTCCGGCAAACCCGGCGTGCTGTACCGCATGGAAGGCATCAACTCAGAGGGAATTGTCAAAACCGTTTTAGAAGCTCAAGCAAATGGGTGGCTAGATAAGAAACAGTCTTTGCCATAAAGTCCGGTTTGCAGAGCTCGATCTCGAACTGCGTCCGCAAGACTTTTACGGACGGCTTGCAGAGATTAGATCTTGGGGGTACCAGAAGTACTCCCAAAGATTCTGTCATGGGAAATTCGAGCAGAACCGGTCTGATTTTCGCCCATGCCGGGTTGGCAAATAGCCTGAGCAGAAAGGTCTGCCAACTCAAGCAGCGGCGAATCCTGGAATATGAGGGAACGTTGTCGACATTGGCGCGTTGCAAAAACTGTCGAACATATTCCAAATGCTTTGCTGCAGTTTCATTCCGCTTCTCAAATTGGCGCAGCAATGGCAAGTAACCGTCTGAAGGCCCGCTGACCCTCAGCCAGTGCGATTCCAATTCACTCTCCAACCAGTGATGGCAAGATTTGGCCGTGAAACCCAGATCTTCGCTGAACCGCCCGCAGAAGCCATTGATGTGAGGATGCAACATCCCATCTGCCAGTAGATGACTTGCGAACCCGAGCATCCAATGTTTCATGTTTTGGGGCGGCTGAACTTTTTCCTCGTCAATCCATAACCCAAAAAAATCAACAATTGCCTGACCTTCATATTTGTGAATCTCTCTTCCCACACTATTACCGAGTTTAAAGGAAGGAAGGTCGTAAAAAAATATATCCGGGAGAATGGCCCCCAAAAGATAACCTTCGCGAGCAGTCCCATCCACCACGCCCGAGTTCCTCAACAAGCGGAAAGTTTGATGGGCCAGTAAAATGTGGAGACGCTCTTTGGGCACTATCCCAACTCCCTTTAGGATCAATCCTCCTTCAGCTTTTCCTTGTAGATTTCTAATATCTCAGGGATTAGCCGACGGATGAAGGAGGCGCGATCGCCTTCAAAAGTCTTCATATACTCTTCATAGCGTGGATGGGACGATGAGAGGGTCGGAGTCCGATGCTTATCCGAAGAGAACCGGCCCGCGAATTCTGCAACCAGGTCCACCAGCGGAATCCTCGACGTGGGAAAGTCTTCTACCCATCCCGGGCGACGCATGGCTTCAAAGCGAAGTTGGTCCAGGAAAAATAAGGTGATGTCCATAATGGCCATCTTGTCCAAATTCTCCAGGAAATAGAAGCGAGTGCCGGTACCCAGGCCTTGCACTCCCATTATGAATTCATAAATGGCCATCGACGACTCTTCCCCCGGTTGTATCAATTTTGCCAGAGTCGCATCGCCGAGATCTATCAGACGCGTATTTTCATCAAATGATTCCGCAAAACGCCGGCTCCATTTTTCAAAGCCCCTTTTGGCAGTCAGATGCTGACGCTTTTCCCTCATGTCTAAGATCTTTGCCACACCTTCTCCCATCCGCAACTACAACCGGAGGCTCTCCGAAAATGCCTCCTTTGTCATTTCGAAATATCGTTTTCTCAAAACACATCGGCGGAAAAAATATAAAGCTCGACATCGGATTTGTTCCAGGCATTAGGCTGCAGGCCGGCTTTTCTGCATACCCATTCCAGAAACTGCTCCCGGTCCCATCCATTTTCCGTTGCGACCTGTGGAAGAAGCAAACCCGAATGATAACCCTTACGAATATACAGACCATGCTTGCCAATTTCGATCTGATCGGGATCCGTGATTCGTTCCATCGGGGTCAATACGGATATCTCGATTTCAATCTCATCCAGTTCCGAAGGTTCCAAAGCACAAAAGCGTGGATCTGAAAATGCAGCTTGAACAGCCATGTCCTTGATTGTTTCATGCAGCGCTCCGCGCGCTTCGATCATACCTATACAGCCTCTTAAAGCTCCTGCCTTTTTGACGCAGACAAATGCGCCCCTCGGTTCCGCTAATTTGGACGATTGCGGAGAAAACTGAGGCAAAGGTTCACCCAGACAACGACTTCGAATTGTCTGATAAGCCAATTGCCGAAGGGTTTTCTTTTCCTCCTCAGACAGTCCAAGATCCACACCCACCTGTTTTTTTTTACCGCCTCCCGGATTATTGACCAATGCCGCGGCCATGTAGCCCACCACACTGCGATTGTCACCGGTCACATCTCCTGAGTTGGCATATTGCAAAACCGTGCACTTGGTGGCCCCAAGCTTTTTGGCAGCGAGCATGACAGTCACCATCGGACCACCACCGCAAGCCTCGCAATTGCCTTTTCTCAGGCTATCGGAAAGTCCGGCAGGATCGAAATCCGAAACCCGGTCGATAAGATTTTGATCCAGTCGTTTAGCTTCGTCGTAAGAATGGAAGTGAGACAGATCGCTGCTTGCTAACAAAAGAACTTTTTTATCTCTGCAGACATCTGCAATCGACTCGGCAAGCTGTACACAATTTTCAAAAGCCTGATCACCCATTACTATCGGAGTCAGTTTGAAATCATTGAGTACAACCTGCAAAAAAGGCAATTGGATTTCGAGGGAATGTTCCTGCGAATGAGCTTGTGGAACATAGTCAATAGGAATGGGCTGGTGCATCAAAGCATCCACTAAGTCTCCGTCCAGCGGGACTACACCCAGCGGAGTACGATAACCGCCTAACTTGTAGATGCTGGCGCCTTGAAAATATGCTCTATGGCTCGGAGCAACGATAAGAACTCGATCGAAAGGCTGATCGAGCAGGAGTTTGTAGGCGCATGCGGCTACTCCCCCGGAGTAGGCATAGCCGGCATGAGGAGCAATCAGTGCAACAATCTCACCTTTAGGCGGAGAGACTTTTGCCTGCTTGATATATTTTTGGATCTCCGTCTTCAATGTGTCCTTATTTCCAGGATACCAGGAGCCCGCAATAACCGACTCCCGAATCTTTTCCGCATTCATAAGTCCCCCTTTGCATCAGGAAAGAACACTTCCAAAAATAACCCCTCTCCTCCCTCATTCAGCAGCATACCTAAAAAAGGTGGATAAGCTAAGCACCGAAGAGACTCAATTCTCCTTTGTAGAAATAAAACACTCGCCACGGCAGGTGTCAACGCGCATCTGGAACTAAAATTGTTTTACTCTGGTCAGCAGATAGGGATCGCAAGGTATTGATTCGCATTCTGATTTTTTATAAGTTACGCTCGCTCGAACGCTCACTTTATTGAATATCGAGGCACCCCGCATCTTCCTTCCAACGTTATAACAGAAGGGATTTTAATGAAAGCGAAATTGGAAAACATCGCCATCGTGCTTAGCAGGCCACATTTTCCCGAAAACATTGGAGCCTCAGCCAGGGCGGCAAAGAACATGGGCATCGGTCGCCTGGTAGTCGTCAATCCTCGTGATTGCGATCTCACTCGAATACTGAAAATGGCTACTCACAATGCCGAAGATGTGGTGACCAATATGGAAATCTACGAAGACTTGGAGGCGGCTTTGGCGCCTTATTCTTATATCGTGGGGACCACTGCCCGCACGGGTTCGCACCGGCGAACGCTCAGGAGTCCGAGGATTCTCGCTGAAGAATTGGTGCCTGTCAGTCATAATAACTTGATAGCTATTTTGTTCGGCCCGGAGAATGCCGGCCTTGCTGCTCAGGAATTGAAATATTGTCAAAGTATGGTCACCATTCCCACGGCGGACTTTTCCTCGATAAACCTTGCTCAGGCGGTGATGATCCTCACTTATGAGATATTTTTAGCAAGTATCGATCCACCCAAAAGTTTTGTCCCGAGGCTTGCCAACAGTCACGAACTTGAAGGCATGTATGCGCACCTTAAAGAGACGTTGACAAGAATCAGCTTCATCAACCCGGAAAACCCCGATTACTGGATGATGAGTGTAAGGAGATTTTTTGGTCGAATTGGCCTTAAAGCCAGAGAAGTCAAAATGATTCGAGGCATTTGCAGGCAAATAGACTGGTACTGTGACAAGCGTCCGCAATCAACTCCATCCTCCAACTCAGATAAATGACTGCAGCGACGGCACTACCCTTGTCTCGCCCCCGATGATCAGTCATAATGTCTAATAATTATAACGACTAAACACGAAGGGACCTGTTCGGAATGGATGCTCTGAACTTTGATTTCTCCCAGCCTCGAGTGGTTAACGGGGTAACCATCATTGGTCCCGATCTGTTTGCCGTTGATCGTACGGGCAAACCGCTGAGTCCCATTGCATCCGTCTTTCCGGATCACAAAGTCATTGTAACAGGCCGTGGAATTCACGCCATGCAGGTCCAAACGATGGTCGATTTCCTTAGAAATGAGAGCCATCAACGGGAACACAAGGAGCTGAGCACTGATGAGGAAGAAAATATCTACAGCAATTCAGTCTCCATTCTTACCCACGATCTCGTCATCCTGATCCGATCAGACCCTGCAGACATGGAAAAGATCTTTGCCGCCGACGAGGTACTGCAGCACCTGTTGCCTAAAGATCGCATTCAGTTTACTGGAATCCAGCGGGCTGAAGTGAGGAGGAAGCTCCGACGGCGCGGGGAAAGCTGGCGCATTTCACCTACTCCCCATTCGACACGGGATATCCAGCGCTTCATAGAATCCAGCCGAATACAAGTCAATACCGGCGCTACATTTTATTACAATGCGCCCACCGGCGGACGCTACATTACTTTCCAGGAATTAATGAAGATCCGACCTCTGCTGCACATCGACCCAGAAGAAGCGTTGGCCAGACTGGAGGAAATCCTTCATCTGACCCAGCTGACCAATAATCTCGCAGTCCCTGAGCTTAGCTTCTTCCTTCAGGCCGATAAGGTTCTCGATACCGAAGATCTCA
>Ga0210088_1000030_pt1 | contig 32997 bp, 26 predicted proteins | sample RushMan_CattailN_6_FD_185557 | JGI IMG/M metagenome (GOLD analysis project Ga0210088, IMG submission 185557) | Wetland microbial communities from San Francisco Bay, California, USA, that impact long-term carbon sequestration -... | ecosystem: Environmental > Aquatic > Marine > Wetlands ... | reverse complement strand
TTGTTGGCACTCGCAATCATAACCTTTTTCCCTCCACTGAGCCTCGTGCTGATCAAATAGCAAGAGCATCAAACCTTCGCCATCCTTAATTTATCCTAAGAGCATGTGAAACGCCCCCCGCTCATTCCACGGGGAGCAACGAGGCATTGTTTATTCGCGGGCAGACCTCTGAGGAGGCATAAATGGAACGGAACATACAGCATTCCTACCAGTCAAAATACCATCTTAACCCTATTACCTGCAGGACCTTAAGACCTTATTTTGTATTTCAGAAGACATACCAAAACATATCTGCCACTCTCCCACTCGTGAGAAGCCAGGTCAGGCCACCCCCCAGCCTCCTGGCTTTCCTTTTTCCGGCATGCGATCGAAATCGATTCACTCCCCCCCGGCTCATCGCTCGGTAAGATCTTTAAAGAAGGAGTAGATAAATGGAAAGCAACAAAAAAAAGACCTCTTTACGAAAGGCTAGCAAGGCGATTCACATGGGAAATCTGGCTTCTCCCATATACGGGGAAGTCTCGGTGCCGATTTTCCAGAGTGCCACGTTTTCCTTCCCCAACATTGAAGAAGGAGCAGCTCGATTTTCCGAGCAACATCCGGGATTCATATACAGCCGCTTGGACAACCCCACGGTGAAGGCCCTGGAAGAAAATATAACCGCCCTTGAAAATGGTACGCGAGGATTGGCAACATCATCAGGCATGGCGGCCATCAGCACAATTCTTATCGCGTTGCTGGATAATACATCTCATGTGGTAGCAACGGATGCGCTCTATGGTTCGACACGACTCATTCTGGAATCCGAATTTTCACGCTTTGGTGTAACTTCCACTTTTGTAGACACCTCCAACTCGGATAATCTCCGCAAAGCACTGAGCCCCGAAACTCGGCTAGTCTTCGTTGAAACACCAACCAATCCCACCATGAGTATCACCGACTTGCGCGCGACAGCCGAAATAGCTCATCAACATGGAGCCTTGCTGGCAGTGGATAATACCTTTGCAAGCCCCTATCTGCAGAGACCGCTGGAGTTTGGGGCCGATATAGTCGTACACAGCCTCACCAAATACATTAACGGTCACAGCGATGCGCTGGGCGGTATGATCGTTGTAGGAAATGATGACCTGCACATTAGGATCAGGAAAATTCTGCGTTTTTTTGGCCCCGTTATGGACCCCCATCAGGCGTGGCTGATACTGCGTGGCGTGCGGACTCTGCCCGTTCGGCTGGAGAAAGCTCAAGACAACGCAATGCGATTGGCGGAGTTTCTTCGAACACACCGCAAAGTCGCCTGGGTTCGTTATCCAGGGCTTCAAGGTCACCCCCAACATGAACTCGCCAAAAGGCAAATGGATGGCTTTGGCGCTATGCTCTGCTTTGGAGTCAAACAAGGACTTGACGGCGGAAAGACGCTATTGAACAACGTACGCCTCATAACCCTCGCTGTCTCGTTAGGCGGTGTGGAGTCTCTGATCGAACATCCCGCTTCCATGACTCATGCCTCCGTACCCCGCGAAGAACGGTTACAAGCCGGCATCTCGGATGAACTGGTAAGACTCTCGGTTGGATGCGAAGATTACGAAGATCTTCAGGAGGATTTGGATCAGGCTCTAAACAAGATTTCCTGAGAGATTCGAAAAAATGTTCATTGACACAAGCGGCGCAGGACTTCCGTCCTGCACCGACCCGCATCCGGCATCCCCCCGATCTCGCAAGCTACCTCCCATCGAGTGTGCTAAAAGTCAATACCGGGCTGGGGCTCGATATCTTTTCGGTAAGCGTGTTTGATTTCCTTTACTTCGCTTACGGTGTCTGCGAGTTCGATAATTTCAGGATGGGCATCCCGACCGGTCAGGATCAGGTGCATCAAGGGAGGCTTCATCCTGAGCAGTTTCAGCACTTGATCGAGATCGACCAATTGGAGCTTAAGTGCATTGTTTATTTCATCAAGTATGACCAGGTCGAACTTTCCCGATTCAATCTTTTCCTCAGCAAGACGGATCGCCCTTTGCGCTGCTTCCCGATGGACTGAATGGGGGTAGGGATTGCCTTCGATCCCGCAAAAACCCATCCCCGTGGGAATTATCTCGACATCGCACGCAAGCTTTTTGATACCATCCCATTCTCCAGTGTAAAGATCCCCTTTCATGAACTGAATCATGGAAACCTTCATTCCATGCCCGCAGGCTCTCACAAGCATCCCTACGGCAGAAGAAGTCTTGCCTTTACCGTAACCTGTAACAACAACGACTAAACCTACCCTCTTCTTCGGTTCAAGGTGCTTGACTTCCAAATTCAACCTAAAGCTTTCCGACTCTTCATTTTCCATTATCCACTCCTGACTTGCACCTACTCTTAAGCCCTGCAGCACAGGGCTTTAGCCATGCTATATGCGGGACTAAATCCATCCGATGGGCCGGCCTCCGGCCGCAACGCCGGCATCTGCTTAATACATATACGCATCAATTTGCTGAATTCAACCGATGGTCTTCCTCGGCGCACTTGACTATTGCCTTTAACTTTAGAAAATAGTTCACTTACAACCGCTGAAAACAAAATGCTTGTTGATATAGGAGAAAGCTGGTGTCGGGTATTCAGGAGATTTTAGTAGTTCTTGTCGTCATCTTAATTTTGTTTTACCTGCCAAAACGGACGGGCGGACAGCAGCCTAAGAAGAAAGGAGGTCTCTCCGAAGCTCTATCCGGCAAAATACGTCTGGCGCTCTTGATCTCTTTTGTTTGGCTTGCGTGCACGGCATATTTTCTTAAGCCGTGGCAAAACAAGATCTTCCCTTTTCTCTATTTGGGCCTTGGTCCGGTGGTTATGGGGTGGGGGGTTAGCTGGGTTATCTTCGGTTTCCGGAAACATTCGTGATGGCCGGAACCCCGTTTTCTGAGTTCGTCATAACTCGCACAACTATTCGCATTCAGCACCACAATTCCTTTACTGAGCAGCCGGAGCTAATTGATAAATGTAAATATCCGGGTTAAAAGAAAGAGCCGAACGAGCCGACCAAAGGTTCTTAGAGAAAAGAGAACCCATTTTCATTTAAACCTCGAGGGCTCAAAGTAAGCATCAGGAATAAATTTGAGGAGAACGTATAAATGACACGAGAAGAAAAAATCGAAGCAGTTCAGCAACGTGCAAAAAAGAATTTTTCATCGGGTTATAATTGTGCCGAATGTGTCACAGAGGCTGTTTTCACCCTGCTGGAGAGCGGCCTGCCGGATGAAGTGAAAAAACTGGCTACCGGATTCGGTGGCGGTATTGGGCTGTACGGCGATACCTGCGGAGCGTTGGCAGGCGCTGTTATGGCGGTTAGCGCCTTCCATGGCAGAAGTTCACTTCCTGCAGGCGAAGGCAAAGAAGTGCTCATGCAGTCTAAAGATCAATTATACGGTAAACCCGGTCTCTACCGTCTGTTCAACCAGATCCCCAACAGAATCAGGCAAAAGTACGGCGAAACGTTGTGCAGAGGCATAGCAGCACAGTGGCGCGACAACTGGCTCTGCCGCGACCATGCGCTCTATTGCCGTGGAGTCATAGTCGATGCGGCAGGGATTGCCGCAGACTTAATACTTTCCGACACCCACGAACTGGCCTCTCAGAATTTCGGGGAGAACGTAGAAAACCTCAAGGATTGATGCCTAATGCCCATAGCAGATAAGATGGACATTCAGCGCTGTCTGGAAATCCTTGAATTGGATCATACTCCATCTTCAGCTGAGATCAGGCAAGCCTATAAAGACTTGGTCAACGTATGGCATCCGGATCGTTTCGTTCATAACCCACGATTGAGAGAAAAGGCGGAAAAGAAGCTCAAAGATATCAATAGGGCCTATCAGTCGCTGATTTCGCAATCGCAATGGGACATGAATTCGGAGCAATCCGAGCTGCATCATAGTGGCACAGAAAAATCAGAATACCACGGTAATACAAAAGCCGCTCCCAACCACTCGAGCCATTTGCCGAAAACCGGCAAGACGGAGCTGGCTGTTGAGTTTGGAACCCGTGCAGTCCTGACAGTCTGTTATTCCCTGTACAAGGTTTTTAATCATGTGGTTGCCGAACTGGAAGCCAAGGCAGAACGCGAAGCTACCGCCGAAGGGCAAAAACCCAACAAACGATAGATATTAGGGATCATAGGCGTTCCGACAGCAACAACAAACCCACTTCAATCGGAAAGCTACCCGGGAAGCTTCTCTTCCCAACCTAACGTCAATCAGGCGATCAATCGCGAACAGTAAGTCACAAAGAGAGGTGAGATTCTCAGCAAACAGGGGTTTGGAAGAGTTGCAGAGGTAGCTTTGACGGAAATTATTCGGTGAAAGAACAAACGGCCGGTTTGCCGGTAATGCTAAACTTGCGAGGCCCCTTGCTTATGACGGCATCAGCATTGCTCTTTGCCGTCCTTGACAGCTTTATAAAGTTGCTCGGCCCCCCTTTTAGGATTTGGGACATCGCGTTTTATCGATTTGGATTCGGCCTGATCGTATTAGTGTCTATCTTTGGTTGGAAAAACAATCCATTTCGAAGCAAGGACTTGAAGCTTCTAATCATTCGAGGAATCGTCGGCAGCCTGGCATTTCTCTCTCTGGTTGCAACCATCCAACTGATTCCCATCTCCACCGCCATGGTCCTTTTTTATTCTTTTCCGGCCTTCGCCGCCCTATTCTCGACCCTGTTTTTGAGTGAGAAGGTCACAAGATTTGAAGCATTCTGCATCGTTTTGACCTTTTGCGGTGTGGCATTTATATTCGACTTGACTGCAGGGGGCGAATTGCTTGGCCAGCTGACGGGACTGCTTGGAGCCTGTTTCGCAGGACTGGCCATTATCGCTATCAAGAAACTTCGGAACACTAACGGTCCTGTTATCATTTATCTCTACTTCTGCTTACTTGGGGCGGCAACTGCACTTCCGCCGTTTGTCGCCAATCCCCATTTTCCAAGAACTCATATTCAGTGGTTCCTGGTCATCGGGATAATGATCTCATCACTGCTTGCTCAGCTTTTGATGAACCAGGGATTCCACTACTGCAAGAGCTGGGAGGGTGGACTATTTTTGACCAGTGAGGTTATTTTTACTTCGCTCTTTGGGGTATTTTTTCTGAATGAAATCGCCTCATGGCGGTTCTGGCTGGGTGGAAGTTTGATCATAACAAGCATCATTGCACTCAATTGGGGCAATGCTCGAAGGATTTCATACCGCGGAGTACCTCCCCCGACTTCCGACCTCTGACCCCTCTCCTCTGTCTACCCAGTGTTCCTCAGACCTTGGGCAATCCCGTTGAGTGTGGTGCCGAGTGCACGCTCCAGCAGTTCAAGGGAAGAACTTTCCCCGGCTTCTCGCTTTTTGCGGAGCAGACTGACCTGGAGCAGAGAAAGTGGATCCAGATACGGATCCCGGTGACCGATATCAGTTTGAAGCATTGGTTGGTCCATTAGCAGGTATTTGGCATCACGGATTTTTAATATTGTCTCAACAGTTCGCTGATATTCGGCTTCGAGTTCTTTCAGCAGAGAGCCGGCACTGCTCAAATGATCGACGTACAAACGTGCTATTTCCAGATCCGTCTTCGCACAGATCATTTCAATTTTTCCCAGGAGATCGTCAAAAAAACACCATTTACGCGCCATGCTGCGTAACAGTGCCAATCCTTGCGCATCGTCGCAGATCTTGGAAAGAGCGGTTCCTACCCCAAGCCATGCTGGAACATTGAGGCGAATCTGGGTCCAGCCGAACACCCAGGGAATGGCACGTATACCCGCCATGGTCCCGGCGCTTCCTTGCCGATATGCGGGTCTTGAACCGAAATGGACATGAGCCAGCTCACGAACCGGGGTGGCGGTCTGAAATAGTTCGAAGACCTCATCATTCTCATGAACCAGCTTGCGGTAAACCGGCAGCGCCAGGTCGGCAAGCCGTTCCATCGTCTCGTGAAAACGGGCATCCTCGTCCGGTTCAAGATCCTGGCACCAGTCAGGAAATGAAACCAGCAGTATGCCCGATAAGATTACTTCCAGCGAGCGATCCGCAATCGGCTGCAGCCCGAATTTCTGTGAAATGACCTCACCCTGTTCGGTGATCTTAATACGTCCCTGTACAGTTCCCGGAGGCAATGCCAGAAGAGCACGTAAGACAGGGGATCCACCTCCGCGACCCACCGTTCCACCGCGACCATGGAACAGAGTCAAATCGACGCCTGCCTCCCGGCAGACTTTGGTGAGATCCTCTTGGGCTTTGTGTAAGATCCAAGCAGAAGGAATGAGACCGACATCTTTTGCCGAGTCCGAGTAGCCGATCATCACTTCCTGGCGCATCTCACGTGCCTTCAATTGGCGGCTGTAAGCGGGGTGGGCAAATAAAGATCGCATGATCTTCGGAGCGTTTTTGAGATCTTCCCCGGTTTCAAACAGAGGTACTATATCCAAACTGGACTTAGGCGGGTCGGCAGCAATTTCAGCCAACCCCGTTTCCTTGGCGAGCAGCAAAACGTTGAGAACATCCTCAGGAGACTTGGTCATGGACATAATATATGTGCTAACCGCCTCCGGAGCCACTTTGCGCTGGGCACTCCCAATCGCTTTAAAGACTTCGATAGTTTCTCTAGTACGCTCTTCCAGAGGAACCAGATCGTTAATAAGGGGGCGGTGTCCAAGTAATTCCTTCTGCCGCACCTCACGATCCAAAGTCGGAAGAGAGATCGCTTGGGCAATATCATTGATGGCTTTGGTATGAATTTCGGAATCTTCGCGTGCATCCAGCAGATACCCAAAGAAACCGAATATTTTGATCTTGTCCAATAATGGGTCAAGGTACATCTGACATGCCTGGCCCGCTCCAACTGAAATTAGAGCAGAACGGACCAGCAACAGATCGGTCTCGAAGGCGGATACACTTGTATAGGCGGTTGAGCTCTGCTCTTGCCCCGCCTCCCTCCTGTCCCTGAGGTTGTTGAAATTTTCATCGAGTCTCGCTGCGATATAGCTTAGTTTCAGTCGTAGAGGCTCTTCGGCATTACGCTCCCTATTTCTTTCCCAAACTTGCGGAAGCTGCAACCGATCCTCTTCCAAGGATTTCAGCAACATGTCCGGAACCGATTTGACCCGAGTGGACAGAGACAAATAATTGATCAAATCTCTAACCGTCCTTCGGTAAGTGCTGATAACAGTTTGAGCTGCCCGCTTCACTGCAACCGCAGTTACATCCGGTGAAACATAAGGATTGCCGTCTCGATCTCCACCAACCCAGCTGCCGATCCGAAGAGGAGCCTTAACGGTCAACTCTCTTTCAAAGACTTCTTCATAGGCGCGTCTGAGTTCGGTCAGAGATCGGGCTCCGGCATTGATCAACCGATTTTCCAGATACCATAGGGCACTGTTGATTTCATCAATTACCGAAGGTCGTTCCGTACGAACTTCTGCAGTAAGCCAAAGCAGCTCCACCTCCGCTTCAATTAAACCCTCTAAAGTCTTGTGCTCGCCGGAGTCAGCGACATCCCTCGCCAATAATCCGTCAGCAATCCTTGATTGAAGAGCAAGTACAGTACTGCGCACGGCTTCCGTGGGATGAGCGGTCAATACAGGCCTGACTTCCATTTTCGAAATGGTCTGCGCGACTTCATCCGCTCCATACCCGCGTTGTTTGAGCCTCCGCATGGCCCACTCGAGAGAGCCCGGCTGCGGAGAATCGTCAGATTTACTCCGGTGATAGCGTCTACGACGCACGCGGTGGACCTGTTCTGCAGTGTTGATGAGCAGGAAAAAAAGCGTAAAGGCTCGTGCAACCTTGGCAGCCAATTCGATGGGTAGATCGTCCACAGATGCCAAAAGCTTGTCCAGACTGTGAGCTTCAGGTTCGCCAACTCGGCGTGCTCGGCATTGGGTACGCAAGTTTTCAACTGCGTTAAAACATTCCTCTCCCTCGATTCGCCGAATAACCTGTCCTAATTTGGATGCAAGCAGCCGCACATTTTCATGCAGGGAGATATCTTCATCACGTTTTGTCGGGGATGGCAGGAAGCTCATTTTCTACCTAAATTTGGCGATTCCAGCGGCAACTTCCGTCATGCCGACGAAAGGCCGCATCCAGCAGGTGAATCGACTTTCCTGGATTGGTGTCCCCTGCTAAAGACTGCAGGGACAAGCTTCGCAGGAATGAAAATTACGGCTTAACCTGTATATCGATCGCCATAATTTGGTTCTATCGTCCGAACTGGGGAAGAACCGCTATCGATGATTTCAGGCAAGCTCGCACTGGATCATCAGAATCGCTGGGGACTGGATCAAAACGTTTTCAACGATTCTTCCAAAGTTGGGTGGATAGGGAAAAAGGAAACGAAGCCTGATAGTTCAAAAATTTCTTTGATATAGTCTTTTACAGCGCAGAAAGCCAATTGGCCATTCTTGCGTTTGAGTTCTTTCGCGGCCTTGAGCAAAACGCGCAGCCCGGCGCTGGATATGTAGTCCAACTCTTTAAAGTCGATTATTAAATTTGTTTCACCGGCTCCGACAAGGCCAAGCAGCTTCTTTTCAAATTCGTCGGATGTATTGGAATCCAGACGACCCTTCGGTACAAGTATCACTACTCCATTTTGGCGTTTTTCCGTCACTTCCATTGCCCCATTCTCCTCTCATCCTGATACCGCAATCCGCGATATGAGCTGGTTCAATATATGTTAGAAAGTAGTGCTTTCTCTTTAATTCTTACCCGGCGAATGGCAAGCTTCCCAAGCGAAGAAAACTGGCGGGAAGCGGTGCTAAAATCTGCTTAGTACAATATAAAAAGCTTGTCAGCACGTCAATAAACAAGTAGAAAATTAGCATTTCGCCGAATCGATTAAATATATTAGCAACTCACTGGAGACACCCAATGCCGCGACTGCCCTCGGCAGATCCCGAGCGACAGGCTGTTAACAGCCGTTTCATGTACATTTGCAACACCTTTGCTGGAATACTCTTAAACTCAAACAGGTCGAGATTTATCAATCCCAAGAGAGCAACCGTAAGAAGGAGAATTGCATGATGATCACAAAACGCCCATTGAGTTATTGGGTAAAAACCAGCAATCTCAAATTACAGATTATCCTGCTCTTCGTCATTCTGATTACCGTGACGACTCGAGTCATTCCTTTAGAGATGCAAAAAAAGATTGTCAATCATGCGATCGGCCAGAAAAAACTCGAACTTTTGTTCTGGTATTGCGGGTTTTATCTGGCCGCGGTAATCATTGCCAGCGGCATGAAATTCGTAATCACTTATTTGCAGACCTATTTGGGGCAACAATCTCTGGCCAGAATGCGCAAGGAAATGTTCGAGCACATCTTACAACTGCCCCTGAGTTTTTTCCGCAAGACCTCCTCCGGCCTGGTTGTATCTTCTCTAGTCACTGAAGTAGTGACATCCAGTGAGTTTGTCGGTCAGGCGGTAGCTGTACCGGTAACCAACCTGCTCACACTCGCCGCATTCGGCGGGTATATGTTTTATTTGAACCCTTTGTTGGCTTGCCTGAGCCTCATTATCTACCCACTGGTTATTGCCGTTGTGCCCAGAATGCAGCGTCGTTCCAATGAGGCGAACAAAGAACGAGTGGACGTGACCCGCCAGTTGAGCAGTAAAATCGGAGAGACTGTTTCAGGAATACATGAAATTCATGCCAACGGCAGCTACCACATAGAAAATAGAAAGTACAGCGGGTTCGTAGACGAACTTATGAAGGTTCGGATTGTCTGGACTTTGTACAAGCAAGGAATAAAGACCACCAACAACTTTTTTCAGAATCTCGGTCCTTTTTTTCTTTTTATTGTGGGCGGCTATCTGGCCATTCAGGGAAGATTCGATCTGGGAGCACTGGTAGCTTTCCTCTCAGCCCAGGACAAACTCTACGATCCGTGGAAAGAACTGATGGATTTCTATCAGACCTACCAAGACGCTAAAGTCAGCTATGTTCGGCTGATGGAATACTACGACATAGAACCGGAGCACCCAACGGAACCAACAGATCGAGAAGCTTACGACTTAAAGGGGGCGATCCAGGTCAAAGATCTTTCTTTCACTGTTGCGGGAGGGATACAACTTCTCAAACAAGTCAGCCTGGATTTACAACCGGGAGAACAGCTTGCACTGGTAGGGTTTTCCGGGAGCGGCAAAAGCACCCTTGCCCAGTGCATTTCGCAACTCTACACGTACACTGGCGGAAGTGTTCAAATCGATGGTTTAGAGGTCAACGATATGACCAAAAAAGATCTTGCCAGGAACCTCGGCGTCGTAGCACAGTCTCCGTTCATTTTCGATGGAACGATCAAAGAGAATCTGCTCTATTCCTGTACAGCGATGATCGAAGACGGCGATCCTGAAAAAGAGCATAGGTATCCGTCGCTGGACGAAATGATTGAAGTGATCCAGCAAGTGGGTCTGTTTGTCGACGTGCTTCGATTTGGTCTGAACACATTGTTGGAGGCCGACCAGGAAGCGGAGTTAGTCGATAAGTTGATTAGAGTGCGAGAAAGCTTCCAGGCCGATTTTGGTCAAGAGCTTGCAGACTTTGTCGAGTTTTTTGATGAACAACGTTATCTGTACTTTTCTTCCGTGGCTGCCAACCTCATTTTCGGGAATCCCAACCAGCCGGAGTTTTCTCCCAATCAATTGACGAACAATCAGTACTTTCTAGAGTTTCTGGATGAAGCTCAACTGAAGAATCCACTGATCAGTTTGGGCCGCCAGTTGGCCGAACAGACCATGGACATTTTAGGCAACCTGCCGCCTGATGAGATGTTCTTTCAACAAAGCCCGATACTGGCCGATGAATTTGACGACTACAAAACACTGGTTGCGCGAGGCGGAGCAATAAGGCTGCATGAGTTCTCGGCACAGGATCAACATAGCCTGCTCAAGTTAGCACTCCGGTTTGTCCCGGGCATTCACAAAATTGTCGCTCTACCGGAAATGCTGGAAAAACTCATTCTCGACGGTCGATTCCTGTTCATGAAGAAGATTCAAGAAGATCATCCTGGAGCAATAAGCTTCTACAGGATATCCGAATACATCCATTCGCAAACGATATTGGACAATACCTTATTTGGTAAACCTCGAACCGATCACCCCAAGTCGCAGGAACGCATCAACCAGAGCATCATTCAACTGCTGATTGAAGAAGATCTGCTGGAGAGAATTGTCGAAATCGGCATGAACTTCAGAGTTGGAACTAAAGGGGATCGGCTCTCGGGCGGACAGCGGCAGAAGCTTGCTATTGCCAGGATATTCTTAAAGGCCCCGCCAATCCTGATTATGGACGAAGCCACCTCGGCATTGGATAACGCTTCTCAAAAACGTATCCAGAACCTGTTGGAAACGAAGTGGAAAGGGAAAAGCACCCTCATTTCAGTAATCCATAGGCTTGACACCATCAAAGGTTACGACAAAATCGGTGTCATGAAAGCCGGCAAAATCATAGAGATGGGAACTTACGATGAACTCTTGGCCAAGAAAGGGGTGTTGTATGAATTCATCCACGGAGCTAAAGCAAGCGCCCAGTGAATATCAGTCAAATCTTGAAATTCTGATGCAGATTCCAATGTTTTCAGGACTTCCCATCGAGCCCATAAAACTTCTCGCTTATCTATGCAAGAGGGAAATCTTCCGGCCCGGGGAAATCATCTTTCAGCAACACGAGGTGGATGACAATGCATATTTTTTAATTGACGGAAAAGCTACATTAATCCTGGAAAATGACATTGAAGAAGAAATATCAGAATTTGGTGAATCCGCCTTCATCGGAGGCCTTTCCATGTTCTATGGCATGAAGCGACTTTTTACACTTAAGGCGGCAACACAAGTTACGGCTCTTATGCTTTCGCGGGAAAAATTCCAAAAGACTCTTGAACAGTTTCCCGATATCACGAGCAAAATATTCGAGGGTTTGGTGAAAACCATCTACGAGTGGGAAATCCGGCTGGTGGGCGATCGCGATCCCGACTGCGCCAAATGCCGCGCTAACATCGGTGTGACACTTGTGTAGCTATAGATAGGGGTCGTAATTACTATTGTAGTGAATTGCTGTGCTGTCTGAGACGTTTGAAAGCGATCATTATTAAATTATGACGGCATCGGAGTGAACAATGCCTATTTCGCCAAAATCAAGAATTGCTTATCTCGTGCCGGTTTGTATGCTTTCGGCTCTATTGCTGCTCTCCAGCTGCGCAACAGGCAAGCAAAAAATCTCGGGACCCGTTGCCGATGTAAAGCAGTTTTTGGGTGTTTCGCAATATTATGTGAAATCCAATACCCTTCTTCGCAGTCAACCTGAACATACTTCCAAAAGCGCGGGTAGACTTTCCTTAAACTCCAAGGTAACTGAAGTTACGCGGAACAAACTTGGCTGGAGTGAGGTGAAATCTGTGGAAGGCAAACAGCAAGGTTGGCTGCCGACTTCCTTGCTATCGAAGGATCCGGTTGCACAAGCGCAGAAAACAAAGTCAGTCAAGAACAAGAGCGAGAAACTTCCCGCTGCAGAGTCAAAGCCGGCAACTGCTGAAGCTGTTCAAAAGACCGAACCCGCTCCCGAGCCCGACAAAGTGAAAACCTCCGCAAGCAAAGAAAGCGGTGGTTTGCTCTCACCTGAATCCGCAGAGGCTGCAACCATTCCTGAAAAATCCAAGCCTGCGCCGAAAACCAGCGAGGAAAGAAAAGCCAATCCGGACATGTTTGATGCATTTTAGATTCTTTCAATTTGGAGACCACTAACCTATCATCAATCGTCGGAATAGGTTTGAGGTTCCTTTGCTTTCCTTCGGGATTGAAGCTTATCTTTTGTGTATTCGTCAAGAGCCATCGATCGCTTATCCGTGACCATTAATTCCGCACGAGACCAAGCGTTCAACTCGACAGGCTGCCCGACTTCCTGGGATACAAGCTGTTCGATCTTATTGACATCGTTGGGTGAGATCACTCGTTCACCTACAATTTCGGCTGTGGCGCTCCAGTGATCCTCATTCCAAACCGCATCGACGTTTGTGGCGAAATAGCCGCCGAGTTTATCCACTGCACTGCGTATTTCCTGCTCCAGTTTAGAAGTACCTTCTGGCAAGTCGCCGAAATGAGCCCGCCCTATCAATATCCGGCCTCTCCCCGTGACATCAATCGGTACTTGGGAGCGGGCCAGCAGGATAACCGTCGGGTCATTGAGGCGCTTCCGAAGTTTGGTTTGAGCATCTTCGACCTCGTAAGGAAGTAACGCTCTGGAACTCTGTACGCTGGCAAGTATCACAGGCTTCCCGGCAATGTGCAGCAGGTCAACGTCCAGCAGGCTAAGATCAGGACGTGAAGCAAGCATCTCTCTTAACGCCTGTTCTGCCAATTGCACCTTTGCAACATCGGGATCGAGATTGTCCGCCAAAAAAGCCCCGTCCAAAGACTGAACCATCGCTGCGCTTGTGGTTCCTGTGGGAGAGATGTCTTTTGCGAGCACACACCGCACTATCAACTCGGCAGGCATGTCTAATTTGTTGTTAAGTTCCTTTTCAATGAGCTTTACCCGATCGGGTGACATCACCTTGGGCGTCCTGACGGTGGCAAGTATCTGCATTTCTCCTTTGTTTTCATTATATACAATGTCACTCAAGGAAGTTGTGGGCTCTTTTCGCAAAGTTTCTGTAAAAACATCTCGCATGGTTTGGTAACGCTTGCGATCATCAATCATGCTAATGAGCGCATTTGTCAAGACTACCGCGACAATCGCAAAACCAAATCCGGCCGCCAGCAGTCTTCGCACCAGTTGTTTGCGGCTTAGCACCTCCTCCTCGGCCGCCAGGCCTCCCATGATAAAAACGAGCGAAGAGACCACCAATATCGCCATAAAATTGGCGAAAAACAGCAGGAAAGCTCCGTAAGCCCCTTTGAAAGCACCAACCGCAAGGCATAATCCACATGTCGAAAGAGGAGGCACAATTGCAGTGGAGATGGCCACCCCGGGGAGAGCCGGACTGATCCGCTCATCGACAACCGCCAGCGTTCCCGCAAGGCCGGCAAACACAGCAACGAGTAGATCAAGCAAAGTGGGCGTAGTGCGGGATAACATTTCGGGAGTGACCTCGGTGGCAAGAGGCAGAGTACCGAAAAGCGCTCCAAACGCTATCGCCAGCAGTATTCCCCCGATCTCTGCACGGACGGCTCTGCCAAAAAGCGAACCATCTCCCCTTATCATGCCGAGCGCGGTGCCGAATATGGGCGTCATGAGAGGCGAAACCAACATAGCTCCTATGACGACAGCGGGACTGTTGGCAACCAGCCCAAGGCTGGCTATCAACGATGCTGCGGAAATCAGCGCATAGTAGCCGGGGGCCGGGGTGGAACCTAGGGAAATTTCCTCGATAATTTGCTCTGCCCTCGCCGGAGATGGATGGAAATATTCCACCACCGAGCGCGCGAACCGCCATACCCCTGTGGATTCGATACCCTTGTTCAACTCTTTTCCCCTCCGTATCCCAGACTTGATGAGCAGTCTTCCCTGGGATTGCCCAACAGACTTATATTAGTATCCTTCCGGAAACCTCGTTTTTTGGCTTGCCCCCGTTAGAAACGGGAATTCTTTCAGCCACGATTCGCTGCAAATTCGCGTCCCTCTTGGCAGGGTTGGAGTCCTGCGCTGCGTCAAAAGGAAGTTATTGGATGGGCATTGCTAATTCGATTGAAATACATCAGATTTGATTTTTATCATAGCAGTCCGGTGGGGTGCACAATTTTTTTCCGGGTTCCCGTCACAAGCATTACGGGAAGGTTTGAGCAAAAAGCGAGAATCCGGAACAACTCAAAACACGAACGTTTCACAAACAACATCAGAAATAACGAGACTTGGAGTACTCGGCTTTGTTCAATATCATGTCGACTAACGTTTGACAAATCCTCACTATAGCCCAATCGCGACGAGGGATTGACAGAATCCCGGACTTTTCCTATGTATTGTTCTACGGAACCATTGCTATCAACACTTCGCATAATTCAGAATGGAAAAATTGTGAAATTTTTAGGCGCGGAGCCGGTGTCTAAGTCAGGAAGGTATAGCTGAGGTAAAATCGGGAAACTTACAACAAAACAGTACAGACATCGTTGTAAAGGATCTTTCAGAAACGCGTGGTTTGTCTACTTTACCTACATTTATTGAGAGGTGACTGGGAGTATATATCACCGCAATATAGATCATAATTTTATCGAGGTGAGATTGATCAATGATTCATCGTGAACGAGTGAAACCGCCCTCATATATTTATCCGGCCCATGAATGGAAAATGATTGAAAAGAGATTTTCCCCTGAATTCATGGCGCAAATGGAAAGTATTTTTTCTACCGGTAACGGCTACCTGGGATTCCGTGGAACATTCGAAGAAGGAGCCCCGGTTGTGCAGGAGGGAACCTTCGTCAACGGATTCTATGAATCCTGGCCGATCGTCTACGGAGAAGAGGCCTATGGGTTCGCCACCACCGGTCAAACCATCGTCAACGCGCCAAACGGCAAAATAGTGCGTTTATATGTAGATGATGAACCTTTTTATCTGCCGACCGCCAACTTGATCCACTTCGAGCGAGCGCTGGACATGCAGAACGGGACCCTGGACCGGGAGATTCTTTGGGAAATGCCTTCAGGAAAGCGTGTCGCCATTCGCTCGCGCAGATTCGTATCGTTTGAACATCGGCATTTGGCTGCGCTATTTTATGAAGTGAGAGTGGTCAACGCAGACGCTCCATTGGTGATTTCTTCTGAAATGGTCAACCCGAAGACCAACCACACGGGCACTAATGGCGACCCGCGGCGTGCCAGGGGTTTCAAGCAGCACGTACTGCGTCCGAAAGTGAGTTATGTCAATCAACTGCGGGCCATACAAGGTTACTCGACACAGCACAGCAAAATGTCTCTGGGTTGCGGCATGGCACATGTGGTCGAAACCGATAATGCCTACACTTATAAGAATGAATCCTCGGAACATCACTGTAATGTGGTGTTTTCCGTGAATGCGCAGTCCGGGGTACCGGTAAAGCTGTTCAAGTATATAACTTATCACACTTCGCGCAGCTCTCGACCAGAAGAGCTCTGCACCCGCGCTGAATGGACTCTCGACCGAGCCCTTAAGCATGGATTCAAAACATTGATTGCCGGCCAGCGCAAGTATTTGGATGACTTCTGGCAAAGAAGCGACATCCGCGCCGAAGCTAATCTCGAAGTTTCGCATAGAAAGACGGAAGAGATCCAGCAGGCGGTGCGCTTCAACCTTTATCAGATATTTCAGGCAGCCGCTCGCGCAGAAGGCGTCGGCATTCCAGCCAAAGGCCTTACAGGTCAGGCCTATGAGGGGCACTATTTCTGGGATACCGAAATCTACGTCTTGCCTTTCCTCATCTACACGTCCCCGCAGATCGCCAAGAACTTGCTCAAGTTTCGCCACAGCATGCTCGACAAGGCCCGTCAGCGGGCACTTCAAGTCAATCAGAGAGGAGCGCTGTTCCCGTGGCGTACGATAAACGGAGATGAAGCATCTGCCTATTATGCGGCAGGGACCGCTCAATATCATATCAATGCCGATATCATCTACGCATTAAAAAAATATGTAAATGTCACCGGAGATCGGGAGTTTCTCTATCGGGAAGGCGCGGAAATGCTGGTCGAGACGGCTCGATTGTGGTGCGATCTTGGCTTCTATTCGGAAAGAAAGGGAGGCCAATTCTGTATCCATGGCGTCACAGGACCGGATGAATATAATACCGTAGTCAACAATAACGCTTTCACCAATTTAATGGCCCGCAAGAATCTCCGCTATGCAGCGGATGTGGTTGAATTTATTCTGAATAACAAAGCCGAAGAATTTGCGGAGCTGACGGACAATACCGCACTGCAGCTTTCCGAAATCGAAGAATGGCGAAAAGCCGCTGAATTAATGTACATCCCCTACGATGTAGAGTTAGGCATCCATCCCCAAGACGATAGCTTTCTCGACAAAGAAAGGTGGGACCTGGAAAATACGCCTTCCAGCATGTATCCTCTTCTATTGTATCATCATCCTCTTGTCATATATCGCCGTCAAGTAATCAAGCAGGCGGATGTTGTTTTGGCCATGTTTCTTCTTGGACAGGAATTCCCAAGGGGACAAAAAAGACGCAACTTCGATTTTTACGATCCGCTGACGACTGGCGACTCCTCGCTGTCGGTCTGTATACAAAGCATTATTGCCGCTGAACTTGGCTATCTCGATTTGGCGGCAGAGTATGGACGCTACGCAGTGCTCATGGACCTGGCCGATGTTGGGGGCAACGTTAAAGATGGGTGTCACATCGCGTCCATGGGCGGTTCCTGGATGGTCTTTGTTTACGGCTATGCAGGAATGCGCGACTACGGCGGACGATTCAGCTTCCGCCCTTCCCTTCCCGAGGCACTCAAAAGGCTTCATTTTCCCTTGAAAATTGGGTTGCGCGTGATCGAGGTCGACATCACTCATCAAGAAGTCACTTATACTTTGCAGGAAGGAGAGTCCCTAAGCATCTTTCACCTGGACGAAGAGATAGAGCTAACGCAAGATTCCCGTGTCGCGACACGACCTGTCAGCAAAGCTCCAATCTCCAACGGCGAAGATGCGTTCGCAGAAGGGAGCAACTGAAAGGTGTGGAGCGTCATAACTTCAATTGCCGGTACGTAAGGTTTTGATTTTATCTGCAAAAAAAGAGCGGCTCCCGACAGGAATAGCCTCGCTGGCGGCTGCCTCCCGATAGACTTTTTCCGCATCCTTTAGCTTTCCTGCACGTTCGTAAATATCACCCAGAAGCGCGTAGGCATCGGGATTGGCCGGGTTTTCACGAATAAGCGTCTGAAGGATCTCAATCGCAGCTTCCGTATCACCCGCCCTGGATTCATAAAAAGCCAATGTGTAGGCATACTTGAAATTGTTCCGCCTCATCTTGTAGGCGTTGCGGCAAAGTGCGATGCTCTGCTTCGGGTCTTCGTCGGCAAGAAGGACACCCAAATTGTAAGCAGCCTCGGCCATCGACGGATCGTTCTCCAAGGCCTGTCGCAGATGGAATTCGGCCTGTTTCGAATCGCCTTGCTCCGCTTTAAGCAGCCCCATATTGAATTGAGCTTCCGCGTTTTTCGGCTCGATGGCAAGCGCCTTGGTGAGACTTTCTTCAGCCTTGGTGTTCTCCCCGGTTCTAGCGTAGGCGATGGACATATTGACCAGCGGCATTATCTGGTCAGGATCATACTTTGAGGCGTTCTGATAAGCTTCCACCGCCAGCGTGTATTCGCCGAGATCGAGATAGTAGTTCCCTAGATTGTAGTTGGAAGTCCACTGGTCGGGGCGAGAGAGCATGGATGCCAGGTATTCGTCGGTCGCTTTCTTTACCTGCTGTCGTTCTTTTGCCGGCAGCGAAGTCCAATCGAATCCGGCAAGGCTGCCCGCTGCACGCACCCGAACCAATCGAGACTCATCCCCTGTCGCCTCAACCAAGGCTTGCGTCGCCTCTTTCGAGGGCAACTGTTGCAAATGATCTGCGGCGGCGGACCTGACCAGAGGAGATGGATCGTGAAGCGCCTGCAAAATCGTCGGCCATTTTTGATCGTCATCACATCCCTTTAGCAATCTTACAAGAGAGGCTGCAGTGATTTCGTCGCGATCCGACTTCGTTATGGTTGTGAGCATTTCCGGCAGGCGAGTCCAATCGCCCTTTCTTGCTGCATCAATCAGTCCCGCCCGATTCAGCACCGCCGCCTGATAGTCTTCTTTATGCCATTGGCGCACCTGCTGGTCTGCCCAAGCCGCACCTTCTTCTTCGTGACAAGCGTTGCAGGCATTGGGCGAATTGTAAGCGAGCGTTACCGACGGCGTGGGTGGACGCATAGAATGGTCGCTTCGCCGCATGCGGGCAAATTCCGTCATAGGCATGTGGCAGGAAATGCAAAGGTTCCCCTTGGATTCCACGGGGTGATGGGTGTGTGCCGTCGAGTTCTCCACCCTCTCCTTGTGGCAGGGCATGCACGCTTGATTCGGATCGTCCTTTTGGCGAAACCGCCCACTCGATGTATGACAGTGCAGACAATCCAGCCGGCCCGACTTGACGCACGGACTCATGCTCCATGTGGTATAAGTGTAGTTCTCACCCAAGTCTCGTCCATCCGGGTAATAGTCCGCACTTTCCAGAGTGACCAGATCGAAGTGATCGTAGAAGCGATCACCCGGCTGGAAGGAGCTGGTAATAGGTGAAGCTTTGGCATGGCAACTGGAACAGGTGGCATTGTTTTGATCGTGGGTGAATGATCTTCCGCCGCGGGTGATCTTGAGGTCTTGCGGGATGGTTCCCTTGGGCGCCTTCTTGCAAACCTCGATGTGCTCCTCCGCCGGACCGTGGCAGGTCTCACAATTGATCCCGGGTTCTTTCCAAGTGGTCTGATAGGTATCGGTTGCTTGATCGTAATTGAGCGAATACTGACTGACATGGCAGCTATGACAGGCTGTGTTAAAAGTGTAGTACCACTCTTTCCAGCCGACCGGGCGTTCGGGAATATTCGGGAAGTGCCTCATGCCGCTGGCAGCCGTATCGTACCATTGTTTCTGGCGAACATCGTAGGCCACGGGCAGCGTCTGAAGCCGGCCGCGTTCCTGGGGTGTCAAAAAGTAATAGACATTTTTACCACCGAGGGCGTAACTGATCGGATACCGCTTTTCCCCATCAGGTCCTTTCTCCAGCACATATCCAGCGCCTGCTTGGATTTCAGCCCGGTATCGGTAGTCTCCAATCACGACATCCTCGTTTTGCGGGAGCAACTCTTTTTGCGCAAACTCATCGCTATAGGGTTGCATGGCAAGACCATGGTGGGACGGCGCCCAGAGTTTGTAAAACTTTTCATGGCATTCACGACAACTGGCAGAACCGGTATAAGTAGAATCCTTTTGCCCAAGTTTTTCCTCTGCAGATGAGAGAGACCCAAATAACAGAGCCGCGATCAGCATAATCCAAAAACCGATGCATGAGATTGAATTAAAGGTTATCCGTCGTCGTTTCATTGGCATAATTCTATATCCTTTTCTTGTCTACTTCCATGCAGCGGGAGCATCTAAGAAGGCGTCATGTCAATCTATCATTTTGACTGCCTGCGTTCTGAGCGAATTCGTTCTGACCTTGGATGGGTGCATTAGGATATTTTGAGAACGAATTGTCAAGTGCCTAAATGGGTTTCGGCCAAAAGGCGCAACGTTCTCATTCAGGATCACCAGCCTGATTTGGCTTGTCATCTTGCGGGCAGCCGGGTTAAGAATGGATCTAATATATCCCGGTACATACCAGTTGCTTTTAAAAAACTCCCCTGCGGATACTGTCGATGCATTTGAGGGTACGATATACGTTTTTCATTTTCGTTTTGATTGCAGAAATAATCCTCGCTAGCAAGACTTCGCCCAAGATCGCCATTGCAGCGGACCCCGAATCCCAGGATGGGGCGCATACCCAGAACGCTCCCGCTGTTGACTTGCTCAAGACAAGCGTTTTGGTCTTGCATACTTTTCAAGCCAACATGCCACTCAACATTAAAGCCGACCAAGGGATTAGGACAACTCTGGAGGCCGCTGGAGTGGGCGTCAAACAGCAATTCTTCGAATACCTGGACCTGGCGCGCGACCCCGGCCCCGAGCACAGACAGCAACTTGCCGAAATGCTGCGCCTGCGGTTTGCTCAGCGCAAGATTGATGTTGTTATCACTCTGGAACTAGGAGCCCTGCAATTCGTCCTGAACGAAGGTCGGGATCTCTTCCCGGATGCGCCCGTTCTGGCGCTCGATCTATCCCCAACCTTCGATCTGCCACAGACTAATCGCCGCATTATCCAGCAATCTATAAAATACAACATGGAACCCGGTGTCGGATGTCTGGGCGCTGTTCACCGAGTTTGACCTCTATTTCTCTTTGCGCTTATTAAAGCCGGCGCTTTTCGTCGGTGGCTGGGCTCTTGCTCAGTTGTGGCTGTTCTGGTTGGCGCCTTTGACTGGCGAATTTGCCGCGGGACTGGTATATCCCCTTATGGCGGGGGAAAAAGCTGCAGCACCGGAGGTCACCCCGCAGGCAGTTTCGTGAACATCGTGGACTGGCATCAAGAGTCACAGGAGCATATTAAGAGGACAAAAACACTATGACATACTCATCGCTGAGTACTTACCGATTGACAAGGCCGTATCGACAAATCCTGTTCCACGCATGGCTTTTGTTGGTGTGCTTGACGGTTTTCGGGTGCGCAACGCCGGTAGGCGTTAAACGAGTCGATCCACAAACCGTTCACCGGGAACTGACCGCCAATGTGCTGTCAGCCGGTAAGCTCAGCGAGCGAAGCCAAATCGTTCTCAACCAGAAGGATCTTGCGGAGATGTTCCGCAAGGATCCGGAAGAGGCTGTTTCGCAGCTTCACGCTCAGTATGTGTCCGACAATAGCAATGCCAACGACCTTTCAGCCCTTGCCGAAATGTGCTTCTTTCATGCCGAAGATTCGGGTAAACGTGAATACTATCTGGCTTCGGCCATCTATGCCTATGCCTTCCTCTTCCCTGAAAATCAGGAGAAATCACCCAGCCCCTATGATCCCCGCTTTCGCCTTGCATGCGACCTCTATAATAGAAGCATCACCTTGGCTTTCAAAGCTATGGACGGCTCGACGGTTGAGCTGCGAGGGGGCAGCTTCTACCTTCCCTTCGGTTATATTGAAATCAAATTCGACAAGTCGAGTCTTCTTTGGAACAAAAGGGTCCTGGTCCATTTCCAGCCGGTCGCAGAACTCGAAGTGCGGGGTTTGACAAACCGCTACCGCTGGCCCGGGATTGGAGCCCCACTTTCAGCCAGAGCCTTACCGCTCAGCAATGAGGATAGAATATCAGGGTTTGTCGCCCCTAATGTGCAGGTACCGATAACGGCCCTGTTGCGCATTCCCGAACCGAGAAAGCAGATCACTCAAAAAAAGTTGCATGCGACTCTTGAAATTTACGATGTAGCCATTCCCGAATCGGTTGCCATCGGCAGCAGAGAAGTGCCGCTTGAAGTGGAATCCACCGCATCGTTCGCAGCCATGTTGGCCGAATCGCCGGTTTGGCAGACGGAGCTGGCGGGTTTCTTCAAGAGCATACTGAGGCAGAAAGGGGCTTCTCAACTTCGCGCTCTGCGGCCCTACCAGCCGGGTTTGATCCCGGTGGTGATGGTGCACGGCACGGCTTCCAGCGCCGGCCGCTGGGCTGATATGGTCAATGAGCTGGAAAATGATCCGCTCATCCAAGGACACTTTCAGATCTGGTTTTTTACCTATGATACCGGAAACCCCATCCCCTACTCGGCATCTCTGTTGCGCGAGTCTCTCACTGATGCCGTAAAAGAATTTGACCCACAGGGAAAAGATCCTGCACTGCACCGGATGGTCGTCATGGGGCACAGTCAGGGCGGGCTGCTGACGAAAATGACGGTCATCGACACCGGTGACAAGCTGTGGAGCAACATCAGCGAAAAACCTATCGACGAACTAAAACTTAAGGAGAGCACGCGTGAACTGCTGGAACAAAGCCTTTTTTTAAAGCCCCTGCCGTTTGTACACTGCGTGATCTTTATCGCCACACCGCACCGGGGAAGTTTCATTGCCGGATGGCGCCCCAGCCAATGGATCACAAAGTTGATCAAAATGCCGACCAACATTTTGTTTGGTGTTGCCGACCTCTTGCAGCAGGACCAAAGTGCTCTGGCATTCGCTTCAACCGGTAAAATCCCGACCAGCGTGGATAACATGACGCCCGGAAACCCCTTCATCAAAACTCTTGCCGCCATACCCATCGCCCCCGGAGTCTCGGTTCACTCCATTATTGCCGTCAAGGAGGGCATGCCGGTGGAACAGGGCAACGACGGGGTTGTGGAGTATCAGAGCGCTCACCTGCAGGATGCAGAGTCCGAGTACGTAGTGAGGTCCGGTCATTCCTGCCAGGCCAATCCTCATACCATTGCCGAAGTGCGCCGCATCCTGCTGGAACAATTGAAGCCCTGAACGGCTTCGGGAAGTTCCCGGAACGCCGGATCGGTTTAAGCGCTGAGTTGGGCAAAACGACGAAGGGCGTCGAATTGGGCCAGTAAAGGCCGCATCTATGATCATTGAGCTTTAGAGGCGCATCTTATGAAAATAAAACAAGGAGGAGAATTACTTGTGGAGTCTCTTGAAGAGTTTGACCGCCATGGAATCAGTATTCCGTTTCCACCGCGAGATATTTACCTTCGACAGCTTGCGAAGACTGAGCAAGAAGCTGCTTAGTGGGCAATCCAGGAACCGGGGGATTTAAGATGAGGACAACACGGGTCGCACCGATTGCATTATTCTTATCGTTTTTACTGTGTCATCAGGCGCTTGCACAGAAGGGGATTATTACCGAAAAGCCACAGACCGGTACCCAGGCCGATACTCTAATTGAAGCTTTGAGGGCACGAATATCTAGTTTTTCATAACACGATGATTGTGGTATCAACTGAGTGCATACCGCTGGTTTTGGCTCAGATCATCATCCCTTTCTAGGAGATAACATGGAAAAAGGTAGAAGTGAAAAGTTACAGACAGCTCGAGTGGTACGAATTCCAGGACGATTGCTGTTGGTGAGTCTTTTGGTCATACTGTTGGCTGCTGCTACGGCTTTGGGCAAGCAGGCGGAGAAATTTGAAAAACTGCCCGTGTTCCGAGCTTCTAAGATATTGCCCAAAAATCTTCTCAAAGGCAGTAATTATCAAATTCAGGATAAAGTGCACTCTGATGGGTTTAATTATATCTACGACCTTAAGACTGACTATGGTCCACTGCGGGTGGAAAGCACCGCTCTGCTCCAAGTCCGATTAAGAGAGCTTGCGGCAATAGCGAAAATGCAGAAAGTCGAGGAAACAGAGGAATTTCAGGAAGCTTTCACCAAGACGGCCCAGGATTCGGCGAACAAGACAATCAACCTGGCCAAAGGTCTGGTAGAGAATCCAACCGGGACTGTTGCGGGAGTAGCATCCGGGGTGGGCTCCTATCTCGGAGGTTTGGGCCGCTCCATCAAGGGTGGCTTCGAAAGTCTTAAAAATGGGGGAGGGAGCGCTTATGATGAGAGCACTTGGAAGAAGGTGATCGGATTTGCCAAAACGAAGCGGGAAGTGGCTGCCAGATTCAAAGTAGATCCATACTCCGACTATAAGGTTCTTCAGGATCAGCTTGACAGAATAGCATGGGCCGCGTTCGCGGGCGGCAAAACCTTTTCCATGGCGGTTGGCGCAGTTCCCGGCGGAGCAGGTATGGCAATTTCTACGACCAAATTTGTCGCCGACATAAACCAGGCAATTGTGCAAAAATCACCAACTGAACTGAGTGAGTTCAATGCCGATAAACTCAAGGCTATGGGCATTGAACCAGCCATCGCTAAAAAATTTCTTGAACATCCTCATTATTCTCCAACTAGAAAAACATACATTGTAGGCGCACTCGACGCAATGAAGGGCGTCGAAAACCGAACCGCCTTTCTCGAAACCGCACTACTCGCCGCCAATCCATCAGTTGCGTTCTACTTTCAGCAACAAGCAATCATGTATGGAATGTATCACCACGACATGAAACCTCTTGCCCGGTTCATGCAGGTCGGACCCTATCCCTTCGCCGAAACAAAAGAAGGTCGGCTGATCGGTCTTTTCCCGATCGATCATCTGGTCTGGACGGAAGAAATGGCGGCCAAGGCCGGAGGCTCTGGCGGCGAGTCCGTTAAGAACTTAGGTGGCAAAGGCAAGATGCTTTTATTTGGAGGAACGGTCAGCAAAATGGCTCGAACCAACCTGACAGGTATGGGTTGGGAGGTTCGGGAGAATATGGCGAAAAAGCTCTCGCTTTAATGGTAAAAGCATACTGCGGAGAGAACAGAGTCGAAATCCAGGACATTCAAGTTTTAGACTCAGCTCGTCACCGTTCCCATCAGCTGATCTGCACAATTCAAATTTTCTGTTTGTACCGAATCAGGTTCGACAATCAAGAATTGTGCATGCCGGTTTCTACAAATTGCAGAGCTTTTTAAAAGAAAATCTGGAAACGGCTTTGGACTATATTAGCATAGCCGTCTTCCAACTCAGGTGAGGCTCGATTCTCGACTCTGGCATGAATGTAGTTAAACATCAATCGAACATTGGAATTAAGATACCAGTTCAGACCGGCTGTGAAATTGTTTTCCTTCCCTCCATCCACACTTCCGTCATTGAGATCTACATAGGAGTGCCTCAGGGCCAATTCCCAAGCCCCCCAGCCCCATTGCCGCTTTAATGGATTGAAATCGTTTCTGGGTTTCAATCTGGTGAAGACGCCTTCTGATGTGTCGTAAGGTCGAGTTTCGCCCGTCAGTATATAACTCAGATAAAGATAGTAGCCCCAAAAATAATGATTTTGGGATTCGCTTGTGAAATCTTGATAAAATTCTCCCTGCAGGGAGAAAGGCCCGTGCACAAAGGCCAACTCGTAATCGATAAGGTCCACATCATCTGCTGCAAACTTACCCGTGTCAACCAGGTCGCTATTTACTAGATTGGATTCCGGCCGGGTCACGAATTCGATCTGATGATCGGTTCGTAGTTTGTGACTATACCCAAAACCGATATGGACCAACTTGCGCCCATTTTCTGCATACCAGGGAAGACCCGTAAGCCGCGCGGTGAGATTAAACCCTGTGGCATTGCTGAGAGCATCTTTCGGATTCGTCCCACGGGTGAGCGACCCCACATCCCAGAACCCGCCTGCCGTCCATGTGAGGCGCTGATTAAAAGCGGTATTGTAGAGCTCCATGCCAATATTGCGACCAGGTGCGAATGCAGCCGTAGGCAGCGATCTTTCCATGAAAGTGATATTGTTGCTGCTGGTCAGTTCCTCCAAAGAAAACGGCTCCTTGGTGTGTCCAAAGCGGAAATGCCCAACAAATGGAATCCTCTCGATATCAAAGTAGGCGTCTGTCAAGGTGGGTACATCACTGAAATCCGCTTCGATTTTAAAATCGACACGATCATAGAATTTTGCCAGAAGCGACACTCTCAGCCGACGAATCCCGCCCTGCCCGCCTATCAAACCCGGGAAAGCATCTTCCAGGCTGTCATCCGCCCCAACGTAGCCGCCATCGACCTGCAACCTTCCTCCCACCTTAATCCGGATGTTCTTTTGAGGACTATCGACCCGAATTCCATCTTCCCAATACATTTTGGAACAGAAAGGGTTCCATTCTTCCAAAAATTCATTGAAGGACTGCCGATTTGAGGGTGGAGCATCGCCCGATAATGAATCCTCGGCATGAGCCGCGGTCTTACATGTCACAAGCGATAACATTCCCAGGCTTACCAGAAATAGATAAAATAAGTTACACCGCAGCGCTTGCAAATGAACCCTCTATCCCGGATTGACCGACCGTGGCTCATGCCCTATTGATCGTTTTCCTCATTCTAATGCTTATGCCCCTCCGCTGTTAAGGAAAGGCAAACTTGATCCATCACGAGACGTATCTCGCAACTCCCGCCCATCTTACCCGGTACCAAATACAATGAACTTGCGCAAGTGCTCAATTATCATTTGCACATACCGACAATATGGTTTATTTGCTTGATCAGTGCACTGCTGCTGGTTATCCCTCAGAGCTGAAGGAGCAACCCATGAAGGACGAAACTGAGAAACTGATCTCGATTATCGAACAAGTTGCAGAAGGGAATTATTCCAACGACATCATGGAATTTACCAAGCCGGGGCATGACGAAGTCTCGCAGCGCATAGCCGAAGCAGTTGGAATGATGATGGTCAAGGTTGAAGCACGCGAGCACCGGCTGGAGCAGTTAATCGAAGAACTTCAAGAACTGAACCGTCGATTGAAAGAGAACATCCTCAAGACGGTTGCAACAATTGCAAATGCACTTGGTGCTCGGGACACCTATACAGAAGGACATGCCATAAGGGTAGCCGCTTATGCCGTAAGACTTGCCAGGAGGCTCGGGCTTTCCGGAGAAGATATCAAAAATATCCGAATAGGTGCCATTTTACATGACATCGGCAAGATCGGCTTCAGCGATCGAGTTTTCTCAAACCAGGATATCAGGGCAACTGACGGACTGCTGCGAGAAATCCGTAATCACCCGGGGATAGGGGTCAATATCCTAAATTCCCTGGATTTCATTGGACCTGCAGTCGATTATGTACACTATCACCACGAACGCCTGGACGGTTCCGGCTACCCGAACGGCCTCAAAGGAGAGGAGATTCCCCTTGGAGCTCAAATTGTGAGCATAGCCGATTGCTTCGACGCCATCACGACAGAACGGTCATACCAAAAGGGCCGTGACAACCGTGAGGCTTTTTCTATTCTGAGAAAGATGAGCGGAACTCATCTAGCACCCGACCTTGTGGAGGCCTTCATTCAGGAGATCGATGAAAACGGCAGCCTGAGGGGTCAGCAAGATTCACCCGACATCGCCGCCCATCTCCAAGCCCTGCTGGTGCAAGACTAGGAGGCAGTCGACGCAGTTCTATCCGGGGGGTAAGAATTCGTTAGATGAAAAGTCGACCACGGAATGTAAGCTTGTATCCAAAGGTCGAGCATGCTAAAAAACACTTATTCGAGTTGGCAAAATTTGCTTCCGTTTGTCAATGCTTGTCACGGCCCAATGGCAAAAATTGAGGTTTTTCAGTAGAATTCGGACCGGCTAAGCAACCCCTATTGCATGGGCTGAAGGCCAACGAAAAGCCAACGAAAGGAGAACCGCTCTGTGGAGACAAAATTTGATAAAAAGGGGAACGCTTTGGTCGTTTCCGTAAACGGACGTCTGGATGCGATTACTGCTCCTGATTTCGAGACAGAATGCTCTAAGCGAATCAACCAGGGCGAGCTTTTCCTGATTGCAGACTTTGCAGAACTGGAATATATCAGTAGTGCCGGGCTTAGAAGTGTCTTACAAATCGCCAAAAAATTAAGACAAAGCAAGGGGAACATCAATTTCTGCTGCCTCTCCAGCATGGTCGAGAATGTATTTTCCATTTCGGGGTTTACAACCATGTTTTCAATCCATGATTCCCTAGATAAAGCGCTCCTCGACTACGAAAGATAAAGCATGGATACCCTTCGTCTACCCGCAACCATGGAACATCTGGAAAGATTTCGATCATATGTGCTGGGCAAAGCCGAAAATTGGGGCTTGGCTCCGGATATGCTGTTCAAGATCGAATTAGTCCTGGAGGAACTCCTCACCAACGTAATCAATTACGCTTACGCCGGTGATGACGGCGGAGAGGTGGAAGTTGGATGTTGTTTGGCCGATGACTCAACGTTTCACCTGTCCATTCGTGATTGGGGGAAGCCCTTTGATCCTCTGGCCAGGCAAGATCCGGATATAACTCAGGGAATAAACGAAAGAGGCATCGGCGGACTGGGAATTCACCTGGTTCGTCGAATGGCCGACCAGGTAACTTACCAGCGCGAGGCAAACGGCAATGTGTTAAATGTTTATTTTCAGATTCCGAGGGAATGCATTATATCTACCTAAAATTAGCCGTTAGCATGGAGAAATCATCCTCCAGGGTATCTCCTTTATTCATCTGCCTAACATGTTCGTACAACCGATCGATTTCAGATTCATCGCTCTGTAATCCGAGCAGATAACTCTTGAATTCATCGAAACTCCACATCTGTCCGTCGGGTTTGCATACCTCATAGACTCCATCAGAAAAGATGTACATTTTCGATGGCAGCTCAAGTTTAACAACCCCATTTTTGTAGTCGACTCCCGGCATGCCGCCTATCATAATATTGGGTGTTTTAAGTTCCGTTACTTCTCCCGAATCGGAAACAAGCAAGGCTGGAGGATGTCCGGCGCTGGCATATTTGATCTCGCGGGCTTCCTTGCTGAACACCCCATACCAAATTGTGAAATACAAATCATTCTGGTTTTCCATCTGGAAAGTATCGTTGAGCGCGGCCAACACTCTCTCTGGTTCCCTGAAGTCTGTATTCGGCAGACTTTGCGAGCGCAACACATTCAATGCGGAAACCGACAACAGCGCCGGGCCTACACCATGATCGCACACATCCAGAAGATATATGGCAAAATGGTCATCGTCTATCCAGTGATAGCCGAAAGAGTCGCCGCCCAATTCAGCTGAAGGAACAAAACGCCACCTGGTAGTAATTTCTCCCTCAAGTATCGGCATGGGCAGAAGCGAAGTTACATATTCTGCAGCCCTTTCAATCTGAGCGGAAAGGATTTGCTGGCTCTTGACCAGAGCTTCAAAGGCTTCGTTTCTTTGCAGCAAATTGATATAAGCTTTAGAATGGTAGCGAATGCGCGCAATGAGTTCTATCTTATCAGGTAGTTTAACCAGGTAATCATTAGCCCCCAAAGCAAAGGCCTCAGCTTTGGTGGTCGCTTCCTCTTTGGTAGACAAAACGATGAGAGGAACGTCACGAAGCTTGGGATGAGCCCGAAAAAAGCGAACCAATGTTAAACCGTCTATTTCGGGCATCACCAAGTCCTGCAATATCACCGTAGGCCCGATTTCACTCGCAGTATGAATAGCCTTAGTGGGATCCTGGCAGTAGTAAAAGATGATGTCTTCATCTGCAGCCAGCATACGTCGCACGGCCTCGCCGACCATCGCCTGATCATCGATCAGAAGCACTGTAATGGCATGCTGAGTCAGAGCGGCATCGGCTTTGGGTTGTTCTAGCGGCATTGCAACTTTCCCTCCCTCTATTTTATTCTCACAAGATCTCAATATCTTTCATCCTCCCAAATAAGCCACTTCCACCTCACGAATGTGCTTGGTGATGCTCTCTGCAATTCTATCCAAAGGCAGAATTTCAACAGCCGCATCAATCTCTGCCGCAGCCTTGGGCATTCCATAGACGATGCTGGTTTTCTCATCTTGGGCAATCGTATGCCAGCCGGCCCGTTTAAGAGCCAGCAGCCCTTTGGCCCCATCCTTGCCCATGCCGGTGAGCAAGACGGCCACGGACTGCGTAGGCCAATGCTTACCAACGCTGAAGAAAAATGTGTCGACAGATGGGCGGTAAGGGTAGTCTCTGGGTTCCGGCGTGTAGTGCAACGCCAGATCCGGACCTATGACTAGATGATCATTGGTTCCCGCCACATACACCATTCCTTCCCTGAGAGTTTGACCGCCCGAAGCCACAGTGACCGTCAGATGAGTCTGTTCATTCAACCACTCTGCAAGACCCCCGGCGAATTGAATGTCCACGTGCTGGACAATGACGATTGAAGCTCTGAAATCTGCGGGAAGCTTGCAGAGAATATCGGCGAGCGCCTTCGGTCCGCCTGTTGAAGAGCCGATTGCCACCAATTGAGGCGCACTCCGAGGCAGCACCTTGGATGGTCCGGTCTTTTCGTTGGGAACCGGCTTACCAATGAGTTTACCGATAGTTTTAATCTTCTTGATGAGCTCGGCCCCACCTTCGATCTTTCCCTCGGACCCAAGAACAGGAGTGGAGACTGCATCGAGAGCACCGCAGCCCATAGCCTCAAAAACTTTAGCGGCATTTCCCCTAACTGAAGCCGTGACGACCAGAATGGCGCAAGGAGTCCCTTTCATTATGGTACAGGTCGCCTGCACACCATCCATAACCGGCATGATCAGGTCCATGAGTATGAGATCCGGTAAATCATCAACGCATTTTTCGACGGCCTCGGCACCGTTGTATGCGATCCAGGCTATCTCATAGTCTGGAACCGTGGTCAAAACCCGACGCAGCACTTCAACCGCCATCAACAGATCATTCACTATTGCGATGCGCATCTTTCTTATGGCTCTCCGATCAGATCAATCACTGCGTTGATTAGACTCTCGTCATGAAAGCTACTTTTGGTTAAGTAATAGTTCGCTCCGGCCTCCAACCCCTTAAGTTTGTCCTCCTCTCGGTCCTTGTACGACACGATCATGACTGGCATATCTTTCAGCTTAGGGTCGCTTTTGATCTTGCCGACAAATTCAATGCCGTGCATCCGGGGCATATCCACATCAGAGATAACAAGATCGAAATGCGCACTTCGAACCATATTCCAGCCATCCATTCCGTCCACGGCGATTTCAACCTCGTAGCCTTTATTTTCCAGTAGTCTGCGCTCAACTTCTCTAACTGTCAGCGAGTCGTCCACTACCAAAATTCTCTTCCTTACCCTGTCCACGGCCGACCGATCAATCAGCTCAACTTTGCCGAGCTGACTTTGTGTCAACATGTTGTCAATGGAGCGCACTACATCGTCAATATCAAGTATCAAGACCGGGGAACCATCCTCCAAAATAGCTGCAGCGCTGATGTTGGGAACTTTTCCAAGCGCAGGATCCAATGGTTTAACCACCAAATCACGCTCTCCTAAAAAATGATCCACCACCAGACCAAAACTGTTCATACGGTCGCTGACGACCACTACGGACAAAACCTCTCCGACTTCGAAATCCGCTGTTGTTCGCAGTATTTGATGAGCATCCACCAGACCTATGTTGTCACCGTCGTATGTGCAGAACTGCCTGTCTTCGACGGTCCTGACTCCTGCACGCTCGATGCTCAGGATTCGATCTATCCGCGTTAGCGGGATTGCATAAGGCTCGTTGGAAACGTCCACCAAAATCGTTCGAACGACCGACAGCGATAACGGAAGCTGCATGTGGAAGCGAGTGCCCTGCCCCGGCATCGAATCACACCTCACTGAACCGCCCACTTCCTGAACCATCGAATGCACCACATCCAGCCCTACACCACGGCCGGAGATCTCCGTCACCGATCCGGCGGTAGTAAAGCCGGGTAAGAATAGAAAGTCCATAAGTTCCGATCGAGTCAGGCTGGCTGCCATCTCTTTGCTGCCAAGACCCTTCTCTATGATCTTGCGTTTGATTGACTCGGGATCGATACCTCGACCATCGTCCGTCACTGTGATTGATAGCATACCCGCTCGATGCCGAGCTTCCAGGGTCAGATCGCCTTCCTCGGGCTTGCCCTCGGCCGCCCGCTCTTCCGGGACTTCCAGACCATGGTCGACCGCGTTTCGCAATAAATGAGTCAGGGGCGCCTCCAACTTTTCCAGGATGTCCCTGTCCACTTTGGTGCTTTCACCCAAGATCTGAAAGTTGACCCTTTTCTTTAGCTTTTTTGCCAGATCGCGCAACATTCGCGAAAAACCATAGGTTCCATCGGAAAACGGCCGCATTCGGCTCGCGATGACCTCGTTGTAGAGACGGTCGGCTAAATGTTCCAGGCGGCGGGTGAAAAGATCGAAACTCTCCAAATGATCCGCCAAAGTGCTACGCGCACGCCTCAAAGCATCAGTAGCGAGGTTCAGGGCCAACAGCGACTGATCTTGGAGCGATTCTGCAGGCAGCAACTGGCGAACACCCTCTAAGGATTCCGCAACTTCGTAATGCTGACTCTTCAGGTCCAACAGTGTCCTAGCAAATGACTCAAGAGATCTCGCCTCAATCAAGCTCTCTCCAGCCAGCCCCATGAGCCGGCTCAGGTTTTCCGCCGTGATACGGACTATAGTATCGGCGCCTTCCCTCTCAACTCCCTGCTTGGCACTCGCCTCCGACTCCAGCGCAGCCTTCGCCTTGGAAACAGGAGCGGATTCTCGCTTCGGCTGCTGCCCGGACCTTATGTCCCCAAGGCGACTGCTTATCTTTTCTATGGACTCCGACTCTTCCTTTAGCCACAAAGCTAGATCGCTGGCATCCATACTTGCGGCACGCGCGAAAACATCATTCCCGGATAAAAGGATGTCTATGTGATCGGGGGTAAGTTTCAGCTCCCCCCTCTGTGCGGCGGAAAGGACATCCTCCATGGCGTGGGCCAAAGCCACGGCAATATCCAATCCAACAATCCTAGCGGCCCCTTTGATGGAATGGGCAGCTCGCATGAGCGGCTCGACCCGCTCGGGAGACTGGTCTTTTTCCAAATCCACCAGCCCCGACTCCAGA
>Ga0210088_1000028_pt1 | contig 33998 bp, 26 predicted proteins | sample RushMan_CattailN_6_FD_185557 | JGI IMG/M metagenome (GOLD analysis project Ga0210088, IMG submission 185557) | Wetland microbial communities from San Francisco Bay, California, USA, that impact long-term carbon sequestration -... | ecosystem: Environmental > Aquatic > Marine > Wetlands ... | reverse complement strand
CTGGCCGTAATCAATGAATAATCCAGGTCCAGATAGATTTTGGCATATTCTATGTTTTATGCAACGCTTAGTACCGGTAATGATCGGACTTAAAAGGCCCTTCCACCGGTACGCCGATGTAATCAGCCTGTTCCGGGGTGAGTCGGGTTAGTTTGGCGCCAAGTTTTTCCAGATGGAGTCGTGCCACTTCTTCATCCAATTCCTTGGGCAGCCGGTAGACTCCAATCTTTCGATCATTGGTCCAAAGGTCGATCTGAGCAAGTGTTTGATTGGTAAAAGAGTTGGACATGACAAAACTCGGATGGCCTGTGGCGCAGCCCAGATTTACCAGTCGGCCTTCAGCCAGAAGATAGATTGCATGCCCGCCGGGGAACTCATACTTGTCCACCTGAGGTTTGATGTTGATCTTTTTGACTCCGAGCATATTGTTGAGGGCGTCCACCTGAATTTCGTTATCAAAGTGCCCGATGTTGCAGACAATAGCCTGATCTTTCATCCTGGACATGTGTTCCAGAGTAATTACGTCCTGGTTGCCCGTCGTGGTTACGTAAATATCGCCAAAAGGCAGAGCATCTTCCAGCGTCATGACCTTATAGCCGGCCATCAGGGCCTGAAGAGCGCAGATGGGATCAATCTCGGTCACGATCACCTGGGCCTTGTGGGCTGCCAGGGCCTCCGCAGAGCCCTTGCCCACGTCTCCGTAACCACAAACCACCGCGGTTTTACCTGCAATCATTACGTCGGTGGCGCGCTTTATGCCATCCACTAGAGATGCACGGCAACCGTAGATGTTGTCGAATTTGCTTTTGGTCACCGAGTCATTGACGTTGATGGCCGGCACCAGCAGTTTGTTCTCTCTCGCCATCTGATACAAACGATTGACGCCGGTTGTGGTTTCCTCGGAAACTCCTCGCCAATCGCGTACAACGCGATGCCAGAATTCAGAATCTTCCTTTTGGGTTTCTTTCAAGAGAGCATTTACAATTTGAAGTTCCTTGTTGTTTGTCGGTTCGTCGAGTATGGCCGGGTTTTTTTCTGCCGCATGGCCCCTGTGAATCAACAGCGTAGCATCACCCCCATCGTCCACCACCAGATTCGGACCGCGACCGTCGGGCCAAGTCAGAGCCTTTTTGGTGCACCACCAGTATTCCTCGAGAGTTTCCCCCTTCCATGCGAACACCGGAACGCCGGATGCGGCTATGGCGGCGGCAGCGTGGTCTTGAGTGGAAAAGATGTTGCAGGAAGCCCATCGGACATCGGCCCCTAAAGTTTTCAGCGTTTCAATGAGAACCGCCGTTTGAATGGTCATATGCAGACTGCCCGCAATCCGGGCGCCGGCCAAAGGTTGTTGCGGACCGTACTTTTCGCGGGTAGCCATGAGCCCCGGCATCTCATGTTCGGCAATTTCTATTTCTCTGCGTCCAAAATCTGCATGAATTGGTTCTTTGACTTTGAAATCGAGGTTATCCGACATATTGTTTCCAAGTTTTTTTATTGTGTCTGTCTGCATCCTGTCTCCTTAAGAAGATAATCGATTTAATCGGATTTAGTACGCCATAGGGACTCATTCAGGTCCAAAGTTTTCGATTTGCTAAAATGTGCATCGTTGCGTTTGGTTGCAGTCAACGCAACCTCCCGACGGGCATAATCAAAAAATGTACTTTTAGACCTTAATGAGGAAACGATCTATCAGGTGATCATCTATCGGTTCGCGGCAGCTTCATATCAAGCGACCTCTTTGATTCCGACCGCCTTGCGAAGATCGCTGGTTTTATCCAATTTTTCCCAAGGGAATCTGTCGCGTCCGAAATGCCCGTATGCCGCAGTCTGTTGATAAGACCAACCTTCTGGTTTGAGAAGTTCCAGCTCATCGATGATGGCGGCGGGGCGAAAATCAAAAATCCCGCTATTCTCCAGGATGTTTTGCAGATCCATTTCGCTGACAGTCCCGGTGCCGTAAGTGTCAACGTTGATACTCAGAGGGCGGGCCACCCCTATGGCATAGGCCACCTGAATTTCGCATTTGTCGGCCAAACCGGCGGCAACAAGGTTTTTAGCGGCATAGCGCGCATAATAAGCCGCGCTCCGATCGACTTTGGAAGGATCTTTGCCCGAAAAAGCTCCCCCGCCGTGGCTGCCTACTCCCCCGTAAGTGTCTACGATGATTTTCCGGCCGGTCAGACCTGCATCGGCATAAGGCCCTCCAAGTACAAAAGCGCCGGTGGGATTGATGAAAAATTTGGTGTTTTTGTCGAGCATTCGAGTCGGGCTCAAAACTTCTTGGGCAACTTTGATCAGATCTCGGCGAATTTGCTCTAACGGCACATCGGCCGTCTGATGGCTGATCACCACAGTGGCGATGCGTTTTGGTTTGCCGCCGGCGTATTCAACGGAAACCTGGCTTTTGGCATCGGGTCTAAGATAAGATATAAAATTGTCGATCCGGCGTTGTTCCAACTCACGTAAGAGGCGATGGCTGTAGGCAACCGGCGCTGGCATCAATTCCCGAGTTTCATTGGTGGCGTAGCCAAACATCATGCCCTGATCGCCGGCGCCTTGCTCATCATACAATCCTTCACCTCGCGTCACTCCCTGGCTGATGTCTGGCGATTGGCCGTGAATCCGGCTGATGTATTCGAAGGACTCGTGCCAGAATTTCAGGTCGGGGCGATCGTAGCCGATCTCACGGACAGCCGAGCGAGCAATATTTTCGGTATCGATGGATTCCCAGCCCGTACAGGTAATCTCTCCCACGTTGGTCACCAGATTGTGACCTACCACAGTTTCACAAGCCACTCTGCTGGATGAATCTATTGCCAGGCAGGCATCGAGAACGGCGTCGGAAATCTGGTCGCAAACCTTGTCTGGATGGCCGCGCCCTACAGATTCTGAAGTAAACACGTGCTTCGCATTGATTTTGCTCATACTTTTATTCACCCTCTTTTATGCAGAATGGACCGATTTTTACGGTCCTTGGTTTCGATTTGGTTAAGTTGTTAGAAAATCCACTTATGACTTCCTAACCCCAACGATTTCATTGACGTTTTCGTTCCGATGGGACTGCAGGCGACGAGAAATCTGAACTACTGATGTCTATACCCAAAGGATTCCTCGCCACGCCGTAGCGTGACTCGGAACGACAGATGGAGCCTGCACGAGTCACCACTCATTTGACCAGAATTGCTGAACTTAGAGACTTGGCAATGCCATTCGATACCATGCCAATTTGCAGCACTGGCGTCAGCTATAGGCATATCCACTGGCCAACCGTTTTGACTGCTTTGTCTCTGCCGAAATGGTCGGAGAAGATGCGAAAGTAGTAAAATTCCTCTTTGCTTCGAACCATGGGATACATTGCCTGAGCTTCCGCCAGCTCTTGGTCCGTTATTACATCTTCAAAGTAGCGCGGGAGCAAGGCCGCTGATCCCGATCCCTGAGAGAATTCCTGCTTCAGCCGCCAGGTGATTGCTTCCGGTAATACCGATTCATACGCCTTTCGAAAGATCCACTTTTCGATTTTGTCATTGCCCTCAAGCCTTTGCTTGTATTCAGGCGGAATCGCAAGTGTGTAGCGAAACAATTCGCCCGAAATAAGAGGTGCTACAACCTTTATGGAGTGAGCCTGGTTCATGCGGTCCAGCCGAAGCGAAGCATTGTTATGCAAGAAAGAAATACACTCCATCTGCCGGGCGAACAGCTCTTCGGGCGGGAAGTCCTTGAGATATGTGTATCCGCAAAAGATCTCATCGCCCCCCTCACCGGAAAGGAGGATCTCAGCCCCCTGTTCTTTGGCATATTTTGAAATGAGATAATTCGATACGGAACTTCGTACTAAAGAAGGATCAAAGTTCTCCAAATAATAGATCACTTCCGGCAGCACTTTTATGGCTTCATCCAGTCCCACAATGACTTCATGGTGTTCCGAATTGATGTGGTCGGCCATGATCCGGGCGCTCGCAATGTCGCCGCTGTTCTCGCCAACTCCCATGGCAAATGTCTTGAGGCGGGCGTTTTCGCCGAATTTTTCCCTACATATTTGACTGGAAAGATAAGCGATCACGCTGCTGTCCATGCCGCCGCTCAGCAAACTGGCAGTGGGTTCACTGAAATCCACTCGGTTTCGGACGCTTTTGAAAATGATATTGCGCACGCCTTCAGCCATGGAGCCCAAGTCCGCCTCGATCTGATCCGGGGCTGACTTGGGCAGTTCTGCAAAGCGGATCGCCTGACCGTCAGCTGCCATATAATGACCGGCTGGAAATTCATATACATCCCTGGTGACCGCTACCAGGCTCTTCAGTTCTGAAGCAAGCAGGAGTGTGCCGTCCTTCCAGCCGTAAAACAGGGTCTTTATCCCCAGCAGATCGCGCGCGGCAAAAATCTGATCTCCGTCGCAGATAACGAAAGCAAAGATGGCGTCATCCAGAGTATTAAACATTTCCTTACCATGTTCTTTGTAGAGATTGAGGAGAAGCCTTTCTTCGCGGTATGGCCCGTCAGCAATTTGCGAGGAAGTGGACAATTCCTGCCAGTTGCCCATCTGTCCATCGTAACAGATTCTTAAATTGTCATATCGAGGAGAAATAACGGGGACTTTGGTCCCGACTCCAGCTCCTGAAGTGTCGGCCCTGCAATAATTTTGTGCTGCCATTGTTTTTCCATTCGCGTGGACACCCTGGATATAGGGTCCTCGATGATGGATTTTTTCGAACATGGACAGCACGTCGTTGCGATCCGGTTGTCCAAAGGCGACAACAAATCCACTCATATTTCAAACTCCTGATCTTTAGAGGTTTATTACCAAAAAGGTCCGTTCCAGGAACGGACCTTTTTGGTAAGCCCATTGACTATACTGTGCTCAAAGGTTGATTGAAATCAGGCGGCCCATGAAGGACGTTCTGCCCAGCGTGCTACATTGCTTACCAAGGGCTCGGGGTTTTCATAGGCGTTCATAAAGAGCTGATGGTAGTAACATTCTTCCTTGGAGCGAAGCGTTGTTTCCGGGTGGCTGGAACAATAATCGATTGCCTCTTTTTCCGTTAAGATTTCGGCCAGCATTCCCTCGAGTAAATCCACAGTCCCGCTTCCTTCGTCAAATTGCTCCTTGGCTCTCCAAACGATCTCAAAGGGCAGCAGGTCTTCAAAGGCCTTGCGCAGAATCCATTTTTCCACCGGCGGTGAACCAACTAACTTGAGCTTCGATGGAATCAACTGTCCAAGGCGAATCATGGTCAGATCCAGAAAGGGAACTCGTCCCTCGATGGAGTGAGCCATGGTCATCCGGTCGACTCTTTGCAGATTTATGTTGTGCAGTGAAGCAACCGAACGACGCAATTCCCCGTGAAGAGTCTCGTAACTTGAAATATCTTTGTAGTAGGTATAGCCGCCGAACAACTCATCTGCTCCTTCACCTGTCAGAATGACTTTGACATAATCGGCAGCGAGGCGCGAAGTGAAAAAGCAGGGTATGGCACTGCGCACCAAATCCTGGTCGTAGGATTCCAGATAATAGACAATTTCCGGCAGCTTTTCCCTGACCTCTTTTTCTGTGAGCACGTATTCATGATGGATCGTGCCAAGGTGCTTAGAGACTAGACGAGCTGCTTTCAGGTCTCGACTGCCCTCTACTCCCACCGAAAAAGTGTGCAACTCGCCCAGGTGCTTTTTAGCTATAGCGGCAATGATGCTGCTGTCCAACCCGCCGGAAAGAAATGCTCCCAGCGGAACATCGCTCATCAATCGTTTGACGACGGCTTTTTCCAGCGTTTCTCGCAGCTCTTCTATATATCTATCAGCAGGCGCTTCCTGAACAGCAATTTCCGGCACCTCGTAGAAAGTCTGAAACCCCCTGGCTGAATGATAAAAGGTACCGGGGAGGAATTCTTTGACATTGGCAACGCCTCGTGGAAAGGCTTTGAGCTCCGACGCGAAAACCAGGCTGCTACCTTTCTCGCCATAGTAGAGCGGTTTGATACCAATAGGGTCCCTGGCCGCATAGATATTCTCGTCATCCGCAATTACAAAGGCATACATGCCGTCGAGTTGATCCACTACCTCGTCCGCGCAATCTTCATAGAGATGCAGAATGGCTTCGGTATCGCTAGTGGTGGTGAATCGATGATTGGCGGACAAATCAGGATACAGCATAGGGTAATTGTAGATTTCTCCATTGGCGATGATGGCTTTGTCGCGGTTTTCATTATAAATGGGTTGATTTCCGCCCTGAGGGTCCATGATGCTCAATCGTCGGTGACCGAGCATTCCCGGCCCCCGCTCCGATACAAAAGTTCCCTCTGCGTCCGGCCCTCGGTGGACTAGAGAAGCCATCATGGTTTTAACGAATGGAACATCGGCTCCACCCCACATTGTTACGATACCGCACATTCCTTTACTCCTTGGGTAGTGTCTATCCGGAAACCACCGTTCAATGTAGCGCAACCCTTTCAGGTTGCCTGAGTTGGTCCCGCCTGCAGCGGGGCTAAAAGTCCTGCACTACATGGTTCCCGGATGGATACTGGTTTTACTCATTAAGGATAAAATCCAATTTTATCCGAACTTATTTATTTATCTCGAAAATTCCTACCAGACCGTGTCCCATGCCCGTTCCGGGCTGCAGCTCCATCTCCAGTTTGCGCAGCGAATAAGCCAGATGCGACTCGATCATGTTGGCCCGGATGTCTCCAAATTTTACCCAGCCGACCCCTTCGACGATTCTTCTCATGGTGTGCATCGCCTCTTTTAGTGGTTCAGGGTAATATGGAAGAACTTCTCCCGGAGGCGATACAAAATTTTCATCGTCGCATGAGTACTTGCTTAACAAGGAAATGGTGTATTGCACTAACGCATTGCAGGACATAAAAAACATCTCAAAAAAGTTATTGATGTGTCCAAACCCCTGACGAGGAACATAGTCCACGAACAAGCTTTCCATATCGGTGCGCACATAGCTTTCAAATAAAGAATTTACCGGGCCCCTCAACTTAGGGCAGTTTTTATTGTAGTCACCGGTATCCATATGTCGACCGATGAAGATGGACCGATCGAAAAAGACCAGGGGCTTGATCCGGACACCGGATTTTCTCGATGCCTCTTCGACTATTTTCATAATTTCGTCTCTGGTCATCAGGCGCAACGGAAAAGATGACACTTCTATTTTGTCGCGTTGATCTTCGGGATAAATGTATGAAATGCGGTAGTCCATGAAATACTCTTGGTCTACCGGGTGGTGCCAAAGATCCTGCCACTCGTAGGTGTAGCGCCCTAGCCAGTCGAGCATGACGACGGCTTTTTGCGGTGCATGTTTGGCGATGTCGGCGACCAAGTCAACCGCCTGGTGGTCGTGAAAATGGCTGAGCGTTCCGTACGAGGTAAAGTAAAAATCAAAAGGTTCTTCTTCCTCCATGACTGCAGACGGCAGCCCATGAGTCAGATCCCCTTGGATGAACCGCATTTTAGGCGCCTGGCCATAGAATTCTTCTGCCTGCCGAAGCAGGTCCTCATTGAGATCCAACCCCACATATTGTTTGAGCATATCTTCGGTGAGCGCAGCGGTTATGTATTCGTAGATTCCAGGATCCTTGGTGGTTACCCCCATGATCAAGTCGAATCCGTCTCCGCTGCCGCATCCCAAGTCCAGCACTCGAAGTCTTTCCAGTCGTTTTTGCTTGTATTCAACAAGATCGTTTAGAGCCGGACGGAGAAAAATGCTGGTGACCTGATCTTCCCAAAATCTTCTGACGTTGTCGTACTTGCCTAGCAGACCGGATGCCTTATCATATCTCCCCGTGTTGAATGCCTGCGAATAAGCTGTCTTTTCAGCCATGATCAATCCTCCCTGGTCAAAACTTAAAAGAGTCTTTTCTCCAAAACAAAACACAGGCTAAAATCTGCTCTCCGGGCTTGCATGTATTAGCCAATTTGGAGCGCGGATTTAGCCTGCTGCCTTTTGACCAGTGAAAATCAAGCTGCCATTGCTTTCAAATTATCAATGGCATGAAAGGCATCTTTACAGTAGGCATCGGCGCCAATTTCATTGGCAAATTGATCGGATACCGGGGCTCCGCCAATGAGCACTTTGACCTTTTCCCGCAATCCTTCTTCATCGAGCTTAATGACGACATCGGCCATCACTCTCATGGTGGTGGTTAAAAGAGCAGACAGTCCGACATAGGGCGCCTGATTTTCTTTAACGGCCGCGACGATTCTTTCTGCAGAGACGTCGGTGCCCAGGTCGATAACGTTATAGCCTGCGCCTTTGAGCATGATGGCCACGATATTCTTTCCGATGTCATGCAAATCCCCGGATACGGTAGCTATGACAAATTTGCCCTTGCTTTCTACCCCAGCCTTCGTGAGGTGAGGCGAAAGAATATCCATAGCCGCTCCAACGCATTCTGCGGAGGCCAGCATATCGGGAATCAGGTATTCGTTGCGCTCAAATTTTTGACCGACTTGTTCCATGGATTCGGTCAGGGATGCGAGCACGATCTCTTTGGGATCGATCCCTTGTTCCAACGCCTGTTCCACAAGTTCTGTGACTGCAGGTTGGCCTTCAAGCCCCGGATCGAATCCTTCATCCTCTGCCTCGACTCTTCCTTGCACAACGTTAAAAGCGATTTTTTCGAGAAGTTCTTGTTTATCCATCGGTTGTTACTCCTATCTATTGAATTGATTTATATGTGAGCTACTATATCGGCTGCTCTGCTTTCAGGTGTCAGCCGGCTCAAAGCCGGGATTCTTTTTTGCTGTGTACCCTCGCCTGAAGTGCAACCCTTTAGCGCTGCTCGTCTTGGCAGGCTTAAAGCCCTGCGCTACGTATTCTCATTCCGCTTCGCTTCGTTCGAAATGACAAAAAGGGTATTTTCGGTCAAGTCTCCTAGACTCGTTTCAGGCTGGGCAAAATTCCTGGTATCTCTTTAAAAATCTGTTCCTGAACACCCGCATCTATGTGATCCGCCGGCCTAGCTTCCAGTTCCGCCATATACGCAAGAGCGTTTTCTATGACCTTGTCTTCCATCCCTTTGGCTTCAAAGCGGTAAGGGCTGGAGATATCCCCGCTGTGCATAGCCTTGCGGGCATGACGTGCATACAATCGGTGACTCGATGCCATCACTTTTTTGACCATTTTGAGCACATCTTGCATCTCGTCGGGATCGACTTTGGGTTCACGCAAACAATGCTTGACTTTGCCCACTTGTTCGTCATCGAGAACCGCCTGTAATGGGCAAAAGGTATTGGTCCTGTCGAGCAGGCCAAAAGCGTAGTGAACATACTGAGCACCACTCATGCCCATGTACAAATGCGTCAGAAGTTTTTCAAACAATGCCTGCATTCCTGGTACCTTGGCGTCTCCTACACCGGCCGTTGAGTAAGATGGTACCTTGTAGTAGCGGGCTAGCTGCACACAGTCGATGTTGTACTGATTGAATTCGGGACAGCCGTAAAGATCGTGCAGATCATCCAAGCGGGCTCTGACCGGCACGCTGCCATACAATACCGGCGCCCCTTCCCTGATCAACTGTGTCAACGTGATCCCCGCCAGACTTTCAGCATTGATCTGGGCGACCATGCCTGCTTCTTGAATGGGGGCAGACGAACCACCCTGGGGAGAAGATGAAATGACCAGCGGCAGCCCGGCCTCCACAATGTCGAAAACCTTGTCGGCTGTGTCGGACACTATCTGTAGAGGGCTCTTGAAAACGCATGTGATGAACGAAATCACAGGATTTTTTCTCAGAGCTTCAGGACCTCCCGCAATGATTTCGGCCATGCGCACTACATCCGGTAACTTTTCGAGACTGGTCAACCCTGCCTGCACATGCTTGGTGATGTTGTTCAGGCTGGCAAAGAATTTGTTGACATCTTGATTATCGGAATTGATCTCGGCATCCTGGATGTTTAAAGGGCGGATGAAAAAGTCCAAATTATCCAGTTGTTCACAGAGGTGGGCAGCCCGGCTGAGGAGCGCAGTCGTCCCGCGCAATTCTTTAAACCGGGGCACACGGATTTTGACGTCGCCGTTATTCGCGCTGACGAACTCCTCCATCTCCGTTTCGATCCAAATATTAGCTTCGGATCCGGAGCCAAAGTAAACTCGAGGTACTTCCGCATCCAGCAGCAACCGGTTTTCCGGCTTTCTTGCTCCCAGCACAAGGCGAGAAGGTGCTTTCGCAACGGCCTCTTTGACCAGGCCCGCAGGAAAGCTTACGCGCCAGCATCTGGTGCCCGTGACATTCTCCTCCCAGACTTTGGCGCCGTGCTGCTTGAAAAGATTTGCTGCCCGCTCGTTGTAACACCACACCCCCGGGTCTGCCAGAATGCTTAAAGAAGCTTCATCCAACCACTTTATCTGCTCTTCATTGAGCCGTTCGTACGGATTGACCAGTATTCCTTCTCGATAGGATTCGATCATCAGTGTCCTCCTGATGGGAAAATGAAACTTTGTATTTAAAAACCTTAGTAGCTAATTAGAAGCTGCGCTGCCTGAAGGTTGAGACGTTAGCCTGTTCAGAATTCGCTAGCATCCCGCGCGGAAAGCTCGCATGTATTTCCGGCAATGGCGGTCTTTGCCAACCAGAACCTCGCCAGTTTTTATGGCGCCCATCAATTCCTTATCGAGGGGATCGATGATTGCACCATCCAGACCGGCATAAATGGCCATTTGCAGGAACGCAGCATTCACCCTTCCCCGCTGTGGAAGACCATAGGAGATGTTCGATAGCCCCAGAACGGTTTTAGCGTCAGGATATTTTTCCTTGATTTTGGTTATGGTTTCGAGGGTGACCAAACCTTGTTTGACATCGGTGCTGATGGGCATGACCAAAGTGTCGAAATAAACGTTTTTGAGGGGCACGCCGTGTTCTGCACATGCAACGGCAATTTTTTCTCCTGCCCTTAGGCGATCCTGGGCTGTTTTGGGAATGCCGCTCTCGTCCATGGTCAAACCGACCAGCAGCGAGTCGTATTTTTTTGCCAATGGCACGACCTTCTTCAATCCCTCCTTCTCAGCCTTAGTTGAGTTGATCATAGCAGGCCTTCCCGCGCGGGCTTGAAGCCCCGCCTCCAGAACCTTAGGATCGGCACTGTCGATACAGAGTGGAGTTTCCAAGTCTTGCTGAATGGTTCGAACCGCCCATCGCATCGAATCCATCTCATCTTCAACGGAACCGACTCCGGTTCCCACATTGACGTCAATATATCCGGCGCCTGCAGCAGCCTGCTTGTGGGCCATCTGCAAAAGGGCTGAGGTATCTCGGTTTTGAATGATGTCCTTAATGGAAGAACGTGTTGCATTAATTTTTTCGCCTATAACGAGCATAAATTTTCAGCTCCAATAAATGTTTGAGTTTGACCCCACACTGCAAACCTACTGATCACGTAGCGGTAATCTCCCAGAATCTCTTGGGGTCATTCCAAGAGGCTCCCGATGACGAACCTGGTAAGCTCCTGATAGCAGGGCTAAAGCCCTGCGCTACACGGTTTGAGGGGTAAAAGTAAATTTGTTTACGGATGCAAGGTTGGTTAACTGCCCAACGGTTAATTCATTAAGTCGTGCTGTAATCCGGTGATTTCCTGTTTGAGCCTTTGCCGAATCTCTGCCGAAAGGACGGGTTGCTCCTTGCTGCTGATGATTTCCTTGGCTTTCTCCGTAGCCCGGGCATGAGAATCTTTCGCCCCTGCCGTCTGCCATTTGTCTCTATTTTCTCTGTCACTCAATTGAGGTGTGTACTGTTCGGTTCGCATGTAGCGGCGAGTATGCCTCATGGAGACGAAATGGCCGCCTGGTCCGGCTTTCTTGAGTGCATCGAAAGCGAGAGTTTCTTCATCCACTTTGATGCCCTCCACTGCCCGCATGACCATACCGATGATTTCATTGTCGATTACCAGCTTGTCGAAAGAAGCAGTGAGACAGAATTCCAGAAACCCTGCTGCGTCATGAATAAAGTTGCCTCCGGCCAAGGCTACCATGAGCCCGGTGATGGCCGATTCATACCCGGCCTGACCGTCGTTCACCTTGGAATCAGACATCCCGGCGGTTGAATAGAGGGGCAATTTATAAAATCTTGCCATCTGAGCGGAAGCTGCGTTCATGAGACCCATTTCCACGGCACCTGACAAATATTTCATATCCCGCAAGTCTGTTATGGAAGAGATACAGCCGAAGAACACTGGAGTGCCTGGGTTTACCAGCTGTGTAAACATTATGCCCCCCAGAGTATCAACCGTCTGTACTACCAGATTGCCTGCCAAAGTTATGGGCGCTGTCGCCCCGCAGAGAGGCTCTGCCGGAACCACCACGGGAATTCGGTTGCGAGCCGCTTCCATGGCTAACTGCATGTAACTCTCATCCAGCTTAAATGGGCTGATATTGCAGGTTACCATTGAAATAAAGGGACGTTCTCGCAGTTTGTCGGGCGATCCTGCGATTATTTCGGCCATCTTAATGACATTGCGCACCCCTTCAACAGTATACACACCGCCCATGATGTGTTTTCGAGTGAAATTGAGGGCTGCGCCGAAACGATTCACATCAATTTCTTCGACGGGTAGGTCGCTGGGATAGACGTTTAGCATGTAAAAGTGAATGTTATCAAGTGCTTCTACCATTCGAGCCATGTTTTTCACATCTTCCAGCTTGGCCCTTCTGGCATCCCGACTACCCGGATCTTGCACGTTCAATGCCGTGCCCCCGGTGCCCATGTAGACTTTGCTTCCACCGATTTCGCAATCCAGATCGCCGTTTTCCTCGCGACCGCATAAGCGCACAGTCGAAGGAGCCTTGCTGATCAATTCCTGGACCAAATCCCGGGGCACCTTGACGACCCGGCTTGATTCATCCACTTCAGCCCCGGCTTTGCGAAAAAGCTCTCTGGCTTCCCTGAAGTTGACCTGAATGCCTATCTCTGCAAACACTTGCATGCAAGTTTCATGAATCTTCTCGATATCATTTTCCTGGAGGGGTTTATATTGCCCCCCCGGCAATCCTTTTCTAACGTTCATTCGTGTTCCTTCCTAGTTGTATCAAGGCAGTTTCTAATTACTATTCAATCTCTTGAGCGGCCTTGCGCTTTTAAGCTCTCCTTGCCTCACACTTAGTTTTGCGACAGTCGACACAAGGGCTGTAAGGATTTGAATTCATTGAGGTAATTCCAAAGACACCGGAAATGGATTTTCTGGGGCTCATTAGGCAAGAATCGGTGAGCCTCACATCGATCTCCCCGGGGTTCAGGAGAACGAACAATTTTTTTTGTTCGGTGATTGGCCAGTCGCAATAACCTGGACTGAATCGAAGGGTGGATGTCAAACGGTCTTTTTTTAGTTCAGAAGTTATACGATTTTGAAATCTCTCGACAATGTCCTCGACAGCAACCGAAGCCATTGCATCTAGTATGTATGCTTCAGAAAGGCGGTTAACATGCATCAGTTTTTTAATTTCTCTTTCAATTGCTCGGCCGATTGTTGCAACGAAGCAAACCACCTGCGAACTCTCTTTCAGAGTTCTTGCCAGCTTTGGACTCTTAAATCTTGTCTGATTTTTCAAAGTAGTGAGTCGACCATTGTTGCTTTGAATCTCCTTGATCAGATAAGTAATTCTAGGTCTGATCAGATCTTGCACCTTTTCCCTGGAGGTGTGCACTTTGTTGCTGGTGGCGCAGGACAAACGGCGGTTTCCCCTGCCGCCAAGGCGCACCGCCAGCTTTTCCGGAGCAAAGCTGGGCTCCAGCTCCTTTGCAAATTCTATGTTTTCCATATCTCTCCTTAATAAGCACAAGGCTCGATAAAACAGACCTAGTCCACCTCAAATAGAGTCGTAGATTGATCACCTGGATTGAAAAGCTGAGGACGGGCGTGATTTTGCGATCTGAAAATGTTTTAGGTTCGCCGGTTCACCTGTGCAAACTCAGTTCTTCTACTGCAGTGTCCAGTAAGCTGGCGAGCTTGTGGAGGCCGTAGACCACTTTGTTAAAATCCTCCTCCGGCAGAGATTTCAGACCCTGCATAATACCCTGGGGAATTAATGGAGGTGCATTCTCAGCCAGTTTCGTACCCCTATTTGTCAATTCTATGGTGATCATGCGACGATCATGTGGATCTCTTACCCGGGTCACCAGGTCTTTTTTTTCGAGCCTGTCAATGATTCCGGTTACCGTGCTGGAATTGACCATTATCTGCTTGGCAATTTTTGATAATGGTAGAGATCCCTGTTCATGCAGAACCTGAATGCATGCAAGCTGAGGTGTGCTGACCCCGAAAGTTTTTTCGAGCTCTTTACTGTAATGTTCTCCCGCCTGCACTATTCTTCGAATTGAGTGAATAATTTCTCTCGTGTGTTGTTCTCGATCCACTGAATTCATACAAAAATATTTTAAGTGCCTCCATATCTACTGAGATAGTTTCAACAAAAACATTATTAGCATAAAAAAATAATTCCTACAAGTCTTTTCCAGCCAAAGAAAATTTACTTTGACCAGAAATTTGCGAGCTATTCAGGCTGGGATGCCAAATTGCAGCATGTAGCCCAGGGCCTTGTGCCCGACCGCAAAACGCCCACAAGGGGCTAAGCTACGCGGCGTTCTTCGTTGGCTGTGATGCACACGGGGCGATTCGGATTGCTGCCACTTTTGGGAGGTCTTCTTATATTGATATTCGAAGGACCACAAGAGATGTAAAGTCTCTACCAAATGTGGGGATAGTCATGAAACTAATATTTTTAGGTACCCGCGGCTATATCAAAGCCAGAACGAAGCGGCATTGCCGGCACACTTTCCTACTATGGAAAACAGGTGACGATCGATTGGGCAATGTCTCCATTTTTTATATTCCTGACGTCGTCTACATTTCAGAACACAACTCACGTGGTGTCAGAAAGAAGGAGTGCCGCGTGCCAGCATGACCCACACTGCGGGTCGGGCATTGTACAAGGCGATGAGCGTAAAATTGGAGCCCAGCTGAGGGACATGGGCAAAGATAGGGGCGTAGATGTGCAAATCGCTCATGATGGAATGGAGGTTGTGCCGACCTGGAGAAAATGCCCTCATCCTTCTTTTTACACCAGGCAAGGATGTATGGCACGCCAATCGGTGCGGAGCAAAAGACTTTTTATGAGGAGGCAAGTCAGATGGCGGGAAAAGATTCACTGAAAACTTATCGCGACAAACGTGACTTTCGACGGACCGGTGAGCCAGCCGGAGAAGAAGACCGGAAGACGTCGGACAAGCCGATTTTCGTTATTCAAAAGCATGATGCCAGCCATTTGCACTACGACTTTAGACTCGAAGTGGATGGAGTTCTTAAGTCCTGGGCCGTGCCGAAGGGGCCCTCGACCGATCCGAGGGAAAAACGGCTCGCAGTCCCCACCGAAGATCATCCTATGGAATATGCAGATTTCGAGGGTGTTATTCCAAAGGATGAATATGGTGGAGGAACCGTCATTGTTTGGGATGCGGGAACATATATCAATCTGAGGGAAGAAAAGGAGAAAGATCACACTCGTATGGAGCAGGCCGTTGAACAGGGCAAAGTGGAAGTGTGGCTGGAAGGCAAGAAGCTTCAAGGCGGGTATGCTCTAATCCGCACAGGTAAACCGGGCAAAGGCGAAAAAGCGCGATGGCTGCTTATTAAAAAGAATGATGAAAAGGCAGATGCGCGCCGAAATCCCACAAGCACAGAACCAAAGTCGGTTCTTACCGGCCGAACCATTGAGGAAATTGCTGCTGAGGAAGAGGATGATGGGTGATACTGAAGTGAACCGTTAGCCTTACAGAACCTGCTGAAGATAACAAACTAAAGCATCCTCGTTTTTCGGGTTTAATAAGAGACAAACAGCCTGAAGAAGCAATCAGAGAGGCGGCAAATAATGGATGACCGCAAAATAAACGTGAACTCCTACACCATCGAAATTTCAAATCTGGGTAAAGTATTCTTTCCCGACGAGAACATCACTAAAGGCGATCTCATTGACTACTACCGAAGAATTGCGCCAATCATGCTGCCTTATTTGGAGGAGCGACCGTTGATGATGCATCGCTTCCCGGATGGCATCAGCAAGCAGGGATTTTATCAGAAAGAGATATCGGATTATTTCCCTAACTATATCCAACGAACATCAGTCGAGAAAAAGGAGCAGGGAGGAAGTCAGACTTTGGTTGTGTGCAACAATGCCGCAACCTTGGTTTATCTGGCAAATCAGGCTTGCATCACTCCTCACGTCTGGCTCAGTCGCAGAGATAAACCGGAATATCCCGATAAACTGATTTTCGATTTAGATCCGCCCAGTGTCGATTTCGAACCGGTCCGGACAGGCGCTCGATTGTTGAAAGAGATGTTGGAGGAAATCGGACTGACATCTTTCGTTATGACAACCGGTTCTAAAGGACTGCATGTAATGGTGCCATTGGATCGCAAGGAGGATTTTAATACGGTGAGGGCATTTGCGAGCGGTCTGGCTGACTTCCTCGCACAAAAACAACCGGAACTCTTCACCACTGAGACCAGAAAAGATAAACGTCAGGATCGAATCTTCTTGGATTACTTGCGAAATGCTTATGCTCAAACCGCAGTACCGCCGTATGCGGTTAGAGCGAAATCCGGAGCTCCTGTGGCTGCACCTCTCGACTGGCACGAACTTGAAAATCGAGAGATCCACTCGATCACATACAACATAAAGAACATTTTTCGCCGCCTCGGTCAAAAGGATGATCCCTGGAACAAGGCAATGCACAAACCGGAGTCCTTGGACGAGCCGCGCAGGCGCCTCCAAGATATGAAGGAAAACGGTTAAGCTAAGCTATTGTTTGAGGAGATTTTTTTCATCTGAAGTTGCCATGTCCTCTTCTATCTGTTCATCCAATTGCCGGTCTACGGAAACGTCGGCTTTCTTGACTTCTTGTTCCACAAACTCTTTGGGGATGGGTTTTTTCATGGGTGGTTCAACGGTTTCGGGAGGTGCAAGTTCCCGCACACGGACAGTTTGGATCGGTTCGGGCATTTCCACGCCGGCCTTGTCCATGGCGGCCTTCACCAGCCGAATGGCTTCGCTGTTGACCTTTAGGAAATCTGCCGACCGTTGATCGACCCAGCCGAAAAACTGCACGATAACGTTGAAGTCGCCCAACTCCACCACTCGCATAAAGGGGCCGGGATCTTCCATAACGCCGTTCATGGCCCGCAAAGTGCTGCATCCCAGTTCTTGCACAAACACCAGGTCTTCGTTCACTCCGATTCCCACTTTGAAGTCGAAGCGACGCCTGGGGTTGCGAGTGAAATTGTGAATGACACTTTTGAACACCAGGGAATTAGGGATGCGCACGTGATTTCCGTCGAGTGTCATCATGACTATCTCTCGCGATGTGAGTCGGACTACCCGACCTTCATGATTTTCAATCCGCACCAAGTCGTTGACCGTGAATGGACTGCGAAGACTCAGAAGCACTCCCGACAGATAATTTTCTACGATATCGCGTACTCCGAATCCAATGGCAAGCCCTGCGAGCCCGGCGGCTCCGACTAAGGCACCAAGAAGCGCCGTTACATCAAGAATCTCCAAGGCTAGCAGCACACCGACCAGAAGAATTATGGAGCGTAATAACTGTCGGATTAATCCGCGCAAAAGGGGATTTATTCGCAGTCTTTCAAAAGGCGTATCCCAATGAACGACCACAAGCGACAGCAGCCAAAAAGCCAATACCACTAAGATTGCGATAATAATTACCGGAAGCTGATCCGTGATGTTATTGAGGTATTGCTTAACTTTTTTAATTGCAGGGTTGACGCGGGTTTCCACTTCAGACTCGACTTCGACATTGTTGATCACATAGACTACGCCTTTGAAGCGGGATACGAGCTCTTCCGCCTTGTTACGGGCTTCCGCACGCGGAGCTGTTCCGGTGAGAGTAACTACACCATCATGTACCTCCACCTTAATGTTTTTAAATGCGGTAATCTGAGATAGAACACCGTTCAGCCGTTCTTCAATAATTGAATCAGGCATAGCTTCCAGAGGCAGCAACTGGTTCTGCGCGTTATTTTCGGTTTTGGTGTTTGGAAAAAAGTTTTGTGCGTGGGCGAGTAACGCCCAAGTCATGAATATGAGGGGAACAACGAAGGCAGGAAGCAAGAGCAAGCCGAAACTGCGGCTGACGGTTTTATTGGACATTGCCTTGCAGGGTCTGCGAATAGAGACCGGACAACTATTCTTCCTCAAGAGCTTTGTCTGCATTATCATTAACCTCAGAGCTCATAATATATTGTTTCAGCACAAAAACGTACTGAGAATTTTTGGGATCGTTGCGAATTAACTTGATAGTGTAGGATTTGGCATTTTGCAAGGCTGGGAGCCTGCCCAAAAATGCTTTTTTTGTCACCTCGAATCACGCCTTGGCATGATGAGAAATCTGTTGAATCAACCACTCGCGAGAGCAAGATTTCTCTCCTTCGGCTCGAGATGACAATTCCCGGACAGCCTCCGAATGCCTGCACTCAAGACAAAACAGGAGTGTAGTTCTTGCACTGCTGACCAGCTGTGAACCGGGCATCGGGCGTATTACGTCAATCGAGAACAGACGAATTTTTGTTTTACCGGGTTGATGATGAGCAAAGAGACAATGAAAGACGCATCGGTCCGGGAATTTTTCGGCATTGCTACAGCCGGAAAAGATCCCGAACAGATCGAACTGGAATGGTTTGAGAACCATTACCGAGGAGATATTCCACAGCTAACCGTCAGGGCGGTTGTCATGGGAGCACTCCTTGGCGGCATCATGAGCCTTTCCAACCTTTACGTGGGACTGAAAACGGGTTGGGGCTTGGGTGTGGCGATAACGGCTTGCATACTGTCTTATTCTACCGGTGCTGCGCTGACGAGAATCGGTATTTTCAAAAGCAATTTAAGCATTCTGGAAAACAACTGCATGCAGTCAACGGCGAGCGCTGCCGGATATTCTACGGGCGCCACGATAGTCAGTGCCATTGCAGCATTGCTAATGATTCGAGGTGAGCACCTGCCCTTCTGGACCTTGATGTTGTGGACCATTTTTCTGGCTATGCTTGGGGTCATGATGGCCATTCCCATGAAACGGCAAATGATCAATGTGGAACAATTGAAATTTCCAAGCGGCGTTGCCGCGGCACAGACCTTGCGCTCGTTATATGCAGCTGGAGAAGAAGCCGCGGCAAAGGCTCGAGGCCTTGGTATTGCCGCTATTTTGGGAGCGATTTCGGCTTTCGCCCGGGGAAATAAATTCTCCTGGTATCCCGGTTTTCTCAGAACCCCTGAGATGATCCAGATCCCCGGCGCTATTGCGGGCCACCGCCTGATCAAGTGGACCATTGCGTGGGACATGAGCCCGATCATGATGGCAGCCGGAGCCATTATCGGCATCCGGGTCGCTGTTAGTATGCTGCTGGGCGGGTTGTTGAATTTTGGTTTTTTGGCTCCCCTGGTCTACCAAAAGGGATTTATTCACGAATTGGGCTATCGGGGAATTGTCTCCTGGAGTCTTTGGGGCGGTACAGCTGTGATGGTCACATCAGGCATGCTGACCTTTGCTTTTCAGTGGCGTACCATCGGCCGAGCGTTTTCAGGCCTGGTCAGGATGATACGTCCAAAGGATGAATCATTAAGCAGTAAGCGGCTGGATGCCATGGAGAAGATTGAAGTTCCTGGGATCTGGTTCGTTTTCGGAATACTTTTTGCCTCTGCAGGTATTGTGTGGATGCAGGTGTCCAGTTTTTCCATACGCTGGTGGATGGGTGCGTTATCCATTTTCATGAGTTTCTTCTTAGCAATCGTTGCTTGCCGGGCTACAGGGGAAACAGACATCACTCCTATCGGAGCGATGGGAAAAATTACCCAGCTGTTTTATGGCGTAATCGAACCATCCAATATTACCACGAATCTCATGACAGCATCCGTAACAGCCGGTGTGGCTTCGTCCTCGGCAGATCTGCTGACAGACCTAAAATCCGGCTATCTGCTGGGAGCAAATCCGCGCATGCAATTCATTGCCCAGTTCTTGGGCATCTTTGCAGGTTCGCTGGTTGTAGTGCCGGCTTTCTACCTGATAGTACCTTCGGCCGACGTACTGGGAGGCAATCAGTTCCCCGCGCCATCTGCTCAGGTATGGAAAGGAGTAGCTGAACTAATGGCGCATGGGCTTTCGAGTCTTGATGTAACCGAACGGTGGTCTCTGTTGATCGGCGGTTTGACAGGCATCTGCATTCCACTTTTAGAACGCGGTTTACCCTCCAGGTTGCGTCCCTGCATCCCTTCACCCATGGGATTGGGATTGGCCTTCGTGATTCCGTTTTGGAATACCCTGTCAATATTTGCAGGCGCTTTAATAGCCTGGCTGCTGATGAAAAAAGCCGACAGGATTGCTCACGTCTATACGATTCCCGTTGCTTCCGGAATTATTGCCGGAGAAAGTCTAATGGGGGTGATAGTCTCGCTGTTTTCTGCCTTGGGTATAATGGGGTAGCGTTCCTATTCTCATCCATTCTCCAGTCTTACAAACTGACTGTAGAAAGCTGTGCCATTACCAAGATCGGTGGTCTGCGCAGCGATGAGTTGGTTGACTCCACCTCCGCATTTCATCCAATCTCCTCGCCGGTAGATAACAACCTCCGGATGAAGACCCGGGAGCGTTGCTAATTCCACTTGAATGCGACCGAGAGAGGATGCGAGAAACACCCGTCGATCCAAATCCAGGGACTGCAGCGCAGGATTCTCCGGGGCGATCCAAACCAGTGGGGGTATCTTCTGGTTTGCCGGAAGAATCTGAGAGTGTGTAGCGTTTTTGCGAATTAAAGTAAGAAGCCTCAATGGAAAGTCCTCAGGATGCTCTAGTTCATTATGCAGGTTTTGTGGCATTCTGTACTTCCCGTCGGGGTGATCAAACTGCAGATTGCTGTAGGCAATCCGCGGCCTTTTGGCTCGAGTGAAACCTTTCTCCCGCAGAGTTTCCAGCGAGGTGTCGAAATAGGGAGAATCTATCGCCGAGCGAAAGCATGTATCCATGTCCGGAATATGAATTTCCGGATCAAGCCGTCTTCCCAGATCAGTCAAAATCTCCAAATCGCTTCGTGCTTCACCGGGAGGCTCTAAAACTTTCCTTGCGAAGTGGACGTAGTCATGCAGAAATGAACCAATGATCTCTTCTCTTTCAAACATCAGAGCGCAAGGAAGCACTAAATCAGCCCTTTGAGCAGTGTCGGTCGGGAAGGCGTCCACCACCACCTTGAAAGGCACTCTTTCGAATGCGTCGGCAATCAGCCTGGATTCAGGCGCCTGATTGATGATGTTGCTGCCGTTCACCCATATCATCTTGACGGAAGGATTCTCAGCCTGCAGAATTTCTTTCCCGATCGCTGGGAGCAGAAAGCTGCGGCGGGGCATACTGCTATCCGCGGCAGCCCACGAAGTGTTGAAATTTCGCATAGATGAAATGTTGAAAAAGGTTCCCCCACCCATTTTCCCTACATTTCCCGAAAGCATGGCAAGCGCATTGATAAACCGCACATTTTCGCCGCCAAAGGTATAGCGTTGTAAACCCCAGCCCATGAGGGTAGTGACTGGTTTGTATCGAGTATACAACTCAAAAACCTGCTCGACGCTCTCATTCGACACATCGCAAAAACCAGCAAGTTTTTCCAAGGGGTATTGATCGATGAGTTTTCTGAAAAAAGACCAGTTGCCTATGCGCTCAAGCAAAGACCGCTCGATCTGATTGCGTTCCATAAGAAGACGGATGACAGCTGCTGCTAAAAACCGATCCGTTCCCGCCCTGATTCTTAGCATGATATCAGAAAAAGGCCCGTTTCCATCTCCGCCGGGAGAGATCGTCAAAACCTTTGTTCCTCTTTTTCGAGCTTGCCTGATGAGTGTTGGGATGTGTACGGAAGATCGTGCCAGATCTTTGCCCCAATTGACGATGGCTTGCGCGTTAACGATATCCGTTATGTCGTTCGTTTCCAAGGAGCCGAAATCTTGTATACAGGCCTCGATGCCGGCATTATCACACAGCGAGCCAGTGATCTTGCTGCTGCCGAGTGCGGCGAAAAAGTATTGCGGAACAAGTTGCAAGACGCCTTTAGCTCCGTCACCGTGAATGTGCAAAATAGAAGCCGGTTCGGAGCGAAATTTTTGTATGTTGTCGGCACAGAGATCCAGAGCGTCATCCCAGGAGATAGCCTGCCACTGGTTTTTTGATTTGAGGAGCGGCCTGGTAATACGTTCCGGACTACGCAAACGATTCTGATACCTATGTACCTTGGCGCAGGTAAACCCTTGCGTGAAAGGGTGAGCAGGGTTTCCTCTGAGCGCGAGGGTTCCGTCCTCTTTTTTGTTAATCCATAAAGAGCAGACGTCCGGGCATTCAAGTGTGCAGGCAGTAACCAGTCTCATTTTCGGGCCTAATTTGACGCAACGGTGTTGGGGGTATTACCTGCCATGTTTGCTTCGCTCGTTTTTTTGTTCAATGCTTCCCATAGAACGGCATCCCTGGAATAGATGTCCGGACAAAAATTCAATTGCCCATACTCATCCACCCATGCAGTCCAGTAAAGAATATGCACCATCCAATCGGAATTAATGTTGATGACCCGTCTTTTGCCGGCCGCGATAAGTTCCTCCAAACGCTCTCGATTCCAGGAAGGGTCGTCTTTAAGAATTAAAAGCGCCAATTCGACAGGTTTTTGAACTCGAATGCACCCATGACTGAAGGCTCTTCGAGCTCGCTGAAAAAGATAACGATCGGGGGTATCATGCATGTATACATTGAAACGATTCGGAAACATGAATTTGATGCGTCCAAGGGCATTTTGGGTTCCCGGTTTTTGCCGGATGCGGCCCGGGAAATTGCCGCTGTTAATGTATTGCCAATCGATGTGCCAGGGATTGATCGCTGCGCCCCCTGAAATCAACTGGTAGTTGTTGTCTGCCAGGTATCCCGGGTTTTTCCTGATTTTGGGCAACATTTCTTTGATGGCGATGCTGTATGGAACGTTCCAGTACGGATTGATTTCGATGTAGCGCATTTCCTCACTAAAAACCGGAGTCTTCTGATAATCTTTACCGACGATCACCCTCATGGAAAGACTTTCACTTCCTCGATGCGCTCTGAGTGTAAAAGCTGCAGTATTCACAATAACATAGTCGTCGTTCCATTTATGAGGCAGCCAACGCCAACGCTCCAAGTTAAGCAGGATCTGCTGGCGGCGACGTTCGGCGGGAACATTGAGTGCTTCCCGTGTATTCGGTCCTAATACGCCATCTACAGCCAGCCCCTGTCTGGATTGAAACTTTTTGACGGCGACCTCAACGGACGTATCATATCTATCAAGTTGCGCACTGGAATCCGACGACTTTAATTCACCGCTTGCCTCCAGGCGTTTGCGCAACATCGCTACTTGCTGATTACGATCCCCGGGGCGTAGAGTTCTGCCTTGCGGCAGCATGGGCCAGCCACCTTCCGCAATGACTTTTTCCATCTGCTGAGCTGCGCTGATAAGGCTCCAGTATTGTTGGTGGGGGGGCGCAAAACTTCTTATGGTTCCCGCCAAATCGCGACTTCGTAAAAGATGATTCAACCCGGCAATGATATTGGCCTTCTCCTTTTGTGAAAACCACAAAGGATAGAGACGTTCCGGATCGACTTTACCCGTAGCCAGATGAGATGCGTAGATCATGAAGGCATCCGTCATGAGAATATCTAGGTCCGCCAATCCTTTGGGGTCAAGCTCCCCTGGGCTGAGCAGAATGTTATTGAGCCGAGTGATGGTGGCATTGATGCAGCGGAGATGATAATCATCCGGATCCAGACCATGCAGCCTGGATTCTGCCAATTGGGCAGGTAAAGCGTTGCCAAGGTCATTCAAGCCTTCTTCATTCAGCCATACTGGAGTGAAATTACGGTCCTTATAGAATTGTATCAGATCCGCCCTTGTATGAATGACCTCGCATCCTACCCATAAGGTGCGTTGCTGAACATCCTGCCCGAGCTTGTGATGTAGCGCTTCAGCAACCTTGCCCGCAGCAAGGACCGGGGCTCCGAAGAAAAAAGAGAAAATCAACAAAGGCAAGCTGAACATCAGAAGCTTCCGCACCCACTGCAATAATCTTCGTCCTAACGTTTCTTCCGGTTTCATCCTTCCGATCCTCTCACCGCATAAGCGAAAATTCCCCAAGAATTAGCTAATAGGATAGTTAAAACTCCGGAACAGTTCAATACGTCTGCGTAACATTTTCTAATTTAAGCGATAATGAATATGCCATAGGTGCGAAGAGTAAATCAATTCTGTCTTTGACAGGGAGGTCTCCGAGAGGATTAACCGATGATGATGCCGGGTGCAGGGAGGGATTGAGGCCTGGGACATTCTGTAATTTACAGAAAAACAAAGATTAGACGAGGGTAGGCTTTCGGTCGTTGCGAACTCTTCGGACTGTGTAAAACAAATCACGCGAACCTCAAGTTATGGTTTTGCTGTGAATAAGTCGGGCAGCTTTCAGGACGGATCATGACGGGGTTTGGTGCAGGGGCAAGAGGCTTGCCCCATGGATTGCCTGTCTTGCCCGCAACCGCCGCATTGGCCACTGCGAGCCCCAAATGTTCGCAGCGGCCTTCAACTTGCGTCTATCAAACGGATCGTTGTTTCGCTTCCCTGAGGCTTTTGAGCCTCACCCCGAGACCGATTTCTTTTGCCTTTTGTTTTCTCTTCTCAGAAAGCGAGCGGGCTGTTAAGGGTTGTTTGGCCGGAAGATTATACTTCTTCCGGTATTCTTTCGGGGTCAAGCTGTGGCCCTTGAGATGCGTGTGAGATATCTGCTTGAACTCTTGTCCACATTCCAGGCAAATGATTTTGTCTTGCTGGATTGAATCCATTGGTTCCATTGAAGGAACTTGCGGAGTGAGCCGTTCCGATTCCATTTCGGCTGACGGTTTATGGACTGGAGACTCGGCAGCTTTCGAATAGGCGGATTCGGGCAACGGTCGCCCTTTGGTTTCGGGGAACCCGGGCGCGGATTCGACTTCTGTTCCTTGAATCTCTCTTCGACTTTCCCTATCTTTTAATGTCTTAAGCAACCCAAAAGTGTTTCTTAGAACTTCGGCGATCTCGTCAGGAGACATGTCACGGTGCGACAACTGAGCCGTGAGGATCTCTACTGTCATTTCAGTCAGTGACTTTGCCATGATAATACTCCTTTTACACTTTAATAATATATGTATAAATTAAAAAACACATTGATAATATTATTTCAACTACATAATAACAAAAGCTAAAACACGACTATTAAATTGTCCAATTTATCTTCTGGAAGTTTAACAATGAGTATATAATATTGAATTTACATATAAATTTATCAATTCGAGGTTTTCTGTCGAATAGCAGTTAAGATAATTATCAACATACGGTCAAATACTGGCTAATCTTAGCAAACTGCAAGGCTACGCTTTAAGTATTAGCATGTGGATTCCTCATTATGCCATAAGCAGATTAGCCGCCTATGGCACAATCATTTACCATCATAGCTGCATGCTCATCTGGAATTACTGATTTTAGCCAATCATAAGACTAAAACCTTTAAAGATTCAATCGGTAACCTCCCGTATAGCGACGCAGCTTGTGCTTCCAGTATCTTCCATGCGGGATTAATCAGGGAGCCGTCAACCATTGGATGAACCAAGTTTGCTGGAGTTCTGCTTTCGCACGGATAAGAATCTTGGCTCCACCTGAACAAGACTCGGCATATTGAGCTAATATAATATTAATATTGCATCGTTTCGAAAACCGAGTTGATGCTGTCGGGCTGCGATTTAATAACCGTTTATGAAAATATTTTGTGTTGAGCCATCAAGGAACTGACTTTTTGCATTTTTCAATGCTATACTATCAATCTTGTTGCCATTGGCATATTTTAGACAACGGGATCAGCCATCATGGTCCATATTGTGAGCGGTAGGGAATGTTGGTGGAATAGAGATTGAGTGGTTTTTTCTCAGTCGAAGAGCAAGCTTCTCAAGGCAAGTGTTTTTTTAAAAGTTTGCAATATGGCCCAAGCTTCATCTTCCAGCTTGGGCTGTTGCTTTATGGTGGTGGAGATGAGACGAATACTGATAATCAAAGTTGGAAGGACCTTACCTTCACTTATTACCAGGCGGCATGATTTCGAGGATTGGGTCATCTCGGGAATGGGGGCTGCACGAGAACAAGTCAAAATAGTTGAAGTGAACAACGGCGGCACGCTGCCAAATTACAATGAAATTTCGGGCATTGTCATCACGGGTTCCCACAATATGGTCACCGAACGTTTGAATTGGAGTGAATATGCGGCAAAGTGGCTGCCCGGTGCGGTGGAACGTCAGATTCCAACACTGGGAATTTGCTATGGGCATCAGTTGTTGGCATATTCATTGGGAGGAAGAGTCGCCAATAACCCTAAAGGCCGAGAGTATGGGACAGTTGAAGTAAGGCTCAATGACCTGGCGCAAAATGATCTGTTATTAGGGGGCCTGGGAAAACATATCATGGTTCATGTATGTCATACACAATCGGTTATAAAGTTGCCGCAAGGCGCTAAGGTTCTTGCTGAGAACGACATGGACCGGCATCAGGCTTTCGTGGTCGGGGATCGCGTATGGGGCACCCAATTCCACCCCGAATTTGACGCTGAAATTGTTGCTAATTATATAAATCACTACCGGGAACTGCTGCTGAAAGGTGGGCTTGATCCGGATGGTTGTCTAAAACGTGTGGCTGATACTCAATACGGATCTTTAATACTCACAAGATTTTACAAAATAATTGAAGATTCTGAGGCAGCGTAGTTGGCATTTGGTCTCGGAAGTAAGACCATTTGGGGTTTCCCATTCCACATCTTAAGCCTAAATTCACTCTTGAGAGGTAATAATACTTTTGTTGAGAAAACTACTGAGAAAATCAATTCAAACGGAGCTATTGAAATGAATTTGCCAAATTCATCGCCCTCGCCGAATTTCATACGCAATATTATCGCGGAAGACCGTAAGAAGAATAAAAACGAAGGGCGAGTTCATACTCGTTTCCCGCCGGAGCCCAACGGCTACTTGCACATTGGGCATGCCAAGTCCATCTGTATCAATTTCGGTCTTGCTGCTGAATTCGGGGGCCTGTGCAACTTGAGGTTCGACGATACGAATCCGAGCAAAGAGGATGTCGAGTATGTTGAATCTATTAAAGATAGTGTTCACTGGCTCGGATTTGACTGGGATAACCGGCTGTTTTACGCATCGGATTACTTTGAAGAACTGTACGAATTTGCCATTCAATTAATTAAAAAAGAAATGGCTTTCGTGTGCGATCTTAGCCCCGACGAAATCAGGGAATTTAGAGGTACACTGACCGAGCCTGGCAAGAACAGCCCTTATCGTGATCGCTCAGTGGAAGAGAATCTGGATCTTTTTCAGCGCATGCGAGCGGGAGCATTTGAGGAAGGTACTCGAGTTCTCAGAGCCAAAATAGACATGGCATCGGGTAACTTGAATATGCGCGACCCGGTTATATATCGGATTTTGAAGTTTTCTCACCACAGAACCGGCGACAAATGGTGCATCTACCCGATGTACGATTTTGCTCATGGTCTAAGTGATTCACTGGAAGGAATCACCCATTCCATTTGCACTCTGGAATTTGAGGATCATCGTCCACTCTACGACTGGTTTCTTGATCAGTTGGAGGTATTTCATCCCCGGCAGATTGAATTCGCGCGCCTGAACTTGACGTACACCTTGATGAGCAAGCGTAAGCTGCTAAAGCTTGTTCAGGAAGGTCATGTCAATGGATGGGATGATCCAAGGATGCCGACCTTGGTAGGATTGCGCAGGCGCGGATACACCGCGGAATCCATTCGAGTCTTTTGCGAGCGAATCGGGGTGGCAAAACGAGACAGTATCGTCGACCTGGCGTTGCTAGAGCACTGTTTGAGAGAGGATTTGAACCTTCGGGCGCCGCGCGTAATGGCTGTGCTCAGGCCTTTGAAGGTGGTTATTGAAAACTATCCGGAAGATCTCGTTGAGGAATTGGAGGCGATCAATAACCCGGAAGACGCCGAAATGGGAACGCGAAAAGTGCCCTTTTCCCAGGTACTCTACATTGAACGAGAAGACTTTATGGAAAACCCTCCCAAGAAATTCTTTCGACTTGCTCCCGGGCGTGAAGTTAGGTTGCGTTATGGTTATTACATCAAGTGCGTCGATGTGATTAAGGACGAGAAGACCGGCGAACCTATAGAGCTTCGCTGTACCTATGATCCTGAAACCCGCGGCGGTTGGTCGCCGGACGGCCGCAAGGTGCAGGCAACCCTGCACTGGGTTTCTGCCGCCCATGCGCTTCCTGCCGAGGTCAGGCTCTACGACAGGCTATTCTCAAAGCCCAATCCTTCTGAGGAAAAGGATGTTGACTTTCAGTCTCTCTTGAATCCGGATTCTTTGGAGGTGCTAAGGTCTTGCAAAATTGAGGCGAGTCTAGCCAAAGCTTCACCGGGAAGTCGTTTCCAGTTCGAGCGGCAGGGCTACTTTTGCGTCGATCCGGATTCCTCTGATGAAATGCCTGTGTTCAACCGGACCGTGCAGCTGCGCGACACTTGGGCTAAGATTATGAAAGCCGGGAAGAAATAAGAATTGATATAACGCGGTAGCCCTGAGCGATAGTCGAGATTCAGCGCTGATGAGAGCGAAAGAAGCCCAACAAGCTTTTGACCAACTCTGCCATAAAAGCAAAATCCAACTTGTCCATCGTGTCAGATTGGCGATGATAGTGTGGGTTCCTGTAAAATGCCGTGTCGGTGATCATCACGGCTTTATAGTTTTTCTCCCAAAAAGAAGTATGATCGCTCAATCTGACCGAGGGCATCATCCATCCACCAAACGGGACTGTCAGCTTAACGACTGGAAGTTGAGGATTTTTCCGGAAGGATTCATAAAGGCTCCGTGTGAAATTTCTTGAGCCGAAGTTTCCCACGATACCGATATAGTTCCCTTGTTTCGGATAATTCATAAACATCAGGGGAAAAGGATACTTCTGACAACCCGATCGATGGCATGTGTAGCCAACCATTTCTAGACAGATCATGCCATCGATCTGTTCACCGGCGTGTTTGGCTTTCCCGGCATGCACCCTACTTCCCCGATACCGGGTAAGAAAAGCCGGGGATTCTTCAAGAGCAAATGAAACAAATTTTACTGCAATATTCAGATCTTCGGTCAGTCTCAGTCTATCTAAAATTCTTGCTGTCTCGAGTTGAACGGCAACGGCGCTGCCATTGTCATCAGCCCCTACCGTCCCGCTTACCGAATCGTAGTGGGCTCCCAACAAATAGCGTTTGTTGGGTCGATCGCAAAGCTTAACTTCAGTGATCACGTTGCTAACTTCCAAATCATGAAAAGAGTAGGTTTCCCTATCAACCGAAAGGCCAATATCTTTATAAAATGTCGTTATGTAATCTTCTGCTCTTCTCAGATTTGCAGGCAAAGACACGCTGCGTTCGCCAATATCAACTGTGAGAGCTTTAATATGAGTTTTAAGGTTTATGGTGCTTTGATCACTGTCAAACAAAATCATTTCCCCTTTTGGCTATAATCCAGCGTCGCCGCCTCGTCCTGTTTCAGCTGTTCCCAGATACGTTTTATTGGTTTTCGCCGTCACTGCCGAGTTGCCGATGAAATCACGCTAATAAAATTAATGGCTGTTGACCTCAAAATTGGCTTCACGTAATCTGATAATCGGTAGTCAATCCAAAAGGAGTCAAGATGCAGGAACACTTCAGGTTTTTTACTCCAGTCCAGGTGCGATATGCAGAAACCGATGCCCAAGGTCATGTTTTCTTCGGCAATTATTTTACCTATTTCGATCTGGCCCTGACAGAATACCTTAAAGCTATTGGTTATAGTTATGAAACCATGCTGGGTGATGGTGTCGATTTCTATTACGTGGAAGCCGGCTGCCAATATAAAGGAAGGGCCTTTTTTGATGAAATCCTGCACGTTCATACCCGAATCGGCACCATCGGAAACACCAGTTTTACATTTGAGTTTTCTATTTTCGAAGAGAAAAGTGACCGACTGATCACCACCGGGCGCATTGTTGCTGTGGCTATAAATCGTGCGACCAACAAGCCCATTAGGGTTCCTCGGGGACTAAGGGATGCAGTGCAAGACTTCGACGAAAAAACTGTGTGATTACGAAATCCTAAGCCATGGAATGGGTAACACTTGATCCGAACTTTCAGACTGACCGATTGATTGAAAGAGGGTAGAGCAAGGATGGATGAAGATAAGAATAAAAGAGAAGAAATGGATGGAGAAGAGAGTTTTGCAGAGTTGCTCGAAGGCAGCTTCGTGGACTCGGAACGCCTCCGACCCGGGCAAAAGGTGAAAGCACAGATACTCAAAATTACGTCCGAATGGATATTTCTGGATTTGGGCAGAAAGAGCGAGGGTTACCTGTCCACCAAGGAGGTGCTCGACAAAGAAGGTAATATCACGGTGAAAGAGGGGGATAAGATTGAGGCTTATTATCTACCCAGAGAGGATCAGGAACAACTTTTCACGACTAAACTGGGCGGTGGTGAAGTAAGCAACAGCTATCTGGAAGAAGCCTGGCATAGCGGAATCCCGGTAGAGGGGTTGGTCGAAAAGGAAATTAAAGGGGGGTTTGAAGTCAAAATTGCGGGCAACATAAGAGGATTCTGCCCATATTCTCAGATGGGTTTGCAGCGGGTTGAGGATCCCAGAGTCTATGTCGGTGAGCGGGTGTCTTTCAAGATCACCGAATATAGCGAACGAGGGCGAAACCTCGTTCTATCCAACCGGATGGTTTTGGAGGAAGAACGACGCAGGCAGAAAGAATCGCTGAAGGAAACTTTGCACGAGGGAATGACCGTAAAAGGAGTCATCACTTCTATTCGTAACTTTGGCGCCTTTGTGAATATAGGCGGGGTGGAAGGACTGATCCCTATATCTGAAATCAGCTACGGGCGAGTGGAAGACGTCCATGAATATTTGTCGGTTGATCAGGAAGTAGAGATCGTCATCACTAAGCTGGATTGGGACAAGGAACGTTACAGTTTTAGTTTGAAAAAAGCTCTGCCCGATCCCTGGGAAGACATAGGGAGCAAATATCCGGAGGGATCCCGACACAGCGGAACAGTTGCGCGTCTGGCCAACTATGGTGCGTTCATCACATTGACGGACGGGGTGGATGGTCTTATCCACATATCCAGGCTGCGAGGAGAAAAAAGAATCAATCATCCCCGGGAAGTACTGAATGTCGGGCAGTCAATAGATGTGCAAATTGAAGCGGTGGACGCGGAAAACAAACGTCTTTCACTTTCGCTGGCAGTGGGTGAACAGGAAGAGAAAAAGGCGGAGGCTGAGGATTTTAAGAACTATATGGGACGGGCTTCCAGTTCCATGGGGACATTGGGTGATCTGCTGAAGAACAAACTTGAAGATAGAAAGAAAAAATAAGCTTAGGCGGAACCTTCACGATGGAAACACGAGTCAGCAGCTGGAATGAACTGCAGGATGAGTTATTCCAAGATTCCTGGAATCCGGACTTGGGCCGATTCCGGTCACGCTATGCTTTTCGAGGATTATCGGATGTTCGCTATCGGCTTGAAACTACTCTGATCCGATTGCGAGGGAAATTCGTGGAAGTCGAAAGGCATCTTCTGCGCAATTTCAAGAAATATGCTCATCGCACTGTTGTCACCCGCGACTCCCTTTGGCATTGGCTTTCCGTGGCGCAGCACTATGGCTTGCCGACACGTTTGCTGGATTGGACATACTCACCCTTTTTCGCTATGCACTTTGCAACCGCAAACCTGGAACATTTCGATATCGACGGGGTAATCTGGGCGGTAAATTATGTCAAGGCGCATCAGTTGTTGCCGGATAAGTTACGGTCGCAACTGGATGAAGAAGGCGCCAACGTCTTTACCGTAGGAATGCTCGCAGAATCCCTCGAGTCCTTTAAAGAACTGGCTGACCTTACCGAGGGTGAGTACGTAATCTTTTTTGAACCCCCCTCGATTGACGACCGAATCGTCAACCAGTTCGCTTTCTTTTCCGTCATGTCCGATCCACGAGCAGTATTAGATGAATGGCTGATGCAGCATCCGGATATTTGGCGGAAAATAATCATTCCATCAAAACTGAAGTGGGAAATTCGAGATAAGCTGGATCAGGCCAATGTTACCGAGAGAGTTTTGTTTCCTGGGCTCGACGGCCTCAGCCGATGGCTTAAGAGACATTACAGCCCAAAAGAGCAGCGCGATTGAAGCGATGTCCGTGTGAAACGAGATCTTTTATCCTTGAGGTGCGGATGAGTGGCGGTTATAGTGCCGCCGATTTGTTTCGATGTTGATTTCGATTTCGTAAAGGCGCTTTCCGGTTATGTTTGTTTATGCTGGTATCGATGAAGCTGGTTACGGACCCATTTTGGGGCCGCTTGTAATAGCACGCAGCGTTTTCGTTCTGGAAGATCATTATTCATCGGAAAGCTGCCCTCCTCTCTGGAGTCTTCTTAAATCGATCGTATGTAAAGCAGCTGCCGACAAGAAGCGCCGCATTGCCATAAACGATTCCAAGCTGCTCTATAACCCTGCCGGCGGCTTGCGAAATCTGGAACGGGGAGTCCTCAGCTTTGTCTCGGCGAATGGCTGCAAGCCCGATCGCCTCGATCAATTGCTTGATCATCTGGCCTTCGATGCGGGATCCATTAGGACTGTTCAGCCATGGTACGCGGAGGCAAATGGAATGCCGAAGCTGCCGGTCTCAGCCGATTCTTCAGACCTTCTGGCAACGACGAAAAGGTTGGTGCGTGCGTCATCTAAACTGCATATCGGATTGGCTGACATAAGTGCGGCGGTGGTGTTCGAAGATCGCTTCAATTGTTTGGTTTCTGAAAAAGGATCAAAAGCCGCATGTTCATGGGAATTCGTCAGCGGACATCTGCGGTCTATTTGGGATCGGTTCTGCCACCACGGACCTTGGGTTGTCATCGATCGGCAGGGAGGCAGGAAAAGGTACGCAGACTTGCTTCAGACCGTTTTTCCTGAGGCGGGATTGACTGTCCTGGAAGAATCGAACCTGAGCAGCCGCTACAGGGTGGTCTCCAATCAAGGAACGATGAATATCATTGTGCAAGTCAAAAGCGAGATTTCTCATCTACCAACCGCTTTTTCTTCGATGACCGCCAAATATGTTCGAGAGCTCCTAATGATGAGATTCCAGGAATTCTGGAAATTCCATGCGCCGGAAGTGAAGCCGACATTCGGCTATTTTGTAGATGGCAAGCGATTCCTGCGGCAAATAGAACCCCTCATAAATAAACTTTGCATCGATCCTGAAACCCTTGTGCGCAGTTGCTGAGATTGGACCTATGCCCGGCTGGTAGTTCTGACCTTGCAGTTCCATCGACGCTTCATCGGGTAGAACTGCACAGCCAAATAGATAGCGCAGACTCCGATGATCGCATAGGTAAATCTGCTCCAAAAAGTTAGATTTCCTAAGATTGCATCTATCGCGTTGAAATGGAAGATACCAACCAGTCCCCAGTTCAAACCGCCTATCACCAAACCAATGATTGTCAGGACATCAATAAACTTTAGCAGCATTAAGTTATTCCTTTCATGTCTGTACCCAAAATTCCCATGTTCTGTGCTCCATGAACACTGTGATCGGCCCACGAATTTTTGGCTGATGCTGGCTTCTCCAGCAGCACCCATACGAAGTGATTCATTTAGGGCCTGTAATTCTATCTATGCACACTAAGCCGCTAAGTAAATCGGGCTAACCATGTATTTTGTCGGCCAAAAGATCGTAAATTAGGGTGCGAAAACAAGGGAACCACTTGACTTTCTAATCATTCTGGCAAAGATTTACCGAGTACATCATATTTCAAATTAGTGATTACATCGGTAACCTTGCGTCATGCCGGAGAAATAACGCCGAGACGGCATCTTC
>Ga0210088_1000027_pt1 | contig 34209 bp, 38 predicted proteins | sample RushMan_CattailN_6_FD_185557 | JGI IMG/M metagenome (GOLD analysis project Ga0210088, IMG submission 185557) | Wetland microbial communities from San Francisco Bay, California, USA, that impact long-term carbon sequestration -... | ecosystem: Environmental > Aquatic > Marine > Wetlands ... | reverse complement strand
TCCTGCAGCTCATGCCGGTTGAACCGGTTCATGGCAGCTTCCAAACCAGTAGATAAGACCGTTTGCACAGCTTCGACTCCACGCACTACCATTTCCTGGAACGCACGTGCTTCTTCTGCATAAGGGAGCTGCAACACGTAGCTTTCAACAGCCTCTCCCCTAACAGGTCTTCCTATTCCTAGCTTCATCCGCGAGAAATCCTGGTGGCCCAAGTGTTGGATGATAGATGCCACACCACGATGACCACCCGCTCCACCTCTTGGCACCAACCGAATACGTCCGAGAGGCAAATCCAGGTCATCGTGTATCACCAATATTTGATCAACTGAAATTCCAAAATACTTCATAACTTCTGCTACCACCTCACCGCTTCGATTCATGAAAGTGAGTGGTTTGAAAAGAAAAATCTTACGCCCTTCAATTACTCCCGTCCCCCAACTTGCCCTGAACTTACGCTGCTGCAGGGCAATGCTGAAGGCTTCTCCCAGTCGATCTACAACCTGGAACCCAGCATTATGTCGCGTCAAAGCATATTCTTTTCCGGGATTTCCCAGTCCGAATAATGCTACAATATTAGTCTGTTCTTCCATAAGCCGTCAAATTTACTCACCTACTGGTTTTGGGTTTCACAACCCAATGTCCCCCTTATTCGGTTGTCACCTCCTCTCCTTCTCCAGTCTCTGCACTTTGTTCTGTTTCTTCTTCACCCTCTTCAGCTTCAGCAGGTTCTGCAACTGCTTGCGGAGCGTTGATGGTTACAACCGTCAAGTGGTCCTCATCCGCCAACTCGAAAGGCACTTGCTGAACCAAATCGGCTACATGAACGGTGGATCCTATCTCAAGCGAACTGACGTCTATTTGAACTTTTTCAGGAATATCGCCTGGCAGGCATCGCACTGCGAGAGTCCTCCTGATCAGATTAAGGAGTCCCCCTTCTTTCACGCCGGCTGCCTCACCCAGCAATTCCACAGGAACCTCTACGACAATCGGTTGATCCAGTGGCACTTCGTAAAAGTCCACATGCAGAAACTGCCGCCGAACTGGATGAACCTGTACTTCTCGAATCAAGACTTGGCGAGTCTGCAGGTTTCCCCCATCCTCAACGTTCAGCTTTAATAATTTGCTCTCCTCGCCCATCTCTCTCAACAGTTTTTCCAGTGCATTGTCTGCAACTGCAACGGGAAGGGGCTCCGACTTGGGCCCGTAGACAACGCCGGGAACCTTATCCTGACGGCGCAGATTCCGCGCCGCTCCTTTGCCTGTTTTTGTTCTCGTTTCAGCTAGTATCTCTACATTCATTTTAAAAGCGCCTCCAAAAAACTCAAAACACCTCACAACATGCGGGTGCTTTTGTGAGTGTTTTATCTAAATAGCGAACTCACTGAATCCTCATTGTGCACGCGCCTAATGACCTCCGCCAGCAGGGGGGCTATGGTCACGGTACGAAGCTTCTTGGTTTGAGCTACTTCCGCACTGTGCGGGATGGTATCCGTGACGGTCAAAGACCTTATGGGAGAGCGCTCTATTCTTCGCAGAGCGCCGCCTGATAAGACCGCATGCACGCAGTAAGCATCGATGGAAGAAGCCCCTGCCGCCTGAGCAGCTTCAGCAGTTCGCACAAGGGTTTGCCCAGTGTCCACCATGTCGTCCAGAATAATAACCGGCCTATCGTTCACGTCTCCGACAATGCAAGAGGAGGGAGAAACCTCCGTTCCCCGATGATCCATAATGGCTAGATCAACATGCAATCGCTTGGCGAAGACTCTCGCCCTCTCCACCCCGCCGGCATCGGGAGCTACCACTGTATCTTCTCCGCGCAAATTATTCTTTGCATCCTCCAATAAAACCTCAGTTCCGTACAAGTGGTCTACCGGAACATTAAAAAAACCCTGAATCTGATTGGCATGAAGGTCGATAGTCACCAACCGATTCAGGCCGGCAACGGTCAGAAGATCAGCCACGACCTTTGCGGTGATAGAAACGCGTGGCTTATCCTTTTGATCCTGGCGCCCATACCCATAATAAGGGATTACTACGTTGATCCGTCGTGCCGAAGCCCTTTTTAATGCATCTATCAGCACCAAAAGTTCTACCAGGTTTTCGTTGACCGGAGGGCACAACGACTGAATAACATAAACATCCAGTCCGCGGACATTTTGGTCAATCTCAACCCGAACCTCGCCATCGCTGAATCGCCCTACCAGAGCCCGTCCCAGGGCAAGACCAAGGAACGAGCATACGCTTTGTGACAGCATTGGGTTAGAATTACCCGATATTATTATGAGCGCCTTGTTACGCACTGCCAGATCTCAAACTCGATCACTCGGCTTTATCGGAACCTGGTTCTCCGATCAACTGCTTGGAAAAAAATGGCTGGGGTGGGAGGATTCGAACCTCCGAATGCGGGTTCCAAAGACCCGTGCCTTACCGCTTGGCGACACCCCAAACGCTCGATTACCTAAAAAACGGCAACGGGTTCGGCTTGGGTTTTCGTAGTCATGACCCAACACCTCTCCCAGCTATTTTCTGCCAGTTGTACAGCCCTTTTCGCCCGGCTTTCGTCAGCAAATATCCCAAAAACAGTGGGGCCGCTTCCACTCATTAAAGTGCCCACAGCCCCTTGAGCCGTCAACCATTCCTTTATGTCAATCAACAAAGGATATTCGTCCAGCGTAACGGATTCCAAATCGTTTTCCATGAAATCTCGAAGCTGCCAGGGGCGAGTCAAAAACGACGAAATTTTAATGCGGCTCACCCCTCTTGTCAACTTCAATCTTTGGTAGACCCAGCCGGTGGATACTGTGATGGGTGGCTTGATGAGCACTATGGGAAACTGTGGAACGCCTTCCACAGGCTCGATCTTTTCGCCGATTCCGGTTGCCAACGCCGGTCGCTGACCCAAAAAAAAGGGCACATCGGCACCCAACATATGAGCCATTCCAGACAACTCTGGTATAGTGTATCGGTTCCCAAAAAGTTGGTTCATTGCTAGCAAAACAGCAGCTGCATCCGCGCTGCCTCCACCCAACCCGGCTCCTACCGGAATGTTTTTTTCCAACAGGATGTTTATTCCTGCACCACTCCCAGAGCTTGCCAGGTAGAGCTGCGCTGCTTTGTGTGCTAAGTTGTTGTGGTCAGTTGGGATTTCGGCATCAGAGCAGTAAAGGTCGATGCCTCCTGACTGCAGTTTTAACTCTAAGTGGTCATGGACTCCAATCGGCAACATGAGGCTGGAAATCTCGTGATACCCATCGCTACGTTTTTCTAATATTTCCAGCCACAAGTTTATTTTTGCCGGTATGCTTATTCTGACTGGCAACTCAATCACCTACTTGTTGCATTTTTGTACGTAGCGCAAGCGCAAATCGTAAAGCAGAGTATTGACTAACCGCTCCTCTTCCGCATCAAGATTGCCCTTTGTTTTTTCCTGCAGCATTCCAATCGTATCAATGATTTGTTTTGCCATAACCAGATCGGTTTCGGATTTTTGCGATACAGGGTCAGGAATTTCGCCTAAATGAACCAAAGCAGAAGAACTCATTGACAGCACAAACGTAGCAAAAGAAACCTCCGGGAGAGGCGTGCTGCTTCTCTGGTCACACTTCTCAGAGGCCTGCTCAAATTTCATTTTAGCCTTTTGTTCTTGCCCACTCCCTTGTTCTTCTTGCTTTCCCGGCGATGCTGCTTGCGGTGTTTCGCGATCTAAGTCTTCCATGGACACTTTGCGTCGGTCTTTGACTGTGAATCCTTTTGGGTCCTTTTCTTCCATCCCTTTACTCTCCTTGCGCTCAGAGTTCCAAAACTTGAACTACGTTTACATTTTCCATCGCCAGCAGTTCATCAACTACGTGTTGTGGAACGGGAGTGTCAGTGCGGAGAAAGATAATATTTTGTCCCCTTTCCAAAACCTGGCCTACGTCCATGTTTGAGATGTTGATCTGATGCCTGCCAAGACAAGTTCCTATCGCGCCGATGGTTCCAGGCGTATCGATATTATAAATGAGCACCAGGTGCCCTTCCATCGTCGCCTCAAGTCGAAAGTCGTTGATCCGAACCAGCCGCGGGTCTCTCTTGCCGAAAATGGTACCCGATACCACATTCTCATCCTCGGATGTCTTCACATACACGTTTATGAGGTTGGTAAAATCTTCCGCTTCACTTCTCGTGGATTCCGTCACTCGGATGTTCCTTTCCTTGACGTGAATGGGAACATTCACAAAATTGACCATATCGCCGAGAATGGGAGAGAGCATACCCTTGAGAATTGAGATGGTGAGGGGTTCGGTTTCGTGCGAAGTAACCTCGCCAATGTATTCAATAGAAATTTCTTCAATGGCCCCTCGCGTGATTTGCATGAGCAGGCTTCCAAGTTTCTCCGATAATGTTAAGTAGGGCCTCAAACGAGCCAACACAGCACCGTCGATGTTAGGTGCATTGGCCGCATTGCGGATAGTTCCACCGATTAAATAATCAATGACTTGGTCTGCTACGGCTATCGCCACATTCTCCTGCGCTTCATCGGTAGAGGCGCCCAAGTGAGGCGTCGCCACCACCTGTTCCAGGCCCAGCAATGGGTTGTCTACCGGTGGTTCCTGCATGAAAACGTCCAACGCCGCTCCCGCTACGATACCTGATTGGATAGCCTCATACAGATCTTTCTCGTTCACGATCCCACCGCGAGCGCAGTTGAGAATGAAAACACCTTTTTTCATCTTCTTGAAGGCTTCCGCATTCATTATGTTGCGGGTTTCTTGTGTGATCGGAGTATGTACGGTTATATAATCGGATTTGGCAAATAATTGGTCCAAGGGAACCCCTTCAATTCCGAGTTTATCGATCACTTCCGAACTGATGTAGGGGTCGTAGCCGATCACATTCATCCTGAGGGCCTTGGCACGATCTGCTACAACTCTACCGATGCGGCCTACCCCGATAATCCCTAAAATCTTGTTGAAAACCTCCTTGCCCCGAAACCGTTTCTTTTCCCACTTGCCCGCCTTGAGGGAAGCGCTGGCCTGCGCAATATTCCTACTGACGGCCATAAGCATGGCAATCGTATGCTCGGCGGTCGTGATGACATTGCCCTCCGGAGTATTCATAACCACAACGCCGTTTTTGCTGGCGGCAGCAATGTCGACATTGTCCAGGCCGATGCCTGCTCTGGCGATGACTTTCAAATTTACGGCTGCTTCGATTATATCCGCAGTGACCTTGGTTCCGCTCCGAATGACCAACGCATCATACTCTTTAATAATTTGAAGAAGTTCTTCATGAGTCAAGCTGGTATTTACTTCCACCTCCAACTCAGATACGTTTTTGAGTCTTTCGATGCCGGATTCAGCCAGATTGTCACTGACCAATACTTTCATTTCCCCCTCCCAAGATCTTTCTGCACTATTGTCGCTCAGTTGATCATAGCTGCTACCAACAAACACGCCGGTTAAACAAGTAAGCGAGCTTACTAGCACCACTTTGAACGAGTCGTCAAGGTCTAATGCTTGGATTTGTAATTGTGAAATGTTCGTTGAATCTGAAACCGGGCAATGGCTTCTGCTGGTTGTTATTGTCGAATTTTTCCCTAACCAACTTTCGGTTCACCTTGCCGATTTCTTTCAGTTCGTCATCGATCTCCGCCACCTTTTTGGGATCACCCTTCAGCAGCGTCCTGGCTTTCCTGTAATGAAAAGATGCTGCATCCAAATCCTTCTTCTGATGATGATAGCGTCCCAAATAGTAATGGGCCATGCCCACTTGATTCATCTGGCCCAACAGGACACCGAGATGATAATCAATTTCAGGAAAGCTCGGAGCAAATTTTTCAATTTGCTGGAGGTTTTGCAGGGCTTCCTGTTTTTTGCCTAATTCCTTGAACACCAATGCGAGGCGCAGCCTGGCGCTGGTCGAGGAAGGATCCAACAGCAGTGCCGATTGCAGAACGCTTTGCGCCTCTGCCAATCGTCCAGTTTGAAAATAGGCTGAACCCAATGTGCTTAAGATCATTGGGCTATCCGGGTGACGACCTGCAGCCTGACGCAAATAGGTAATCGCCTCTTCTGTCTGCCCTTCCCGAAGGTAAAGACGCCCTAGACCATATGCCGAAGCGTCCCGGCCATGCCTCAATTCCGCCTCAAATCGCTGCGCTGCAATTTTGGGATCGGAATACTCACTGACCAGTGCTGCTCGCATGAAATCGAAGTCTTCATCGTTTCCTGAGTTTTTCGCAACCGCTTGCGGGTGGTCTTTGTGGTAATTATTCACCATAACCTGCAAGTATTGAACTCTCTCGCTTGTAAGGGGGTGGGTGAGCAGGTATGAAGGGACGCCACCTGTGCTGTTGAAACGATTCTTGCCCAAAGCCTGCATGGCCTTCACCATGTCTAAAGGATCGTATCCTGCTTCGTTGAGATAGCGAAATCCTAGTTCGTCGGCTTCTTCTTCATTATCGCGACTGTATTTCAACTGCATGCTCTGGGAACCCGCCATCGTCCCCATCATGAGCGCACTTGCGGCATTCCCCGGCAGACCCAGAAAGGCGCTTGCTAAAGCACCCACCAGTGTTGCAATGGTGGCCACCTTGCCCTGTTGCATCCGGCGCTCTATATGGCGCGCCTGTATGTGTGCCAATTCATGGCTGATTATACTTGCCAGCTCTCCCTCACTGTGCAGGATTTCAATCAATCCACGATATACAAATACATACCCACCGGGAACAGCGAAAGCGTTCACGTCGGGCGCGTCAATAACAAAAAATTGGTAATCATAAAGGGTCGTTCCCAATTGTTTCACAATTTTGTTGCCGACCGACTGAACGTATGTAAGGATTTCGCCATCTTCAATAAGAGGCATCTGCTGTTTAACTTGTTCCAGGACCTTCCGTCCCAGCTCCTTCTCATCGCTGAGATCAAGTGCCCATGCCGAATGCGGTTTTGGATAAAAATTGACTACAAAACAGCACAGTAGAATCGTCACTAAAGACAACACTCCACCTCGTCTTCTATATAAGGTCTTTGTTTTCATAACATTTCCTTAAATAGTGTTGAGCTCGGAGTTGGTATTTTGTTGTTCCAAATTCAATCTCTTCGCCTCCGACCAGAGGCTTTCCAAGTCATAGAAGAGTCGAACAGGTTCGTAAAAGATGTGCACGATCACATCGCCATAATCCATTAATACCCAGTGGCCTTCGCGCGAACCTTCGACCCCGGCAGCTCTGATACCTTGCTTCCGCAGCTTGGTTTCCAGATTATCTGCTATTCCTTGCACTTGGCGGCTCGATCTTCCGCTGCAAATCACAAAATAATCGGCAAAAGAAGAAAGTCTGGAAACATCTAATACTACCAAATCCTGGGCTTTGTGTTCGATAACTTCCTCAGCGCACAATATAGCTTTCTCACGGGCACTCATTTCTCTAGATTTTTTATTCTCCGTCATTTTGACTCTTTGCTATACTCTTCTTCAGCAAGTTGAGGAACATTCCGTTCGTGGTGCATGAGAAGACAAACATTCGCCGTCTACCTTGTTTCAGCCTTATAATGGTTATTTAAACTAATATAACTCATTACATCGTCAGGAACCAGATACCGGATCGATCGACCCTCGCTTACAAGTCGACGTATTTGAGTCGAAGATATTCCCATATAGGTGTTTTCCATAGGGTGAATTGGCAAAAGATAAGGATGAGTGAATACTCCGGTTTCATCGTCCCGCTTATAGTCGGCCGAAATTTTCTGCCGCAAAAATTCTTCCATTTTTTGCTCAGGGTAGCCAGGTCGCTGAACAACCACAATTCGTGCCAGTTTAAACAATTCCCGATAATGCCACCAAGTATCGAGTTCCAAGAAACTGTCCATGCCCACCAGAAAATACAGGTCAGTCTCTTCCGAGAAGGTCTCCAGGAGCCTGGTCAAGGTGACCACGGTATATGACTTGCCGAATGCCTTTTGCTCCAGGTCGGAAAGCTGGAACTTGGGATTATTGCTCAGAGCCATTTCGAGCATTTGCCAACGGTGTTCAAAGGAGGTAATTTGTTTGTTGGGCTTGTGAGGTGGGTCCGCTGCGGGGATAAAGAGAAAGCAATCGAATCCGAGAGCCTCCGAAGCTTCCTCTGCAATCCTCAGATGGCCGAGGTGAACGGGATCAAAGGTGCCTCCCAATATCCCCCAACGTCGAGGCATTTGTCATTCCTCCGCGTGCTGTTATGTTCGCAATTGGCCATCTCCAAGAGCGATGAACTTGGTAGTGGTCAACTCCTCAACGCCCATGGGGCCAAACGCATGGAGACGCGAGGTGGAAATACCGATTTCTGCACCCAGGCCAAGCTGGTAGCCATCATTGAAGCGAGTCGATGCATTGACGAGCACTAATGATGATTGAACCTCCTGCAAAAATCGGTGTGCTGTCGAAAAGTCGTCGGTGACAATTGCTTCTGTGTGCTGCGATCCGTATTTGGTGATATGCTGAACCGCTTGTTCCATACTGTCCACCACTCGAACAGCCAATATGAGGTCCAAGTACTCAGCATACCAATCCTGTTCGTCGGCCGGTAAACAACCGGCAAGCAATGCCTGGGTGCGGCTGCAGCCTCGAATCTCCACACCTTCGTCCTGTAGAGTTTTCCCAACCTTGGGAAGAAAAGTATCCGCCACATCTTTATGGATTAAAAGAGTCTCCATGGCATTGCAGACGCCGGGGCGCTGCACTTTGGCGTTCAAACAAATTTTCTCAGCCATAAGGGGATCTGCTTTAGCGTCCACATAGACGTGGCAAACGCCCTTGTAATGCTTCAAGACGGGCATGCGGGCATTTTCCGCCACAAACCGAATAAGCTCTTCCCCTCCCCGGGGAATCATCACATCAATGTATTCCTCGATTTTCAGCATTTCTAAAACCGCTTCCCGGTCAGTGGTACCCACAAATTGAACTGCGGTTTCGGGAAGCTTTACAGCGGCAAGTGACTTGCGCAGCATGTCTGCAAGGCACTTGTTGGAATGAAACGCTTCCGAGCCGCCACGCAATACAACTGCATTACCGGCCTTTATGCAAAGTGCGGCGGCATCAACAGTTACATTGGGTCTGGACTCGTATATGATTCCGATGACTCCGAGAGGAATACGCATTTTACCGACTCTTAGACCATTCGGTCTGATCCACATGCGGGTGATCTCACCCACCGGATCGGGCAGCATAGCTACCTGGCGCAAACCGTCAATCATCTCCTTAACAACTTTATCGCTTAACGTCAGCCGTTCTGCTTTAGCTTTTGGCAAACCTCTCCGCTGCGCTTCCTGAATGTCGATCTCATTGGCTGCATTGATGGCTTCACGCTCTTTTTCAAGAGTCCCAGCCATTTGCTCCAGGGCCTCCTGCTTCACTGAACTGTCGGCTTTAGCCATTTGGTGTGCGGCCTCACGCGCACGCTTTCCCAACATCTGAATTTGCTCACGCATGCTAAATCCTTATTCCATTTCGCCGATATTGCCGGTCAGTACAAAATTATTTCTGTGAATGACTTCATCGGAATGTTTATAACCGATAATATTCTCAATATCTTCAGTATGATGTCCCTTGATCAGTTCAATTTCCGTGGACTTATAATTGCTCAGCCCAATCCCGACAATGTCCTCAGCCTCATCCAAACAGCGCACTGGTGCTCCCACTCCGAAACTTCCGCGCACTTTAGCAATGCCGATGGGGAGAAGAGACTTTCCATGTTCTTTCAAAGCCCGCACAGCGCCCTTGTCTAGAATTATGTCGCCGGCGGGTTTGGGCAGATTGGCCAGCCAAAGCTTCTTGCCTTGATAGATTCTCTTTTGCGGGACAAACAGAGTTCCAAGCATTTCACCGTTGAAAAGCCGCAAAATAACATCGCGTTCTTTACCCGGCGCAATAATCATGGGTATCCCGGATGCGAGACATTTTTTGGCAGCATTGATCTTGGTCAGCATCCCACCGGTACCAACCGACCCCGGGGCTGAACCGGCACAGGCCAGAAGCTTCGCATCGACCCCATGCACTATCGGGATAAGGCTCGCGGAAGCATCCACGCGGGGATCGCATTCGTAGAGCCCTTCGGTGTCCGTTAAATTGATCACGAGATCGGCCCCGATGAGTCCAGCAATCATGGCTGAAAGCCGATCATTGTCCCCAAATTTTATTTCTTCGACAACCACGGTATCATTTTCGTTGATTATGGGCAATATACCCCAGTCCAGTAATGTTTCCAGGGTATTTCGAGCATTAAGATAACGGTGCCGGTGTGCCAAATCTTCAGTGGTGAGCAGTATCTGCGCAACCAGCAGTTCATACTTGTTAAAAGCCCCCTCCCAAGCCTCCATCAAGAAACCCTGACCGACCGCCGCCGCCGCTTGTTTTTGGGGAATCGTCCGCGGACGCTCGGTCAGCCCCACTTTCCTCACACCGGATGCCACCGCTCCGGAGGTCACAATAACAATTTCGAGGCCCTCTTCCTTGAGCTCTGAGATTTGGTCACTCAAACGGTGTATCATGACCAAATTCAATCCACGCGGACCGGTCAACACGGCACTGCCAACTTTTATGATCAGGCGACGGCATCGATCGAAGATGGTTTTGCGCTCAACAGAATCCTGCAACACTTTCAAGCTCCGAAAAATCAATATGAATGGGGTTATGGTTCAGCCTCAAACTTTACTTTATCAATAAAATACGAAAACAAAGCAAATCAATTTGCATAAAAAGGCTCTTTACGGATTCACAAAGCAGATTAAACGGGTAAGCCAAAATTATTCCGAGGTGTTGAGAAACTGCAACAAAAGCTTTAGCAGATCTTGCAGTCCCACCCTCTGCAAAGCCGAAATCCTGATCACCGGGCAATTTATTTGTCGATAGGCTGCGGTCAGCTCTTCAATTGTTTCAGGATCTTGTATCAGGTCGATCTTATTCAGAGCAATGACCCTAGGTTTCTGGCTGATTCCACCGGAATAACGGTCCAACTCATTTTCAATCTGTTTGAAAGGTCGCAAGGGATCTTCCAGCGGAATCTGTGAAACGTCGATGACATGCAACAGGATGCGGGTCCTCTCGATATGGCGCAAGAAACGAGTGCCCAAGCCGGCACCTTGATGAGCCCCTTCAATTAATCCCGGAATGTCAGCTACCACAAATGGCGGCGAGTCGGCATACTGCACTACCCCCAGGTTAGGTACCAAAGTTGTGAAAGGATAGTCCGCGATTTTGGGACGAGCTGCAGATATGGCAGCAATTAACGTAGATTTCCCGGCATTTGGAAACCCCACTAACCCGACATCCGCCAAAAGTTTCAGCTCCAAAACCAGTTCTTTTTGTTCCCCCTCATGCCCCTCCTCGGCAAAGCGGGGAACTCGCACGGTCGAGGTGACAAAACGCGCATTGCCCTTTCCGCCCGGACCTCCCCGGGCAGCAAGCCACCGCTCACCAGGTTTGGTCAAATCGGCAATGATTTCTCTAGTATCGATCTCCTTTACGACCGTGCCGACCGGAACCTCAAGTATTAGATCATCGCCGCTTCTTCCGTGCTTGTTCTGCCCTTGACCGTGCTTTCCCGAGGGCGCTCTGAAGTAATGGCGATAGCGAAAGTCGAGGAGGGTGTGCTTGCGCTCCGAAGCCTGGATATAAATATCCCCACCTTTGCCGCCATCACCACCATCCGGCCCACCGCGGGGGACATATTTCTCCCGGCGGAAGCTGACGCATCCCTGCCCCCCTTTACCGGCCTCCAGTCGAATCTTGACTTCGTCCACAAAACGCATCGGTCACCTGAAAGTTCAACTTAATTAATTCAGAAGGATTAACGAAAGTTTCATTGGATCAAATCGCGTGAATCGCCTTCCCGGGGGAAAGTTAATAGATAAACATAGCAGTTCCTCCTCGGAATCGGCGGAACTGCTACGCTATGAAGGCTAGGTATGTTGAGTGTACGCGCCCATCTGCTGTGAACCGGATGCCATATCTGAAAGCAATTTAATCAGTGACGGCGCGCAGGCGCAGACTAGTTAGAACTGGGAAGCGGGTAAACACTAATTTTTTGGCGAGTTTTGTCTTTGTATTCAAAAGCAACTATTCCATCGGTCAGAGCAAACAGTGTATAATCTTTACCCACTCCTACGTTCCTTCCGGCATGGAATTTTGTTCCCAGTTGCCGAACCAATATATTCCCTGCGCGAACAAATTCGCCGCCATATTTCTTAACCCCTCTACGCTGTCCGGCACTGTCTCTGCCGTTGCGGGAGCTTCCTCCTGCTTTCTTGTGTGCCATTGCTTGCTCCTTCCACTTCTGTATTTACCGTCCATCCACATAACGGGCTTTATTTGGACGGGCAAAGCGATAATTTTTTCTCAGGTGGTTATGTAAGCGCAGAGTGCATAAGCGAATTAAGCAGTTTCATCTGCTTCTGTGTAAACAGCCGGTGTTTGCTCTTCACCCTGCTTATTGATCGATTCGATCAGCACCGCCGTATAATGCTGCCTATGGCCTTGTTTTTTGCGGTAGTCTTTGCGTCTTTTGTGCTTAAAAATAACTATTTTTTTGTGCCGATTCTGCTCCACGATGCGACCTTGAACAACAACATCCTGCACCATGGGCTGCCCTACCTGGACTTCGTCACCATCGGTCGTCAGCAAGACTTGATCCAGAATCACCTGGTCACCAATCTCGCCCGGTATTTTCTCTACTTTTACCACCGTTCCGGGTTTGGCTTCGTACTGCTTACCACCCGATTGAAAAATAGCATACATGGGGATATCCTCCGGCTTCTCTCAGTCTAACCACGGACCTTTTTCGCTGCCCGGCCTGAGTCAGGACAAAAAAAGCGGCTCTTCACGGCCGCTTGTAAGATAATGGTGAAGGTCCTTTGCTACATAGTCGCATAAATTCCTTGCTTCAGAAGCATTTCCTGGTATTCTCGCAGCTTCTCGCAGTTCTCCAAACACTTGTTCTTGTCTTCGTTGGATCGATCACAATCCCTGCAAGGGCTTTTAAGCATGATGACGCCTCCTCTTAGAATTGTAATTCTTAAACGTCTTTGTATAATCAAAAGAGGAATTGTATGTCAAGATCTTTTTCAAGACTGAAGGGAGTTTCATCGGTGCCGATTTATTCTGTTTGCTCGTCGATTTTTTTCTGAACAAGGAAAGTCTAGCGGAATGAATGATGAAAAACGAGACGCTCACCCCAGTTCATTTGCCTTATGGTCACTGGTATCAGTGGGGATTCTCTCTATTTCCGTGGCTTCCATACTGATCAGAATGGCAGATGCACCATCTCTTTCCATAGCTGCATACAGAGTCAGCCTGGCAGTGGTTTTTCTTGCGCCGTATTTTTTCTTGCGGCATGACAGGAGGCAGGATCGATGGGATCGCAAAATTTTGCAATTCACATTGTTATCCGGCGGTTTTCTGGCCTTTCATTTTATGTTTTGGATTCACTCCTTAAAATTGACTTCTGTCGCCAGTTCAGTAACTCTCGTTAGCACTACCCCGCTTTTTGTGGCGGTATTTTCCTCCTTTTGGCTTCATGAGAAACCTACCCGCCAAGTTATTTGGGGCAGCTTGATTACACTGATCGGCAGCGTCTTGATTGCGGGAACCGACTTCACCTTCTCCAAAGAAGCATTGCAGGGGGATCTCTTCGCCATTTTGGGTGCACTGATGGCGACAGGATATCTTCTTTCAGGCCGCTTTGTCAGACGTTCGCTGGGTCTGACTGCGTATATTTTTGCCGTTTACGGTGTGGCAGCTTTGGTTCTTTTGATTTGCTGTTTGCTGACGGGTGCACCAGTGACTGGGTTTTCAAAGGAGACCTACCTGGTTCTAATACTTCTTGCAATCATACCCCAGTTAATAGGACACACTACATTCAACTGGGCATTGAGATTTTTATCAGCAACGGTGGTGGCCGTTTTAATTCTGGGAGAGCCAATAGGCGCGACGATATTGGCTTTTTTATTTCTGGGCGAGTCCGTTTCGGGCATCAAAACAATCGGTTTGATCACGCTTGGAACGGGAATACTTCTTTGTTCTCTAGCAATTGGGCCGGCCAAAAGACTATCCAAGTAACCGTTGTCTTCGACATAATATTTTGCCGCGATAGCCTTGACGTTGACAACTCCTCAGAAAAACAGTAGTTTCACTTCGATCAAAGAAATGGATCGAACGGTTTTTAGTATGTTTATTAAATCCATGGTTGGCGCTTCCTAAACGGGGAAGCATCGAATGGCATCCGCCGCGATTTCAGGAATAATTACCGACCGGCGGGATGACCGTTCGGCGGCATAACGAGGAGCAAGTGCGGCAATCGCTCAATTCAGGGCTAAGAATTACAAAGGTGGAAAATGTTCGTCATAGGTAATCTTCTTCTTGCATTGGCAAAAATTCTACATTTACTATTAACTTTCTATATGTGGATCATTATTGCCCGCGCAATACTCTCCTGGGTTAATCCCGATCCGTATAATCCCATAGTCCGGTTTCTGTACAATGTGACAGAGCCGGTCTTGTATGGCATCAGGAGAAGGATACCCATATCTTTTGGTGGTATCGACTTCTCACCTCTAATTGCCATTCTGGTCATAATGTTCTTGGATAATTTCCTGGTGCCTTCTTTGGCCGGATTGGCCCTCCGATTTGGAGTATGAAATTGAGCCGGCACATGACCGGGCTTTGGCTGCCTTAGCCTCCATGCCCCTTGGTCGCCGAAATAGGACAAGAACCTCAAATCTGGCACCTCGTCAAAACAGAAGCGTGCCAAACTAAACAGGAATCGCAAAATGAGCATCAGCAAAGAGCTTTTAGACATTCTTGCCTGTCCCAAGTGCAAGGGCGAAATCTATTTGAATGAAGGTCAGGATGGCTTGATCTGCAATCAATGCAAATTGATATACGAAATCAGAGACGGCATCCCGATCATGCTGATCGATGAGGCGAAGCCCTTAGAGAAGTGAGAAGTGGGTCCGAATATAAATCGAGTTTATAAGAGATTTACAAATAGTGAACGCACATCATGAGTGTACCTCGGGAGCCACAAGACGCCAAACTTATTGTGGGGCTGCTGTTTCGCGAATTCACTATCCAAAAGCAAACATTGATGTCACTTAATGAGCGATTCGGTCCCATTGATTTTCTCGCCGAGTCCAAATCTTTCGACTACACCGACTATTACGATAAAGAGATGGGGACCTCCCTTTATCGGCAAACGGCGAGTTTTGAGAGACTGGTAAGACCCGAATTGCTGGCAGACATCAAATTATTTAGCAACGAATTAGAAAAGCGACTCGCGCAAGAGAACCGCAGGAGAGTAAATATCGATCCCGGATTCCTTACAGAGGAAAGACTTGTGCTTGCCACGGGAAAAAATTACACACACCGCATATACTTGCGTGACGGGATATTCGCCGATTTGACCCTCATCTATCAAAAAGGTTCATACAATGTTCTGCCTTGGACATATCCTGATTATCGCGCACCTGAACTTCTGCACTTTTTAGGTGTCCTTCGTCAGAAACTTATATATCAGCGCACCAAACGTTTGCCACGAAGCGTCAGGGTGGAAGGAGTCTCCTCTTGATTTTCAGCATGACGGCCTTTGGAAGAGTTCAACAAGAAGAATCCGGGTATGCCTTAACGGTCGAGGTCAAAACTCTGAACAGCCGTAATCTGGATATCGTTGTTCGCGTTGCCAAAAACTATTCTGATTTGGAAGAAACTATTAGGAAACAGGTCTCGCAATCTTTTCGCCGTGGCCGCATTGAAATCTTTGTTCAGATTGAACCCACATCAGTCGAACAGAAAATGCCGGATATCAACATTGAAATCGCACGACTATATTGGCAGCAGCTACAGGACTTGCACGCACAGTTGCCTGCAAGCGATGCCCCTAAACTCAGAGATCTTCTCGGTATCCCTTACCTTTTTGATACCAAGAAAGAAATTGTGGATCGTGATACCCTGAAGAGCATTTTGAACAGTGCACTTGCAGAAGTTATTCTACAAGTTGTTGACATGCGAACGAAAGAAGGTGGGGCATTGCTTCAAGACTGTCAGGATCGCTTGTCCGTCTTAAATCAGGAGCTTTCGCTTGTGGCACAACGCAAACAGGAAGTACTGCTTGAATATCAAAGCCGGATCCGCGACAGGATCAAAGAGTTGCTTGGAGAAACAGAGGTCGACGAAAATCGGCTTTTGCAGGAGGTAGCCTATTTTGCGGAGCGTTCAGATATCAATGAAGAAATCGTTCGGTTGCAGAGTCACCTGAACCAATTTGACGAGTTGCTTCGGAGTTCGGAACCGGCTGACGGAAGAAGACTTGATTTCCTGACCCAGGAACTGCACAGAGAAGTCAATACCATCGGCAGTAAGACGGGAGATCTTGAGACTATCCAAAGCATAGTCAGGATGAAAGGTGAAATAGGCAAATTGCGGGAGCAGGTTCAAAACATAGAGTAAAGGTAACATTTATTGGCCGCTTCACATGTCTGAGAACGGCATTGAACCCTTTCCAGGATCAAATTGAGGTCTATATGGATAGAAAATTGCTCAATATCGGCTTTGGGAATACGGTAATAGCGGAAAGAATCGTTGCAATTGTATCACCTGCTTCGGCTCCCATGAAACGGCTTAAAGAAGATGCAAAACAGTCGAACAAATTGATCGATGCCACCATGGGAAGGCGCACCCGATCGATTATCATAACCGACAGCAATCATGTCATTCTCTCGGGCGTGCAGGCAGAGACGATTGCGCAGAGACTCCTTTCCGATAACTCTGTGAAAGAGGCCAACCTCCTTAAACGCGAAAAAAGCAAGTAGATGTCGGCACAAAATAATATCGGACAGTTGTTCGTGGTATCAGCTCCCTCGGGCGTGGGAAAAACCACTTTAATTCAATACATACGATCCAGATGGCAGGATTTGTGTTTTTCTGTTTCCGCCACTACTCGTGCCCCTCGCCCGGGAGAAATAGACGGTGAAGACTATTTCTTCCTGAGCAAAGAAGAATTTGTCCAGGGTATTAAAGAGGATCGTTTCCTTGAATGGGCTCACGTCCACGGTGAGTATTACGGAACGGACAGCCGTCAAATAGAGACCTGGGTGACGGAAGGCAAGGACGTCTTGCTGGACATCGACGTGCAGGGAGCTCGCCAGGTGCGATGTGCTTTTCCTTTGGCTCATACGATTTTTATCCTGCCGCCGTCAATCGATGTTTTGCGGGCACGATTGCAAAAACGCGGTACTGAATCTGCTGAGAAAGTTGCCGGCCGCCTTGTAGCAGCTCAAGGGGAAATGGCGGAAGCAGCCTGGTATGATTTCATTATCGTCAATGATGATCTGGAAGAAGCGGTCAAAGATCTCAATGCAATTCTTCGTGCATGCCACTGCCAAATGGCATCCCAAGCCTCAAAATTGAAACCTTTTCTGCGTTCCGACAAAACGTTTTAAATACAACACGGGCCAACACCCGGGGTGTTCAAACTCATGAAGCAATCCAAATCTTATCCTAAGAAAAAGATCTGGATCTCGGGAATAAATCCTGTCAGAGCAGCCCTGCAATCAGGAAACACTGCCATCGAGGAGATGGTCTGCGGCCGAACCGACCAAAAGACTGAAAGACTCGTCGAATTGGGCCGAGCCAAGAACATTCACATTCGACACGAAAGCCGCAATGTCCTCTCGACTTTAGTTGGTCACTCCCATCACCAGGGAGTAGCCCTTCTCGTTGCTGAATTTCCATACACCTCATTTGAGGAAATCTTGTCTCGACCGATCAAGGTATTGGAACCGTTGCTAATCCTTGACTCCGTCCAAGATCCTCAGAATTTGGGGGCGCTTCTCCGAAGTGCCTGTTTTCTCGGCGCTAAAAGTATCATAATCCCCAAGGATCGCGCGGCCCAGATCACCGACAGCGTAATTAAAGTGTCAGCCGGAGCAACAGCCTATTTGCCAATTGTGCGCGTCACCAACATTGTGACTAGCTTGCAGCAATTAAAAAACAAGGGACTGTGGATTGTCGGATTGGACCTGGAAGCCGAACGGACTCTCTACGAGCTTGACCTGTCGGTTCCATTGTGTCTGGTTGTGGGGAACGAGCAAAAGGGAATTCGGCAGTTGGTTCGAAAGACCTGCGATCTTCTGGCGAAAATCTCGCCCAAAGGCCCTCTTCAATCATTAAATGCCGCAACCGCAGGCGCCGTTGCCTTGGCTGAGGTTCAACGCCAAAGAGCCTTACAGTGAGTTAGAGTTCAGATTAGCTTTAAGAGCAGTGGTGAAGAGCAAATGAGCGAAAACTACTTGAGGATTCAGCAAGAATACTTGCGAAAAGCCTGGTCGAGGCCTTTGCAGGATTTGGGACAAAGCATCCCGGCCGAACATCGGCAGGGATGTTTTAACTTTCAGGCCTTCGGTCGGCATTGCACTCTTTGCAGGGAAATTATTCTGTTCAACCGAGAGACGGCAGCCGGTCCAGAGGGGCTACTCGTGGCCATGTATGCCAGTTGCGTGAGCGATAAGCCGGTACGGATTCATCCTCTCATATCCTTCAAGGAACTTCCCGGCAGCATGCCTTACCAGTCAGCATTTTCCGCTAATGCGGAACGAGTTTTGGCACCCCATGTGCCCGCAATTGAGAGCAAACAGGAAGAAATTGCCGTCACATTCTCAGGATATTTGAACACCGATGCTGCTAGTGGAGATTTTTCCTTCACCCTTTACCCTCTGCCCCGCATTCCCCTTTACTATATCTTTCATCTCCCCGACGATGAGTTTCCCGCCTCGGTAACTTGTCTTTTTGCAGCCAATGCCATCGATCTCATGCCCTTGGATGGTTTGGCGGATGTGGCCGAGTATACGGCAAAAAGAATCCAATCGATTGCTGCCGGCGGCGCAACGGAGATCTTTTGAGCACAGTGAGGATATCTGCATTGACATTCAACTTGGCTGTTGTCTCTTATCCTCTTGAAATTTTCCCGCAATGCAGAGCGCCGCGGCTGTTGCGACGAACTCTATGAGCTCCGGCAAGGAGATTCAAGTGAGGTCCCGTGAAAATCCCCGCGGCTTCTTTGTAAAGAAACAAGGCCTGCTTTTGGGAATCGTGCCTTCTTCCACTAAGAACAGGCGATTATTGTCCTAAATGATTTCTCATCTTCGGCTCGATTGTATCAAAAGTTGACCGGTTGACTTTGATCCGGAGAACCGGGATTTTGCTCCATTGCGGTACCACAGGCCGGAATGGTCTCCGCAACCTTACGGCGTCAGCTCTCGGCTAGGTGAATCATACGGGATGTCAAGCCAGAGCTTAACGGCAAGGTCCAGGGGAGTTAAGATCCTGCCGGAAGGCTGGAATTCGCTTCCCAAACCAGAACAAAGGGATGCTCCGTTGCAAAGTGTTCCGGGATGTATTTCTCAAGTTCTGCAGTGATGTTTTTCGGAGCTGCCACAACGAAAGAATAATTGTCTTCCGCGGTGACGACTCCATTTGGTCCCATGGAGCCGCCCCGCGAAGGACCTAGTTCGGTGTATCCGCCCGCCAAGGAGATGAGTTCTTGCCTCAACTTGGCAAGTTCTTCAGAAAGATTTTTCCCATCTTTTGCAACAGCAGGAACCACAAAGAAATGCACATGCACTCTAGACTCGGCAAACGCACCAGCGCAACTTGACACGAGCAGGTAAGTCAGCAAAACGAACAGTGTGAAAGATGCTTTTTTCGCCATCTTTAACTCCCCTCTTCATGCATCGTCATGGGTTGTTTTCGTCAGAACTTGTTCCTGATCCACCGACCCCTTTTAACCGATTAGATCCTTCTTCATGTTGGATAGGAACAGCGATTCCTTTATGCCGACGTTACAATACTTGATTATCTCTACTCCACTTATCTTAAGGTCTTCCCCATCCAGACAATTGATCGGATATTCTCGCACCTTGAATTCAAAGGCCATTTCCGCACCGCATTCGCACGGATCTTTCCATGCCGCGACATAAATATTGGCTGGTCCCAACGGCTTCGGTTGACTTTCAGCAATCTGCCAGGTCAGATCAGAGCAGGTTAGCTTATGGACTTTATTGCATTTAATACAACGATAACTCAATTTGCCTTGCGAGTTTACACTTCCCATTGTTTCCCTCCTTAAACAGTCTTTCAAGGAAATCTAAAGATTAATTTGAAAACCATATTATCGCATATACATTAAACTCATGAACTCCGACTGCAAGATCTCTGCTTACATTCTGTGACTAAATTAATGATGTTCTCTTAAGATGCGTTGCGCAAGCGAATAGGGGGGTTGCCTCAAAAAATCCATTTGATCGGCTTACTCATTGGGAAGCGCTCCAGAGCACATCATTACATCCCGACATATAAAGGTCCTGTAAACATTGTTTGACATTCTGAGTTTCTCTGCTAATCATAAAAAAACAATAGCCTGACCCAAATTTGGCAATTCCAGAGGTAACCCTCCGTCATGCAGGCAAGGTACCGCCACGGCGGCATCTTAGAAGCGGCATCCGGCGGGTGATCCGGCTTTCCTGGATTCCTGCTCTCCGCTTAAAGCCTGCGGGGAGAAGCTTCGCAGGAATGACGATTGCAGCTTCGCCTGAATAGAAATCGCCAAATTTAGGTTTGAGAAGCTTACAGGAGGGGTTGGGTTCCTACCCGCAGTTTTAGCTTGGCCTTCAATGATCTGCCGCACAATTATCAACTTCTTGCCATGCAAATGTGGTGAGAAGTATAAAATGAAATGATGCGCATGTAATGACATCATCTGGCTTATGATCGGCATGTGGAGGGGAATCCGCCATGGTAAACGAGCTACTTCGTCATACGCGGCTTCTGGAAATTGTAGGTGATACAGCTCGAGTCAAATCCAAGAATGCGGCATTTGGGGATATTGCGCTGGTGGAAAATGTAGGCGGAGAAACATCCCTTGCCAAGGTTATTGAGTTAGACGGCGATGTTGTGAGCTTGCAGGTTTTTGCCGGTGGTAAAGGTTTATCCACAGATGCGGCGGTTAGATTCTTAGGACACCCCCTCGATGTTGTCTATTCAGAAAATATTTTAGGGAGGATTTTCAACGGGTCGGGAGAACCCGTCGATGGAGGCCCTGATCTTTCCGCCGAACCCAGGATACCAACCGGCACACCCACCATCAACCCCACCATGCGGGTCATGCCGTCAAGAATGATTCCCACCAACGTGCCAATGATCGACCTCTTCAACTGCTTGGTCGAGAGCCAGAAAATACCGATTTTCTCCGTTGCCGGCGAGCCCTACAATGAACTTCTGGCACGTATAGGTTTCCAGGCTGATGCGGATGTAGTGGTTTTCGGCGGGTTGGGGCTCATTTTTGATGACTTCCATTTCTTCCGCTCGGCCTTTGAAGAGCACGGGGTGTTCCACCGCACCGTTATGTTCGTAAATCAAGCGTCAGATCCGATCGTTGAACGTCTGCTCATTCCAGATATGGCCCTGGCAGTTGCCGAGAAAATGGCGATTGAAGAAAGCAAAAGGGTGCTGGTGCTGATGACGGACATGACCGCATACGCGGACGCTATGAAGGAAATCGGTATAGCTCTGGAGCGAATTCCCGCAACCCGCGGCTACATGGGAGACCTCTACACACAGCTTGCCAGGCGCTATGAGAAGGCATGCGACTTTAAGGGAGCGGGCTCGGTGACGATCCTCACGGTGACCACTATGCCCGGAAACGACGTGACCCATCCCGTACCCGACAATACGGGCTACATCACGGAAGGACAACTTTATCTGCATGACGGAGGCATAGACCCATTTGGCTCTCTGTCCCGTCTGAAGCAGCACGTCATTGGAAAGGCGACAAGGGAAGACCACGGCCAAATTATGAACACCATGATCCGCTTATATTCAGGTGCTAAGGAAGCGGAAAAAAAGCAAGCTATGGCCTTCGAGCTGTCTGTCTACGACGAAAAGTTGCTCCGTTTCGGTCGACTTTTTCAGGAACGGTTTATGGACATCAACGTATCCATGCCGGTTCTTGAGGCATTGGATCTGTGCTGGAAAACTCTCGCCGAATGTTTCGATCCGCAAGAACTGCTGATGAAAAAGGCCCTGACCGACAAGTACTTCCCCAAGGACGTCCGAAGAGAATCGTGAGGATGGCGTGGACAGGGTTGCCCTGAACAAAAGTGTACTGCAGAAAGAGCGAGAGAAGCTGCAGCTGTATAAGCGCCTGCTGCCGTCTTTGGATTTGAAACGTAGACAGCTTGCACTGGAACTCGGCCGGGCAAAAGATGAGCTGGCAAAAGGTCGGCAGAAAGTTCTAGAATTCATTCATCAAACAGTGGAACAACTGCCGATGCTGGCCGACCAGGATATGAATTTGTCAGGTTTTGTGAGGATAGAATCGATCCAGGTAGCCGAAGAAAATCTGGTTGGCGTCAGGCTCCCAATCCTAAAAGAGATGACTTGTACGGTAAACAGATACTCTCTGCTTGCTGAACCCCATTGGGTCGATCTGCTGGTCGACAGACTGAAAAAAGTTGCCGAACTGCGAATAAGAGTACAAGTCTGTGCAGAGCGGGTAAAGAGAATAGAGTACGCCAATCGACGAATTACGCAGCGCATCAATTTGTTCGAGAAAATCCTTATCCCCGAGGCGCAGTTAAACATAAAACGAATACAGATATTTTTGGGCGATGCGGAGAGGGCCGCAGTGGTTCGGTCTAAAATTTCCAAGGCAATGCACGAAAAACAGCGAAGAAAGACCCTCCAGGAACAGCAGCCAAAATGATTATCCCCCTTGCAAAAATAACCATCATTGGATTGTCCAGAGACAAGGAGCAGGTGCTCTCCGAATTGCAGGAAATTGGCTGTCTGCATGTGGTTTCCTTGCGACCGGGTGAGGAAATGCAAAAAGCGGGAGCTCCCCCTTCGGAATCACGAGAAGCTCTCAAGTTCCTTGTCAGCTGCCCTCAATTTCGTCGCCAGGTTCACAACCCCTCCAAATTTGATGCTGCAATCGTTGAACGGCGGGCTTTGGATCTCAAACGTGCTATTCACAAACTCACCGACGAACGAGACTTTCTTCAAAAAAGAATCAAGGACTTGCGGCCATGGGGTGATTTCACTTTCCCTGACCCGCAACAAGTGCGTAATCTTCTGCTTTGGTTTTACATTGTGCCTAATCATCTAAAGAAGAAAGTTGATGCACTCGATCTAGTGTATGACATTGTCGGTCAAGACAACCGTTTTTTTTATATCGTAGTTGTGTCAGAGGATGAACCAGAAGGAATGCCGGTACCTCGCACGCACACCGGAAACAAATCCTTGTCTGAACTGGAGCAGCGGATCGAGGAAGTGGAACTTGAACTGGAGGATTTGCAAGCGGAACGAGCAAGTTTGACCCGCTGGTGCTCTCTTTTTGCTCGAAATTTATATTTTCTGGAAGACCGGGCGGAGCTCTGGGGGGTTTCTCAACAGACGCTTGACCAGGACTCGTTTTTCGCACTCCGGGCTTGGGCTCCGAGAGAAAAGCTGCAGGAGCTTGAAAACTTTGCCGTAGATCACTCACTGGTCATCGAGGTAACCGAGCCGCAGCCCGATGAAATTCCTCCGACACTACTCCAGAACGAGGCCCTGCTAAGTTCGGGTCAGGATCTTGTTTCGTTTTATATGACGCCAAGCTACTGGCTGTGGGACCCATCGGCTATCGTGTTTTTCTCATTCGCTCTATTTTTCGGAATTATCCTTGGCGATGCCGGTTATGGGGTGCTCTTCGCCGTTGTTCTTGCTCTGACATGGAAACCCATGGGCAGCTCGCGGTTGGGACGCCGATTGCGGATTCTTTTTGCGGGTCTGGCTGCATCGACCATCGTCTGTGGAATTCTGCTGGGAAACTACTTTGGGATCGTATTGAGCAAAAGCTCTCTCTTATCCCGCTTGCGGGTTTTGGACCTGGATAACTACTCAGCCATGATGCGGCTGACCATTCTGATAGGCTGCGCCCATCTGATTCTGGCAAATACCGCATACGCCTGGCATCGACGTCGGTCGGTCGCCGCTTTGGCATCGGTTGGCTGGGTTATGTTATTCATCGGCGCCATATCGGTATGGTTGGGTTCGTCCGGAATTGGTCCGCCTTTTCCCATGATGCGGGGCGGATACATTCTTATGGCGTTGGGAGCATGCGCCGTGCTCTTCTTCACCAGCACGGAAGGCGGCTTTGCAAAGCGTCTTCTTGGCGGCTTTCATGGACTCACCCGAGTTTCAGCAGCCTTCGGTGACACTCTCAGCTACCTGCGCTTGTTTGCGCTCCTGCTTGCAACCGCATCCCTCGCAACGACCTTCAATGGGCTGGCTCAACAGGTTTCTCAAGCCTTTGCCGGTTTCGGAATACTTTTTGCCGCGATCATACTGCTAATTGGACACTCATTAAACATCTTGCTCGGGATCACCGGCGGATTCATCCATGGTCTCAGGCTGAACTTTATTGAGTTTTTCAACTGGGCCACTCCTGATGAAGGATATCCGTTCCGACCGTTTGCGAGAAAGGAGAAGTCAAAGTGGACGAATTGATTTCAACATTGGGCTGGATAGGTATTTATGCGCCTCTGGCTCTGAGCGCCATCGGCAGCGTAGTCGGTTGCACCCGGGCCGGTCAGGCGGCATGTGGAGCAATGCTGGAAGTTGAGAGTGGGTATGGAAAATACGTGGGTGTTTCCGCCATGCCCTCTTCGATGGTGATCTACGGCATCGTTATCATGCTAACCTTGAAGCGCCCGGTTTCCACTCAAAATGCCGAGGGGATCTTTGCCATTGGGGTCCTTGCTGGATTGGCACTGATGATTTGCGGTATTTATCAGGGCTATTGTTGTGCGTCGGCGATCAACATTTCAAAGAGCAAGCCGGAGGTTTTCGGCCTCTCCATAACCCCTGCAGCGGTGGTTGAGGGATTCGGCGTTTTCACTTTTGTGTTTGCCCTTGTTCTGGCGGGAGCTTTGCCCAAGTAAGAATCGCCTCGTCAAGCTGCCGCACAGGCCATTGCATAGCACAGATGGCAATGCCACGATCCACACAGGCTTATGTGATTCTTGTGCTTTAACTGAATAGATGACCATCGATTCTTTGCGGAAAAGAATGCGGAGGATAAAGCATGGCGACTGTGCCGAAAGGCCAATCCGGTGTCCAGGAACTGATCGGCCGGCTCCGTGATGAGGGAGTCAAAGCAGGCGAACAGGAAGCAGATCGACTTCTGCAGGAAGCCAAAAAAAAGGCGGAAATCATCGTCGCTCAGGCCAACAAAGAGGCCGATCAGATGCGTACTGAGGCGCGCGCCGAAATAGAGGCGGAACAGGCTGCGGCTCGAGAAGCCATTCGACTTGCTTTCCGCGATACGGAGCTGAAGATTCAGTCGGAACTCAAAACGGCATTTGCCGAGCACGTCCGCCGGCTGGTGACCATGGAGTTCAAGGATAAAGAGTTCCTGCGTCAGCTCATTCTCGTGGTTTGTGGGCGGGTAGCACCTGAGGCCCAGCGGGATCAGCCTGTGGAGGTACTGTTGGCCAATGAACTTTTTATAAGCGATGGGAAAGAAACTCGATTGACGGAACAAGGCAAGCAAAGGCTTGGACACTTTATTTTGGGTATCTCAAGCGAGATGCTGCGGGAAGGCGTGCAGCTTAAACCTTCAGGAAATAGCGAAAGCGGCATGACCCTCAAGCTGGTGGGTGAGGATCTGGAAATTGATTTAAGCGCCAAAGCGCTTACCGACATGTTGCTCAAGTATCTCATACCCAGGTACAGGGCTATTGTGGAAGGGGTCGAATAGACCTGATGCAGCTATGAAGCGCCAGAATCACTATTACACCCTTATGGCAAGTCTGCCTCCGTTGCCGCGTTTTGATCGGGCTGAACGGCTCCCCATAAACAGCGTGAGGCTTGCAGAACGGTTGCGGATGTTGCAGCCGGAAGATGCTGAGGTGGTAGAACATGCCGCAGCCTTTCTCACTTGGCGGCACCAACCGGCAAAACGTACAGATCAAGAAATAGCAAACAATTATAACCAGTTAATAAGACATGTGAAAGATGTTTCCCTGAGAGCAATTATCGAATTCCCAACCAATCTAAAAGCCATCCTGGCAGCACTTCGAAGAAAACACCTCGGCTTTGCTGCTCCGGTGCGAGGTGAAACATGGGGTGTGGGCCCGCTGGTAGGCCACATGATGCGCAACTGGGATGATCCGAATTTCAAACTGATGCATTTATATCCATGGATTCCACAGGCTCGAGAATACCTTGAAACAGGTGAGGCGCTTGCTCTCGAGAAATTGCTGTTTAGGCTCGAATGGGACTCGCTGGCGCGACTCTCGCAAGGAATGGAATTTGGTTTTGATGCGGTGCTGGCTTACCTTTTCCAATGGGATATTGTGGAAAGGTGGTTGTCTTACGATTCCAAGCTGGCATCATCTCGGTTCGAAGGATTGTTAGCGGAGGTAATCGAAGGTCATGAACGCATCTTCGCCTGAAAACCATATGTTACCCAACGCTGGGCGGGAGCCGGTAAGAGTGGTGGTCGTGCGCGAGAGCCTGGTCACTATTGAAACGGGCGACGGACCCATCATGAAAAATGAAGTGGGCTATATCTGCGTCGGCGAAGAGCGATTAAAGGCGGAAGTACTGAGGGTCCATGAGACTACTGCCGATATGCAGGTGTTCGAAGATACCGAGGGAGTGCGGATTGGACACCCGGTAGATTTGAGCGGCGAAATGTTATCGGTCGAGCTTGGCCCGGGACTTTTGGGTCAGGTGTTGGATGGTCTCGCCAACCCGCTCGAGGTTCTTGCTAAGGATTATGGTTTTTTCTTGCCACGAGGTGTAAATGTTTCGTCGCTCGACGAACACAAAAAATGGGCGTTCAAACCTTCCGTTTCGATCGGCGATCGTGTAGTTGCCGGTCAGACTTTGGGTACAGTTCAAGAAGGGCCTTTTAGCCACAAGGTCATGGTGCCTTTTAGTCAGTTGGATGCGGTTCAAGTAACATGGATTCGAGAAGGAAGTTTCCCTGTAACCGTGCCAATAGCCCGGATTGTCTCCCCGGACGGCAAAGAGCAGGAACTGACCATGCGTCAAAGATGGGCAGTGCGACGGCCCATTCCTACAGCCATGTTGCGGAAGCGCTTGATAGAGCGGTTATATCCATCTGAACCCATGACCACCACACAAAGAATGATCGACACCTTTTTCCCTGTGGCCCGCGGTGGCACGGCATGTATTCCGGGGCCGTTCGGGGCCGGCAAAACGGTGCTCCAAAGTCTCATCGCTCGCTACTCAACAGTGGATATCGTGATCATCATCGCATGTGGGGAAAGAGCCGGGGAGGTAGTGGAAACAATCACCGAATATCCGCAAACCCCTGATCCGCGAACGGGCGGATCGTTAATGGACCGGACCGTAATCATTTGCAATACCTCCTCTATGCCCGTTGCCGCCCGTGAATCATCTATTTACACCGGTATCACTATTGGTGAATATTATCGCCAGATGGGCTACAATATTTTGGTCATTGCCGATTCCACTTCACGCTGGGCGCAGGCAATGAGGGAAACCTCCGGCCGGATGGAGGAGATTCCCGGCGAGGAAGCATTTCCCGCTTATCTCGAATCTTCCATTAAGAATATCTATGAACGAGCCGGTCTCTATCGGTTGCATGACAACTCTGTCGGCAGCCTGACAATGATTGGAACTGTTTCTCCGGCCGGTGGAAATTTTGAGGAACCTGTCACCCAGGCCACTCTGGGAACTGTAAAGACATTTTTGGGACTTTCAGCGGAGCGTGCCTATCGACGTTTCTACCCGGCTATCGATCCTCTGATCTCCTGGTCTCGTTACCTGGATCAACTCAAAGATTGGTTCCACGAAAACCTCAGCGCCACCTGGACAGACGATGTCAAAGCAATGCGCGAACTTCTCATGCGTGGTGACAATGTGAACCAAATGATGCAAGTTACCGGTGAAGAAGGGATTACTCTGGAAGATTTTGTCGTCTGGCAGAAAGCGATGCTGCTCGATCTAGTTTATTTGCAGCAGGATGCATTTGACGGGGTGGATGTTTCGATGCCGCGAAAACGTCAGTTGGAGAGCTTTGAGTTGCTGAAGAGTATCATTGATAGTGAATATCGATTCGAAAGTAAAGATCAGGCTCGAGACCTTTTTACCCGCATCGCCGGGACTTATAAGAATCTGAATTACACTGCGACTGAGTCTCCTGATTATCAGCGCTACATACAAGAGATCCGGCAAATGGTAGCGAGCTGTTCAACTTAGGGACTGTCCAGTCATAAATTTGGCATGTTGCAGGGTGGTCTGCGCCTGCCCCGGACTTCAAATCGGGGGTCCGCAGGGGTACCGATCGGGTGAAGTGCTGAAGTGAAAAAGCTATTTTTCGACGTCTCCTAACCTTCAACCAGTCCCAGAAAAGGATAGTTTTCAAGCTCGGCATGTGTCCAAAAGGAAATTCCGGCTCGCTGGCCCACTGTCTCTAGAGCGATGACGGCATCAGGATTATCGAAATCAATTTTGCCGGGCGTGCCCTTTGTTTCCAATTCCTGCAGCAGCACATCGTCCAGCAAACGCTCCTCGTCCATGCTTGAGAGCCTCCTTTTAAAGCCGCGTCGATGCATCCTTACATGAAACCTCTTTCCTGCCAATCTAGAAACCCACTGCAACACGATGCCTGTTGCCCGGCTCTCGAACTCTTCCTTATTCTGGAACGTGAAGGTATCGGTTACCGGCACAACCCGTGAAATGAAGTTAAGAATACCCGGGCTTTCCGTTATTTCTCTCCACAGGGTCTCCTTCAGTAATTCGATGTCATCGGTTTTCATCACCAAAACATTGAAATAGTCCGTGCGGTTGATGGAGCCAAATGGTTCGAGCAAACGAATTGTTTCTCTGAAGCCCCTCTCGTGGATGGTTATGATAACGTTCCAATCGTGCATTTCCGGCCCTCTCGCTAACACCTTGCGTTTTACCGATACAGCATCACAAACCTCTGGATGAATCGCAGATCAATGCTTACTTTCTAACATAAGACTTTGTGCCGATTTGCAGAAGCTGGAGAATCTAGTTTTTGGGAATTCACTTACTGTGCTGGTTTTGCCGGGTTCGATTTAGAGCAATATGCTGTTTGTATCGAGATTATTAGCACATTGTCATTATTTGTCCGCGCGAAAATAAGTCCCCGGTTAGAATTCCCCCCTTTCAGTAAAGGGGGGCAGGGGGGATTTAAGATCAAGTTGCATCAAAATCACCCTTGGAAAAGGGGGACTTCGGATCGTGCAATAACTGGTTAGAGGCTTTTGCTCAGCTGCATCAGTTAGGCGGAAGGGAAGATGGAGGAAGATGCCGATGAGAAGCATGTGGTGGTTATTAGCGGTGTTTATAATAGCGTTTGGTTTTTCCGGATGCGGTTCCACAAACGTCAATACCATGTACACGGTCAACTATCCCGACTATCCGACTCTTGATGAAATGGAAGCTTATCATCAACATGCAGACGATGGATATTCCAATGAAACAGTTGACAAAATGCCGGAGAGCGGGAATTCCGAAATCGCAGAGTACGATCGAGACGGATGGACCCACCGTATAGTAGACGAAGTGGAATTGGCGCAGTTGACCCAACGAGACCCCGAATTGAGCTACAGCATTTCCAAGCAAATACTTGCCCGACTCAACGGGAGAGCACCCTACTATATCGATCAAGATATTAAAAAAGGTCGTCTTTTAAAAGTGCCGAACAATTTCACACTCTTTAAAAACTGGAGTCCGCTGCCGAAGGAAATCCCCGAAGTCTACAATGTACCAAAATTCATTCTAGTCGTTAAAGACATCCCCTTCATAGGCTGGTATGAAAATGGGCGGCTGACAGGTGATTCGTTCATATGTATCGGAAAAAGCGAAGGTTGGACAAGGGCCGGGATTTACAGAGTGAGAGATAAAGACATCGATCACATCTCGGGGAGTTACACAAATGCTTTCGGAGTGCCTGCACCAATGCCCTGGGCTTTGAGGATTTACGGGCATGTCTGGATTCATGCAGGTGACATCACCGACGGCTACTGCTCGCATGGATGCATCAATCTGCCCTTGATGCCGGCCCAAGCGCTTTATGCCTGGGCGGATTTCGATACGGTGGTGGTTGTGACGGAGTCCTTGGGGACACTGCAGACGGTGTTTGATAATAATCGATCCAATTGCGTGCTTTATGCTGATGCCTGCGGCCTTAAACAAGCGGTAAACCACAAGAGTTAGCGCATGCAGGCACAAATAATCACTAATCTAAAGTTAGCGACTCCATCGGCAACCCTGCGTCTTGCCGGCGGCAGTATCGCCGGGCGGCATCTTCGACCCAGCAGCAAGTGGACGGATGGGATTTCTGGATTCCTGCCTTCCCAGGGATGATGATGTTGGCTCTGCCTCACAAGAATTGCCAAAATTAGGTCTGAGATTCATGGTGCAAATAGAATGAATCTGGATTTTCATCCGTCCCATAACGGCGCCAGCAGACGAGTAGTCACTTTAATTATTCTAGCGGTTGCTCTCGGGATTTTGCTTGTCTACAATCTCACCGGCTATTTTCAAGAAATCAGGACCATTGCCGTCGATCATCCGGAACAGGCCTTTGTCAAGCTCAAAAGCTTTTCCTCTGCGTTCCTGCTCATCAATGTTACCATTACATTTTTGTTTGCTGCCTATTTTACCTTTACCGCCTGGAAGATTTGGAAGAATGGTCGGTTTCCCCCTGCAGGAATGAAGGTGATCAGGTCGACTAAGATTCATACCGGCTCCAAGGCAAAAATAATAGCAGTGGTCTGTCTCCTTATTGCCCTGCTGATGTTATCAACAAACATTTTTTTATGGTACTTTAATGAGATGATTAGAAAATTCGACCAAAAGAAGGGCAATGGTTGCATAGAATTCGTCGCTGCAGAGGGCTTCAGCGTGGGTCTTTCTGCAATACAATCGTTGCCCGAAACTCAGAATGGATGGAGATAATTTGCCTAAAAGTTTTTGCTGTTATTTGACCAACACCGGCAGCGTGCGTACGAAAAACGAAGACAGTCTTCTAGTGAATGACATTTTTGTATTTGAAGGGGACATGACCGCACCTGAATGTGCGCAGTTCAGAAACGACAATAACTTATATATAGTTGCAGACGGCCTTGGCGGGCACTCACAAGGAGAGCTCGCCAGTCGAACCGTAATCGAAGTTTTCAAACAACGGGCTGATCGAATTTTCGATGAATATTCACTGCTGAGCGCCATCACAGAAGCCAAAAGAGAGTTGGATTCTTTAGTCGGAAAAAACTTTGCACTGTTCGGCCTTGGGACCACCCTGGCGGGGATAAGTATAAAGCAAAATGCGGCCTTGTTTTTTAATTGCGGCGACTGCCGCGTTTATCGGCTGACTGGAAGCAGGGCCATCGAGAAAATAACCAAGGACCACTCACTGGTTCAGCAGCTTGTTGACCAAGGGCGTCTAACCGAGGAGCAAATGCGGTTTCATCCTGATAAGAATATCGTTACCTCAACGGTATTAGGAAATCCTTTGGCGCCTGCCCCGGAAGTATATTCGGTACAGGGGGAAATTTGCCCGCATGAAAGGTATTTGATCTGCAGCGACGGTGTATGGGAAAATTTCGAGGTTGCTGAGCTAAAGGATATTCTTTCTTTAAATTCGATTTGGGACAGCACGGCAGAATTCTCCAGGCAGATTTTACGAAGGGGTGCGCGAGACAATTTCAGTTTGATCACAGTCGAAATTGAGGCCAACGATCCATGACAAATGTAGAACCTGCAGCATCTGACAACCAAGAATTGAAAGAGGCATCCGACGACACCAAAATTCGGCAAATTGTTTTGGGTGCAGGTGTCTTCTTGGCGGTCATATTTATACTCTGGCTGCTGCCACTTAATGCTTATTTGCGGGATATCCTGCATTGGACCGAAGGCTTGGGCGTGTGGGGACCGATTGTTATAGCTCTGACCTACGTTTTAGCCTCGGTTTTGTTGCTGCCCGGAACGATTCTTACCATGGGGGCGGGGTTTCTGCTGGGCGTCTTCACCGGAACTGTTACCGCCCTGGTCGGGAGCATCCTCGGAGCCGTAAGCGCTTTTCTGATCGGTCGCACCATCGCCCGCGACTGGATAGCTGAAAAGTTTGCGGAAAATCGCAGATTTTTGGCCTTGGACAGGGCCGTTGCTGCCCAAGGATTCAAAGTTGTATTGCTGACCCGGCTAAGCCCTGTTTTCCCCTTTAATGTCCTCAACTATGCTTTCGGTTTAACTCGTATCCCTTTTTGGCCATACATTGTAGCTTCTTCGATTGGCGTTATTCCCGGAACTATAATGTATGTATACCTGGGAGGCGCCGCCAGATCTTTTGCCGAAATCATCGCCGGTGAAGTGGAAGGTGCCAGGTTGCAGCAGTCCTTCTTTTGGGGTGGGCTGATCCTGACTGTTGCGGTAGTTTTTTACATCACCCGGATCGCCAGGAAAGCCCTGAAAGAAAATGTTCCAGAAAACATTATCGAAGCAGATTAGGTTGCACTTACGCTCTTATCTGCTTTATTACCCGGGGTGATGCGATACCGAACTGTAACGCTTGCCTGCACACTGACCTGCCCGGGCTGTACAGGAGTTGCAGCCTCAGCCGAAAAGGTCCTTGCCATTTGCATTTGCGGACGTATGAAGTTGATCCCTCCTTCAGATATTTCATCCACGCCCACAATTTCTACACCAACGGCTTCGGCAATGGCATCAGCCTTTTTCCCGGCCTCTTTAACTGCCAGACGCAGCGCCTCTTCTTTATATTTACCGTCTTCCTTGATTTCAAATGATAGACCTTCTAATTGGTTGGCTCCGGCACTCACCCCGGCATCTATTACATCGCCGACTTTGCTGATATCGTCGATCACTACCTGAATGCTGTTGTGTGCCCGAAAACCGACGATGATCGGTTCTTGAGGCTCCTCAACTCCTCTTTGGCCCGGCCTTGAGAATACAGGGGATAGCGTTAATCCAACGGTTGTAATCTTCTCTGAGGGTATCTCCATTTGCTTGAGCTTTTCGAGAATCTGATTAACTATTTTGCTTGCCTGCTGCTGAGCACCGGCTGCTTCTTTTGCCTGGGCAACGGCCCCCAGCCTGATAATGGCTTGATCGGGTGCGGCCTGGACTTCGCCATGCCCTGTCACGGTCAATGTTGGCTTCGAACCGTCAGCCTTCATGTCGCTTTGAGCCAAAGCCCAAACCGGATAAAGTAACAATATCGGGAGCAAATATAGCAGCTTATTCATAATGGCAACTCCTCTTTGGCTAGATGTATTTGGGAGAACAAACGCGGTTACATCACTAACCTTGCGTCATTCCGGCGTTCGCCGGAATGACGATTGCAGCTTTGGCTGCACAAGAATCGCTAAATTTAGGTCGAAATTAGTCCGTCAAATCGAAGCTATTCATTTTGTTATGGTCGTCAAGAGTTTTCTTGCTGCACATTGGGAATGGAAAATGTTGAATGCTCGGTAGCCTTCGACGTTTGATGTGTGATTGAATCATTTGGAAAAAAGATATATCCTGACACAGTGAATATGGCCGAAACGCGTAAAGCTCATACCAATCGATTCTCATCCTGAAACGTTTTATCTTGGCGCAGCTTCTCAGTACTGTAAGGAGATCTCATTATGTGTCATTTCGAGCGAAGCGAGAAATCTTTGGTAAGTATGGACAGCCTTGAGGATTCCTCCCCTCACTCGGAGTGACGAGCAACTGATTCGCCTGGCCATCGGTTGCGGACTCAATCGGCTGTTTCGTCAGTATGTCAGGAAAGAGACCAAATCAACCGGCTCGTAAAACCGGATTTTTGCTTTCAAGAAAGTCGGAGACATTATCCTGGAGAATCGTTCACAAGGCGCCGTAGGATTTAGAACAATTTAAGATAACGATATAAAGTTAAATGAAATATTGGGGCTCGAATTTGCCCATAACGAACAGTCCCAATCCACGTCACAAAGGCACGTAATAGTGAGGCATGTAGACGGACGTTGTGTGGGCGCGGAATTTTGCGATTCAGACGATTTCGCAGGTGTTTGATCGCATTGCAGCAGTCCGCTTTCACGCTAACAAAGAACTGTCAGTCATGAAAAAAGGTGGGAGTTTTCCAGTAGAGGCTCCAAAGTG
>Ga0210088_1000026_pt1 | contig 35061 bp, 27 predicted proteins | sample RushMan_CattailN_6_FD_185557 | JGI IMG/M metagenome (GOLD analysis project Ga0210088, IMG submission 185557) | Wetland microbial communities from San Francisco Bay, California, USA, that impact long-term carbon sequestration -... | ecosystem: Environmental > Aquatic > Marine > Wetlands ... | reverse complement strand
CTTTTCATTTGGGAGGGACGAGAAGTACATTTTCATCGGGGGAAAGGATGCAAGTACTGCAATAATACAGGCTATTCCGGCAGGCTAGCCATCCATGAAATCATTTCCCTGGACAGTGAGCTGCGCAGCCTCATTGCGCAATCGGCCACGGTCCCGGAAATTCAAAAAAGCGCCCGAAAAACAGGTTTTCACACCATGCGCTACGACGGCATAAAAAAAGTGCTGCGAGGACTCACTACCATGGATGAGGTTCACCGAGTCACGGTAGCAGATGAAGAATTGGCTGAAGTATAAATACAGCCAGATTCCACATCAAACGGCATCAATTGAACTAGCCAAGGATTTGGTGGATGACATCGAGCAATTCATCGGCTTCCGGGGGCTTTTCTATGTAAGCCGTGGGTTCGGGCACCTGCCCCCCTTCATATTCATCAAGAACCTTTTGAGAATGGAAAAAAGTCTTTTTGGAAAGAGCGGAAACGATGATAACCGGCTTTTCTTTTAGTTCGGGATCATTTTTCAGCTCGCGATACATGTAAATGCCGCTCTCTTTTGGCATCATAATATCCATGATAATCAGAGCCGGTTTATGTTTGCGAGCGGCTTCCAGACCCTGCTGACCGTCTTCCGCCGCAATGGGCTTATAGCCGCTAGTCTCGAGCAAGGTCGTCATAAAGACTCGGATATCCAGTTCATCATCCACCACAAGAACTTTTTTCGCCATTATTGAGTCCCTCCAGGCCCATTGCTAACGAATTTCTTTGTCTTTGTGCGCACGGATCAATGCATTTTGCCGGGCAGAGTGAATTGTTTTGCCGGGTTTCTGATAGCCATTACATGACAGTGCGCATATTTAGAAACATTCGCCACAGTGCTGCCCCGATCTTTACTTCGGTCTTTTTCTGATTTCCCTAAAGCACCCATTATAATTAAATCAATATCATTGTGTTTGGCGTAGCGTATAATTTCCACCTCTGGAGCGCCACATTTTACAATAAACAGATACGATTTGAAATCCCCCAGTCGCTTTTCATAGGCTCCTTTCAACTCTTTTTCCGCTTGCTTAGCCACATCTTCATCAAAAAACGACTGACCATCCTGCGACTTCTCGGCAGGTACATGCTCATCGACGATATGTCTGGAATAAGTGAATGGTGAGTGGGGTACATGCAAAATATGCAGTTTGGCACCGTACTTCTTGGCTAAATTAAGAGCGTGCAAAAATGCGATGTTGGCGTCCTCGGAAAAATCGGTGCAAAATAATATATTCTTGTACTCCACCATGGTCTTTTCCTTCTTGTCTAAATTAGAGTGCATATTCATTAACTACAAGATATAGGCTTTATAAGCTCGGACCTGTTTGATTCACAATTGCAGATTTGACTCGTGCCGGTAATTTGATGATAAAGGTAGTTCCTTTTCCCTTCTCGGACTCACACTCAACAGTCCCTCCATGTTCTTCAACAATCTTTCTTGTGATCATTAATCCCAAGCCGGTTCCCTTGGTCCCCTTACTGCTAAAAAACATTCGAAATATTTTCTCTTTCGTAGCTTCATCCATTCCACAGCCATAGTCCTTGACTTGGTACTCGACGCCGCCCCCCTTTTGTTGCAAGGATCTTACAACAACTTTCCCCGGCTTGTTGGTGCATTCGACATCCGTACAAGCATCAATAGCGTTCGTCACCAAGTTCGTCAAGCAACTGTGAACACCCTCCGAATTCAACTCTATTTCCGGCAAGTCCGGATCGATGTCCATCTTCAATTCCACTCCAAATTTTTGGGCGCGCGGTCGCATCAGTTCACACACCTCCTTGACTGGAAGGTTGGGATCGCACAAACGATAGTCCGGAACTCTCCCTTTGGCATAATTTAGCATGTCCAGGGCAAGATTTGTGATTTTATCCACATTGCCCTTTATCATTTCCCAACCCTGGCCAAGGTAATTCTTGTTATCCAGCTCTATCCCCTTTTCCAGCACAAACATACCGCCTTTAAGCCCGCCCGTAATATTTTTTATGGCATGAGCCAGCACAGCTACCGTCTGCCCAATGGCAGCCAGCCTCTCAGAGTCCAACAGCTGTTGAGTTTTTTCAGAGACCAACCGTTCCAGATTTTCGGTGTATTCCCGAAGCCTTTCTCTCATCCAAATTCTTTCATGAGCTCTTTTTAATGCAATTTCCAATGCTTCATCATTAATGGGCTTGGTAACGAAATCTGCCGCGTCGAACTGCAGGCTTCGGATGGCGAGTTCCATATCCCCGTGGCCTGTGATCATAATCACTTCAGTGTCCGGGCTTTCCTGTTTGATTTTTCGCAGCAGTTCGACACCGTCCATACCCGGCATTTTGATATCCGTTAACACCAGTGGCGGCTGCTTGTCTCTAAAAATACGTAAAGCTTCCTCCCCGTTGCTCGCGGTAAGAACAGCATAACCACTATCAGCTAAGGATATGCTCAGCACCTTGCGAATACCCTCTTCATCGTCTACCAGCAGGATCGTGTCAGTCATCAAACCTCGCTCGCTACAGGAAACTGTATAATAAAGTCAGAACCCTCATTCTCTGCGGTTCTAACTCGAATTGTTCCTTCGTAATCTTGAACGATTCCATAACTTATTGAAAGCCCTAACCCAGTGCCCTTACCCACTTTTTTGGTGGTAAAAAACGGTTCAAAGATCTTATCCAGTACTGAGGCCGGAATGCCTAAACCCGTATCTTTAACGGACACTGTCACTTTTCCGTTTTCGGTAAACGTTCTTAGGACAATTTTTTTGGAAATATCCTTCGTTAAAGATTTCTCGATTTTCTCTTCGATGGCGTCTCTAGCATTGATCAGCAAGTTTATGAACACTTGTTCGAGTCTGTTGGAATTGGCCAAAATGGATGGCAGACCTTCACCAAACTGGGTCACTACCTCGATTTCTCTCAGCTTTAATTGCTGGCTAAAAATATCCAGGGCTTTCCTGAGTGGTTCGTTGACCTGCACAACCTCTTTTTTTACTTCGGATTTACGACCGAATTCTCGCAAGTGGTTGATGATATTAGAGGCACGATCCACATGACTATCGATCTCCTCAGCCATGGTTTTCAAAATTTCATCCTTTATCTGCTGGCCTCTGATGACTTTCTTAATCAAAAAACTGCTTGCGGTCTTGATAACCGAAAGGGGCTGATTCAACTCATGTGCTATACCCGTAGCCATTTCCCCCAATGTCGCCATCTTACTCGCTTGGATCAGTTGCTGCTCAGCCAGCAGTCTCTTAGTGATGTCGCTGGTCGTTACCAGCAGAGCGTCCCGGCCCATATACTCGGAAGGTGAGACGCGAATATTAGCATATATGAGCCTGCCGTCTTTCGTCACTTGCCGCACATGATTGAGAGTATCCAGGTTTCTAATGTCCAGAGCATAGTTCTGATGCTCCGACTCTTCAAAGAGCGTTAGAAAGGAGTTTTTTATCAGTTCATCTTTCTCAAAACCGTAGACACTTTTTACAACATCGTTGCAATCGAGAATTGTCAGGTTCCTGCTCTCCAGCACAAATATCGGATTGGGTATATTGTTGAATATATCACGATATTTTTCTTCTGATTTTCTGATCTCTTCTTCAAGCCGCTTCATCTCCGTGACATCGAGACTGACTTCCATAACCGCCGTAATCTCACCCGAGAAGTCTCTGATGGGCGAACTCCAGGCAATCCAATGCGATACATTGCCGTCCTTGGTGATACCCGTCTCCTCACTGGAATGCTGCTCCCCGTCAGCAAAGGTCATGATCACCGGACAAACCTCACATGGCTTCGACCGGTTTTTATAGACCTCATAACAATAATCCCCGGGATTAGCCGCGAAATGGCGGGTAAACTCGCGATTGAACCTGAGTAATTTTAAATTCTTATCTTGAACTGTGATGAAACACGGCACTTGTTCAAACAGTTCTTGATATTCGTGCCGTTGTTTATTCAATTCTTCCTGCTTCTCACTAATTTTCTTCCCCATCTGGCTGATAGCGATAGCCAGTTGACCGATTTCACCTTCGCAGCCCGTGTCTATTCGCTGATCATACTTGCCCTGTCCAATCAGGCGCGTGCAGGTAATCAGCTTGTTTATGGGACGGTTGACAAACATCCACAAAAAAGTACCAATTATTGCCGAAGCCGCTAGAAAACTGATTATAGCCAAGACAATGATCCACCTCTCATAAGCTTGAATTTCTTTATCTGTAGATGCAAGAGATACGACAACATCCAGCGCGCCAAGAACTTTCTTATCGCTCGGGTGAACATGGCAGACATCTGTGGCGCAACTGGGTTCGTTATAAATGGGACTGATAATCCCCAACAAACGGTACCCTCCGCCGGGTGATTCGAAAATTCGAGTTCTCTTGCCGATGTCCACTTTTTCCAAGGGAGGGCTGGTACGGTGGCAGATATAGCAGGCGTCTGCCTTTATGTTGGTGGTTTGATCCACTTCGGTGGGAATATTTGAGAATTTTATCTGCCCCAGTTTATTGAAAATACGTATCTTTTCAATACCCGATTGCTTACCGATATTCTTGATTATTTCATTAATGTCCTCCCGAGAGTTTAACATCATGGCATAATGAGTACCAAGTTTAATGGTATTTCCCAGCCTGTCCACTTCCATCACGATATTTTCGAGCGTATTCTGCTTTTGGTACTTTATATTGAAATAAGCCCAGGTGGAAATGCTGATGAACAATACCAATCCCACCAGCAGGATGAGGCGCAAGATAAGGCTATGATAGACTGTCATTATTTTCTGAGACATGGTAGAGATCGGCTCGCTTTAATTGTGTCTTGAAACAATGAAAACTTAAGAAGGGACGACTATAAAGGATTTCAATGCGGCTTGGCGGTGACCGCCTGTCCCCTGAGTACCGAATGAAATCAATACCGCCGTACTAAACGATAGCAGCTTGTAACAACTTACATTTACAAAGAAAATGTAGCTTAAAATGCGATAGCGGTCAAGCCGGACGGCCCTGCGGTAATCGGGTCGCCATGCGGTTAATTCCCGGAAATTTCTCCCACCTCGCGTTTGAGTGGAAGTTTGAGAGCGAACCGGGTACCTTTGCTCACTTCACTCTGAACACTGATGGTCCCTTTGTGGCGATCAATAATTCCGTAGACTGTCGACAACCCTAAGCCGAGCCCTTTACCCTCTTTTTTTGTGGTAAAAAAAGGATCGAATATGTAATTAAGGTCTTCTTTTGGAACGCCGGTGCCACTATCGCTGATGGCAACTTCCACCACTTTTTTATCAGGATTGAAAGAGCTTTCAATAGTGATGGTGCCGCCTTCAGGCATTGCATCAATCGCGTTGAAGATCAGATTGATGACGCATTGCTGGAGTTGATTGAAATCTCCAAGAACCATCGGCATATCCGACTGCAGATGACTTGCTATATCGATATTTTGCAGCGTGAGCTTGTGTTCACTCAATAAAATGCACTTTTTCAAAAGCTCGTTGATGTCTACCTCGCTGAACTCAAGCTTGGATTTGCGAGAAAAGGCGAGCAGGTTGGATACGATTTTGGAGCATCGACTGATCTCGCTCTCCATGAGGGCGAGGTAGGACTGAAATTTTTGTACGCTTTCCTGGCTGAGAACGCCCCTACTCAGGATTTTGATCATCAAACGAGTGTAATTGAGAATACCCGAGAGAGGGTTGTTGATTTCGTGTACGACACTCGCTGCAAGTTTCCCAAGCGAGATCATTTTATCCTGATGCAGCAGTCTGGCCTGATCTGCGAATTGCTGCGCCATCTTTCGGATGTCCCGCAGATCCCGGAAGAAGCCGACAACTCCAATTTCCTTCTGTTCTTGAAATAGAACCGTGGCAGAGAGTTGTACGGGTATCTTGTTGCCCGCTTTGGATATTAGTGTGCTTTCAAACAAATAGAGTCTATTTTTCCCGCCAAATTCTTCCGAGTACAGTTTAGTGTAAAATTTCTCCGCTTCTCCCAAAGAAAAAAATTGGTACAAAGACATCTTATCAACCACTTTGTCTTTGCTGTAGCCGAGCATTTGCTCCATGCTCTTATTAAAAATGATAACTTTTCCTTCTCGATCACATGCAATAATCCCGTCAATCGAGCTCTCAATCAAATTTTTCTGAAAGTGAAATGTCTTAGCAAGTTCTTCAGCCGTTTCCATCCACCTCTCTTCAATGAGTGAGGTGTAATCCTTCAGATCCTTGCGGGTCGTATAGCGGTCCTTGGCCCTTTTTAGAGCCACCCAAAGAGCATCGTCATTGATCGGTTTGGTAATAAAATCAGAAGCATCGAGCTGCAGGGCCTTGATAGCCAATTTGATCTCACTGAACGCCGTGACCACAATGACCTCAATGTCGGCATCCAACTCTTTAATTCTTTTAAGGACCTCTATCCCGTCGATACCCGGCATGCGAATGTCGGTAATGACAATTTTGGGAAACTCTTTGCTGCATAAATCCACACCGCTTTCTCCATCAGCAGCGGTCAAAACCTGGTAGCCCGCATCTTCCAGCGTAATGGACATGACTTTTCGAATCCCCGGGTCGTCATCGATAAGCAAAAGTTTCCACTCTTTGTGCAACATTTTCATCTGCTCCAAATAAAAAAACCCGTGGAAAGACATTTCCCACGGGCCGATACTCCTAAAAAAAGACCAAATCAATCTTTGATGTTGTGGTGCAACTTGCAGCCTCGAACCGTGTTTTTCATGAGCATGGTGATGGTCATCGGTCCTACACCACCCGGAACGGGAGTAATGGCGCTGGCGATTTCCACTGCTTCGTCAAAAGCCACATCCCCTTTGAGAATCCTCTTGCCGTCAGCGGTTTTACCGACTTCGTTCACTCCTACGTCAATCACAACCGCACCAGGCTTAATCATGTCACCCTTGACGTATTCCGTCACTCCGGCCGCAGCAATGACTATGTCTGCGCGTTTCGTGTGGAACTTTACATCCTTTGTCCGTGTGTGACATACGGTAACCGTCGCGTTAGCCCCTTTTCCCTTCTGCATGAGCATCATAGCAATGGGCTTTCCTACAATGTTGGAGCGACCCACGACCGCCACTTCAGCCCCGGACAACTCTGTCCCGGAACGAATCAGCAATTCCTGAATACCGGCAGGGGTGCAGGGCAAATAATCGGGCTCACCGATCATGAGTTTACCAACATTGACCGGATGGAAGGCATCGACGTCCTTGCTCGGATCTATTGCGAGAAGGATTTTGTTTTCATTTACGCCCTTTGGCAAAGGCAACTGGACAAGAATTCCGTCAATTTTTGGGTCCTTGTTGTACTTATCAATGAGGGCCAACAGCTTCTCTTCACTCAGGTCGGCAGGTTGATTGTCCTGAATCGAATGAAAACCCAATTCATGAGCGGTTTTTTGCTTGGCCCTGACGTAACTTTGAGAAGCAGGGTTTTCCCCCACCAGAATGGTCACCAAACCTGGCACTACCCCGTGTTTTTCCAGCAAACTCTCTACTTCTTTTTTAAGCTCGGCACGGATTTCCTTGGCTACTTCGGCACCTTTGAGCAACTTGGCCGGCATAATTTTTCCTCCTTAAAAATTAAAGGCAGGGCATGGTCTGCCCCGCCCAAGACAATTTTGTGGTTAATTAACGGATACCGCTGCTTCCGGGCTAGAACAATCCCATCACCTTGCCCGATTTGGTATCCACATCAATGCGGCGGAACGCGGGATCCGAAGAAGTTCCCGGCATCAGGCTGATGGCACCGGCGCAAGGGCAGAGGAACTTAGCGCCCGAGTAAATCAACACGTCGCGAATCGGGAGAGTCCATCCCTTAGGAACACCCTTTACTGCCGGATCGTGGGTAAGGCTCAGGTGCGTCTTAACCATCATTGTTGTAAAATCATCGTATTTAGAATCACTTTCCAACATTTTGGCCTTGGCTTCGGCTTCAGGCGTCCAAGAAACACCATCGGCTCCATAAACCTCTTTGGCGATCAGTGCTACACGGTCCCGCAGTTTCATTTCCATCGGGTAGAGGAATTTAAACTCGTTCTTTTCATTACACGCATCAATAACCGCATCGGCAAATTCCAACGCACCTTCACCGCCTTTGGCCCAGTGTTCGGACAGAGCGCATCGAGCACCAGCCTGTTCTGCATACTTTCTTACCAGAGCGATTTCGTCTTTGGTGTCGGTATGGAAGGCATTGATGCAAACCACCGGATTGATCCCGGCTTTGCGGATGGTGTTGATATGGTGCACCATGTTGGGGATGCCTTTTTCCAGCAGTTCCAGGTTTTCTTTGGTGTATTCTTCCGGCAAAGGAAGACCCGCCACAACTTTGGGCCCACCACCGTGCATCTTGAGCGCACGGATGGTTGTCGTCAAAACGGAAACATGCGGCTTAAGACCGCTGAAGCGGCATTTCACGTTCCAGAACTTCTCGAATCCGATATCTGCTGCAAAACCGCTTTCCGTTACATGATAATCAAACAGTTTCAGACCAACACGGTCCGCAATGATGGAGGACTGACCAACAGCGATATTGGCAAACGGTCCGGCATGAACCATACAAGGCTGGTATTCAGCAGTGCACATCAGTGTAGGATTGATCGTGTTGCGCATGAAAGCGGTCATGGCGCCGCCGACTTCCAAATCTTTGGTGGTAACCGGCTTGCCGGTCTTATCAAAAGCAACCGTGACGTTATCCAGTCTTTCTCTCAGATCCGGCAAGTCTCTAACGATGGAAAGAATGGCCATCAATTCGGAACTAACGGCAATCCCGAATCTGGATTGCATGGTGTATCCATCAAAGCGCCCGCCAAGACCGATGACGATATTTCGCAGAGCTTGGGCGCAAAAGTCGATAATCCAGCCCATCTCAATCCGGGTGGGATCGATGTCCAGACGACGCATTTTGGTCAATCTTTGCAACTGCTCATCGGTGTAATTTCTCTCGTGTTGCATGCGAGCGGTAAGCGCAACCATGGCAAGGTTGTGAGCGTTCATGATGTCATTGATATCGCCCGTTAGACCCATGGAAAACTCGGTCATGGGAATCAGCAATGAGTTGCCGCCACCGGCCGCGGTACCTTTGATATTCATGGTAGGGCCACCAGATGGTTGGCGCAAGCAACCTCCAACGTTTACACCACGTTTCCCCAATCCCTCCATGAGACCGCAGGAGGTAGTGCTTTTTCCTTCGCCAAGCGGGGTAGGGGTGATTGCGGTTACTTCGATGTATTTTCCATCAGGTTTGTCTTTAAGGCGTTCCATGATATTGATGAAGTCAAGTCGGCATAGCCTACCAGCGGGAATGACTTCGTCATCTTGAAGGCCTAACTTGTCTTGCCAATCCTTGGGTGTGGGCATGTTCTTTTCGGCTGCTTCGGAAATCTGCCAGTCTTTCATTTCTACCGCATTATAGGGCATTTTTTTACTCCTCCTTTTTTGGTTCCGGGCACTATCTAAATGACCATTTGCATCGCCTTTTATAACTTAATCCAACAATCTTCAATGCAATGTGTTGTTTTCACCTCCCTTTTTTGTTATACTGGCCTGTTAATATAATACAGATTCCACATTGAACTTTTATTACAATTAGGACGCTGAAGAAATGGAGAAATTAGGCCGGTTTTAAGTTCAAGGGGTCGGGCTGTTACCAATGTTTTTTGCCTCACCCAAAATTCATACAAGATATTTTTTTCACAATACAGCGCAACCCTACTTGAGCCGAATTTTTTTGTCAAGGGGAAAAGAATTCAGTCTTAGTAGATAGAGATATCAGTTAATTACGTTACCATCATCAAGCTATTATTAGATCTTCTGCCGCTTTTCAAAACTCTGTTCAAAACTTGTTCATTCCTGTTAAAAGGGTACTTAAGGTTTGTTTGAAACTCTCATGAGTACAGAAAAGATGATGCATTTGTTCATCTTATTAGCACTTGTTGTTATATAGTTTTGCCAACAATATCAATTTGATGATAATGTTTTTGACATTTGAACAGGGTATAAATAAGATGATTATGCTTTACGTATATAAAAAGATAATAACCAAATATAGACTTCGGGACACGGATCGATCCATAGAGAAAAATGAAACCACTTGCGTAGCTAAGGACAAATAATGAAAATTACTGTTCAAACACTCTCTCTAGTCCAGACACTGCAAAAAGTCCAAAATATAACCGAGAAGAAAACCAGTATGCCAATATTGGCCAATTTGTTGCTTAAGGCAACTGACCAACAGACAGTCGAAATTTCTGCCACAGACCTTGAATTGAGTTTTTGGAGTCAATTTGCAGCACAAGTTAACAGCCCAGGAAATATCAGCGTGTCAGCACGCAAGCTGCTAGAGATTGTAAGAGAACTTCCACAGGAACAAATCGTATTGGAGTTGTTGCCCAATCAAAGGCTCACAATTCTTGCCGGACGCTCCAGGTTTGAACTGGCGACGATTCCGTGGGAAGATTTTCCTCATATGAATTTTTATCAAGATATCGAATACTTAAAATGCGATGCGAATATTATTAAAGATGCGCTGAATAAAACCTTTTATGGCATTCCGGTGGAGGAGGATCCTTTTAGTGTCGCAGGTCTTCTATGGCACCCCGCGGAATCTGAAAATTTGCGTTTTGTATCATCTGATGGACATCGTCTAAATTACGTTGAAATACCTGGAGAACAATTCGATAAGCTGAAATTAGAGAATGGTGTTATCATTCCTCGCAAGGGAGTCCAAGAGATTTTACGAATCCTTGAAAAGGAAAAGGAAGCCTGCTTGGGAATCTATGAAAATTGCCTGATGCTGAAAACCGAAAATAGTCTTTTAAGCATCCAGCTTCTGGAAGCCGAATTTCCCGAGTATCAGCTGATTATACCCGAAGAAAGGCCCTTTGCTTTTCAGGTTCGTTGGGATGACATTCATTCCGCTTTGAAACGAATGGCAGTATTAACTGATCAAAAATGGCGCCATGTTCGATTTATCATCCGAGAGAATAGCCTGGAATTGGAAGCAGGAAGCCAAGATATCGGGGTAGCCAATGATACGCTTGATATTGATTATCAAGGAGATGATTTCAATGTTGCATTTAATATCCGCTACGTCTTGGATACGATTCAGGCTATGGAGAGCAGCCAAGTACGATTCGAGTGGGTCGACCAGTTTCATGGAGGTGTTTTTTTGGCGCCAGATGATCCTACGTACTTTAGCCTGATTATGCCGATGGTGGTCTAGATCCTAATGTTTTGATCGCTACTTTGTATCTTGCCGTGATTTCGGCTCTACTTGCGGGTAAAGACGATTACCCTCCCGCCTTGCGACTCGAAAACTAAATTGAAACATTTAGAAAAAAAAGGTATAATAAACTGTTTTTACAGTTGCATATTTTACTTTCGAGCGGAATATTGCCGTAGCGGCGAACAGCTCTCGTAATATTATGATTTTTCTTAATGTTTTTCATTTGCTGGGCAAAACGCAATGAAAATACCCGTCTTGAGAGTTTAGCATTCCTGGGCCAAGGCGTTGGCAATAGCCAACCTTAAATCCATATATCCAGATGAGGTCTTTATGACAGAAATGAATAGGAGTGAATTGAACTCACACGACAACAGTTATACAGCAGAGCAAATTACTGTATTGGAAGGTCTCACTGCGGTTAGGAAACGACCTTCGATGTACATTGGTAACGTATCAGTCGAGGGATTACATCACCTCGTTTACGAGGTGGTGGATAACAGCATTGATGAAGCTCTAGCCGGATATTGTGACCACATTCGGGTACAGGTTCATCTGGATGGAAGCGTCACAGTAGAGGACAATGGTCGTGGGATTCCAGTGGACCTGCATGAAAAAGAAAACTTGCCGGCAGTCGAGGTAGTGATGACTAAACTGCATGCCGGCGGAAAGTTCGATGCCAACAGCTATAAAGTATCGGGTGGACTGCACGGCGTGGGTGTTTCAGTGGTGAATGCGTTGAGCGAGTATTTAGAGGTCGAAATACGCCGGGATGGAAAAGTATACAGCCAGCGCTATGAACGAGGCATTACTGCCACTCCTGTTACTGTAACCGGGGAAACAACACGACGGGGTACTAAGATCACTTTCAAGCCCGATCCTCTTATTTTCACAGAAACCCAGATCATCAGCTTTGACATCATAGCGCAAAGGATGCGTGAACTTGCTTTTTTGAATAGCGGCGTGTGTATTGACCTGTCTGACGAAGGGATAGCCAAGGAAAGAAGTTACTGTTACGAGGGAGGGCTAAAGTCCTTCGTTGAATATCTTAACAAGAATAAAGAGCCTCTGCATCCTGAGATAATGCAGGTTAGTGGTGAAAGGCAAGAAGTGGCTATCGAAATGGCGATGCAATACAACAGAACATACAATGAAAAAATCTTCACATTCGCCAATAATATCAATACGCGTGAAGGTGGGGCCCATTTGGTGGGATTTAAAACCGGTCTCACGCGAGCTATCAAACAGTATGCCAGCCAGAGCAAGATGCCCAAGGCTGATTTTGATAAACTGACCGGCGACGATGTTCGCGAGGGCTTAACAGCAATACTCAGCGTCAAATTGCCACAGCCGCAGTTCGAAGGGCAAACCAAAACCAAGCTTGGCAATAGTGAAGTGAAAGGCCTGGTTGAAAACCTTATCTACGAGAAATTGTCCATTTTCTTTGAAGAAAATCCAAAGGAAATCAAGATAATATTGGAAAAGATATTGGATGCGGCCCGCGCTCGTGAGGCTGCCCGCAAGGCGCGCGAGCTCACTCGACGCAAAGGCATTCTGAGCGACCATTCATTGCCGGGGAAATTAGCGGACTGCCAGGAGCGCGATCCCTCTAAGAGTGAAATATTCATCGTAGAAGGGGATTCGGCCGGTGGTTCTGCAAAACAGGGGCGTGACCGGAAGTTTCAAGCAATTCTTCCACTGCGTGGAAAAATTCTCAATGTTGAAAAAGCGCGGTTTGATAAAATGCTGGAAAACCAAGAAATACGGAACATGATCGCGGCTCTGGGAACCGGCATTGGCAAGGATGAGTATGACCCGAATAAACTACGCTACCACAAAACTGTCATCATGACCGATGCGGATGTTGACGGCGCCCATATACGCACTCTTCTGCTCACTTTCTTTTTCCGCATGATGCCTGAATTAATCGAACGAGGTAATCTTTACATTGCTCAACCGCCCCTTTACAGATTGGCCATCGGAAAACAAGAGTACTATATGAAAGACGACGAAGAGCTGAACGCCTTCTTGCTCAAAAGGGCTTCCAATAAAAAAGAAGTTCTCCTTCCTCAGCAGCAGGAACCGCTGCCGGCCGATCGGCTCATCGAGTTGATGAAGATTTTTTCGCGTTATGAAGACTGGCTGGAACGGCAAAGTAAAAAGGGAATACACAAAGGTTTGTTGGAAAAAGTGATCCAAACTTTTAGCGACAAGAACCTGTCCCCAAGTGAACACGAAAGCATGGCGATCCTCAAAACAGAGCTTGAGCAGGCAGGGTATGAAGTCTCATCGATTGAAGTCGAGGAGGAACAACGGGGCTACGATTTGGAGATCTGGCAGCCGACGAATGGGCAGGAACGATTTCGACTCAGGTATGAATTCCTACAGTCTGTTGAATTTAAAAAACTTCTTGAGCTCTATGAGCAATTGGGAATTCTTCATCAAATCCCCTATATCGTAAAAGATGCGCAGGGTGAGCAGAGATTTGATGATCCCAGGATGCTTTTTCAATTCTTGATGGATGAAGCCAGGAAGGGGACCAGCATTCAACGATATAAAGGGTTGGGTGAGATGAACCCCGCTCAACTTTGGGAAACCACCATGAATCCTGATATGCGGACTCTCCTTCAAGTAAGGGTGGAAGATCTTTATATGGCTGATGAGCTTTTCACCACTTTGATGGGCGATAAGGTGGAACCCAGGCGCGACTTTATCCAGTACAATGCTTTGGATTTCAGGGAACTTGATATTTAGCGAATTAGAGCAATCCGGATAGGGAAGGATTTAATGGAACTCAAAACAATTAATATCGAAGATGAAATTAAGCTCTCTTATCTTGATTACGCGATGAGCGTTATCATTGGGCGCGCCATTCCAGATGTCCGGGATGGCTTAAAGCCAGTCCATCGGCGCATTCTATTTGCCATGCACGAACTTAAAAATGATTTCAATAAACCTTATAAAAAATCGGCTCGTATTGTCGGAGACGTCATTGGTAAGTATCATCCACACGGAGATGCGGCTGTCTACGATGCGTTGGTAAGAATGGCGCAAGATTTTTCCATGCGTTATCCGGTGGTTGACGGCCAGGGCAATTTTGGCTCGGTGGACGGAGACCCTCCGGCGGCTATGCGATATACAGAAGTCCGGATGGCCAGGTTGGGCCACGAGTTCATGAGGGACATCGAGAAAGAAACGGTCCTGTTTCAGCCCAACTACGACAATACCATGCTGGAGCCTACGGTACTGCCCGCTCGGGCGCCAAACCTGCTGCTGAACGGTTCGTCAGGTATTGCAGTGGGAATGGCTACCAATGTTCCGCCGCACAATTTTAAAGAGCTCTGTAAGGGCCTGTTGGCGTTTCTTGATGACAAGGACATCACAATTAGTGAATTGATGAAACACATTCCCGGGCCGGATTTCCCAACCGCCGGATTCATCTACGGATTTGAGGGTATCAGACAAGCCTACGAAAACGGCAGGGGCGTCATTAAAATGCGAGCTCGATCCGAGGTGGAGGAATTCGGCAAGAGGCAGCACCTCATCGTGACCGAATTGCCTTATCAAGTAAACAAAGCAAAACTCTTAGAAAGAATAGCTGAACTTGTAAAACTCAAGAAAATTGACGGCATTACAGACATTCGCGATGAGTCGGATCGCAAAGGTATGCGCATCGTGATTACCCTGCGGCAAGGGGAAGAACCCAAGGTAATTGAGAATCATCTTTTTAAGCATACCGCCCTGGAGAGCAGTTTCGGTGTGATCATGCTGGCTGTCGTGGACAACAAGCCCCTGGTCTTGAATCTTAAAGAAGTGCTGCAATATTTCCTGGACTTCAGGCGGGAAGTTGTCGTTAAGCGGACACAATACGAGCTCAGGCAAGCAGAAAAGAGAGCCCACATACTCGAAGGTCTCAAGAAAGCTCTTGAAAACCTGGACGAAGTTATCCGGTTGATTCGCGCCGCTGCCAGTCCTCAAGAGGCAAGAGCAGCATTGATCGAGCGCTTTGAATTCAGTGATGTGCAGGCTCAGGCCATTTTGGATATGCGTTTGCAGCGGTTGACAGGCCTGGAACGAGAAAAAATCATTGAAGAATACCAACAGATCATCAAGGAAATAGAAAGGCTGAGACAGATTTTGGCTTCTCCGGCGCTGATCGACCAGGTTATTCGCGAAGAAATAATAGAACTTTTGGAGCAATATGGTGACGAGAGAAGGACAGAGATCATTGCTGAAACCGGTGATATCTGCATCGAAGACCTTATTGCCGAAGAGGAGATGGTGGTTACCATTTCCCGGGCAGGCTACGTCAAGCGGACGTCACTTTCCATTTACCGCAGTCAAAGAAGAGGTGGGCGCGGGCGCAGCGGGATGAGCACTCGTGAGGAAGATGTCGTAAATATTGTTTTTACAGCTTCTACTCATGATTATATGTTGGTTTTTAGCAATAGAGGGCAAGTCTACTGGCTCAAAGTCTACGAAGTTCCAGAAGTGGGGCCATCTGCGATCGGAAAAGCGATCGTGAATTTGCTTCCATTGCAGCAGGGAGAAAAAATCCAGACCATACTCCCCGTCAAAGAGTTTAAAGAAGATCATTATGTGGTCATGGCGACTAAGAACGGGATCATCAAAAAGACCGATTTGGCTCAATACTCAAACCCGCGCAGCAATGGGATAAGAGCTGTTGTGCTTGACGACGACGACGAGCTCATTTGCGCTCGCATAACCGATGGCAACCAGCACCTTTTTCTTATGTCCAAAGCCGGCAAATCAATCCGCATGGATGAAAAGGATTTTCGACCACTAGGGCGCGTGACCAGGGGCGTGCGGGGGATGAATTTGGATGGTGGTGAATTGGTCGGCATGGATGTCATAGACGAAGGCAAATCGATTCTAGTTGTCACCGAAAAAGGCTTCGGCAAGCGAACTCCAAATGAGGCATATCGTGCTCAAGGACGTGCCGGCAAAGGAGTGATGAATATTCGCGTGACGGAGCGAAATGGAAAGGTCATCGGTTTCCGCCAGGTGGGAGAAGAAGATGAAGTACTGCTAATCACCGACCGAGGCAGGTTGATCCGCTCACCGGTAGCCCAAATAAGTAAAATTGGACGAGTAACACAGGGCGTGAAATTGATAGGTCTGGACGAAGGCGAAACGGTTTCTGATCTCGCCGTATTTCTAGAGCCAGAGGAAAATGGAGAGGACGTGGAAGTCTAATGAGCTACGTTGGACCCATCGGAGTTATTGGGGCGGGAAGCTGGGGTACGACTCTGGCGCAGATTCTTGCTGAAAAAGGCTATCGAGTAGACCTTTGGGTGTACGAAGCAGATCTCTGTGCCATAATGGCAGAGACGCGAGAAAATACAATTTACCTTCCGGGCTTCCAACTGCACGAAAATCTTGTTCCACACAACGACCTGGAAAGTGTGGTGGCGGATCATTCATTGCTGGTGATGGTGGTCCCTTCGCATGTCTATCGGAATGTGGCGTCTCAAATGCTTCCCTTTCTGAAAAAGGGTTCGATCATTGTAAGTGCTACCAAAGGAATCGAAAATGAAACTCTTCTAACCATGTCGGGAATATGGCAAGAAGTTTTACCTTCTAAAAGTTTTGTTCAGCTTGCCTGTTTGGGAGGTCCTACTTTCGCGCGCGAGGTGATTCAAAAGATTCCCACGGCCATTACCGTTGCCGCCGACGATCTGGATCTTGCCAGGATGTTGCAGAATGTTTTTTCCACCTCTTTTTTTCGCGTATACACGAGTCTTGATAAGATAGGTCTAGAGCTCGCCGGAGCTCTTAAGAATGTGATTGCACTGGCTGCAGGCGCGAGTGATGGTTTGGGATTTGGCTATAACTCGCGCGCTGCTCTAATCACGAGAGGGCTTGCGGAAATATCCCGCCTTGGGGTAAAAATGGGCGCGCACCCGTTGACTTTTTCGGGGCTCTCCGGAATAGGTGATCTCGTTCTGACTTGCACCGGGGATCTAAGCCGCAACCGAATGGTTGGTTTTCAGCTCGGTCAGGGGAGGAAGCTCGAAGACATTCTTGGCGAAATGAGGATGGTGGCTGAAGGCGTAAAGACTGCCCGTTCAGTTCATTTTCTTGCGCAACGCAAGGAGGTGGAGATGCCCATTTCCGAACTGGTTTATCAGGTCTTATTTGAAAACAAAAAGCCACTACTTGCCGTGCGGGAACTGATGGATCGCGATCTGAAGCATGAGCTCGAAGTCTCCTGGGAAATGATGCGGGACGGTTGCCAATGATCCATCATTTCCATATGAGCACATCAAAAATTTTTGTTTTGCAATCCAATATCCGTGAAACTGACTTTCGTCATTGCGGTAGTTTCACCGGCATGGCTGAAAGTTATCAATAAGAAACTCGGGAAAAATAAAACACCCCAATTATATTCGTAGCTCAGGTTAGCTTTGTACTCTACCTGGGAAATGATAGAATTCTGTCTTCCGGATCTCCAAAGAATTTGTTCAACCCAATACAGAAGAACAAGGTTCGAGCCATGCAACACGATTCACGTATGGAAATTTATCTGCGTGTAAAAGAGAAGAAGGAAAGCTACGAACGCTACAACTTCGAAAGACTCCAGGAAGAAGCCTTCGCCACTTTCTTCGATCTTGCGCAAGAATACACCAGCCTGGAATATCTCTACCAAATCTGTGTCGCTGTTCCCAAAGTTTTCTTTGATTTCGAGAGTCGATTGTATGTGTTAAATACGAAATCAGGTTATTTGGAAAAGGTTTGTACTACCGATCTGGGCATGATTCCTGAGAAGGATCGTAACTCCTCGGTTGAGCTAAACGAACAACCTTATGAAACGGATACAGCATGGGTATTTCCGATTCGGGGCAATGAGGCTCTTACCAGGTGGATTCCATTTCACAGCCGAGGCAGCATATTGGGAGCGTTTGAAATCTATCCCAAAGAGAAAGTGGATGCCCAGGAGCATTTTTTCTTTGAGAAGTTCACCAATCGCATTGGTTACAATTTGCATCAAAAGTTGCTGATAGAGCAGAATATCAGCCATATCAAGTTCATTAATCAGCTCGTTGCCGATATAGAACATAACGTGATCTCACCCAATATGTACTACAAATTATTTCTTATCAGACTAAGCAAAATAATCCGCGAATATCTTCAGATTCAACAGCAACTGGGTGACCTGGTTCTTTTCCTGGGTCGTGACGAGCCGGCGATGAAAGAAATATGTAAACTTCATCGCAATTTCATCAAGAATAATGACAAGCTTGATGAAGAATCCAGAGCCCTTTCCAAACATTACGAGCATACCAGCCTTTTTCTCGAAACGCTGATGCGTCGCGATCATTTCGAGAAAGGGACTTATGTTTTAAGAAAGCAGTCATGCAATTTTAGGACAGAAATCATTCAACCTTTGCTGGATCGCTATATCCCAATGTTTGAACAAAAAGGAATAGCGGTTGACGATCTATTTGAAGACGTGCCGGATGAAGAAATTACCTTGTTTGTTGACAAGGGCCTTATATCTCAAGTTTTTGATAACTTGTTCTCAAATGCCTTGAAATATGCGCATAGGGTTGAAGATCAACTGGGTCACAGGATAAAGCTTGTGTCCTATAACAGACAGATTCTCAAGAACTTCTTTGGCGAGGATACTAACGGAGTTCGTTTCAATTTTTTCACGACGGGCAAACCGCTTACGGAAGAGGAAGCTAAGAAGGTCTTTGAGGAAGGATACAGAACCCCTGGAGCTCGGCAAGAACGTGGTGGCGGACACGGGTTACATTTTGTTCGCAACGTGGTGGAAATCCATGGGGGAATTGTTGGATGCGAGCCACAACGCTACGGTAACATTTTCTATTTTGTCTTACCGTTGAAAGAACAGGCGCAGATGAAAACTGATGCCTGATTGATCAAAACAATAAAGCCGGTGTTTGAAACCGGCTTTGTTGTTCACAGGGAATATCTTATCGATCAGGAACAAGAACATCCGCACCCGCAGGCGCTTGCCGACGGTTGATCAGCTACCTCCATAACCTCGACATCAAAAGTGATGGCTTTGCCTGCAAGCGGGTGATTTAAATCGAGCAGAACGCTATCTTCCTGTAAGGCCTTGACGGTGGCAGGAAACTGCCCTTGTTCGGGAGTTTGGAGGATCAGCACCTGCCCGATTTCAGGATCGAAATCATCGGGAAAATCGGCACGCTGGAAGCTCTGCTCTAGATCGTCATTTCTTTCTCCATAGGCTTCCGAGGGTTCCAAAGTGAAGCTCTTTTTTTCTGAAGGTCCCATTCCTTCCAGAGCTTTTTCAAATCCGGGTATCACTTGACCGGAGCCTATTTGAACTTCCAGAGGCTCGCAGCCCGAACTGGAATCGAAAACATCGCCATTTTCATATTTTCCAGTGTAATGAACTTTAACAAATTTTCCTTTTTCCGCTTTGTTCATTCTTCTCTCCTTAAGGTATTGAATTTTGAAACCAACGTTATCCGAATATAAAAATCAATCGCTTCTTGAATTCTATTAGGATTTCTTAGCGCGAAACGATAACGTTGTTTTCGGTCCTATAAACCTAGGCGGTAAAGTGGATAAAGTCAAGGCTACCGCGTAATATCAAATGGTTAATTCATTGGCTGGCGATCAGCCTTAATTCATTTGCGACTTATAATAGGGACCTGTTCGACAAATTCGAACATTGATTTTTTTGCTTCCCAAAGGTTTTGCACGTTGTTCAACAGAACCACTACCGCATAAACTTGTTGGCCCGGGTAATGAACATATCCGGCAAAACCGCAGACATTTTTAAGCGTCCCGGTTTTGCCTCGCACAATGGCAAGCGAACGCCGCATTCGTTTTCTCAGGGTGCCTTCTCTGGCGTTCATTGCCATAGAGGACAAAAACTCTGGTGCAAGCGAAAAATCATTATAGGCACTCGTCAACACGCGGCAAAAGGCCTTTGGGCTCACCCGGCAATTACGACTCAATCCTGAACCGGAATCCAGCACTACCTGCTGTGCCGGTATTCCTAATTCGCTAAGCGTTTGCTGAATGACGGTGACGCCCTTTGTCAATGTTCCGGGTGGGGATACCACCAACCCGCCAAGAGCCCTGAGCAGCATCTCCGCCATGAAATTGTTGCTGTACCGATTTAATCCGAAGAGTAGGTCGCCCAGGGGAGCGGATTCAAAAGTGAGAAGCTTTATTGCCCCAGGCGGAACTTGAGATGACTTCACGGTGTTTTTTCCGAATTTGATTCCTGCTTGCTCGAAGGCCTTACGAAAGGAATAGCCCGCAAAGCTGGCCGGATCATGGACGTTAAATTGGTACCGATAACTGCGATTCGATTGAATGGGGATCTTACCGGTTAGCTGAAATTTCTCATGTCCTGCTGAAGTCACTCCCTGCGAGCCCAATTTGAGGCGAGTCTTAGCAGCCCTGGCCGCGGTTGTGGCGTTACTGATAACCTGCGGATAATCTCCGGGAGGAAACCATTCTACCTGGACCGGACTTCCGATTCTATCTCCCGGCAGCACCACGAAATTAATAGTATTAAAGTCCACGGCTGTCCCGGAAATGATTGGATTGTAGGATCTTCCACATTTGCCGTCGAGACAAATTTGCTCGGACTCGGGCTCGAAAAAGCAGTTATCTATATACACTCCGCCCTGCACGCTGTGAATGCCGGTCTTGCGAAGATCATTTGCCAATGACCACAGCTTTTCACCGACGAGATAAAAATCTCCTTCGCTTTTTATCCAAATGTCCCCCTGGACGATACCGTTTCGAGGTTTATGCAACGCCCACACACCGGTGTCAAAATGATGAAAAGGTCCCAATTGTTTGAGTGCCGTGTAGCTGGTCAAAACTTTAACAAGCGACGCGGGTACAAGCGGTACCTCCGACTGATATTGCCAAACGGTTTGTCCCGAAGGTAGAGCCACCACCTTGACTCCGACATTCTTGGCGTACTTCTGTAAATTATTGAGATGAGATTGATAAGTAGGGACTGGTTTTTGGATAGCCCACGCCTGAATGGGTGCAGTTAAGCCGGACAAAAGAAAAAAAATCGTTAAATATAATTTGAGCCGCTCCATTATAGCTCCTTTGAGGATCTAGCAAGCAGCTCAAAACTTTCCCAGAAGGATGGGAATGATTTCCCGACGGCTTCTGCACCTCTGATTTCAACTCCCTCCACCGAAAGTCCTAAGACCGCGAAGGCCATGGCAATTCTATGGTCGTCATGGGATTCAATAGGCAGGTCGGGAGGTCTGGTTTTGCCCCCTTCTATCACCAATCCGTCAGAAAGCTCTTGGACAGGAACTCCAAATTTTTTCAATTCCATGGCTACCACGTGCAGTCGATCCGATTCCTTTACCCGCAAATGAGCAACATTTCGAATATGACTGCGTCCCTCGGCACACGCTGCCACAACGGCTAAAGTTGGGACCATGTCCGGAATCTCATTCATGTCCAGATCGATGGACTTTAATGGTTCAATCCTCCTGACGCGAACCCCTTCCTTTTCCCACAGAATGTCACATCCCATTTGTTGCAGCACTTCAAGTAGTCGACAGTCTCCCTGCGGGCTTCCGGGCGAGAGAGGGTAGGTGTATACTTCGCCTTGAGTAAGAGCGGCGGCTGCCCAGAAATAAGATGCCGAAGAACAATCCGCCTCTACCTGATAATCCAGTGGCGGATACTCTTGCGGGGCACTAATGGAGATTTTCTGCGGCGTCAGCCATTGGTATTCTATTCCCAGCTTTTCCATCATCGCAAGGGTTAGCTGAACATATGGGAAAGATGCGACAGGCTGCTTCCAGCCCACCTGCATCTCACCTCGAGCGCAAGGTGAAGCGATCAGCAGAGCAGACAGAAACTGGCTGCTCTGAGTTGCGTCGATTAACACATCACCGCCTTTAAGGCCTCGGCTTTCTATCTCTACCGGGGGAAAGCCCTGCATTGCCAAACAGCGATATTTGATGCCCAATGCTCCTAAAGCTTTAAGGATGGGATCTATGGGACGTTCGCGCAAGCGCGGACTGCCGTCCAGAAGAAATTTTCCCGATCCGGTCGCCGTCAATCCCAGCAAAAGTCGCATACTGGTCCCGCTATTGCCCAGCATGATGGGCTCCTTAGGCTGAAGCCAGCGCTGTTTTGGGGGGGTTATGGAGACCGTCTCCTGTTCGTCATCCCAGACCACTTGTGCGCCTAATTGCTGTAATGCGCGAGCCGTTAGCATCGTGTCCTGTGCCTTTAACGGATTTTTTATCACGCTGTCGCCATTAGCAAGAGCCGCCATTAAGAGCGCTCGGTGAGTTACTGATTTTGATCCCGGCAGCCGAATTTGACAATTTACTCCGGATGCCGTCCGAATTTTCTTCACGGTTTCACTCATTAGAAAGAGCCTTTAATAGAGCGTTTTTCATGACCAGTATGCTTTCTTGAGGTAGAGTTCTTTCCAACCACCATTCCAGTTGAGCAACTCCCTGGTGCAATAACATTCCCAGTCCTGTGACCGTGTCGCATCCAGCCCTTTGAGCCGCTTCCAGAAAAGGCGTATACACAGGTCGATAGACCGTATCCATCACTACCATTGGCGATTTAAAAAAGGATTCGGTCACGAGCCGTGCCGAGTTTGTCCCGACAAGCCCGACCGAAGTGCACTGGACAACAATATCAAAGTGACTTTGTGAAGCTATCACATCTAATTTGCCTAACGGGTAAAATTCACAGTGGAATTGGTCGGCCAGAGTTTTTCCCCGTTCCGTGCCTCTATTAAAAATTACGACTTCAGCTTGTTCCCGTTTAAGTCCGTAAGCCACAGCCCTGGCAACTCCCCCGGCACCGATCAGGGCAACTCGTTTTCCATTAAGTGATGTTACTGCCCGCAAAGCTCGAGTTGCCCCCAACCAATCGGTGTTTCTGCCTACCCAATGATTTCCCAGTAACTTTAGTGTATTGACTGCGCCAATCGCCTCGGCCGTCTCGTCCACTTCTTTACTCAGCTGATACGCTGCCTGCTTGTGCGGAAGGGTTACGCTCAAGCCGCGAACGCCCACGCGTGCGAAAGTATCTAGTGCCTCATCCAATGCGTCCACTTGAAATGCCAGGTAAACCGCCGCAAGACCGAGGCTGTTCAAAACCGCATTCATCATTGCAGGGCTCAGACTGTGTTCTACCGGATCACCAATTACAGCGTATAGATCCTTTTGCACAGGTCGAATCATAAGATTAACTCCAACGCGGCACGCAATTCCTCAACCGTAAGTTGTCCGGGAGCGGCACTGGTCTGCCCAGCTAATTGTGCGTATGTCCATGGACTTCCGAGTAAGACGCAGGCAAGCCGGCTCCAGCGTCCAAGCGGTCCCATGCAAAAAGCGATCACATCAACTGCGAGTTTCTTCTTTCCAAAGGTAATGAGGTCAAGAATTTTGAGATTATCTTCAGGATATTGTGCCAAGGTGGCTATCTTAACTACATTGGCGCCTTTCTTTGCCATATTTTCAACAAGGCGTTGCAATGTCACACGCTCCGGCGTTTTACCAAAATCGTGATGAGAAATGAGAATCCGGACATCTGCAGTTTGAAACCATTCGAGGTGATCATCATGCACATCGTCTTCCAGGTCGATCCAATCCGCCCCGTATTCAACAGCCTTTTGAAGCACACTGATGCGTTCTTCTTCCGCACCCGCGAAGAATCCACCCTCTCTTTTGGGCCGGTTGGTCGCCACCACCGGATGTCTGTCAAACGTGCTCAATGTATGCAACGCCTGTATCGCGTTGCGCTGTCCATTGTTATGAATAAAGGAATCCAATCTCCACTCTAAAAGGTCTATGCGGGGATGTTTTAGATATCGCGGCAATTCAGCCATTGAGGCGTTTAAGAGACAACCGCAGATGCTTAGCTTTTCCATTATTCTAATGACCCGACGATGAAGATGTCTGTCTTATTCTTTCTTTTTCCAGACGAATGGGATGCTTGGGATCATTTTTTACATAAGACCCTAGTATCTTGAGGAAAGTAACACCGCCCTTTAGTTCCTGCAGAGCTTCTCTTACCTTGTCGTCCTCGTGATGTCCTTCTATATCTGCATAGAACAGATACTGCCAGGGAAATAGTCGATTCGGCCTGGATTCGATACGGGTCATATTAACGCCGGATCGCGCGAAAGCTTCCAAGGCTGAATGAAGAGACCCCGGTTCATCGGACACAGCAAACAGAACTGAGGTCTTGTCGTTGCCCGTTTTTGGATTCAAGCGATTCGCCAGCGCGAAAAAGCGGGTTGTGTTACCGACATGATCTTCAATCCTTTCCTCTAAAACGCGAAGACCGTAGTGGTGGGCCGCATAAAGATTACAAATTGCCCCTCCAACTGGATCTTTACCAGCCAACTGAGCCGCCTGAGCAGTGGATGTACACTCCGTCCACTCCACATCATGCAGATTTTCAAATACCCAACGCCGACATTGTTCCATCGCTTGAGGGTGTGCGTAGAGGTGTTTGATCGCTTGAGCAGATTCTAACTGACTGCACAGGCAGTGTGCAATTTCTACGTAACATTCAGACAGTACGCGCACATCCCTCTCATGAAGAAGATCCATTGTTCTTCCCACACCGCCCTGCAGGGAGTTTTCTATGGGAACCACGGCGACGTGGACTTTCCTTTTTAGCAGGGCATCAAAAACATCTTCCAACGTGGGACAAGGAATATACTGCGCAGAATGACCGAACAAGGAGAGAGCAGCCAGGTGGGAATATGTCCATTCCGGTCCAAGGTAGGAGACCTGCAGCACATATTGCAGAAGCCTTGAGGCGGCAAAAATTTCTCTGTATATAGCCCGTAGCGAAGCTTCAGAAATAGGACCCGGGTTAGCAGCCAAAAGTCTTTGTAGAATGAGTTCTTCCCGGCCGGGAACAAACGGCTCCAGACCGTTGGAAGCTTTCAACCGGCCAACCTCTTGCGCTAGTTCCATCCTCTTATTGAAAAGCCGGAGAAGATGTATGTCCACTTGATCGATGGCCTCTCTTAATGCTTTCAGATCCCCTTCCATAGTCATCTCGTTAGCTCTTTTCGTAAGGAGTTTTGCGAACGGCGACAGCGAGTTCTGGAGTTATCAGGCTGTTGTCCCGAGCAGCAGAATAATATCGTTTATTCGCACCGGTCAAAAACAAAAAAGCCGCGAACTGACGCCGCGGCTTTCACTTTCCAAAAGAAACTGGGGAGATCACAAAGGCGCCAGCCTGATGAGCTCTGCGAAGTAGTAATAATAAAATAAATAAAAGTTAAAACGTGGCAACAACTCAGATCTCCTGGCTCAACCGAGCGATTCCGTCCTCACCTAAAAGCAGGCCCAGCATACTGCCAGTCATTTCAGCCCCACCAAACAATCCTCCCATGAAGGGGTGAAACTTTCCTGCGGTCCCCTTCCCTGGCGGGACCGGGGGCGGAAGGCAAAAAGACCCTAGTTAGATCCTAGTTTAAGAGGACAACAACATAAAAGCTGCTAATGTAAAATGTCAAGACAATAGTCAACTTTAATGTTCTTCTGGAGCCGTCTGCAGGCTGGTCTTTACCCAAGATGACTAACAGCGGCAACATTGTTATTTTATAGGCGAAGGGCAGTTTTGGGAGAAAGGAGAATATCACAGGGCGTGAACTAAGCTATGTGGAAGAAACCAGAAGATTGCCCGGGAATTTACTTTGTCCGTAGCGCAGCCCTTTAGGGCTGCTTGTCAAAGCTGGGCTAAAGCCTTGCGATACGTTTGTTTGGAAGGCTTCCTGCGAGAAACCGAGGACTGTCATTTCGAGCTGAAAGCGAGAAATCTTGTTCAGAGAACGAGTTGGTGTTACAGATTTCTCATCACGCCAGGGGGTGATACGCAATGACAAGGGCGGCATTGTTGGACAGCCTCTTAGTGTGGTGTTTTCCAGCACTGACAGTGCGATACTTGTGAGTTCCTGATTGATCAAGGATTTGGGCCATCAACAAAAAAACTCACGATGCTTTTTTAGAAACCTTTACGCCCGTTGCTTAGTCTGAGTAAAATTTTTTCTCCTGTAGCTCAAAATGAGAGTTTTGGGACGGCCGCCTGAGTCCCGCCTCAGCCAATTTAACCTTTATAAGGGGACGAGAATATGGCAGCAATTAAAGATTTCATCAAAATTTCCGATACGGTTTGGGAAATTCCAACCGGGTATAAGGAGGGCATGCGAGTTCCAGCACGCATTTACGCAACTGAGAAGCTTCTTCGGGAAATGGACGAGGGAGTGATCGATCAAGTCACCAATGTTGCAACTCTGCCGGGAATTATAAACTACGCTTATTGTATGCCGGACGGGCACTGGGGATATGGTTTTCCCATCGGGGGAGTCGCAGGGATGGATGCCAGAACAGGAGTGATTTCGCCGGGCGGCATCGGCTTTGATGTAAATTGCGGTATGAGGCTGGTTCGCACTAATCTGACTCTTGAGGAAGTCCAGCCCCATCTGAAGCCTCTGGTCGACAAGTTATTCGAAAGAGTCCCCGCGGGGGTGGGCAGCACTGGTTTTGTCAAGCTTTCTCAAGGGGAGTTTCGTCGAGTTGTCGAACTCGGTGCCCGCTGGTGCATCCAAAATGGCTATGGCTGGCAGGAAGATTTGGAGCGCACCGAAGAAAACGGCTGTATTGCGGGTGCGGATTCTTCCAAGATCAGCAACAAGTCGGTGGAACGAGGATACAAACAAATCGGAACGTTGGGTTCCGGAAATCACTACCTGGAAATCCAGGTGGCCAGACCCGAGAACGTCTTTGATGCTGAACTGGCTAACGCTTTCGGAATCACCAAGCCAAACCAGGTGGTGGTTATGTTTCACTGCGGTAGTCGTGGTTTCGGGCATCAGGTGGCGACCGACTACCTGCAGCTTTTTTTGAAGGTTATGGAAAAAAAATACGGAATCAAAACCCTCGACCGCGAGTTGGCCTGCGCACCTTTTAGCTCTCGGGAAGGTCAAGATTACTTTGCAGCCATGAAATGCGCAATCAACATGTCCTTTGCCAATCGTCAGGTCATCTTGCACCGCATTCGTGAGGTCTTTTCCGATGTTTTCCACAAAGACCCTGAGGAGCTGGGTTTGCATCAAGTTTACGATGTTGCGCATAACACGGCCAAATTGGAAAGGCACAACATTGATGGAAGATATCGCGAGGTGCTGGTGCACCGCAAAGGGGCAACCCGTGCCTTTGGTCCGGGAAATCCTGAGCTTCCGGGTATATACCAGAAAACCGGGCAGCCGGTTATTCTTGGTGGCAGCATGGAAACGGGATCGTATCTGCTGGTGGGTGTTGAAAGTGGCTCTCAGACTTTTTTCAGTACGGCCCATGGCAGTGGACGAAGCATGAGTCGGCGTCAGGCCAAGAAGAAGTTTCAGGGTAAAAAACTGCAACAAGATATGGAACAGCGTGGTATTTATGTCCGTGGGGTCTCCTATTCGGGCCTGGCCGAGGAGGCGGGAGCAGCTTATAAGAATATCGATGACGTTGTAGCGGCGACCGAAAAAGCAGGCATCAGTAAACCCGTGGCGCGATTTGTTCCGATTGGAAACGTGAAAGGATAGAATCGAAGGAAACCGCTCTTAATCGACTGCGCGACTGTGAGGTTTGATATGCCTTATGAATATCTAGATGACATTGCCACATCCGACGCTGCTTTTAAAGCCTGGGGCGATACACTCGAACAGATGTTCATTGCTGCTTCCGAAGCTACTATGAATGTCATGGTGGGCGATTTGGATACAATATCTGAAGAGCAGCATAGAGAGATTCGTGTGGATTCCGACGCAATCGACATGCTGTTGTTTGAGTTGTTGCAGGAGCTCATTTTTTACAAGGATGCGCAGCGACTTTTGCTGCGAGTCTCCAACCTCAGTATAAGCGAGCAGGATGGCCAATTCATTTTACAGGCGGAAGCGCGTGGTGAAGAGCTGAATATGGAAAAGCACGATCTGGTTGTTGATGTTAAGGCGGTTACTTTGCACCATTTCCGGGTCGAGCAAACCGCAAAAGGTTGGGAAGCCATGGTGATTGTGGACATTTGAGCCATCAGTCGTCACTCACCAGGGTTCTGCCTTTGAGAAGGTACAATACTGACAGAAACACGCTTCCTTCCGGTGTCATGGCTCCAAAGCCGGCTTCGGCATTTCCTGGTATTTGAATCTTTTGTACGATCATGAGTTCAAAGGGAAGCTTCAGGCGCTTACTGATCTCAATTCCTACGGGCACTCCCCCTGCCGGGATGGCAAGAATCGTTGTATCTGGCTTCTGGACATACCGGGAGCTCATCATTTCCGCCAGCACCTTACCCGCCTCAAAACGGTCTTTGAAAACCCGGTAGTGATTCGCGTATTCGCTTTTATCGTGAAGTACGGCTTTCAATTGAATTTCTCCGTACGACGCCGTCAGCCCTGTAATGACGATTTAAGTGCTCAGTTTGACATCGTATTCAGTGAGTAATTGTGTGTCGTCATTGCGAGCAGGACTGAACCGTTCTCTGCAAGCGATTGACGTCATAGCCTTTATCCTCAGCAATCCGCAAAAGATTCTGGTAGGCTTCGTTATCCAGTCCGGGTGTTCTCGATAAAATCCACAGATATTTCTTCTTCGGGTGACCTACCATGGCATACTGGTATCCTTCGTCCAGAGCAATCACCCAATAGTCGCCTTTGAAAGGCCATTGAAATTGAACTTTGAGCTGAGAGTTATTGCTGCTTGGAACTGGACGGGCTTTTCCTGTTGCGACTGCAAGTTTGCCTTCAGGCGAACCTTTGCGGCAGCTATTGGTGACTTTCACAAAACCTTCCATCAGAGCGTATTCGGCTGTTGTACAGAAGCAATTCCTCTCAAACCAATTTGGAAACGAGGCGATTTCGTACCACTTGCCCGCGTATTTTTCCAGGTCCAGTGAATCCACCGTATGATCCAAATATCGTTTCTTCCCGAAAAACACACAACCTGCAATAAGGAGAGAAAGGGTCACTACAAACAAAGCGGCCATTAAGCTGCCTCCAAATGAATTCGCTAGCCTCCAAATTCTTTCCATTACTATGGTCATGATGCTGGTTTGATCAGCCTATTCCTTGATTCCGTAAAACTTCCAAGCCTTGCATGACTTCCAGGTCAGGTGTTCCCGGTTTGAGTTCCAGTATGCCGATTGTATTATCCTTAAGATGAGGTTTGATTGCTGTAAAGTCCACCTTGCCTTGTCCAGGAGGTAGATGATCTTCACGCCCTTTGACATCGTGATAATGCACGCCGATCAAATGATCGGCATACCTTTTCAGCAATGCTTCTTGGGTGACAAAGGATAAGGATTCGTTGACCTGGGCATGTCCTATGTCATGCCAGTAGCGCAGTGGGGCTCCATTAAACTCGCTGAAAAGCATCTCAAAGTCATCCGGCCCCGGCAGTTCATGATAAAAATAGCGGTTTTCCAGCCCGAGCAGGACATTATGGGCCTCGGCTGCTTTGATGAGAGGTTCCAACCCGAACATGAGTGCATCCAGATATTGCGGTTTTTTTCGTTCTCGCTCTGCAATTTTCCCGCTGATGAATTCGCGGGCCTCGTCACAGTCGATCTTATCCTCGTCTAAAAAATGATACAGAGTGCCTAATTCGGGTTCCATCTCGACTCGCCCGCAATGAAGAACAACAGCTCCTGCTTCCATATCGTTTGCGCATTCTATGGTTCGCAGAGACCATCTGACCGCTTGTGCCCTTTGGTCTTTATCCGGGTTCGACAGGTAAAAGAGATCGCCGCTTGCCATGGATTTCTCAACAACGGGTGGTACCGGGAAATAGTTGTGGATACTAACCACCTGGATGTCTGATTTCTTAACGAGGCTGCGCATCTGGTGGAACATCAAATCCGTGATACGATACTCCAGCTCTATTTCCAACACACTGAGGCGTTCAATCGAGTTGAAAAGCTCTTTCCCATTGTCCAATTCGGTCGATTTCCAGGAAGTAGAAACACCAAGCATAATGCGTACCTTCCATTTTAGTGTCCCTGCCGGGGATGGTTGAAACCCCCCTCGCCTTATGGACGAAGGTTGTTCAGTTCTTACCTGGCAAAAAAGTTACCGGCAGCTCCAGCTCTTTTCCTCTGCGCTCAATGACAAGTTTATGGGTAGTTTTGTCTTTCTGAGTCATTGCCTTATGAATGTCTTCTATGCCGTTGATGGTGCTGCCATCGAGTTTGTGGAGGATGTCGCCTTTCTTGATGCCCGCCTTATCCGCAGCACTGTCAGGGATCACACCCATGACTTCAAGTCCCTTCTCACCGGCAGAAGCATTCACCATAACGCCAAGCATGCGAGGGTGTTTAAATTCAGTCGATTTCTTGGTCACCCAAATGTAGTCGGCAATGTGCGGGTCGATGCTGCGATCGGAATAATCGACAGGAATCGGGATTATTGTTTTATACTCGTGCACCACTTTGTCCAATGTTCGCTGGGGCACCCCGAATTTGTGCACAATGTGCCCTTTCCCGAGCAGCACGACGATGCGGTCAGCAGGATTAGTGGAATTCAAAATTTCGGCCAGGGTCTCAGCCATTGTTTCTTCCCATGCCAATTGAGCTTCATAAAAGGATTCAAAATTCTTGATATTCCCTTTGAGGTGCTGCTCATATTGCTGCTTAACATATGCGCGATGGGCAAAGTCCGCAAAGTTCATTTTCGCCGCAATTTGTTCTCGATCTTTAGGTGAGAGAGAAGATACGCCGTCACGTGCAATCTTTCTAACTACCGCTGGAGGTGCGTTGAGTCCCACCATTTTCAACTGTCTGTCTCTCGCCCAACTGAGTATCCCTCGATAGAGCTGGAAGGGATAGCCCCAAACTGCATTCCAGTCGGTTTTTTCCAGAAATTTCGTTTCATCTATCATTCCTTGTGAATATTGATCCAAGGCCGATTGCGCGCCTCTTGGAAACATTTCCATGGCTATTATGAGATGAGGATTTTGCTGATACAAACCCTCGATGATCTCTTTCTGAATCCGATGGTCTTCGATGTCGGTGTGGGTCTCTCCCACATAAATCACTTTGGCTTCGGACAAATCATCGATGAGGGTTTGCCGAGAAATTGTTTTCCCCGTTCGCGTATTCACTATATCTCCCGGCTGGAGCGATTGGGAGGATCCCTCAAGAGTGAGTGGAGGTGCAATTTTCTTTGTTGTCGCACAACCCATAGCTAAGCCAATTGAGACGAAAAAAGCTATCTTGAAAAAGCTACTCCCAAACATAATGACACTTTCTATCCATTTTAGTCATTTTCAAAAAATTGGCTCCTTTCCGCCAGAATCCTAATCAATCTCCTATTGGCTGCCGGGAAAGCAAATTCATCCAATTGCTCGCGAGTCACCCAGCGAGCTTCCGAAGCCGCACGCAGCAGAGGTTTGTGGCAAGGTTTCAACAACCGGCAAGAAAAGGCATGTAGCGTTACCCGAAAGTCTGTATAAGCGTGACGAATGGTAGTAATTTTGTCCAGACAAGAGACGTGCAGTCCCAATTCTTCAAGGAATTCTCTTACGAGAGCGTCTTCGGGTCTTTCTTCAGCTTCTAATTTGCCGCCGGGAAATTCCCACAAACGCGCCATAAGACCATTTTCCGGGCGCTTTTGGATGAAAATCCTGCGCTTTTCTACGAGCACGCCTACGGCAGCCTCAATCTGTTTAATTTTTTTGCGTTCACTGGGAACGGGTCTTTGGTTTACGACGTTAAATTTGAAACTTTCACAAAATTCTATGAGAGGGCATTCTCGACAAATCGGGTTTTTGGGGGTGCAAACCAGCGCGCCCAATTCCATCAGACCCTGATTGAAGTTTCTCGCCTCGCCGGCAGGAATCAACTGTGCTGCTTTTTCCCACATAAATTTCTGATTCTCAGTCCCTTTGACCGGTGTGGAAACGTTAAATAGCCGAGCAAAGAGCCTCTGAATGTTTCCATCAATTATGGGCAAATTTTCATTAAAGGCCAAGCTCATGATCGCTCCCGCTGTGTACGGTCCAATCCCGGGAAGGTTTAGAATTTGGGGATACTCCCTGGGGAAATTTCCATCAAATTTATCTACTAAAATCTTTGCTGTTTTGTGTAGGTTGCCGACTCTCGAGTAATAGCCCAAACCTTCCCAGTACCTGAGGAGTTCATCATCCGAGGCTGCGGCAACGGACCGGACATCCTCAAAGCGCTCCATCCAGCGCAAATAGTATGGCAATACAGTTTTCACCTGGGTCTGCTGCAACATGATTTCAGAAATCCAGATTTCGTATGGAGAGTACTTGGTGCGCCAGGGGAGTTCTCGCTTGTTCATCTGAAACCAGCACAGGAGTCGTTTGCGGAGTTCGCTCAGCCAAGTATCTTTATCGGCATCGGGTATCAATGTATTTGCTCTCCTCACAAATCAAAATCTCAGAAATTATATCCAATATTTTTGAAGTAGTACCAGTAATCAATGAATTGATCTTAACCATCGAGAGCCGCCAAACCAAGTTCCGGTTGATCTAAATGCCCTAGTTCAACTAAACTCTCATGCTTGGCAATAAATTATTAAAGAATTTGACCTAATCTAAGAGGAGTCGTGAATGCAAGGATTTTTCCAACCACGTTCGGTGGTTCTTATAGGAGTGTCCCGCAAGACTGGTCCGGGTGCATACAATAATCTCGAAATGATGCTGAAATACGGATATCAGGGCCGTATTTACCTGGTCCATCCCAAAACTCCGGAAATTCTGGGCCATCGCTGCTACCGTGATGTTTCCGAGCTGCCGGAGATTCCTGACCTGGCGGTCATATCAGTGGGTCGGGATCGAGTACTGCCGGCCTTTGCAGAGTGCGTCAACCAAGGCATTGCCAGAGTGATTATTATCAGTCAGGGATTTGCGGATGCAGATGATAAGGGAAAGGAACTGCAGGAAGAATTAGCCGCTCTTGCGAAGAAAAGCGGAACCAGGGTGGTAGGACCAAATACCATGGGAGTGCTCAACGCCTTTTCCGCTTTTAGCACGGCATTTGTGGATATTCCAAGAGATCCTGCACCGCCCCCTTTGACCATTGTGGTCCAGTCCGGAGTCTTTCAAGTGGGTCTGGAATCCTTCACCGGGCGCCTTGGCAAAGCAATTGACATAGGCAATGCGAGTGATTTGGATTTCGTTGATGTGCTGGAATATCTTGAAAATGATCCGCAAACCCAAATCATTGCCCTGCATATGGAAGGCATGATGCGTGGTCAAGAATTTTTGCGAGTTTCATCACGCGTCGCTCGAAGGAAGCCCATTATAGTTCTCAAGACCGGAAGAAGTGAGGCTGGCGCTCAGGCCGCGCTTTCCCATACGGGATCGCTGGTGGGTGAAGATGATGTCTTCGATTTGGCTTTCGCCAAAGCCGGCTTGATAAGGGTGCGAAACATGATCGAATTGAATGCGGTTTGCCGAGCTTTCCTGCATTTTAGGCAGTTGAAAGGGCCGAGGCTGGGTGTAGTGACGGCTACGGGAGCCTGTGGAATTATGACGGCTGATGCGTGCGAGGACTATGGGCTCGAGTTGGCGCCGTTTCCCGAAAGTATTCGCGACCAGCTGGAAATCTCTCATATCGCCTGGCACCGCTTGCATAATCCGGTAGATATCTGGCCGCTGGGCATGGTGAGTGGATCATTCACCGAAGTGTTCAAGCGTGCTGCTCGCGGTCTGCTGGAAGATAAAAATGTGGATGCGATCTTAGGGATTGCCCCGGCTCTGGCTTCTCCAATGCATGAAGATTTGGACATGCCGGCCGCCATGCAAGAACTCAGGGAGGTCAACGTAGATCACAAGCCCATGGCGCTATGGCTTTACGGGAATGACCAACCAAGCCAGTGCAAGTCCTTTGAGAACGTGCCGGATATGGCCTGTTTTAACACCATTGACGAAGCTATAATGGGTTTGGCTGCTACCTATCGGTATACTAAATACCAGAAAGAAAAAGAAGCGACCAAAGCTTCCGCCAAGCTTGATTCACCTCAGATGTCGCGTCCTCTTTCCCTGCCGAAGGGTGGATTGCTGGTGGGGGATGATGCCTTAAGCGTGTTGAAACATTACGCTATTCCGGTCGTTCCGGGAGGCATGACCTGCAGCGCCAAAGAAGCGATATCGACAGCGAAAAGTGTCGGCTATCCGGTGGTCCTTAAAATTATTTCGCCGCAATGGCTTCATAAATCCGACCAGGGTGGAATCAGACTCGACATTAATGATGAGTCTCGGCTCCTTAAATCATATGCCGAGCTCGAAAGATTGTTTGAGTCAAAAACTCCACAAGGTGTTTTGGATGGTATCCTCGTACAAAAGCAAGTAAAGGGGACGGAACTTCTTCTTGGAATCAAGAAAGATCCGCAGTTTGGATCGATTCTAGTAGCGGGAATGGGAGGTATCTATACGGAAGTTTTTAAGGACGTTGCAAGGGGCCTGGTGCCGATCACCTCTGATGAGGCGGCACAAATGCTGGAATCGCTGCAGGTGTATCCAATCCTTAAGGGTATTCGAGGGCAGCAAGGGGCGGATTTTGCAGCTTTAATCGATACGATGTTGGCATTATCCAGGTTGGCTTCGGATCATTCCGAGATCGCCGAGTTGGACTTAAACCCTGTTTTAGCAAGCGCCGAGGGTTGCTTCAGCGTTGATTGCAGGATTGTGTTGGACTAGTCTCCATCCGGAAAGTCCCTCTCCCTTGAGCTGACAGTTAGACACACATGCCCCCGCGCTTTTGGAAAGTATCTGTTTTCATTGGCATTACAATTTGCCAGCAACAACAGGGAGTCAGCAATTTGGTCCCCCC